>Ga0209253_10000103_pt1 | contig 58481 bp, 52 predicted proteins | sample FrelakmetBRP12BR_FD_187145 | JGI IMG/M metagenome (GOLD analysis project Ga0209253, IMG submission 187145) | Freshwater lake sediment microbial communities from the University of Notre Dame, USA, for methane emissions studies - BRP12 BR (SPAdes)... | ecosystem: Environmental > Aquatic >...
CCGGGCATGATGTGGGTGAGCCGGTCGGGGCGCCCCATGTCCACCAGGATGAACATCATGCACATGATGAGGGCGCTGATGGCGAGCAGCTCGCCCAGCACCACCACCTCCTTGATGGGCTTCCAGTGGTAGACGTAGGCCGGCACGACGAGCAGCACGGCCGCCGCGGCCACGCCGACCAGGAAGGTGAAGTTGCCGATGTAGAAGGCCCAGGTCACCTGGTCGCGCATGCTGGTGGCGATGAGCCCCTCCTGCCACTGCCGGGAATAGCCGAACAGGCCGATCCCGATCATCGCGAGCAGCACGGCCACCCAGGCCTTGTAGCCCTTGCCGCCGGTGAAGACCTGCCGCACCGCGCCCCTGAGGAACTCGAGAATTGCCATGGTCCGTTCCTCCGACCGCTACGTCCCGTAGAAGTAGTAGAACTGCGGCTCGGTCGCGAGCTCCTCCTTGAAGACGAACACGCGCTTGCGGTCCATCACCTGGCGGATCTCCGACTCCGGATCGAGCAGGTTGCCGAACTTCCTCGCACCCACCGGGCAGATCTCCACGCAGGCCGGGTAGCGGCCGTTGCGGGTGCGCTGGATGCAGAAGGTGCACTTCTCGACCACGCCCATGGGGCGCGGCCGGTTGCCCAGGTAGTGGGTGACCGGGTTCATCTCGGCCGAGGGTAGATTGGGCTCGGCCCAGTTGAACTTGCGGGCGCCGTAGGGGCAGGCGGCCGTGCAGCAGCGGCAGCCGATGCACCAGTCGTAGTCGATGACCACGATGCCGTCGGGGTCCTTCCAGGTGGCCTTGACCGGGCAGACCTTGGTGCAAGGCGGATGGCGGCACTGCTGGCACTGCACCGGCATGTAGAAGTGGCCGGGCTCCGGCACCTTCTCCGGGTCGTAGTAGGGGTTGGCGTGGGCGAGCGCGACGCCGTGCTCCTTCGCCATCTGCAGGACGCGAATCCACTGGATCTGCGGATTCTTGCGCGACTGGTTGTTCTCCTTCACGCAGGCGTAGACGCAGCGGCGGCAGCCCACGCAACGGGAGAGGTCCAGGCCGTAGCCGAAGTTCACTCCGGGCATGGGTCCCTGGGCGGAGACGGTGACGTTCTTCCCGAACTGGGCCGACCACTTCTTCTCGAGCTTGCCGAGCATGGCCTGGAGCTTGTCCTTCGAGAGCTCGGTGAGATGGCGCCGCTGGAGCTCCTCGACGACCGCGTCGGGGTTGCAGGCCGACACGGCGGCGATGACGGCGCCGGCCGCGGCGGTGCGGAGGAAGTCCCGGCGCGAGGGGGATGCCCCCGCGTCGCCGGTGGCGGACTCGTCCTGGAGGACGGGGAGGCGGTTCGGTTGGCTCATCGGCCCTGCTCCTGCGGCCGGATCGGCGGCGGCTCGGGCTTGAGCGCCTTGAACCGGGGATTGTGGGGGTTGTGGCAGTTCACGCAGAGATAATAAGTCTTCTGCCCGTTCCACATCCCGGTTCGCTTGCCGTGAATGCCGACCCGCCAGTCGCGGAGCTTGTCGCCGTGGCACTGGCCGCAGAGCTTGTAGGACTCGGTGAAGGGGATGAGGGCTCCGCCGATGAGGTGCAGGAAGTCGCGCTTCCCGTTGTCGTGGCAGTCGAGGCAGAAGCGGGTGGGCGGCCCGTGGTGGAACTCGGCCTGGATCTCGTCGTGAAAAGCCAGCTGGCGGGGCGTGGCGTCGCCCGCCTTCTCGTGGCACTGCGAGCAGGGAAAGATGCCCTCGGTGAAGGGGGGGGGCTCGGCCCGGATGAGGTTGGGGGAAGTGGGGGAATCGGCAGCCGCGGCGGGTGCCACGACGGGCGCCGGGACCGGCGGCGCAGGGCTCTTCGCCGTGGAGGCGAGCGGTGCCGCGAGGAGGGCGGCAAGGGCCAGGGGCAGGCGCGCTCGCCAGGGTGGGAAGGTCATCGATGTCCTCCTTCGCCGCAAGCCTTCGCGGCGCACCGGCAGCCTAAGGGTCGGCTGCCGGCAGCGGGTTGATCTCGATCAGGACCGGCTCGTCCTTCCGTCAATCTCTACGCCTCGCTCGATCGGACGCGGGCGACGGGCAGGCCCGTCCGGTACTCCTTCAGCCGGTACTGGACCTTCCGCACCGAGACGCCGAGGACCTCGGCGGCTCGCGCCGTGGAGCCACCCACCGCGTCGAGCGTGCGCAGGATGGCCTCCCGCTCGATCTCGAAGAGGCTCGCCCCGGGGATGAGGGCGCTGCCGGTCCCCTCGTCGGGCCGGGCGCCTCTGAGCACCGTGGGCAGGTCGTCGGTGCCCACCATGTCGCCGGTGCAGGCCCTGGCTGCCCAGGCCATGGCGTTCTCGAGCTCCCGGACGTTGCCCGGCCACTCGTAGGCGAAGAGCGCGGAGAGAGTGCCTGGGGTGAGTCCCCGGAGGCTCTTTCCGAGCGCGCGGCCGTGGACGGCCAGGAAGTGTGCGGCCAGCGCCGGGAGGTCGCCCTTGCGGGCCCGCAACGGGGGCAACGCCAGGGACACCACGTTGAGCCGGTAGTAGAGGTCGTCGCGGAAGCGGCCGGCGCGGACCTCCTCGGCCAGGTCGAGCCGCGTGCAGGCCACCACCCGGACGTCCGCGCGCACGGTCCGGCTCTCGCCCACCCGCTCGTACTCGCCCTGCTTCAAAACTCGAAGGAGTTTCACCTGAAGTGACGGAGCGAGGCTGGCGACCTCGTGGAGGTAGAGCGTGCCCCCGTCGGCGCGCTCGAGCAGCCCCTCTCGCCGGCGCGGGGCCTCGCCCGCCACGGTCCCGTCGCTGCCGAAGAGCCGGCCGTCGAGGAGCGTCTCGGAGAGCCCGGCGCATCCGGCGCGCACGAAGGGGCGGTCCCGGCGAGGCGAGGCCTCGTGGATCATCTCGGCCACGAAGGAGCGGCCGGAGCCGGCCTCGCCCTGGAGGAGCACGGTGGCCTTGGTGGGCGCCGCCCGCCGGATCACCTCGTCGATGGCCGAGGCCGCCGACGCGTTCCCGACGAAGCGCAGCCGTGCGCGGGCCTGGTTGCGAAGCTCGCGGGCCTCCCGGCGAAGGCGCCGCTTCTCGAGCGCCCGCTCCACCACGACCCCTGTCCGCACCGGGTCGTCGGGCAGCACCACGTAGGACTCGGCGCCGCTGCGCAGGGCCTCGATCGCCACGCCGACGTGCTCCCGCCGGCAGGTCACGATGAAGGCCGCGTCCGACCCTGCGGCGCGGGCGAGCGACACCACCGCGGAGCAGCTCCAGCCGCTGGCCCGCGCGGCGCAGAGCACGCCGTCGACGGGCGCCCCCTTCATGATCTCGAGGCCGGCCTCGGCAGTGGCTGCCTCCACGACCTCGAAGCCTTCGGCACGCAGCGATAGGGCAAGCGTCGCCCGCTGGGCCGTGTCGGCGTCAAGAATGAGAATCCGCTCGGCTGCCACCAGGAGACGCTGGTGCAATTCGCGCACCGGGCGATTTCAGGCCCAGACGGGGTCCCGGGACGCAACGGTTGCGATCTTGCCTGATCTGGATCATTTCAAGCGCACCACCCGGCGGCGAAGTCGAGGCGGACCTGGGGGTTCCGCCGACCTTGCCGCGACGACTCGCCGGCCATTCCGGTCCAGGGAGGCCGAATCGGCGCACCATCTGCGCCTGGCGATCGCCACGCCAGTCGCTAGTGCCCGCCGGGGTGCTCGGACCTGGTCGCTGGGGAGGTCTTCACCGGTCCGGGCTCGGCCTGCATGGGCGGCGCGTCCTTCCGGAACGGCGCGTCCATCCAGGACTCGGAGTACGGGGGATTGGCGAAGGGGTAGCGGGTGGCGTTGTCGGCGATGGTGAGCCCGATGAGGAGCGTCACCATGACCGCCGAGACGACCAGCACCAGCCGCGCCACGCCCTTCTCCTCCCAGAGGTGCATGAAGAAGATGGCCACCAGCGCGGCCTTGACGGTGGCGATCGAGAGCGCCACCACCACGCGCGCCGAGTAGGAGAGGTTGGTCTTCCAGACCGCGAGGGTCACCCCGGTCAGGACCATGAGGGCCACCCAGATCAGCACGTACTGCGCCGGACCGAGGTGCTTGCCTTCGCTGTGGGTCGTGGCGGTCATGGGCGTCTCGTCAGACCAGGTAGAGCAGCGGAAAGAGGAAGATCCAGATCAGGTCGATGAGGTGCCAGTAGAGCCCGGAGAGCTCCACCGGGGTGGAGTAGCCGGGGCCGAAGTGCCCCCGCGCGGCCCTCACCGCCACCCAGGTGAGCAGCCCCATGCCGATGAGCACGTGCAGGCCGTGCAGCCCGGTCATGAGGAAGTAGACCGTGAAGTACATGCTCACGCCGGGGCCGGTCACGCCGGCGTAGTGGTAGAAGCGCCCGGGAAGCTGGCCGTCCTGGAAGTGGTGGTAGTACTCGAAGCCCTTCAGCACCATGAAGAGCGCGCCGAAGGCGATGGTGATGGCGAGCAGCCCCACCACCTTCCGGTTCTCGCCCTTGCGCGCGTGGTGGATGGCGAGCGCCACGGTGAGCGACGAGGTGATGAGGACCACCGTGTTGGTGGCGCCCATCGTCACGTGCGCCAGCTTGCTCGCCTCCTCGAATCCCAGCGGGAAGAGGAACCGGTAGAGCCCGTAGGCCGTGAAGAGCACGGCGAAGAGCAGGATCTCGGTGGAGAGGAAGAGCCACATGCCCATGCGGGCCGCGTGCTCCTGCGTCTTCATGTCCGGGAAGTGATGTGCGAGGCGGCCCTGGGCCGCGGCTTCAGTGTGCACGCGTCACCTCGCCGGCCACCGGCTCGTGATACTCGTGCGGCCCGTGGTCGTAGACCGGGGTCCCGGGGAAGTTCTCCACGCCGGGCGGCGACGGGGTGTTCCACTCGTAGCCGCGCGACCTCCAGGGGTTGGGACCGGCCGCCCGCCCCTTCACCAGCGACGCGATCAGGTAGGTGAGGATGATCCCGAACCCGAAGGCGAGCAGCGTGGCCCCGGCCGTGGAGGCCACGTTGAGCGACTGGAACTGCTGCGGGTAGGAGTAGTAGCGCCGCGGCATGCCCATGTTCCCGAGCAGGAACTGCGGGATGAAGGTGGCGTTGAAGCCGAGGATCACCAGCACGGAGGCGGCCAGCGCCCAGCGCTCGGAGTACATGCGCCCGAACATCTTCGGCCACCAGTAGTGAAGGCCGGCCAGGAAGGACATGATCGTGCCGCCCACCATGATGAAGTGGAAGTGGGCCACCACGAAGTAGGTGTCCTGCCAGTGAACGTCGAGGGAGACCGTGGAGAGCGCGATGCCGGTCAGGCCGCCGAAGACCAGGAAGTAGAGGAACCCCAGGAAGTAGACGAAGGACGCGGAGACCTGGATGGCCCCCTGGTACATCGTGGCCGTCCAGTTGAAGACCTTGATGGCGGTGAAGAGCCCCACGAACATGGAGAGCACGCCGAAGACGCCCGAGGCGAAGGTGGACTGCCCGGAGGTGAAGAGGTGGTGCCCCCAGACGAAGAAGCCCACGAAGGCGATGCCCAGCGAGGAGAAGGCCACCGCCTTGTAGCCGAACATGTTCTTGCGGGCGAAGGTCTGGACCACCTCGCTCACGATGCCCATGGCCGGCAGGATCATGATGTAGACGGCGGGGTGCGAGTAGAACCAGAAGAGGTGCTGGAAGAGGACCGGGTCGCCGCCGCGGGCCGGATCGAAGATCCCGAAGCCGAACACCCTCTCGACCGCCACCAGGAGCAGGGTCATGCCCAGCACCGGCGTGGCCAGCACCTGGATGACGCTGGTGGCGTACATGGCCCAGGCGAAGAGCGGCAGGCGCATCCAGGTGACCCCGGGGGCGCGAAGCGTGTGGATGGTGACGATGAAGTTGAGGCCGGTGACGATCGACCCCATTCCCAGGATGAAGGCGCCGAGCAGCACCGGGGCCACCGTGGTGACGGTGGTGGTGCTGTAGGGCGTGTAGAAGGTCCAGCCGGTGTCGGTGCCGCCGTGGATCATGCCCCACACCGCGATGGCCGCGCCGAGCAGGTACAGGTACACCGAGAGCAGGTTGATGCGGGGAAAGGCCACGTCCTGCGCGCCGATCATGAGGGGCAGGAAGAAGTTGCCGAAGATGCCCGGGATGGCCGGGATCATGAAGAGGAAGATCATGATCACGCCGTGCAGCGTGAACATGCGGTTGTACGTCATCGCGTCCATGATGGTCGGACCGGGCGTGAGCAGCTCGAGCCGCAGGAGCAGCGCGAAGACGCCGCCCAGGAAGAACCCGGTCAGCGTCAGCACCAGGTAGATGACGCCGATGCGCTTGTGGTCGAGCGTGGTCAGCCACGACCGGACGCCCTTCTCGGCGTTCAGGTAGTTCGGCGTGTTGTAGACCGGGCTACTTGCCGGTGACGGGGACATAGATGGGACCCTTCTGCGGTTCGGCGGTCGGAGCGTCCGTCCGCAGGGACTTGATGAACTCGGAGATGGCGGCGGCGTCGGGCGCGGAGAGCTTGCCCTGGTAGGTGGGCATGACCGGCTTGTAGCCGGCGACGACCTCGGCGTTGGGCTCCATCATGGAGCGGGTGAGATAGGCCTCGTCGGCGACCACCGTCTTCCCGCTCTCCAGCTTCACTGTCCGTCCAAAGAGGTCGCGCCAGGTGGGGCCGATGTGCTGGGTGCCGTCCACGGTGTGGCACTTGAAACAGCCCTGCACGCCGGCGATGCGCTGACCCTGCTCGATGAGGCTGCCGCGCAGGTCGACCTCCTCGGCGGGGATGGGGCGGCCGTCCTGGGCCACCGGCTGGCTTCCGCGCCGCTGCTGCTCCATCCAGGCGTCCCACTCCTCGGCGGGCATGACCACCAGCTCGCCGAGCATGGACGAGTGTCCCAGGCCACAGTACTCGGCGCAGAAGATGGGGTAGCGCCCGGGCACGTTGGCGTTGAACCAGGCCTGGGTGTAGCGACCGGGCAGCGCGTCCTGCTTGAACCGCAGCGCCGGCACGAAGAACGAGTGGATCACGTCGCGCGAGGTGAGGAGCATCCGCACCGGGCGTCCGGCCGGGACCCGCAGCACGTCGGTGGAGTTGGGGCCGCCCGGATAGGCGAACTTCCACATCCACTTCTTGCCCTGCACGTAGACGTCGATGGCCCCCTTGGGCGGGGTCTGCAGCTCCACGTACTGCGGGTAGCCGATGGCGAACCAGGTCAGGAAGAGGACCAGCGGCAGGCCGATGAAGACCGCCTCGTGGATGGGCTTGGGGTTGACGATGGGGGTCGATTGCTCGTCCTCGCCCCGGCGCCGCTGGTAGCGGAGCACGAAGACCAGGCCGGTGGCCAGCGTGGCCCAGCCCCCGAGCATCGAGGCCACGAAGACGAAGTAGTGGAGGAAGTCGAGGTGGCGCGCCCAGTCGGATGCCTGCACCGGCAGGAAGAGCAGGTCGCGAAGGAAGTCGTTGAGAAGGTTCATGGCTTGCCCCCCTTCGCCTCTCGCCGCCAGAAGACGAACAGCATGCTGGCCAGGCCGAAGAGAACGAGGAGGGCTCCGGCTCGCACGAGCCCCATCGCGTAAGGAACGTACTTCCGCGCCACCGGATCGTAGCGGTAGCAGGTGAGGAGGAACCGGTCGAAGCTGGTGCCCACCTTGCCCTCCCCGGCCTCCACGATCGCCAGCCGCAGGTCGCGGCCGGGGAACTCGATGCCGTAGAGGTAGCGGGAGACGCGCCCTTCCGGCGTGAGGACCAGGATGGCCGCGCCGTGGGCGTACTGCTTCGTCTCCTCGTCGAACTTGTAGTGGAACCCGACCGCGTCGGTGACCGAGCGGATCTCCTTCTCCTGCCCGACCAGGAAGGGCCAGACCTCCTTGCGATCGGCCTTGTCGAAGGACTGGAGGTAGTGCTTCTGGCGCACGAACCCCTGCGCAGCCTTCTCGCGCGGGTCGAAGGAGATGGAGAGCGCGGTGAAGTCCTTGCCGAGCTCGAGCCCGGTCTCCTTCATCCCGCGTGCCATGCCTCCCAGGATGAGACCGCAGAGCATGGGGCACTCGTAGTAGACGAGGGCCAGCACCACCGGCTTGCCCTGGCCCAGGAGGTCGGAGACGCGGACGGTCTTGCCGTCCTGGTCGAGGAAGGTCGCGCCGACCGGCACCTGGGCGTTGAGGCGCTCCTCGATGTCCACGCCCTGCAGCGGCGCCGGGCCCTCGGGGTCGTCCTCTGCCCGGGTCGCGGCGGGGAAGCCCACCGCGAGCGCGAGCGCGACGGCGATGGCTCGCCTCACGGACGCTCCCCCTTGGCCACGCGCGCCATGGCCTCCTCGACGGGAACGTGGATGAGCCCGGCCGGTCGATCGACCCAGCCCCAGCCGTGCAGCCGCTCGAGCTGGTTCTTCCGCCAGTCGGTGGGCTCGACCGAGAGCGAGAAGAGGCGCTGCTCGACGATGCCGATCTTGTTCATCCCGATCTCGGTGGGCGGCGCGGCCGGCCCGTCGGGAAGGACCTCGGCGCGGGTGCGGTCGTAGCCGAGCCGGATGGTGGCCCAGCTCGCCACCGCGAAGAAGAGCAGGGCGGCCAGGCCCACCGCCAGGATGCGCGGTGTGCCGATGTGATCGGGCTCGGCCCGGACGACGTGATGGGGGCTCTGTTCGCTCATTGCTGGGGCTCGTAGTGAAGGGAGTCGGCCAGGTAGGGATCGCGGGCCGGCAGGATGGGATTCCCCCGGAGGCGGGAGACCACCCAGGCCACGGAGATCCCGCCCACGCCCAGGAAGGCGGCCAGGTCCATCCAGCTGGGGCTCGGACCGCCCGGGGACAGGGTCGGCATCACCACCCAGTAGATGTCCACGTAGTGCACGGCCAGGATCCAGAAGGCCATGACGACGAGCGGCTTCCAGCTGCGCTTCCGCTCCCGGGGCATGAGGATGAGGAAGGGCAGCACGAACTGGAAGAGGGCCAGGAAGATGCCGACTCCCTTCCACCCGGTGTTGGTGCGGACGAGGTACCAGGGCACCTCCTCGGGGAGGTTGGCGATCCAGATGAGCAGGTACTGGGAGAAGGCGATGTAGGCCCAGAACGCGGTGAAGGCGAAGAGGTACTTGCCCATCGAGTGGATGTGGTTCGCGTTGATGGCGCTCCTGAGGGGCTCCTCCCGCGAGGCCGCTGCCGCGGCGATGATCCAGACGGCGATGGCGGCGACCAGGCTGCCCGCGAACCAGTAGACGCCGAAGATGGTGGAGAAGAGGAAGGCCGAGAGCGACATCTGCCAGTCGAAGGCGGCGAAGGTGATGGCGAGTGCCACGAAGGGAAGGCCGCCGGCGCCGAGGCGGCGCATCTTCAGCTTCAGCTCCGGCGCGCCGCTCCGGTCCTGGGCGAGCGACCAGCCCCGCAGGAGCATGGCCACGCCCAGCCAGATCGCGAAGTAGACGACCGCCCGGATGAGGAAGAAGGGCACGTTCATCCAGGGGTGACGGTGCTCCCAGAGGTGGATGGCGAGCGGGCCCTCCCCGTGCGCCCAGGGCTGGAGGGGCGCGTGCATGGCGGCCAAGGGGTTGACCCAGGGGAAGATGCTGCCCATTCCGAGCGCGATGGGAATGAAGAGCACGGCCAGCACGGTGAAGGCGGCCGGAATGGTCTCGAGCAGGCGCCGCACCACGATGTACCACCTGGAGTTGGCCGCCTCGTTGGCCATGAGGAAGACCATGGCGGCGGCGGCGATTCCCACCCAGTAGACGAAGGCGGCCAGGTAGGCGAAGAGGGCGCGACGCCCGTCGAACACCCCGCCCGCGGCGGTGGCGGCGAGGCCGATGACGCCCACGGCGGCGGCGCGGAGCATCAAGGTCCTCCCCCCGGTGAAGGGCGCGGCGTTCATCGGGTCTCCTTCTCGAGACGTCTGCGCACGTCGGGCGGGGCCTGATCGATGCGGGTGCGCTGGGAGAGCTGGAGCGCGCGGACGTAGGCGACCACGGCCCAGCGCTCGTCCGTCCCCAGCCAGGGGCGGTAGGAGGGCATGTAGCCGTACCCGTCGGTGATGGCGGTGAAGAAGAAGCCGTCGGGGCGCTGCCAGCTCGCGATCAGGGATGGCGGCGGCCGGATCGACATGTTGCGTGCCACCGGACCCTGGCCGTCGCCGAGCACGCCGTGGCACACCGCGCAGAAGACGTCGTAGCGCTTCTTCCCGAGCTCGAGCATCTCGGGGGTCAAGGTCACCGGGATGAGCGAGAGCGGCGTGCCGTCGGGGTTTCGGCCGGTGGCCACCGCCGGCTCCACGACGGCGGAGGCAGCCTGGGTGCCGGGCGGCGGGGCCCGCATGCCGATCTGGTCGGAGAAGAAGACCGACTTCCTGTACGGCTTCACCTTGGGCTGCTGCAGCATGGGGTTCACCCAGTCGCAGCCGGCGACGAGGAGGGCGACCGCCAGGACGGGAAGCGCCTTCATGCCTCCTCCGGGACCAGCTCGACCTGGGCGGCGCCGAGCTTGCGAAGCTCGTCGGACACCGACGGAACCTGGTCGGCCTTCACCGACACCGACAGCCAGAGGGCGTCGATGGTGGCGGACCGGAAGGCCTCGACCTCGAAGAGCGGATCGTAGGGCTTGGGGAAGCGGAAGAGGGCCATGAGCCCGAAGAAGATCGAGGTGCCGGCCAGCAGCACGCCCAGCTCGAAGGTCACCGGCATCCAGGTGGGCGTGGGGACGACGCTCCGGTTGGCCACGTTGAGCGGGTAGTCGATGTCGTTCATCCACCACTGCATGAGCACCGCCGAGACCACGCCGACGAAGGCCGCCGCGCCGGCGATGAAGGGCACCGGCGAGCGCTTCAGGCGCAGCACCTCGTCCGAGCCCGGCAGGGGATACGGAGAGTGGAAGTCGAGGGCGGAGTGACCGGCGGCCTGCATGGCCCTGGCCGCCCCGTAGAGGGAGTCGACGGTCGGGTACTGCCCCAGGATCACGCGGGTGGCGCTCATGCGTGCTCCCCGGCGTGCGCCTTCTCGTGCTGCATCTCGTGGTTCAGCTCCTTCACCTCGGCGACGGCCACCGAGGGCACGAAGCGGAGGAAGAGCAGGAAGAGGAGCGAGAAGAAGGAGAGCGTCCCGACGAAGATGCACCAGTCGACCCAGGTGGGCGCGTAGTTGCCCCAGGAGGACGGCAGGAAGTCGCGGCTGAGGGAGATCACGATGATGACGAAGCGCTCGGCCCACATGCCCAGGCCCACCAGGATCGAGGCGACCCACAGCCAGGCCACGTTGGTGCGCGCCTTCTTCCACCAGAAGGTCTGGGGCACGAGCACGTTGCAGGCCAGCATGATCCAGTAGATGGCCGCGTAGTGGCCGAAGGGGCGGGTCTTGAAGAAGAGGTAGGCCTCGTACGGGTTGCCGCAGTACCAGGCGATGAAGTTCTCCATGAGGTAGCCGTAGCCCACGATCATGGAGGTCACGAGCATCACCTTGGCCATGTTCTCCAGGTGACGGTTGGTGATGACGTTCTCGAAGCGGAAGGCCTTGCGGGCCGGGATGACGAGGGTCAACACCATGGCGAAGCCGCCGAAGACGGCGCCGGCCACGAAGTAGGGCGGGAAGATGGTGGTGTGCCAGCCGGGCAGGAGCGACACGGCGAAGTCGAAGCTCACGATGGAGTGCACCGAGAGCACGAGCGGCGTGGAGATCCCGGCCAGGATCAGGTAGCCGATGCGGTAGTGCTGCCAGTGGCGCGAGGAGCCCTTCCAGCCCAGCGCGAAGATGCCGTAGGCGATGCGCTGCGACTTCTTCTTGGCGGTGTCGCGCAGGGTGGCCAGGTCGGGGATGAGCCCCAGGTACCAGAAGAGGAGCGAGATGGTGAAGTAGGTCGAGACCGCGAAGACGTCCCAGATGAGCGGGCTCTTGAAATTGGGCCAGACGCCCATGGTGCTCGGGTACGGAAAGAGCCAGTAGATGGCGAACCAGGGGCGGCCGGTGTGCACCAGCGGGAACATGGCCGCCTGCATGACCGCGAAGATGGTCATGGCCTCGGCGAAGCGGTTGATCGAGGTCCGCCACTTCTGCTGGAAGAGCAGCAGGATGGCCGAGATGAGCGTGCCGGCGTGGCCGATGCCGATCCACCAGACGAAGTTGATGATGTCGTAGGCCCAGCCCACCGGCTGGTTGTTGCCCCACATGCCGATGCCGCGGGCGATGGTGACGGTGAGTCCGAGGAAGAGCAGGCCCGTGCCCATGGCCGCCATCCCGACCATCATCTTCCAGGCCTGCGGCGTCGGCCCGAAGATGGGAGCGAGCAGCTCGGTGTTGAGCTGTGCGTCGCTGGGATGGCCGGCGATGAGCGGCATGGGGGCCAGCGGATCGGCGGGCACGGCGGCGGTCGCTGGAGGGGTCATGCCAGCTCCGGATTGGGGTTGCGGATCTTCACCAGATAGGCGGTTCGGGGCCGGGTGCCGAGCTCGTGGAGCAGGTCGTAGCGGCGCGCGTCGTCGTGGAGCTTCCTGACGCGCGACTGCGGGTCGTTCAGGTTTCCGAAGACGATGGCCTCGGCCGGGCAGGCCTGCTGGCAGGCGGTCTGCACGAAGCCGATCTTCTTGCCACCGGCCCGGGCGTCGATGCGGGCGCCCTCGATGCGCTGGACGCAGTAGGTGCACTTCTCCATGACGCCGCGCGACCGCACGGTGACGTCCGGGTTGAAGAGCAGGGTCTGGACGTTGGGAACCTCGGGGCGCCAGTTGAGGAAGTTGAAGCGGCGCACCTTGTACGGGCAGTTGTTGGAGCAGTACCGGGTCCCGACGCACCGGTTGTAGACCATCTCGTTCAGCCCCTCCTCCGAGTGGACGGTGGCGTTCACCGGACAGACGTACTCGCAGGGGGCGGTCTCGCACTGCTGGCACATGACCGGCTGGGTGATGGTCTCGGGATCGGCGGCGGGTCCGGAGAAGTAACGGTCGGTGCGGATCCAGTGCATGATCCGCCCCTTCGCCACCTGTTCCTTGCCCACCGTGGCGATGTTGTTCTCCTCCTGGCAGGCGATGACGCAGCCGTTGCAGCCAGTGCAGCGGGACAGGTCGACCGACATGCCCCACGAGTACTCCTGCTTGGAGTAGTCGACCGGGACCTGGAGCGTGGCGGGCATTCCCCGAAGGTGCTCGAGCTCCCCGCCCCCCTCCGCGTGCCCCCACTTCTCCGACGTGAAGTCGAGGGCCAGCGGGCGCCCCTCCATGCCGAAGTGGCCCTGGGCAATGGCGAACTTGTGCTTGCCCTTGCCGGCCTTCACCGATAGTCCGGGCGCGAACCAGGCCCCGGCGTCGCGCAGGGGGTAGGCGTCGACACCCACACCCTTCGAGACCGCCGAGCCGTCGCTTCGACCGTAGCCGAGCGCGAGGGTGACCGCGTCGTCGGCGTGCCCCGGCATCACCTTCAACGGGGCCTGCACGCTGCGGTTGCCGAGAGCCAGCGTGGCCACCTGGCCGTCGGCCACGCCCAGCCGCTTCGCGGTAGCCTCGGACAGGTAGGCGGCGTTGTCCCAGCTCACCTTGGTGATGGGGTCGGGCAGCTCCTGGAGCCAGGCGTTCGTCCCGAAGCGGCCGTCGAACAGGCCGTAGGAGGGTGCGAACGCGAGCTCGACGCCGTCGCCCTTCGGGAGGGACAGCCGGCCGAGCGAGGAAGCCACCGCGGCGACGTCGACCAGCGCGGTCTCGGAGGCCTCGGCGGTGCCGGGAACCACGCCCTGGCGGAGCCAGCGCTCCCACTGGGGCTCGAAGAAGGCGGGATCGATGGCGCTTCGGGCCATCCAGTAGGCCTTCACGTGCTGCATGGCGCCCCGGTCGCCCTGGCCGAGGAAGGAGGCCAGGAGGTCGATCGTGGAGACGCTCTCGTAGAGAGGGGCAATGAGCGGCTGGACCAGCGAGGCGACGCCGCCGCGGGACCGGCCGTCCCCCCAGCTCTCGAAGGGATGGCTGGCCGCGACCCTCCAGCTGCATCGGCGGGAGGTCTCGTCCTCGCGGATCGAGTGGTAGACGGCGTTCGGGACCTTGGCGAGGAGCGCGCCGAAGTCGAGCCCGGCAGGCGCGGCGTGGGCCGGGTTCCAGGCCGTGATCACCAGCGTGTCGACCTTGCCGGCCTGGATCTCCTTGGCGAGCGCCGGGAGCGACGCCGCGGACGGCGCGGCCTCTCCCAGAACCGGGCGTGAATAGGTCACGGTGACGCCGACGTTGCCGAGGGCGGCGTTCATGGCGTGGGCCAGCGCGTGGACGGCCGGGGGCTGGCGCGCGCCGGCCAGCACGAGCGACCTGCCCCGGTTGGCCGAGAGATCCGCCGCGACCGCCTTGGCGGCGAGGGCCAGCTCGGGCGAGAGCGCCGGCGCGATCGGAACCACGCCGAGCTTCACGGCCACGGCACGGGCGAAGGAGGCCACCTCGGTCCCGCGCATGCGGAAGCGATGGTCGGCGTTGGCGCCGGTGAGCGACATGGCCGGCTCGGCCACGTAGAGGCGGTTCATGCCCGCGCCCGGCTCCCGGTGCCGGGCGAACTCGCGCGTGAGGCGCAGGGACTCGCCGTGACCGGAGAGGAAGTCGGCGTCGAGCGAGAGGATGGCCCGCGCGGCGTCGAGGCTGGGACGCGCGTCGAGCGGGCGCCCGAAGGCGATCCGGGCCCCCTCGGCGGCGTTCTCCTCGGTGATGGGCGCCCAGGCGTGGAAGCGGGCCTTCGGGAAGCGCGCCTGGATGCGGCGGAGGAGGTCGGCCTGCGTCGGCGAGGCGTCCGGGGCGAGCAGGAATGCCAGGCGAGCGCCTCCGTCGGCGTCGTGCACCTTCGCGAGCTGCTGGATCTCGGCGAGGAACCCTCGCCAGGAAAGCGGCTGCCCCTTGCGCCAGATGCCCCGGGCGCGCTCCGGGTCGTAGAGGTCGAGCAACGCCCCCTGCTCCCACGTGGACGACGCGCCCAGGCTGGCCGGGTGCGCGGGGTTGCCCTCGACCTTCACCGGGCGTCCATCGGCGGCCCCCACGAGCAGCCCGGTGGCGTACCCGTCGAAGGAGAGCGCGGTGGCGTAGTGGAAGCGCTTTCCGGGGCGGTCCTCCGGCGGCTCGTGGACGAACGGTACGATCTTCTCTCGAGGCGGCTGGCAGGCGGCGAGGCCACCCAGCGCGGCGGAGGCGCCCAGGATCTGCATGAAGGACCGTCGCGACAGCTCGGGCGGAACCTCGGCGGCGCCGGCGGCGAACTCCCCGCGCGAGACGGCGGCGCGGGCCTCGAGCTCCTCGACGCTCTGCCAGAGCGAGCGGTGCCCGGGGGCCCGGGGCTCGTCCTGGATGACCGGCAGCGATTTCATCGATGGCATGTCGTGCAGCTCACGCGGGAGTGGACGTCGTAGGTCTTCATGAGATCGGCGGCGAGGGTCTTCGCTGCCGCGGGGTCGTCGGGCGGCTGCCAGGTCATGCTGGTGATCTGGTCGCGCGGGCGCAGGTTGGGCGCCGGGTTGCGGTGGCACTCCAGGCACCAGCTCATCTGCAAGGACGCGACCTTGGTCACCGCCGGCATCTGGTCGATGCGACCGTGGCAGGAGACGCACCCGATCCCCTTGCTCACGTGGATCGAGTGGTTGAAGTAGGTGAAGTCGGGCAGCTGGTGGACCCGGTTCCATTCGATGGGAGCGCCGGTGAAGTAACTTCGGCGCACCGGTTCGAGCTTCGGGCTCTTGTTCCAGATCTGCGCGTGGCAGTTGAGGCACATCTCGGTCGACGGGATTCCCGCCGATGCACCGCGCTCCGCGTTGAAGTGGCAGTAGCGGCAGTCGATGAGGTCGTCGACCACGTGGTGCCTGTGGTCGAAGAGGATCGGCTGGGCGATCTCCTCCTGCAACCCCTGCGCATACGGCGTTCGGAAGTAACCCCAGAGTCCGAGCAGTCCTCCACCGAGAACGGTGGCGACGAGGACGAGCGAGAAGCGGGCAAAGAAGTTCGCGGAAGGCTTGAAGATCGCGCTCATTCCGGCACGGGCCTCCCAGGGGCGTGATCGGTCATCACGTCGTCGTCACTTCGGCAGGGTTGGAACAGATGTCGACTGCTTTGGTCAACTTCTATCGAGTTGACGTATTGACGTGGGTCAAAACGATTTGAAACACCCTTTTGGGTGCATTTTTACATCCCTTTTGGGTATGGGTAATAGTTGACCCCTGAAAATGTTGAGATATTGAAGCCAGCTCGCTTCGGCCCGCTCCACGCTTGTCCCCGGCAAGGCGGCGGTCTATGCATCTTGACCGCGTGTCCGAGATTCCCCAGCAAACCGATGAGCAACTGGTGGACGGCGCCCGCTCGGGCGACCGCGCGTCGCTCGAGCGACTCCTGGAGCGCCACGAGCGCCGCGTGTACCGATTCGGCCTGAAGATGTGCAGGGACCCCGAAGCGGCCAAGGACGTCCTCCAGGAGACCCTGATCGCGGCTGCACGAACCGTGAAGGACTTCCGTGGCGCGTCGTCTCCCTCCACCTGGCTCTACGCCATCGCACGGAGCTTCTGCATCAAGCAGCGCCGCCGGTCCAAGTTCGCCCCGGAGCACGAGGAGTCGATCGACACCGCCGGCACGGGGCGCGAGGTCCTGGAGATCGCCGACCCGGCAAGGTCCCCGGACGATGTCCTCTCCGGCCGGCAGGTGGAGCGCGCGCTCGAAAAAGCCATCGCGGAGCTCGACCCCATGTACCGGGAGATTCTCCTGCTGCGCGACGTCGAGGGGCTCTCCGCGTCCGAGGTGGCGGAGGCGGTCGGCGTGAGCGTCGAGGCGGTGAAGAGCCGGCTCCATCGCGCCCGGGTGGCGGTTCGGGAGAAGCTGGCCCCGCTCCTCTCGGGCGAGCCGGAGAGCCCGATCACGGAGGCCTGTCCGGAGGTGGTCTCCCTCTTCTCCCGGCATCTGGAGGGGGAGATCTCCGCGCCGGTCTGCGAGGAGATGGAGCGGCACCTGGCAGGATGTCGGCGCTGCAGCGAGCGCTGCGCCACGTTGCAGCAGACGCTCACCTCCTGCGCCCGGACGCCACTGCCCGATGTCCCGGTCCCGGTGCAGCAGGACGTGAGGCGGGCGCTCCGCCAGTTCCTGGAGCGAACGGCCTGAGCGGCGCTCGCCCGGCCCGACGCCTCCGCCGTAGACTCGTCCCGTGGCCGTCTTCCGCCTGCCGCACGAGCCGATATTTCCGGACCCGGAACTGGCCGAGCCCGACGGGCTGCTCGCCGTGGGCGGCGACCTGTCGCCCGACCGGCTCCTGCGCGCGTACGCCGATGGGATCTTCCCCTGGTACTCGGAGGAAACCCCCATCCTCTGGTGGTCGCCCGAGCCGCGAATGGTTCTCCTCCCCGCGGAGTTCCACGTCCCCCGGTCGCTGCGTCGCACGATGCGGAGCCGCGCCTTCGAGGCTCGGGCCGACACCGCCTTCGGCGAGGTGATCCGGCGCTGCGCCGACAAGGATCGGCCGGGGCAGGATGGCACCTGGATCACCCCGGAGATGATCCTGGCCTACGAGCGGCTTCACGACCTCGGCTTCGCCCACTCCTTCGAGGCCTGGGAGGGCGGTGAGCTGGCCGGCGGGCTCTACGGCGTCTCGCTCGGCGCGGCATTCTTCGGCGAGTCGATGTTCGCCGACCGGCCCGACGCCTCGAAGGTGGCCTTCGCGGCATCGGTCGAGTGGCTGAGGGGGCGCGGGTTCGAGCTCATCGACTGCCAGGTCGACACCGAGCACCTCCGGCGCTTCGGGGCGCGAGAGATTCCGCGGGCGGAGTTCCTGGCGCGGCTGCGGAACGCGATGTCGAGCGCGACCGTGCGGGGCAAGTGGAAGATCGACGGGGAGTAGCTCCGGTCGCGCCACAGGGCCGGTCGCACCGGCGCTCGAGCCTCGTCTGCCGCGACCGCGCCGCTCTCGCCTCCGCCGCGCTTGTCCTCGCTCGCCGGGGTACCCGGGGTCGCCGCGAGTGCGAGCGACGCATCCGCCCCGGTGAGGCTCCGGCGCGGGGTTTCCAGTTGATCCGCTGCGGAGGCGCGGCTCCGACGAGACGACGCGGTCGCTGGAAAACGGGTGGCGAGGCGGTACCGGGCGCCTCGGCGTCACCTCTCGATCGCATCGCCCGCGCGGCTGGCATCGCCGCCCGATCCTCGTCAGCCGGCGCCGGCGCCACTCCCAGCAGTGCCTCCGCAGGGGCGCCGAGGACCGCCCACGCCCGAGCGCGCTGTGCCTCGGCGCCATCCAGCCGCGAACGCCCTTCCCCGAGGACCAGCACTGCGGAGAGGGGTGACCGGCGTCGGCGGCAGCCCGGGGGTCACTGCCCCAGGGTCCTCTCGAGGAAGTCGACCGTGGTGACCAGCGCGTAATCCCGGTTCTCCTTCTTCTGGAACCCGTGCCCCTCGTCGAGGGCCAGCAGGTACCACACGTCCTTCCCCTTCCCTCGCACGGCAGCGACGATCTGCTCGGCCTCGCTCTGCGGCACGCGAGGGTCGTTCTTTCCCTGGATGACGTAGAGCGCGGCGGCGATGTCTCCGGCCCGGTGGAGCGGCGAGATGCGCTCCTGCACGGCGCGCACCGCCGGGTCGCGCTCGTCCCCGTACTCTGCCCGGCGAAGGTCGCGCCGGTAGGGCGCGGTGGACTCGAGGAAGGTGGGGATGCTGGAGATGCCCACCACGTCGACGGCGGAGCGGATCCGCGACGGGTAGAAGGCGGCCGTGGCGAGGACCATGTACCCGCCGTACGACCCGCCGTAGACGCCCACGCGTCCGGCGTCGAGGTCGGGGCGCGAGGCCACGTAGTCGAGCGTGGCCCCGATGTCGCCGAGGGCCTCTTCCCGCTTCACCCCGTCGTCCATGGCCAGGAAGGCCTTCCCGTATCCCGACGAGCCGCGCACGTTGGGAAGGAGCACCGCGATGCCCCCCTGCACGAGCAGCTGGGCGAGCGGCTGGAACGTCGGGCGCTCCTGCGCCTCGGGCCCTCCGTGCCAGGAGATCACCACCGGCCGCTTCCCGCCGCCCTTGGGGAGGTAGAGCCAGGCCGGGATCGAGACGCCGTCCCTTGCCGGGTAGTGGACCAGCACCGGCTCGACCAGGGTCGAGGGATCGACGCCTCCGATCTCCGACCGGGTCCAGCGAACCGGTTCCTTCTTGCCCGGCGTCACCTGCCAGACGTCACCGGGAGAACGGGGCGTCGCGAGCCCGAGGAAGAGCGACCCGGGCTTGCCGGCCGGGAAGCGCAGGCCACCTGCTACACCCTGGGGCAATTCCCCGGGAACGAGCCTTCCGCTGCGCGGCTCGAGGAAGTAGAGCCGGCTGGACCCGTCGGCGTTCGCGGTCAGTGCCAGGCGACTGCCGTCCCGGGCCACCGCGAGCCCCTCCACGTCCCATCGCAGGTTGCGGGTGAGCGGCCGCGGCGCCGCGGAGGCATCGGCGAGGTCGAGCCGGTAGAGCTCGTCGAAGTCGCCCTGCCGGTTGGTGACGAAGTAGACCGACTTCCCGTCGGCCGAGAACCGGGCCGCGCCCACCGAGCCCCTTCCCTCGGTGGGCGTGAGCGCGCGCCGGGCGCCCGTCGGCACGTCGACCAGGTAGAGATCGGAGTCGGCGATGGAGCGGTAGCGGACGACGAGCAGCTGCCTCCCATCGCGGGAGAAGTCCACGGGATGCCAGGTGCCCGGCTCCTCGAAGAGGATGCGCGCCTGGCGGGGACGCGCGGTCTCGGCGACGAGCACGTCGGTGTCCTTGCCGTTCCTTCCCGTGCTGCCAAAGGCGAGCAGTCGGCCGTCGGGCGACAGGACGAGCGACTCGTGCCGGCTCTTCCCGTCGGTGATCCGCTCGCTTTGCCCGGTGCGCCGGTCGAGCCGGTGGATCTGCCAGTTCTCCGAGCCGCCCACGTCGCGGAGGAAGTACACCACCATGGAGTCGCCGGGCAGGAACGCCCCCTGCGACACGGGCTCGCGACCGAAGGTGATCTGCGTTCGCGCCCCGAGCGGCCGGTCGACGACGTGCAGCTGCATGCTCTGGCTGAAGCGGGTGGCGATGAGCACCTCATCGCCGCTGGCCGAGACGTCGAGGAGTCGCGCGCTGCGGGCCTCCAGCAACTGCTCGGCCCGTTGCCATGCGGCGTCGGGAACGGCTGGGACTCCGGCCTGCAAGAGATTGGGGCGGCCGGGCACGGCGGCCATGCCCGGCGCGGCGGGAGCAGGGGCCTGGGCGGCCAGGAGTGCGAGGGAGAGAGCGAGAATCTTCATGGCGAGGTCAGCCTCGAGGACGGGTGGGTCAGCTTCTCGGAGATCTGCCAGAGACGCAGGGCCGCGTCGTCGTCGCGCGCGGCTCGCGAAGGGGTCTTTTCGCGGCAGTCGGCGAAGTACCGCCCTGTCACCCCGACGAGCTCGGGGGCGGTGGCGACGTGAAGCGTGGTCCGCGCCCCTCTCTCCGGCGAGGCGAGGAAGGGGGCTCCGAGGGCGACCAGCCGGCTGAAGACGCCCCGGCCGTTCCGTCCGAAGCCGGAGGCGATGGCGCCCGGGTGGAGGGCGTTCGCGGTCACGCCGCGCCCGCCCAGGCGTCGCGCCAGCTCCCGCGTGAAGAGCAGGTTGGCCAGCTTCGACTGCTGGTACGCCCTCCACATCGAGTAGGCGCGCTGGCCTTGCAGATCGTCGAAGTCGATCGACCCTCGTACGTGCGCCACCGAGGACACGTTCACTATACGTGACGCGTGAGCCGCTTCGACGAGGGGGAGCAACTCGAGGGTGAGGAGGAAGTAGGCGAGGTGGTTCAGCGCGAAGGTCATCTCCAGGCCGTCGGCGGAGAGCTTCCGCTCGTCGAAGATGGCGCCGGCGTTGTTCACGAGCAGGTCGAGCCGCGGCGTCAGCTCCCGGACCTCCTGGGCCAGCCGGCACACCTCCGACTGCGAGGACAGGTCGGCGAGAAGCAGGTCGGGCGCCCGGCCTCCGGACACCTCCCGGATCTCGGCTGCGGTCGCCTCGCCCCGGTCGCGGTCGCGCGCCACGAGCAGGACCCGGGCTCCCCTTCGGGCCAGTTCCTTCGCGGTGACCCGCCCGATGCCGTTCGTCGCGCCCGTGACGAGCGCAGTCTTGCCATCCAGGCTGTCCACCATCACGCCTCCCCCTAATCGACCCTGGCCGGAACGGCACGGGCGGCGCCCGGGGTTAAGATACCTCCATGCCAGAGAGGGGCCAGCCGGGCGGCGACAACGAAACCGTCACCCGGACGAGGTCGAAACCCAGAACGCGTCTGCCCCCGCTGTACAAGGTGCTGTTGCACAACGACGACTACACGACCATGGAATTCGTGGTGCACGTGCTCGAGACCGTCTTCTGTCATCCCTCGCCGGTGGCCATGAGGATCATGCTCTCCATCCACCATCGAGGCATTGCCGTGGCCGGGGTCTTTCCACACGAGATCGCCGAGACAAAGGCGAACAAGGTCATGGAAATGGCCCGCGAGGCCGAATATCCCCTTCTCTGTACGGTCGAACCCGAGTAGCAGGAGCATCGATGGTCACGGTCACGAAAGAACTGCAGGCCACTCTCCAGAACGCCGTGGCGGATGCTCGCCGGCGGCGGCACGAGTACGTCACGCTGGAGCACCTGCTCCACGCCATGATCCGGGACAAGGTCTCCTCCGAGATCCTGGCGGCCTGCGGGGCCGACCTGGCCGACCTCGAGAAGGAGCTCGTGGACTACCTCGACCGGACGCTCGAGGCGCGGGCCGGCACTGGGGAACCGGAGCAGACCGCGGCATTCCAGCGCGTGCTGCAGCGGGCCGCATGGCACGTCCAGGGCGCGGGGCGCACCGAGCTGAACGCGGGCGACGTGCTGGTCGCCATCACCCGGGAGCGAGGGTCCCACGCCGTCTTCCTCCTCGACAAGCAGGGAGTGCGCCGGCTCGACATCCTGTCCTTCATCTCCCACGGCGTCGCCAAGGACAAGGAGGGGCCCGCCGAGGAGGACGAATCTCCGGCCGAACCGCAGGACGAGGCCGCGCCCCGCGCCGTGAAGGATCCATTCCACGCCTTCTGCGCCAACCTGGTCGAGAAGGCCGCCCGCGGCGAGATCGACCCGCTCATCGGCCGCCGCCCCGAGCTCGAGCGCACCGTGCAGGTGCTCTGCCGCCGCCGCAAGAACAACCCGGTCTTCGTCGGCGACCCCGGGGTGGGAAAGACCGCCATCGTCGAGGGGCTGGCGCTCGCGATCCACCAGAAGCAGGTGCCCCAGGTTCTCGAGAAGGCGACGATCTGGTCGCTCGACATGGGGGCGCTGCTTGCCGGCACCAAGTTCCGCGGGGAGTTCGAGCAGCGGCTGAAGGGGGTCATCGCCGGGGTGAAGAAGATTCCCCATTCGATCCTCTTCATCGACGAGATCCACACCATCGTCGGCGCAGGGGCCACCACCGGCAGCTCCATGGACGCATCGAACCTCCTCAAGCCGGCGCTCGCCTCCGGGGACCTGCGCTGCATCGGCTCGACCACCTTCGAGGACTACAAGCAGACCTTCGAGAAGGACCATGCGCTGGCGCGCCGGTTCCAGAAGATCGAGGTCCACGAGCCGACGCTCGAGGAGACCGTCAAGATCCTCCGGGGGCTGAAGCAGGCCTACGAGACCCACCACGGCGTCGTCTACTCCGACAGGGCGTTGCGCGCGGCGGCCGAGCTCTCCGCCAAGCACATCAACGACCGGCGCCTGCCGGACAAGGCCATCGACGTCATCGACGAGGCCGGCGCTGCCGACCGCATGCGGCCGGAGGAGAAGCGCCGTCACCGTGTCCTGTCCCGCGACGTGGAGCGGGTGGTGGCGCGGATGGCCAAGATCCCGGAGCGGACCGTGTCGGCCGACGACCAGGCCTCGCTGGCCGCGCTCGAGCCCGAGCTGAAGAAGGTCATCTACGGACAGGACCGGGCCATCGAGTCCATCGCCGCCGCCATCAAGCTCAGCCGTTCGGGGCTTGGCGCCCCGGAGAAGCCCATCGGGTCCTTCCTCTTCTCCGGCCCCACCGGCGTGGGGAAGACCGAGCTCGCCAAGCAACTCGCCCGGATCCTGGGGGTCGAGTTCATGCGCTTCGACATGACCGAGTACCAGGAGAAGCACACCGTCTCCCGGTTGATCGGGGCGCCTCCCGGCTACGTGGGCTTCGATCAGGGCGGGCTGCTCACCGACGCCATCCGCCGCACGCCCTACGCGGTGCTGCTCCTCGACGAGATCGAGAAGGCCCACCCGGACATCTACAACATCCTGCTCCAGGTGATGGACCACGCCACGCTGACCGACAACAGCGGGCGCAAGGCCGACTTCCGGCAGATCGTCCTCATCATGACCACCAACGCCGGGGCCCAGGAGCTCTCCAGCCGCTCGCTGGGCTTCTCGGCCGGCGACGGGTCGACGGGAAACGCCCGCAACGCCATCGAGCGCACCTTCAGTCCCGAGTTCCGCAACCGGCTCGACGCCTGGGTCTCCTTCGAGTCCCTGCCTCCGCAGGTCATCGCGCTGGTGGTCGACAAGATGGTGGCGGAGCTCGCCCTGCAGCTCGCGCCAAAGAAGGTGACCATCGAGCTCACGCCCGCCGGCCGCGTCTGGCTCGCCGAGCACGGCTTCGACCGGCTCATGGGCGCGCGCCCGATGGGGCGCATCATCCAGAAGAAGGTGAAGGAGCCGCTGGCGGAGAAGATCCTCTTCGGGGAGCTGAAGGAGGGCGGCCACGTGGTGGTGGACGCCGCCGACGACGAGATTCGCCTCACGGTGAAGCAAGCGGTGGCGGCCCCGGCCGTTCCGGCGGCCCCGGTGGCTCCGGCCGAGCCGGTACCGGGCTGAGGCCTCGGGCGTCGGCGCGTGGTAGAACGCGCCGTGCGCCCCCTCCCGGTCGACGCCATCCTGCCGGACGTCGTGGCGGCCCTTCGCGACGGGCGATCGCTCGTCGTCGAGGCCCCCCCGGGCGCAGGCAAGACAACCCGGATCCCCCCCGCCCTGCTCGCGGCCGGCCTGGCGGGGGTCGGCGAGGTCGTCGTCCTCGAGCCGCGTCGGCTGGCGGCGCGGATGGCGGCACGCCGCGTCGCCGAGGAGATGGGGGAGCGGCCCGGGCAGACCGTCGGATGGCAGGTGCGCTTCGAGGAGGTCTCCGGGCCGGAGACCCGGCTGCGATACGTCACCGAGGGCCTGCTGACGCGCCGGCTCGTTTCGGACCCCGGCCTGCCCGGCGTGGGCGCGGTGGTGCTCGACGAGTTCCACGAGCGCCACCTGCAGGGGGACCTGGCGCTGGCCCTCCTGCGCCGGCTCCAGGAGTCCTCGCGCCCGGATCTCAAGCTCGTCGTGATGTCCGCCACACTCGACGCGGCACCGGTGGCCCGCTATCTCGGGGCCCCGTCGCTGCGCTCGGAGGGGCGGCTCTTCGAGGTCGGCGTCGAGTACCTGTCGCCAGCCGACGCGGCGAAGGACGACCGGTTGGAGGACCGGGTGGCCTCGGCCGTACGACGCCTGGTGAGCGAGTCCCCGGAGGGGGACGTGCTCGTCTTTCTCCCCGGCATGGCGGAGATCCGCCGCGCCGCCCAGGCCTGCGCGCCGCTCGCCGCCCGGACCGGGCTCGACGTGCTGCCCCTCCACGGCGATCTCTCGCCGGAGGAGCAGGACCGGGCGGTTCGACCCGGGGCGCGGCGGAAGGTCATCCTCTCCACCAACGTCGCCGAGACTTCCGTGACCATCGAGGGCGTCACAGCGGTGGTGGACTCCGGACTGGCCCGCGTCGCCTCCCACTCCCCCTGGTCCGGGCTGCCGCGCCTGGAGGTGCGCCGGGTGTCGAAGGCCTCGGGCATCCAGCGGGCCGGGCGCGCCGGGCGGACCGCGCCGGGGCGCTGCCTCCGGCTCTACACCCGGCACGACTTCGACACGCGGCCGGAGTTCGACCTGCCGGAGATCCTGCGCGAGGACCTGTCCGAGACCCTGCTCTCCGTTGCCTCCCTGGGCGTCGGGAACCTCGAGTGGCTCGACGCGCCCCCCCTGGCCGCGGCGGAGGCGGCCCTCACCCTGCTTCGCGACCTCGGGGCGTTGAACGCCGGCGGGGCCATCTCTCCGCTCGGACGGCGGCTGCTCCGCTTCCCGCTTCACCCTCGCCTGGCCCGGCTCGTGGTGGAGGCGGACGAGCGCGGCGCCGGATCGGCCGGGGCGCTCCTCGCGGCGCTGCTCGCCGAGCGGGACATTCGCGAACGGGCTCCTGACCGCGGACGGGGGACGCCTCCCACCGGCCCCTCCGACCTCCTCGAGCTCGCCCACCTGTTCGAGGAGGCCGCGCGGGCCCGCTTCGAGCCGGGCCGGATGCGATCGATGGGGCTCTCCCCGGGCGCGACCCAGGCGGTGGATCGAAGCCAGAGGCAGCTCGCACAGCTCCTGGGGCGCGGCCGGCCGCGGAAGCCCGCCGAGGATTCGGAGGCGGCTCTCCTCCTCGCGACGCTCGCCGCTTATCCGGACCGGGTGGCACGGCGCCGCGCGCCGGGCAGCGCCGAGGTGGTACTCGCCGGGGGCGGCTCGGCCCGACTCGACGAGGCGAGCGTGGTGCGCGATGCGCCCTTCCTGGTGGCGGTCGACGCGGACGAACGGCGGGATCGGAGACCTCCGGGCGCAGGTCCGGCGACCGGCCGAGGCGGGCAGGCCCTGGTCCGGGTGGCGTCCTCGGTCACGCCGCAGATGCTCCTCGACCTCTTCCCGGACGAGCTGCGCTGGGAGGAAGAAGTGACCTGGAACGCCGAGGCCGAGCGGGTCGACGCCTTCGAGCGGATGCGCTACCGCGACCTCATCCTGGAGGAAACGCGAAAGCCGGTGCCCGATCCGGAGCGCGCGTCGGCGCTTCTCGCCGAGGCGGCACTGGCCCGGGGCGCGCGAAGCTTCGGGGAAGAAGGCGAGATCGACCGACTGATGGCGCGCCTCGCCTTCGTGGCCCGGGCAGCGCCGGAGAGCGCCATCGTCGCGCCCACCGAGGAGGACGTCGCCACCGCGCTGAGGGAGGCCTGTGCGGGACACCGCAGCTTCGCCGACCTGCGCGAGGCGGGTGTGGCGTCGTCCCTCCTCTCGCGGCTCCCTCCGGACCGCCGCGCGCTCCTGGAACGGCTCGCCCCGGAGAGGGTCACGCTGGGGAATGGCCGGACCGTGCGGGTGAACTACGAGGCGGGAGAGAAGCCGCCCTGGGTGGAGAGCCGGCTGCAGGACTTCTTCGGCTCGGACCGGGGACCGGCCGTAGCCGCCGGCCGGGTGGCGCTGGTGCTGCACCTGCTCGCGCCCAACATGCGCGCCGTTCAGGTGACCACCGACCTGGCCGGGTTCTGGGAGCGCCACTACCCGGCGTTGCGGCGCGAACTCATGCGCCGCTACCCGCGCCACGCCTGGCCGGAGGATCCGCGGACGGCCCGCCCCCCGGAGCCGCGCGGGAGGCGGTGAGCGCACCGGGGCCCCTCGGCCCCGGTACCTCAACCCGCCAGCGCCCGGACAGCCCCCGCCGCCACCGCGAAGTGGAGGCCCGCGGCGGCGATGACGAGCGCGTGGAACACCTCGTGGTAGCCGAAGACCCTGGGAAACGGGTCTGGCCTTCGGGTCGCGTAGATGATCGCACCGACGCTGTAGAGCAGCCCGCCGGCGGCGAGGAGCGCCATGGGGACAGGCCCGAGTGCCCGGTACATGGCCGGGGCGAGAGGCACCGCCGCCCAGCCGAGCAGGAGGTAGAGCGCAGTGGCCACCCCCCGGGGCGCCTTCGGCCAGAGAAGCGCTCGCAGGATTCCCACGCCGGCTCCGGCCCACACCAGGGCCAGCATGGTGCTCGCGAAGGCGTCGCCGAGCAGCAGGCACAGGGGCGTGAAGGTCCCGGCGATGAGCAGGAAGATGGCCGAGTGATCGAGCCGGCGCATCCAGAGAAGCGCCCTCGGACCCCAGTCGGGCCGGTGGTAGAGGGCGCTCACCGAGAAGAGCGCCACCAGGCTGCACCCGTAGACGAGGGCGGCCGTGCGGGCCCGCGGGCCCGGTGCGAGGAGCACCAGCGCCACGAGCCCGGCCAGCGCGACCCCGGCGGCGATCTCGTGGGAGACCCCGCGCAGGAGCGGCTTCGTACGAGGCGGTGCGGGAGCTCGTTCCATCGAGGGGGAACCTATCCACCCCTCGTCACCCGCCTGTCACGGCGCGCCGCTATTTCGCGGGGAGCTTCAGCCCCATCGCGATCATGGCGAGGAGGGCCTCTGCATTGGCCTTGGCGTCGTTGACCGGGTCGTGGTCGTGGACCGTCTTCCGGAGGTGCTTCCAGGTGGCGTAGCCGTCCTTGACCATGCCGCAGTAGAGGTCGCCGATGCGTCGTCCGGACCAACCGAAGGGACTCCGCCCCAGGTAGGTGTGGAAGTACCAGTTCACGAACTGCCAGTCGAAGGCCAGGTTGTCGGAGGCGAAGACCGGCCTCCCCTTCGAGTTCTCGACCACCCAGGCCTCGAAGCGTTCCATCACCTCGCGGGGGTCGTCGAAGGTCTCGTGCTCGGGGCGGCCGAAGCCGCTGATGGCCAGCGCCTCGGGGAGCCACTCCTTCGAGATGGGCCGGGTGCGGCCGTAGAAGGTCTTCGAGAGGGTGGGTTCCACGATCACCGCCCCCAGGCAGACCATGGAGTACTTGCCCGGGATGGGACCGTCGGCCTCGACGTCCACGACGACGAGCGACACGTCATTGCTCCAGGGCGCTGGCAGCGTCCTGCAACTCGCGCCAGAGTGCCTCGACGTGGCGCCGCTCGGTGGTCTCGGCGCCCACCGAGACCCGCAAGGTCTGCTGCCCCTTCAGCACGCTGGGCGTGAGATAGGCGCGGCCGCCCTCGTTCACCCGGCGTGCAATGGCCAGGTTGTGGGCGGCCAGGCGAACCTCGTCGAGCACGCCGTGCGGGATGTGGCGAAGGACGACGGTCTGGAGCGGCACGGGCGCCATCCGCTCCCACCCCGGCGCCTCGTCGACCCGATCGGCGAACCAGTGGGCGTTCTCCACGTCCCGACGGACGCGGGCCCGGATCCCGTCGACACCGACGTCGAGCAGGAAGAACCAGAGCTTGAGCGCGCGGAACCGCCGGCCCAGCGGGATGCCCCAGTCGCGGAAATTCTTCACCTCGCCGTCCTGGGCGGTGCGCAGGTAGCTCGGGTTCGTGGACATCACCCGCACCAGGTGCTGCGGGTCGCGGACGAAGTAGGCCGACAGGTCGAAGCCGGTCCCCATCCACTTGTGCGGGTTAAACACCAGCGAGTCGACCTCCTCGACCCCGCGCCACATCCAGCGGTACTCCGGCTCGACCATCGCCGTCCCGGCCAGCGCCGCGTCGAGGTGGAGCCAGAGGCCGTGGCGCTTCGCCACCCCGGCGATGCCGGCCACCGGATCGAGCGCCGTGGTTCCGGTGCTCCCGGTGGTGGCGACCACCGCGCACGGCCGCAGGCCAGCGCCGCGGTCCGCCTCGACCGCCTCGGCGAGCGCCTCGATGCGCATGGCGTTGGACCGGTCGGTGGCGACGTATCGCAGGTACTTCTTGCCGAAGCCTGCCAGCAGCGCGTCCTTCTCGACGGAGCTGTGGGCCTGGTCGGAGGCGTAGACGACCATGGGGGCCTCCCCGCCCTGCAGCCCCTGGTTGTTCTGCGAGAAGCTGCTCGTCCGCTCCCGGGCGCACAGCAGCGCGGTGAGCGTGGCGGTGGAGGCCGTGTCGTGGATCACGCCGGTGAAGGTCGTGGGCAACCCCACCATCTGGCGGAGCCAGTCCATCACCACCTCCTCCACCTCGGTGGCGGCCGGCGAGGTCTGCCAGCTCATTCCCTGCACCCCCAGGCCCGCGCAGACCAGATCGGCGAGCACCGAGGCGAAGCTGGTGTTGGAGGGGAAGTAGGCGAAGAAGGAGGGGTGATTCCAGTGGGTGATTCCGGGGAGCACGAGCTCGTCGAGCGCGGCGATGGCCTCGGGCAGCCCCCCTCCGCTGGCCGGTGGCCCGGCCGGGAAGCGGGCGCGGATCTCCCCGGGCTTCACCCGGCTCATCACCGGCAGTGACTCGAGCCGGTCGCGGTAGTTCGCGACCCAGTCCACCAGCTCGTGCCCCAGCTTCCGGAAGGCGTCGGAGTCCATGGGCCGAAGACTACTCCTCCCCGTGGCAGCAGCGCGCGCTCAAACGTCGAGCATGAGCCGGCTGGGCTCCTCGATGAGCTCCTTCACCTTGACGAGGAAGGTCACCGCCTCCCGGCCGTCGATGATGCGATGGTCGTAGGAGAGGGCCAGGTACATCATGGGACGCACCACCACCGTGTCGTCCGGCCCCACCACCGGCTTCTTCTGGATCTTGTGGAGCCCCAGGATGCCGCTCTGCGGCGTGTTGAGAATGGGGGTCGAGAGCATCGACCCGTAGATCCCGCCGTTGGAGATGGTGAAGGTGCCGCCGGAGAGGTCCTCCATGGTGATCCGGTTCTCCCGGGCCCGCCTGGCCAGCTCGGCGATGGAGAGCTCGATCTGCGCCAGCGAGAGCTGATCGGCGTCCCGGATGACCGGGACCACGAGCCCCTTGCCGCCGCCCACCGCCACGCCCACGTCGTAGTGGTCCTTGAAGAGGACCGCGTCGCCGCGCACCTCGGCGTTGACCGATGGGAAGGCGGCCAGCGCCTCCACCACGGCCTTCACGAAGAAGCCCATGAATCCCAGCTTGATGCCGTGCTTCTCCTGGAAGGCCTGTCCGTAGCGCTCGCGGAGCTCCATCACCCGCGACATGTCCACCTCGTTGAAGGTGGTGAGGATGGCTGCGCTGTCCTGGGCCTCGAGCAGGCGGCGCGCCACCGTGCGCCGCAGCGGCGACATGGGCACGAGCCGCTCGCGCGGGCCGGGCGCCGGGAACTCCGCCGGGGCGAGCGCCGTCTTGCCGGAGGCGGCCTCGAAGAGCCTCAGCAGATCGGCCTTCCCGAGGCCGTGCTCGGCGAGGAGCTTGCGCGCAGCGGGAGTGAGACGCGTCGCGAGCGGCGCTCCCTGGGGAGGTACCGGCGAGGCAGCCGGCGCTGGGGGCGGCGCGACGGCGGGCGCTTTTGGCGCGGGGGGCGCGGGGGGCACTGACGGCGCGGGGGGCGGCTTCGTCGATGCGGCTGCGCTGGCTACCGCCACCGCGCCGGCCTCGATCTCGCCCAGGGCCTGCCCCACGGCAACGGTCTCGCCGGTCTGGCGCAGGACCTTGCGGAGCACACCGGCCACCGGAGCCGGCACGACGACCGTGGCCTTCTCGCTCTCGACCTCCACCACTGGCTCGTCCTGTGCGACCGCCTCCCCTTCCTTCTTCAGCCACGGACCGACCTGTGCCTGCGTGACGCTCTCGCCCAGCGACGGGACCTTCAGCTCGACTGCCATGGATTCACATCCCTCCCGGATTTCGGATCATCCCAGCGCTTCCTCGACGAGGGCTTGCTGGACGAGCTTGTGTCGCGTGGCCGAGCCCGACGCCGGGCTGGGGCTGGCAGGCCGCGCAACCACCGAGGTACGCGGGTCGAAGCCCCTGACCGCCTCGCCGAGCGCGTCCCGGATGTGAGGCCACGCTCCCATGTTCCGCGGCTCCTCCTGGACCCAGAGCACCTCGACCGACGCCGGGTACTGGGCGAGCGCCTCCCGCAGCTCGGCGGTGCGCAACGGGTAGAGCTGCTCCACCCGGACGAGGGCCACGTCGGCCGCCTTCCTCGACGCGCGGGCCTCGGCGAGGTCGTAGAAGACCTTGCCCGAGCAGAGGAGCACGCGACGCACCGCCGCCGGATCGGCGATCGTCACGTCGGCCAGGACCGGGTGGAACCTCCCTTCCGTCAGCTCGCCGATCGGCGACACCGCCGCCGGGTTCCGAAGCAAGCTCTTCGGCGACATCACCACCATCGGCTTCCGCCAGGGCGAGAGCACCTGGCCGCGCAGCGCGTGGAAGACCTGGGCCGGGGTGGTGAGGTTCATCACCCGCCAGTTGTCCTCCACCGACAGTTCCAGGAAGCGCTCCAGCCGCGCGCTGGAGTGCTCGGGCCCCTGCCCTTCCATGCCGTGCGGGAGCAGCAGGACGAGTCCGGAGAGCCGGTTCCACTTGACCTCGGAGGAGGAGAGGAACTGGTCGATGAGAACCTGGGCCCCGTTCACGAAGTCGCCGAACTGCGCCTCCCAGATCACCAGCGCCTCGGGCTGCTCGAGGCTGTAGCCGAACTCGAATCCCAGCGCGGCAGCCTCCGAGAGCAGGCTGTCGAAGACCTGGACCTGGCCCTGCCCCTCCCTGAGGTGGCCGAGCGGCATGTAGGCGGCCCCGGTCTTCACGTCGTGGATCACGGCGTGGCGGTGGCTGAAGGTCCCGCGTCGCACGTCCTGCCCCACCAGCCGGACCGGATGTCCGTCCCAGGCGATGGATCCGTAGGCGAGCCCCTCGGCGAAGCCCCAGTCGAGCGGCCGCTTGCCGCGCGCCATCTCGGCGCGCCCCTCGAAGAGCTTCACGATCTTGGGGTTGGCGTCGAACCCGTCCGGGATCTCGGAGAGGTGGCGGGCCACGTGGGCGAGCCGGTCGGCCGGGACCGCCGTGGCCACGTCGTCGGCAGTTCCCAGGGGACCGCCGCGGTAGCGGCTCCAGACCCCCTCGTTGGCCGCCGGCGAGGGAACGGCGGCGATGGCGGCCGAGGCCTGGTAGGCCTCCTCGAGACGGGCCTGGTAGGCGCGGGTCATCCCGGCCACCTGCTCCTCGGTGGCCGCGCCCTGGCGCTGGAGTTCCGAGGCGTAGGCGCGCGGGAACGGCGTCTTGGCCGCGATGTTCCGGTACATGAGCGGCTGGGTGAAGGTCGGCTCGTCCCCCTCGTTGTGTCCGAACTTCCTGTACGTCCAGAGATCGATCACGGCGTCGCGATGCCAGCGCTGGCGGAAGTCGGCGGCCAGCAGGACGGTCTGGGCCACGGCCTCGAGGTCCTCCCCGTTGACGTGGAAGACCGGGATGTCGAGCATGAGCGCGACGTCGGTGGCGTAGACGGTCGAGCGGGAATCCCTGGGCGAGGTGGTGAAGCCGATCTGGTTGTTCACCACGACGTGGATGGTGCCCCCGCACCGGTAGGCCGGCAGCTGCGACATGTTGAAGGTCTCGGCCACGATGCCCTGGCCGGCGAAGGCAGCGTCCCCGTGGATGATCACGGGGATGGAGCGCTGCCCCTCCGCGTCTCTGAACCGGTCCTGCTTGGCGCGAATCCTTCCCTGGACGACCGGATCGATCCACTCGAGGTGACTGGGATTGAAGGCCAGCGAGAGGCGCAGGCCACCGTCGGCGGTGTCGCGCGTGCTGGAGTATCCCAGGTGGTACTTCACGTCTCCACCGGCGGCGCCGTTGATGATGGCCTGGTCGCGGAACTCGGCGAAGATGTCGCGCAGCGGCTTGCCGAGAACGTTGGCGAGCACGTTGAGACGCCCTCGGTGGGCCATGCCGATGACCACGTTGCGCACGCCATAGCCGACCGCGCGGTCGAGGAGGAGCTCGAGCATCGGCACCAGCACCTCGGCCCCCTCGAGCGAGAATCGCTTCGCCCCCAGGAAGCGAGTGCCGAGGAACTGCTCGAACATCCCGGCCTGAAGAAGCTTCTCGAGCAGCTTCCGCTTCACCTCCGGCGTGAGCGTGAGCCGGTTTCGGGTGCGCTCCATCCGCTGCTCCAGCCACCCCCGGAGCTCGCGGTCGTGGATGTGACCGAGCTGGACGCCGAGGGTCCGGCCGTAGGTCTCCTGGAGCCGCCCGACGAGATCGCGCAGCGTGCCGGCGCCGGAGACCGGACCGGGCACGGGTCGGTCCAGGTCGGCCTGGGTGAGCCCGAACTCTTCCAGGTCGAGCCGCTCCGCCCGGCGCCGCTCCATCCCCAGGGGATCCAGGTCGGCCTGGAGATGGCCGAAGGTGCGCCAGGCGTTGACCAGGCGATCCACCCGGAGTCGAAAGGCCTCGCGATCGTCGGCGCGCGAGGCTCCGGCCTCGCGGGGCGCACGGGCTGGCCAGGTCGATGGCGCCGGGGCCGCGTCCGGCACGGGGGGCAGGGTCTCGAAGTAGGCGCGCCAGCGCTCGTCCACCGAGGCTGGATCCTGCAGCCAGCCGAAGTAGAGGTCCTCGACAAATCCAAGGTTGGAGGCGCTCGGAGTGGTCATGCCGGGCCATCATAACGACCCGGTGGCGGAGATCCTCGAGGGATGCGCCGACCCAGGTGGAGCCTACGGGTCCGGTGGTCCGGCGTGGCGCCCGACCACCCGGAGGAGCTCCTCGAGGTCGAAGGGCTTGGAGAGGTAGGCGTCGGCCACGGGCAGCGTGCTCGCGCCCGGCATGGCCGCGGTCATGATGGCCACCGGCACGTCCTCCGCGATCCCTTCGCTTCGGATTCGCTCCAGGAGTTGGGGCCCGTTCATCACCGGCATCACCAGGTCCAGCACCACCATGGACGGGCGGCGCGACCTCAGGTAGGTGAGCGCCTCCTCGCCGTTCACGGCGACGTCGACGGCGTACCCCTCGAATCCGAGGAAGTCGGCGATGCCTTGGCGGATGCCGGGGTCGTCTTCTACCACCAGGATGGGCACCCCCATCAGATAACGGGCGGAGGTCCGGGCGCCACCCCGGGCGGCTCCGGGAGCGGCTCGGGAGGACGCAGCGCCAGGCGCCAGGCGCCCCAGGCCAAGAGGAGGATCGACCCGTACTGGGCCGGTGTGAGCCCCGCGTAGCGGGCGTCGGCGTAGGCGACGTCGCTCGCCCGCAGGAAGTCGAGCAGGAATCTCGCGCAGCCGTAAAGGATCGCGAGCAGGCCGAGGAGGCGTCCCTCGAGCAGCCGCCGCGACCACAGGCTCCAGAGCAGCCCGGCGATGGCGAAGAGGACGATCGCCTCGTAGAGCCCCAGGTCGTGCCGGGCCCCGCCAACGAAGCGCACCGCCAGAGGGAAATCGGTGAGGCGCCCCGGGTGGTCGTGCACGAGGAAGCAGCCGATGCGCGCCACGCCCCAGCCGGTCGGCACCCCCACCGCGAATGCGTCCCCGTATCGCCCCAGCGGAACGCGGCGGATCCGGAAGAAGAGAAGCGCCGCGAGCACGCCGCCGAGGAGTCCACCGAAGGAGGAGAGACCATCCCAGAAGGCGAAGAACCGGCGGGGATCGCGAAGTTCCTCCGGATGGTAGGCGCCGACGTGCACCAGGTGCCCGACCGCGATGCCCGCCACCACGCCCCAGATGGCGAAGTCGACGACGGGGCGCGGATCGAGGCCGCGACGCTGCGCCGCCCAGGCCGTGGAGCGTACACCGAGGGCGACGCCGAGCGCCGCGAGGATTCCGAAGGCTTGAAGGGTGACGGGCCCGAGATGCAGCGCTGGCGGCTCGAACCAGGGGATCAATCGCGGCTACCCGGCCAGGTCGGCCTCGAGCGCGTGGCGCTGCTCGGGCGCGAGGGCGACCTCCACCCGGAGCCGTGGATGATCGGAGCCGACCGCCACCGGGCTCTCCCCGCCGGTGTCGAACTTGAGGTACTGCACCGACGAGAGCCGGTCCTCCCCCACCTGGCGGGCGTCGAAGGTCGCCATCACCTTCCGTCCGGATGCGGTCTTCACGTAGAGGTTGCCGGGGAGCCCCATCCACTCGCGGAGCTTCACGGTCCGTTTATCGGGATCGTCGATCTCGATGAGGAGCACTGCACCCAGCTCGCCCTTCTTGCCGAGCAGCTCGTTGTAGGTGTCGAGCTCGTGCTGGATGGCCTGCTCCGTCACCATGCGCTCGGCGCGGACCATCTCCTGGATCTGGTATCGGACCGTGTCGCGGTTCTCGAAGAGAAACGTGATCGCGTCCCCCAGGTGCACGCGGCGCGGCGCCTTCACGGCCAGGACCTCGGCCTGGATCCCTGGCCGAGCCTTCTCGTAGGCGGTCAGGTCGAGGATCTCCTCGCGGGTGACGGGCTTCATCGTCTCCCTTCCTCGCCACCCGGCGCGAAGCCGCCTTCCCGGTAGGCCCGGGCCAGCACCGTCATGGGGTGCAGAGGCTTGGTGCCGGCGAACTGCTGGAACTGGATGGCGGCCAGCGGGCAGTCGGTGCACCAGACCTTGGCCTCCGCCGACTTCATGCCGTCGAAGGCCTTCTGGCCGATGCGCCCGGAGGCGTCGTGCCCCTCCACGGTCATGGCGTAGGTGCCGTCGTGGCCGCAGCACTCCATCACCGTGGCCGCCACCTCCACGCCGGGTATCCGGCGGAGCAGGTCGCGCCCCTTGAATCCCACCGCCTGGGCCCGCAGGTGGCAGGGCGCGTGGTAGGCGACCCGACCGCCGGGCGGGGTGCTCTTGAAGTCGGAGCTGAAGCGCGGCTCGTTGCGGATGCTCCAGAGGTACTCGGAGACGTCCATCACCGCCGGTGCGAGCTTCCCGGCCCGCTCCCGATCGGCGCCCTCGAGGAGGTGGGGCCACTCGCGCCGCATCATCATCGAGCAGGTGGGGTTGACCACCAGCACCTTGGCCCCCTTCTCCACGAAGGGCATCAGGAGGTCCAGGTCATCGTGCGCCTGAAGGCGCAGCTGCTGGATGTCGCCGTGCTCCCAGACCGGCATGCCGCAGCAGCGCAGCCCCTTCACGACGCGGACGTCGACGCCGTTCTTGCGGAGCACCTCGAGGGTGTCCTTGCCGAGCTGGGTGTCGTTGTTCTGGACGAAGCAGGTCTGGAAGAGCACCGCCTCCCCGCCGGGCTCGGCCTTCACCCAGCCGCCCGCCTCGGCCCAGGAGTCGAAGGCCTGGGAGGCGAAGTCGGGGAGCGCGGCGTGCCGGTCGACGCCCAGCACCTTCTCCATGACCCAGCGCGCCGGCGCCACCTTGTTCATGGCGTTGGCGAGCCCGAGCGACATGCGGGCCATCTTGCCGGCCATGTCGGGGTCGCCCAGGAAGCGCTCGCGCAGCCCGCGCCTCTCGCCGCTGGCGCGGAACTTCTGTGCGTCGTGGCGGTGGACCAGCGCCGGGAAGTCGAGCTGGTAGGGGTGGCCGTCGCGCGGGGTGTACGGGCACTGCACCTCGCACAGCTTGCACTGGAAGCAGTCGTCCATGACCTGCTCGATCTCGGCGGCGTCGAGGCGGTGGACGTCGTGGTCCTTCTGGTCGAGGAGCTCGAAGAGGCGCGGGAAGCTGTCGCAGAACTTGAAGCACATGCGGCAGCCGTTGCAGATGTCGAAGGCGCGAAGCTCCTCGCCGTGCAGCGCGGCCGGGTCCCAGTACACGGGCTGTGAAGGGTCGTAGGACAGGCCGGGCGTCGGGTCGTAGCTCACCTTCTTGCCGGCTTCGGCCATGTCGATCCTCCGCGCCACGGCGGCCCGTTCCCGGCAGGCCAGCCCGGGAACGAGCGCCTGGCCTTCCCTACTTGATGCTGTCGAGCATCTTCCCGAACTTGCCGGCGTGGGACTTCTCGGCCTTGGCGAGCGTCTCGAACCAGTCGGCGACCTGGGTGAAGCCCTCCTCGCGGGCGGTCTTGGCGAAGCCCGGGTACATGTCGGTGTACTCGTGGGTCTCGCCGGCGACGGCCGACTTGAGGTTCGCCACCGAGTCGCCGATGGGGAGGTCGGTGGCCGGATCGCCAACCTGCTTGAGGTAATCGAGGTGACCGAAGGCGTGGCCCGTCTCGCCCTCGGCGGTCTCGCGGAAGTTGCCGGCGACCTCGGGGTAGCCCTCCACGTCGGCGACCTTCGCGAAGTACAGGTACCGCCGGTTCGCCTGCGACTCGCCGGCGAAGGCGGCCTTGAGATTTCCGTGCGTCTTGGTGCCCTTGAGCTGTGCCATGTGGACCTCTCCTTTGCTCCTGCTGTTATCCCGGGACGGGAATCCTGTCTCGCGGAAAGGCGGGGCCGGGGCCGCGCCTTCCGGGGAGGGACATGCCGCGGTGGCGCCGGTGGCGCAACACATCGTGGCTATCGGATCCATAGGCCCGGCCTATGACTCGGGGCGGACCGCCCGCCTCAGCCGGCCGGCCAGGTCGCCGATGGCGCGCGCCTCGGCGGCCACCTCGCGGGTCGAGGCCGAGGTCCGCTCGTAGGCCAGGAAGATGCCGTTCATCGCGTGCATCACCTGCTCGAAGCCGCTCTCCTGCTGCTGGGCCACGCCGGCGATCTCCCGGCCGCCGCGGGCCGACGCGGCGAGCGCCTTGGCCAGCTCCCGGAGCGTGACCGCCGCCCCCTCGATGACCATGGCCCCCTCGCCGGCGCGAATGCTGCCGGCCTCGGCTGCCTCCACCGCTCCCGTCATGGCGACGCGCACCTCGTCGAGGATGGCCTTGGCGCGCGAGGCGGCCTCGGCGGTCTCCTCGGCATGGCCGTCCATCCGGGCGAGGAGCGCGGGGAAGGCCTCGGGCGCGAGGATTCCACCATCGGCCTGGGCCTGGGCGCGTGCCATGGCGGAGAGCGAGCGGGAGCGCTCGGCGACCCGGGCGACGGCGTCCGTCACGTGGAAGACGTCCCGCATGCGGTCGTTCAGGCCCGCGATGAGTTGCGAGAGCGCCTGGACCTCCGTGGCGAGCCGGGTGAGCGCCTCGTGCGACTGCTCGGCGGTGGAGAGTCCGCGAGCCGCGGCTCGCTCCGACTCGAGAGCCAGCCCCACCACCGTCTCGGCGGTGAGCGCCGATGCGGTGGCGCTGCTGGAGAGGCGGGACATGGTGGCGCTCGTGTCCCGAACGCCGGCGGCGGTCTCCTCGGTGCTGGAGGTCAGGGACGCCACGGCCCCGACCAACCCCTTGGCCCGCAGCGCCAGCTCGGAGGAGGTCCGCTCCGCCTCGTCGCGCCGGACTCGCGCGACTCGAAGCATCTCCTGGCTGCGGTCCTTGATCGACTCCGCCTGGGTCCCCAGCGTCCAGCAGAGCGGCGCCAGAAGCGCTGGCACGGCGCCCAGCAGCCAGAGGACCGCCCCCCCTGCGCCGAGGGCCGCGCCTCCGGCCGGAAAGGCCAGCCCGACGAGGAGCCCCAGCGCGGCAAGCGGAATCGGTCGCATCGTCCCCCTGCGAACCCCCACGCCGCCTACGGCGACGCGCCGGTCGCGCCCGATGCGCTTGCTGCGCTCCGGGCCTCGTGCGCATCCCACCGCTTCTGTAGATCTTCGCCCAGGTCCTCGAACCTGGGCGTGATGTCCTTCTTGGTCACGGCGTCGAAGCACTGCAGGCACTGGTGGAGGCCGGCCGGGGCCTCGATCACCCACTGGATGTGGTGAGGGCAGTTCATGGACGCCTTTTTAGCGCAGCGAGCCTCGCCGGGGAAGGGCACGCCGCGTGGTATAGGTTCCGGGAATGGATGACCTGCGAGTTCCCAAGCGGGCGGTCCTGGTCGAGGTCGTCCTCCCCGGAGGCGACGCACGCGGGGTATCGATCTTTCTCGGCGAGGGCGCCGAGACCCACGAGGGCCCCGAGCGGCTCTCCGATCTACTGAACGGCAGCGCCCCGTTCATCCCGGCCCAGGACGCGGGGAGCGGGCTCATGACCTTCCTTCACCGCGCGTCGATAGCGGTCGCCCGGGTGGCCGCAACCGAGGAGCCCGCCGATGACTCCTTCACCATTCCCACCGAGCACGAGGTGGAGATCACGCTCGTCGACGGCTCCTGCGTGACCGGGCTCGTCGCCTACGTCGCCCCGGAGTCGCGCGAGCGACTCGTCGACTTCCTCAACCGACCCGAGCCCTTCTTCCGCCTCCTGGAGCGGGACGGCGTCGCACTCGTCGGCCGGGCCCACGTGGCGCGGGTCGCGCTGGTCCCGAGGCACTGATGGCCCGTCTGGACGCCTTCATCGAGCGGCTCACCGGGAACCCCGGAGCGGAACTGCTCTTCCGGTCCTCGCATGGCGTGGTCCTGTGCGCCGGGGGCGCCGAGCGCGTGCTGGTCCGTCAACCCCTCTCCACGTCGCAGATCATCGGCGCCTTCGCCGAGATCGTCCCTTCCGAGCTGCAATCGGGCTTCCCGCGACCGGGCACCACGACCTTTCGTTACGGGTCTCCGGCGGGGACCATGGAGATCCTCTTCGACGCCCGCGGGGACGGGGTCAGCGCGGTGGTCCGCCAGGAGACCTCTGACGCCCCGGCCGCCATCGCCAGGTCGTCCGGGCTCCCCGAGCCTGTCGCCGGGGCCGCCTGGGTCACTGCGCCGCCCGTCGTGAGCTTGCCCGAGGAGCGCCCTCCGGCGGCCCCCCTTCCGGCCGACCCGCGAGAGGGAATGGACCGGCTCCTCTCGGAAGTGGTGTTGCGGCGGGCCTCGGACATCCACCTCTCGAGCGGCAACCCGCCCTCGTTCCGCATCGACGGCGACATCGTGCCCGCCCCGGAACTGGGTGTGCTGGACGCTTCCCGGCTGGCGGACATGCTCTGGACCCTCGCGCCAGCCAAGAACCGGACCGAGTGGGACGAACGGTCCGACACCGACTTCGCCCACGCCACCGAGGAGGCGCGCTTCCGCGTCAACGTCTTCGCCGACCGACACGGGATCGGCGCGGTGATGCGGCAGATCCCTTCGAAGATCCGCACCGCGGTGGACATGGGTCTCCCGCCAGCCATCCTCGAGCTGTGCTTCCTTTCCAAGGGTCTGGTGCTCGTCACCGGACCCACCGGCTCCGGCAAGTCGACGACGCTGGCCGCCATGGTGGACCACGTGAACCGCAACCGCGACGACCACATCGTCACCATCGAGGACCCGGTGGAGTTCGTCCACGAGAACCAGCGCTGCCTCGTGAACCAGCGGGAGGTGGGAACGCATACCGTGTCCTTCAAGTCGGCGCTGCGCGCCGCGCTTCGCGAGGACCCGGACGTCGTGCTGGTGGGCGAGCTGCGGGATCTGGAGACCATCGCCATCGCCATCGAGACCGCCGAGACAGGCCACCTGGTCTTCGGCACCCTTCACACCAACAGCGCGCCGTCCACGGTCGACCGGATCATCGACCAGTTCCCCTCCGACCGGCAGTCGCAGATCCGCACCATGCTCTCCGAATCGCTGAAGGCGGTGGTGACCCAGGTGCTCTGCAAGAAGGTGGGCGGCGGGCGCGTGGCCGCCATGGAGATCCTGCTCTGCACGAGCAGCGTGTCGAACCTCATCCGCGAGGGAAAGACCTTCCAGATCCCGTCGGTCATGCAGACCGCCAAGGGGATCGGCATGGCGACGCTCAACGACTCGCTCCTCGACCTGGTGAAGAGGGGGCTCGTGGAGCCTGCCGAGGCGCTGTCCAAGGCGGTCGCCAAGGCCGAGCTGAAGCAGCTGCTCGAACGAGCCGGAATCTCCCTTCCCGCTTGACGCTGCGTCCCGTCCGGCGGACCCTCGCCCGCTATGAAGCGCCTTTCCCTGGCGACGCGGTTCGGCCCCTGGGGCGCGCTCGCCGTCCTGCTCGCGGCCACGGCCGTCGCCTACGGTCCGGCGCTCGCCGGCCCCTTCCAGCTCGACGACTGGAATGCCATCCAGGCGAACGCTCGCCTTCGCGCCCCGGAAGCGCTGCCGCTCCCCTCTCCCGCGGACCTCCTCGGGCCCGGACGCCCGGTCACCGAGGCCACCTTCGCCCTCGACATCCGTGCCGCGGGATTGAACCCCTTTCGCTTCCACGTGGTGGGGCTTCTCCTGCATCTCCTGGCCGCTGCGCTGGTCTTCGTCTTCGCCCGCTCCCTTCTCCGGCGGGCCGGCCATGAGCGCGCCATCGGTCTGGCCGTCCTCGTCGCCGGGGTCTTCGCGCTGCACCCCATCCAGACCGAGGCCGTGGCCTACGCGGCGCAGCGTTCGGAGGTGCTCGCCTCCATCCTCTACCTCGCGACACTTCTCCTCCTCGGCCGGGCCGGCGCGGCCCGAACGATCTCCCGAACGGTCCTTCCCTGGGGCGCCGGGCTTGTCGCCTGGCTGCTCGCCATGGGGGCGAAGAGCATCGCCATCAGCGCGCCGGGCGCCTTCGTCCTCGACCAGGCGGTGATCGGACCGGACACGGCCCCGGGCGCTTCCCGGCCGGGCCCCCGGGAGCGGTTCAGGCGGGCACTGCTCCTCGCCTCCCCCCTCTTCGCGCTCGTCGCCTGGAGCGCGTCGCTGCACCTTCGCGCCTTCGAGGCGGCGCCCGGCGGCGGGGCGGGGTTCACGGCCACGGCGCTCTCCCCGCTCCGCTACTTCCTCTCGCAGCTGCGCGTTCAGTGGCTCTACGTGAAGTTGCTCGCCTGGCCCCACCCGCTCGGCCTCGACCGGTCGTTCGCCCCAAGTGAAGGGCTCGACGGGGTGGCGGCGCTGGCCGGGCTGGGAGTGCTCGCCGCCGTCGGGCTGGCCCTCTGGCTCTGGTCGCGCGCCGAGCGGGGAGCGGGTGGCGCCCCCGCCATGCGGGTCGCCAGTTTCGGAATCCTCTTCTGGTTCGTGGTCCTGGCGCCGACGTCTTCGTTTGTCCCGGTCCTGGACCTGGCGGTCGAGCACCGGGTCTATCTGGCCTCGCTCGGACCCATTCTCGCCGCCGCGATCGGCCTCGACGCTGCGCTTCAGCGCTTGGCACCGCCGCGGCTAGCTGGGCGGATCGGGGTGACCGCCTCGATCCTGGTCCTCTCCTTGCTGGGCATGGGCCTCGCGTCCCGCGCGCGGGTCTGGAGCAGCGCGGAATCGCTCTGGCGCGACGCCGACCGGACCTCGCCCGGCAGCCCCCGCATCCTCACCAACCTCGCGCTGGCTCTCCAGATGAAGGGCGACCTGGCCGGCGCCGACGCCTCCTATCGGTCGGCGTGGACGGTCGCAAGAGAGCCGCTTCACGTGATTGGCCTGGCGCGGAACCACTCCTCCCTGCTCGTGGACTCGGGAAACGCCGCCGCAGCGCTTCCCATCCTCGACCGTGGCCTGCGGCTCTCCCCCGACGACCCCGACCTGCTCGGCAACCGGGCGGCGGCGCTCTCGCGGCTGGGACGTGCCCCCGAGGCCCTGGCGGATGCCCGCCGCGCCGTCGAGGCCTCCCCCGCGAGCCCCTTGTTCCGGGAGATGCTCGGTCAGCTCTACGCCTCGACCGGGTCGTGGGCGGAGGCACTCCCGGAGTTCGAGGCCGCCGCGCGGCTCGATCCGGAAGAGCCGTCCTACGCCGTCGCCCGGGCCACCTCCCTCGCGGCGGTCGGTCGCGACGCGGAGGCCTGCGAGGCGTTTCGCGCCGCCCGGGTGCGCTTCGGCCCGGCGCGCCTGCCGGCCGACTTCCCGGAGCGGGCGGCGGACGCCGGATGCGGTGCCCGGTGAAGGCCGCTCCGTGGATTGGGCTCGCCGTCCTGCTCGCGGCCACGGCCGTCGCCTACGGTCCGGCGCTCGCCGGCCCGTTCGTCCTCGACGACTGGGGAAGCATCCAGGCCAACATGCGGCTGCGCCAGCCGGACGCGATCCGCGCCCCTTCGCCGGCGGAGATGCTCGGTCCTTCACGGCCCGTGACCGAGGTCACCTTCGCGATCGACTACCGGGCGGCCGGGCTCGACCCGGCGCGTTTCCACGCCGTCGGCCTGGCCCTCCACCTGGCCGCCGTGGTCCTCGCCTTTGCCTTCCTGGCACCCCTCCTCCGTCGTGCCGGTCATCCTCGCCCCCGCGGCCTGGCGCTGGTGGTCGCCGGCGTCTTCGCCCTCCACCCGATCCAGGCCGAAGCCGTCGCCTACGCGGCACAGCGCTCCGAGGTGCTGGCGTCGCTCCTCTACCTGCTCGCGCTGGCCCTTCTCGATCGCGCCGCCGCGGGATGGGGAACCTGGCGGGGGGCGGCCACCTGGGCCGGAGGCGCCATCGCCTGGCTTGTCGCCATGGGGGCGAAGACCATCGCCATCAGCGTACCGGGAGCCTTCGTCGTCGATCAGGTCGTGGTGGCTCCGGCCACGGAGCGGGGAGCGGCACCGCTGCGCCGCCGCGCGCTGCGCGCCCTCGCCCTTGTCGCACCACTCCTCGCGCTCGGGGCCTGGAGCGCCTCCCTCCACTTCAGGTCGTTCGCCGAGAACCCGGGCGGCGGCGCCGGGTTCTCGGAGACGCCGCTCTCCGCCGGCGCCTACTTCCTGACCCAGCTGCGGGTTCATTGGCTCTATCTCCGGTTGCTGGCCTGGCCGCGCGGCCTCGCCTTCGACCGCGCCTTCGAGCCCAGCGTCGGTGCGGACGGTGCGGTCCTTGCCGCCGGCGCCGGCGCCGTCGCGCTCCTCGCGCTGGCCGCGTTCCTCTGGGTTCGCGCCGAGCGCTCGCCGGTTCCCCGGCCGGCGGAGCGGCTCGCGGCCTTCGGCATCCTCTTCTGGTTCGTGGCCCTCTCGCCGACCTCCTCCTTCGTGCCGGTGACCGACCTGGCGGTCGAGCACCGCGTATACCTGGCGTCGCTCGGCCCCTTCCTGGCCGCAGTCGTCGGGGCCGACGCCCTCCTTCATCGGATGCTGCCGCGACCGCGCGCCCCCCTGGCCGGCGCAGTGCTCGGCGCGCTCGTCCTCCTCGCGCTGGGCCTGGCACTCGCCTCCCGGGCTCGGGTCTGGAGCTCGGCAGAGGCGCTCTGGCGCGAGGCCGCCTCGTCGTCGCCGGACAACCCCCGAGCCTGGACCAACCTCGCCCTGGAACTCCAGCGTCGGGGCGATCGCGCCGGGGCCGAGGCATCCTACCGCCGGGCCTGGAGGGTGGCGCGCCAGCCGGGTCGGGTCATCAGCCTGGCCCGGAACCACGCCTCGCTGCTCGTCGACGCCGGTCGCCCTGCCGAGGCGCTGGAGGTGCTGGATCGGGGGCTCGCCGTATCGCCGGACGACCCCGCTCTCCGGGCCAACCGGGCGGCGGCGCTCGGCATGCTGGGACGCCTCGAGGAGGCCCTCTTGGAGGCGCGGCGCGCCGCCGCGGCGAGCCCCGGCGACCCCCTCATGCGCAACGTCCTCGGCCAGGCACTTGCCGTGAATGGTGACTGGTCCGCCGCCCTGGCGGAGTTCAGGGCCGCCCAGGCCCTCGACCCGGGCGTTCCCGACTTCCCGATCGCGGCTGCCATCTCGCTCGCCGGCCTCGGCCGACGGGAGGAGGCCTGCACAGCATTCCGCGACGTCGCCGCCCGCTACCGGGCGCGTCCGCTCCCCCTCGACGCCGAAAGGCGCGCCGCCGCGCTCGGCTGCCCGCTCAAGGCTCCCTGATGCCCGCGGACGCCCCCCTCGCCGCGCTGCTCCCGCTCCCGGGCGCACCCCCCCTCGACGACTCGCAGGTGCTCGACCGATTCGTCTCCTGGGTGGCCTCCTCCGGCCTCTCCCTCTACCCGGCCCAGGAGGAGGCGATCCTGGAACTGCTGGAGGGGCGGCACGTGGTGCTCTCCACGCCCACCGGGTCGGGCAAGTCGATGGTGGCGAACTTCCTCCACTTCCAGGCCATGGCCCGCGGCGAGCGCTCCTTCTACACCTGTCCGATCAAGGCGCTCGTGAACGAGAAGTTCTTCGACCTGTGCCGCCTCTTCGGTCCGGAGAACGTGGGGATGATGACCGGGGACGGGGCGGTGAACCGGGACGCGCCCATCATCTGCTGCACCGCCGAGATCCTGATGAACGTGGCGCTCCGCGAGGAGTCCCCGCGTGTCGACGCGGTGGTGATGGACGAGTTCCACTACTACGCCGACCGGGATCGCGGCGTGGCCTGGCAGGTGCCCCTGCTCCTGCTCGAGAAGGCCCGCTTCCTGCTCATGTCGGCGACCCTGGGCGACGTGGAGGTCATCGCCGAAGGGCTCACCGCGCTCACCGGCCGGGGCGTGGCCGAGGTGCGCAGCGACGATCGCCCGGTGCCGCTGGAATTCGTCTGGCAGGAGACCCCGCTCCACGAGACCCTCGAGGAGCTGGTGAGCGCGGGACGGGCACCGGTCTATCTGGTGAATTTCACGCAGCGTGCAGCAGCCGAGCAGGCGCAGAATCTGATGAGCGCCAGGTTCTCCTCGAAGGAGGAGAAGGAACGGCTCAAGGAGGCCCTGACCGGCTTCCGCTTCGACACGCCGTTCGGCAAGGAGCTGCAGCGCTTCCTCCGTCACGGGGTCGGGCTCCACCACGCCGGCCTCCTTCCCAAGTACCGGCTCCTGGTGGAGAGGCTGGCGCAGCAGGGGCTCCTCAAGGTCGTGTCCGGGACCGACACGCTGGGGATGGGCGTGAACATTCCCATCCGCACCGTGCTCTTCACGCAGCTCTGCAAGTTCGACGGGGAGAAGACGGGCATCCTGACCGCCCGGGACTTTCGCCAGATCGCCGGGCGGGCCGGGCGCAAGGGCTTCGACGACCGCGGCTTCGTGGTGGCTCAGGCCCCCGAGCACGTCATCGAGAACAAGCGCATCGCCGAGAAGCAGGCGGCCGGGAAGAAGATCGAGAAGAAGAAGCCGCCGCAGAAGGGCTTCGTCCCCTGGGACCGGAACACCTTCGAGAAGTTGCAGATCAAGGCACCCGAGCCCCTGGAGAGCCGGTTCGACGTCACCTTCGGCCTCCTGCTCAACCTGCTCCAGAGCGAGACATCGCGGCGCGGTGGCCGCTACGGGCGGCTCATCGAGCTCATCGGGCGGTCCCACGGGAACGACCACGTCCGCGCGCGCCATCGACGGGTGGCGGCCCAGCGTTTCCGGACGCTCCGCGCGGCCGGACTCCTGGAGCTCCACGGCGTGGAGGGGCACCGGGGGCGCCACGTCCGCCCGGCCAGCGGCCTGCAGCGCGACTTCTCCATCTTCCACACGCTGTCGCTCTACCTGCTCGACAGCCTGCCCCGCATCGATCCGGAGCGGGAGACCTACGCCCTCGACGTGCTCTCCCAGGTCGAGTCGATCCTGGAGAACCCGGACGTGGTCCTCTGGAAGCAGCTCGACCGGGCCAGAGGCGAGGCGGTGGCGCGCATGAAGGCCGAGGGCAAGGAATACGACGAGCGCATGGCCGCGCTGGAGAACGTCGAGTACCCCAAGCCCAACGCCGACTTCGTCTACGCCACCTTCAACGAGTTCGCCGCCCGCCACCCGTGGGTCGGACGCGAGAACATCCGGCCCAAGTCGGTGGCGCGGGAGATGGTCGAGCGGGCCATGTCCTTCAACGACTACGTCCGCGAGTACGAGCTGCAGCGGAGCGAGGGGGTGCTGCTCCGCTACCTCTCCGAGGCCTACAAGACACTGGCCCAGAGCGTTCCCGAGACCTACCGGGACGAGGCCCTGGAGGACGTGGTGGCCTTCCTGCGGGCCACGGTGCGCGGCGTCGATTCGAGCCTGGTGGACGAGTGGGAGCGGATGCGCGCCGGCCAGGCCGAGCCGGGGCTGACTGCAGCGGCAGAACCCGGCATCGCTCCGACCGCGCCCACCTTCGCGCTCGACCCGGCGGCGAACCCCCGGGCCTTCATGGCCAGGGTGCGCGCGGAGTTGCACCGGTTGCTCGGGGCCCTGGCGCGTGGGTCCCTCGAGGAGGCCGCCAACCTCGTCCGCCAGGTCCCGGGGCAGGAGTGGACGCCGAAGCGGCTCGAGGAGGCGCTGGCGCCCTACTGGTCGGAGCACACGCACATCGACGTCACCCCGGCCGCCCGGCGGCCCGACAACACCTTCCTCACCGAGGTCGGGCCCCGGCGCTGGCAGGCCGTGCAGCGAATCGTCGACGAGGCCGGTGAAGTGGACTGGATGGTCGAGTGCGAGGTGGATCTCACCGGGCCGCACGACCCGGACGAACCCCTGATCTCGCTGATTCGCGTGGCCACCTAGCCGGTCCGGGTCGCGTCACGGCCTGAAGACGCCCGTGGGCGCCTCGACCAGGAACTCGACCGAACGGATCTCGGTGGTCCCGGAGTGTCGCCCCTGCACGAAGTTCTCCTCCCGGAAGGGGACGAGCACGCCCGACACCTTCCGGAACTCGGAAAAGGCGGTGACGAACTCCAGATTCCCCACGCCTCCGGGCATGCGCGCCACCGCACGGAGGATCCGGCCGCTTCCGGGATCGATCTCGGCCGTGAGGGCGAGCCCGTCCCCGAGCAGGAGCGTCAGCGCGCGGAGCTTCTTCCCATCGCGCTCCACCGTTCCCTCGTCCACCAGCCGCTCCAGGTTGGCGAGAAGCGACGCCGGAAGCTCCATCCTGGCCGACTGGAGCACCATCGCGACATGGGGCGGGGCGCCGGTCACCTCGCGGCCGTCGCGCCACCCCCGCGCGCCGTCGAGGATGCGCTGCTCCGGCATGCCTCCCGGATAGGCGATGGTGACGCGAAGCCGTCGCGGGCTCTCGTGGATGCGAAGCACCCGGCCGACGTCCTTCGACTGGTGGGCCGTGACCTCTCCCTCCTGGACCACGACCGGATACTTTTCGAGCGCCGCCTTGCCTCCGTAGGCCTCGATCACCTTCTCCACGAGCGCGCCGACGGAGGGGGTGACCGGGGTGGCGGTGAGCGCGAGGGCGAGGAGTGGCATGCCATGCATCACGGTCATGGTTATACCCTCCCGGATCCCCCCAGATGCATCGGTATCTGCCCGCGGGGTTCTTGACACCCACCCTCGCTGGGCCCCATGAGTACAGCCCATGTTCTCTGCCCCACAGCCCAAGCACGACAGGCGTTGGCCCCGCGGCCAGCGCTTCGGCCTCTCGGCCCAGGGCGTCGATGCGGAGGCCGCTTATCGGGCCACCGTCCAGGACGTCCGGTCGCTCGGCCGCGACGCGCTGGCGATGGCCGAGAAGCGCTGGGCCGAGCCGCTCGGGCTCCAGCCGGCCGACGGCGTCGTGATGGCCCAGATCCGCCCCGGGCGGCGGTCGTTCGCCGACCTCGGGCAGGCCCTCGAGGACTGCGGGCTGGCCCAGGCCCAGATCCGGGAGTCGGTCGATCGGCTGGTCGAACGGGGGCTCGTGGAGGCCATGCCCCTTCCCGGGACCGCAGCCGTCGCCCCCTGACGGTCGTTCGCCCGCCCTCGGTTCCTTCACTCCAGGTCGCGCCGGCCCGACTTCCGTTCGGAGGTGTGCCGCTTCGCCTCCAGCCTCCGCTCCTTCGCGCCGCGAGTGGGCTTGGTGGCGACGCGTCTCTTCGGGACGTGGGAGAGGGCCTGCAGCCGCTCCCGGAGCCGAACCAGCGCGACGGACCGGTTCTGCGCCTGGCTGCGCCGCTCTGTCGCGGTGACGGTGACCTCGGTGGGGCGGTGGACGAGCCGCACCCCGCTCGCGGTCTTGTTGCGGTGCTGTCCTCCCGGACCCCCGGCCACGAAGAACTCCTCGTCGCACTCGGCGGCGAGCGCGTCGCCCGGGAGCGAGAGGGCGCGCCGGGCCGCGGCGCGAATGTGTGGGGCAATCTCCATGCAGCTAGCGCTCGTTCGCCTGGTCGGAAACGATGCGGCCGTCGACCAGCTCGATGATCCGGTCGGTTCGCTCGGCGAGCCGCCGGTCGTGCGTGACGACGAGGAAGGTGACCTTCTGGCGCTGGTTCACCTCCCGGAGCAGCGAGAAGACCTCGTCGGCGGTCTGGGTGTCGAGGTTTCCGGTTGGCTCGTCGGCCAGGACGACGCTGGGATCCATGGCAAGCGACCGCGCGATGGCCACCCGCTGCGCCTGGCCTCCGGAGAGGGTGGTGGCCCGGTTGTCGGCCCGGGCCGACAGACCCACCCTGTCGAGCAGCGCCCGCCCGCACTCCGGCATCGAGGCGTCGAGACGCCCCTTCGCCGCGGCCATCGGGATCATGACGTTCTCGAGCGCCGAGAACTCGGGGAGGAGATGGTGGAACTGGAAGACGAATCCGAGGGTCGTGCCCCGGCAGCGGGTGAGCTGGTCGTCGTCCATCGCCCCGGTGTCCTCTCCGCCCAGGAGGACCCGGCCGCTGGTCGGCCGATCGAGGAGCCCCATGATGTGGAGCAGCGTGCTCTTGCCCGATCCCGAAGGCCCCATGAGCGCCGCGAACTCTCCGCGACGCAGCGTGAAATCCACCCCGCGCAGCACCTTGGTGCGGGCCTCCCCCTCGCCGAAGTCGCGGGTGATGCCCTCCAGGCGCAGGACCTCCGGGCGGGTTTCACCCATAGCGGATGACCTCGGCTGGATCGAGGCGAGCCGCGCGGGAGGCCGGGTACCAGGCGGCCAGGGTCCCGGTGAAGATGGCGACCGCGGCGGCCCCCAGGAAGAGCCCCAGGGTCAGGTCCACCGGGAAGAGCGGGGCGCCGGTGGGCCCCCTGGCCAGGTTCGCGAAGGCCAGCGACATGACCGAGCCCAGGAGCGCGCCCAGCACCGAACCCACCGCCCCGACGATGGCCCCCTCCAGGAGGAAGATGCGCTGGATGGTCCGCGTGGTCGTCCCGGTGGCCTTGAGGATCCCGATCTCGCGCGACTTCTGGATGACCGAGACCCCCAGCACGCTGGCGATGCCCAGCGTCACCGCCAGGACCACCAGCGCCTGGATCATCCAGCTCGACGCCGACTGGGACTTGAGGCCCACCAGCAGCTGCTGGTTCACCTCCATCCAGCTGTCGGCGGCCAGCCCGGTGCGCCGCTGGATCTCCCTGGCCAGCCGCTCGGCCTCGAAGATCTCCGCCACCTTCACCTCGAGCGTGGTGGCGCCTCCGGGGACGTCGAGGAGGGTCTGGGCCGAGCGGAGCGGAACGAAGACCCAGCGCTGGTTCACGTCCTTGTTCCCCAGGTCGAAGATCCCCGAGATGGTGAAGACGTCTCCTCGCCCCTCCGGCGTGGCCAGGCGGACCTTGTCGCCGACCGCCACCCCGAGGTCGCTCGCCAGGACCGTCCCGATGATGGCCTCGGTCCCCTCCAGCGCGAAGTGGCCGGACTTCATCTTGGGAACGATCTCGATGACCTGGGAGAAGGTGGCCGGTTCGATGCCCCGCAGCGCCACCGACTTGGTGGCGGGCCCCCGGCTCGCGAACGCCGATCCGGCCGCCGTGGGCGTGGCCGCGACCACGCCAGGGATGCTCCGCACCGAGTCCAGGACCTGCTGCCACTGCTCGATGGATCGGATGCGATCCGGCACCTTCTCCACGCGGTCGGCGACGGCGCTCGTTGCCGGAAGCGTCCGCGCCACCCGCTCCGGGGACTTCACGAGGATGTGGGCCTGCGCCGAGAGCGTCTGGGCCACGAGCGTGCGCTGCAGGCCGCCGATGAGAGCGGTGAGAAAGATGAGCACCGCCACGCCCACCGTGGTCCCGCCCAGGACGAGCGCGGTCTGGGCCTTGCCCTCCTTGAGGTACCGCAGGGCGATGAAGACCTCGAAGCGCATGCGCGGCCCCTGCCCTCAGCGGGCCGGCTCCGTGCGCACCCGCGCCCCCGGACCGACGGTCGACGACGGCGCGACCACCACCTCACCGGGCACGAGGCCGGAGAGGACCTGCACGGTCCCCTCCCCCCGCATGCCCAGCTTCACTGGCTGTCGAACCGCGCGCCCGTCGCGGACGACCAGCGCCCACGGATCGGTTCCCGCGTCGCGCACCGCGGCAGCCGGGAGGACCAGCGCGGCGGAGTCCCGCCCCACCTCGACGTTCACCGACACGGTCATGTCGGGACGCAGGAATGGTGGGGGATCGGCGACGTCGAGCTTCACCTCCACGGTGCCGCGGGAGAGGTCCACCGCCGGCGCGATGTAGGCGACCCGGGCCGGGAAGATCTTGTCGGGGAAGGCGTCGACCGACGCCGTGGCCGCCTGGCCGATCGCCAGGAAGGCCAGGTTCTTCTCGTCGGGCAGGACGGAGAGCTGGGTCGGACCGTCGCGGGCCACGACGAGCAGCGTTCGCCCTGGCTGCACCACGTCGCCGGGCTCCGCGTCCCGTTCGGTGACGACGCCCTCCGAAGGCGAGCGGATCTGCAGCTGGTCGAGCCGGGCCGCGGCGGCCTGCTCGGCGCCACGGGCCTGCTCGAGCGCCGCCAGCACCGCGCGGCGATCGGCTCCGCCGGCCGCCGCGCTGGCCTGGATGCGCGCGGTCGCGAGCTGGCTCGCCGCCAGGTCGCGGGCCTGGAGGGCGTCGTCGAGATCCGAGCGGCTCACCGAGCCGGCCTCGGCGAGCGTGCGGTTGCGGGTGAGCTTCACCTCGGCCTGCTCGAGCCGCAGCTCGGCCTGCCGGACCGCCTGGCTGGTCACCTGGGCGCTCACGACCTCGACCTGCTCGAGCCGGGCGGCCGCCTGGGCCACGGCCGACCGGGCCTGGGCGAGCGCGGCGCGAGACTCCGCGTCGTCGAGGAGGACGAGCACCTGGCCGGCCTTGACCCGGTCGCCCTTCTCGACCGCCACGCGGGTCACCCTGCCGACGACCACGCTCCCGATCTGGATTCGGGCCGGCGCGAGCACGCGACCGCTCGCCACGACGCGCTGGACGAGTTCCCGCTTCTCCGCAACCCACACCGGCACCGTGGGGCCCATCAGGGCTCGCCCGCCCAGGAGGAGGGCCAATGCTGCCGCCCCGATGCCAAGGACCCAGCGCCAGCGGCGAGCAGTCAAGGAAGCCATGAACGCCGGAGTATACGGTGCCGGGAGCTTCCCGGGACGATAGACTCATCCGACTTTCACCCCCGAGGGGAGCGCATGGACCAGGAAATGTGGGCACTCGTCTACGACCGGAAGAAGGACCCCTGGAGCACCTCCAAGGGGCTCCGCAAGGAGCGCGTGGCCCGTCCGTCCCTCGACGTGGGCAAGGACCACCGCGACGCCTCCATGGTCATCGTCAAGCCGCGCTTCGCCGGCTTCTGCGGCTCGGACCGCGGCATCTGGTTTCGCCGGGCCTTCGGCGACATGATCCAGTCGACGCTGGCGGCCGAGGGCAAGGACGCCCGCGTCATCGGCCACGAGCTGCTCGGCGAGGTGGTGGAGGCCGGGCCGGAGGCCACCCGCGACTTCGGGCTCCGCCCCGGCGACGTGGTGAGCACCGAGAGCCACATCATCTGCAACACCTGCTACCAGTGCCGGATCGGCGACAACCACGTCTGCGCCACCGACCGCATCATCGGCATCAGCGTGGACGGATGCTTCGCCGAGTACGTGAAGTTGCCGGCCCAGGCCCTCTGGCCCACCGACATCGCGAAGATCCGGCCAGAGGTGGCTGCGCTCCAGGAGCCCTTCGGCAACGCCGTTCACGCCTGCACCAAGGTGAACCTGCGCGGCAAGTCCGTGGCCATCATCGGCTGCGGCACCATCGGCCTCTTCGCCATCGCCGTGGCCCGCGCGCTGGGCGCCCGCCAGGTGATCGGCGTCGAGCCCATGAAGACCCACATCGAGATGGCGAAGAAGCTCGGCGCCGACGCGGTGGTGGAGCCGTCCAAGACCACCGAGACCTCCTACGTCCACGACGAGGGGATCACGAAGGCCATTCACACGCTCACCGATGGCGTCGGTGTGGACGTGGCCCTCGAGATGTCCGGCTCCAACGCGGCGCTCAACACCGCCATCTCCGTGGTGCGGCGCGGTGGCCACGTGATCCTCTTCGGCCTGAAGAGCGGCGAGGCGGTCATCGAGAGCCTGGAACGGGTCATCGTCGACGGCATCAGCCTCCACGCCGTGGTGGGGCGCCGCATCTTCGAGACCTGGCACATCACCCGCAACCTCCTCGAGTCGACTTCCCCCAACATCCAGGAGCAGGTCTGGAGAGTCATCCTCCAGGGCGGAAAGGACACCGTGGTTCCCTTCTCCACCTGGGACCCGGTCTCCTTCGAGGAGAAGATCAAGGCCCACCCCAAGGTCCTCATCCAGTTCTGAGCCCGTCCCAGGAGGCCGCCGTGTACGATACCGCCCGCGACGTCTTCGCCCGCGCCATCGAGGAGATCCGTGCCGCCGGCACCTGGAAGGAGGAGCGGATCATCCAGTCGCCGCAGGGCGCGGAGATCGAGGTCGGCGGGCGCAAGGTCCTCAACTTCTGCGCCAACAACTACCTGGGGCTCTCCGACCACCCGGCGCTGCTCGCCGCGGCACGGGCGACCCTCGACGACCGCGGCTACGGCCTCTCCTCGGTGCGCTTCATCTGCGGCACCCAGGACCGCCACCGGGAACTGGAGCGCCGTCTGGCCGCCTTCTTCGGCTTCGAGGACGCCATCCTCTTCTCGTCCTGCTTCGACGCCAACGGCGGGGTCTTCGAGGCCTTGCTCGGCGAGCAGGACGCCGTCGTCTCCGACTCGCTCAACCACGCCTCGATCATCGACGGCATCCGGCTCGCCAAGGCCAGGCGATTCCGGTACGCCCACGCCGACCTGGCCGACCTGGAAGCGAAGCTCGTCGAGGCGGCCGACGCGCGGCTCAGGATGGTGGTCACCGACGGCGTCTTCTCCATGGACGGCGACCTGGCCCGTCTCGACGAGATCTGCGCCATCGCCGAACGGCACCGCGCGCTGGTGCTGGTCGACGACTCGCACGCCTCGGGCTTCGTGGGGCGCACCGGGCGCGGCACGCCCGAGCACTTCGGGGTGCAGGGGCGCGTGGACATCATGACCTCGACCCTGGGCAAGGCCCTCGGCGGCGCCGCCGGTGGTTTCGTGGCGGGGCGCCAGGCGGTCGTGGACCTGCTCCGGCAGCGGGCCCGCCCGTACCTGTTCTCCAACACCGTCGCGCCCCCCATCGTCGGCGCCAGCCTGGCCGCGCTCGACCTGCTCGAGGGCTCGACCGAGCTGCGCGATCGGCTCATGGAGAACGCCAGGCGCTTCCGGGAGGGCATGACTGCGGCCGGCTTCCAGCTCCGTCCCGGTTTCCATCCCATCGCCCCCATCATGCTGGGCGACGCGCGGCTGGCGGTGGACTTCGCCCGCGACCTGCTCGACGAGGGGATCTACGTCGTCGGCTTCAGCTTCCCGGTGGTGCCGAAGGGCGAGGCGCGCATCCGCGTGCAGCTCTCTGCCGCCCATACGCCGGAGATGGTGGATCGGGCCGTCGCCGCCTTCGTGAAGGTGGGACGGAAGCGCGGCGTGGTCGCCGGCTAGTACACGAACAGCAAGCCCGCGCTCCAGGCCCAGTAGCTCGGCGCCAGCTGCCAGCTCTTCTGCGACCCGAAGTCGTTCACGCTCGACTTGGTGACGTCGAAGAAGAGCATGGACCGGTTGATGCCGACGTCGTAGTCCATCTGCCTGGAGAGCCCGGTGTCGAAGGCATCGAGCACCAGCGCGAGCCCCAGCGTGCCCGCAAAGCCAAAGGTGGCGCCCGAGCCCCGGTAGGAGGTTCCGGTGGCCGAGTTCCAGGTGGACGTGCCCCCCTGTCCGCTGGTGCTCCAGATGTAGTCGAGGATGGCGCCGCGGACGTAGGGCGCGAGCGGGACCTCGAACCGATCGTAGAACCAGTCGACCCGGTAGGTGACCGCGATCTGGAGCGGGATGATCATGAGGCTCGTGCTTCCGCCTCGCTGGACCACGCCGCTCGAATCCGTGTACTGCCCCTGACCCCAGACCTGCCACCAGCCGGCACCGAAGCCCACGTCGAGGGTCCCCGCCTCGGTCATCCAGACCGACTTGGAGAAGATGCCCTGGATCATGAGCGGGCGGTTGGTGCCGAAGGTGGTGACGTACGGAGGAGCGAGGGAGCTGGTGAACTCGGAGTCGATGTTGGGGCTGAACGGGGAGAGGGAGAACTGGAAGGAACCCCACCGCGGGGACTCCTTCGAGACGGCGACGGGGCTCTGGGCCGCGGCGGGCAGGGCCAGCGCGAGCGCCAGCGCGAGGAGGACCTTCTTCACGAGCGCCTCCGGCGGGCGGCCAGGAGCCCGAGAAGGGCCAGCGCGGGCCCCAGGGTTCCCGCGCCTCCGGTGCTGCAGCCGCCCTCCTCCACGCCCCCCTGATTCTTGTAGATCTGCCAGAAGTTGAGGAAGGGCAGCGGCGTGGTGCTGGCGTTGGGGCCGGTGACGTCGGAGACCGCGCCGAGGTTGCCGGCCTGGCTGGAAGCCTGGGCGGTGACCGTGTACGGGATCGAGTTCGTGAGGCCGCCGCAGACCACCGTTCCGACGTTGCTCGGACCGCCGATGGAAGGTGATCCGCCGCCCGAAGATGGCGTGCAGGTGACCTTGTAAGTCACGCTCCTGGTGGCCGTCTCGGTGGCGGTGGCCGTGCCCGCCGCCACGGATACGGAGAGCTGGGAGTCACCCGGCGTGACGCCGCCGATCGTGGGCTTGGGGGGGATGGCCAGCTGGAACACGAAGGTCCCCTGCGAGGCGAGCTGCCAGTTGGTCGTCGATCCGCCGGGGAGGTAGTAGACGCAGAGGACGATGGGGACGTCGTTCGCCTGCGTGCAACTCCCCACGCTCGCGGTGGAGGCAATGGCGCTGACGAACACCCCGTTGACGGCCTGCGTGGAGCCGGTGGCCGTCACGTCCTGGGAGATCCCCGCGGGGACGGTGCCACTCGTGGCGCAGCCCGTGCTCTGGGTCGCAGCCCCCAGCCGGTACCTGTCGCCGTTGGCGATGACCGGCGACACGCTCGACGAGATCGTCCAGTTCGAGGTGCTGGTCGTGGAGGCGCACTCGGCCTGATTGGCAAGGCCCGAGACGCCCTGGGTCGTGACCAGCGCCGAGGTCGCGCCCGGGGTGGTGACCTGGGCCAGCGCTGCGCCGGGGAGAAGACAGAGGAGGAGCGTGGCTCTGCGGAGCATGGGGGGTCGATTCTGCAAGGCCGGGGCCACCCTTGCAAGCTCCCGTCGACGCAGGGAGCACCTGGACCCCGCGAACCGGGCTCGCCTTTTTGGCAAAGACGGGGGCTCCCATGCTGTCCGCCTGACAAATTGGCAACGCTCCGGCCGCCCGGATCGGGCGCCTGGCGCCCCATTCAGGGCTACCCGCGCCGGAGCCGGACCCACTCCTGGGCGATGCGCACCGCATTGCTGGCGGCGCCGCAGCGCAGGTTGTCGGCCACCAGGAAGAGGTCGAGCCCGTTCCTCTGCGAGGCGTCCTCCCGGATCCGCCCCACCAGCACGGCGTCGTCGTTCACCGCCAGCATGGGCATGGGGTAGACCCGGTCCCCGGGGGCGTCCACCACCTTGACCCTGGGTGATGCGCGGAGCAAGGTCCGGGCCCCCTCGGCATCCAGCGGTCGCGACGTGCGGACATTCACGGCAAGTCCATGTCCGTAGAAGACCGGGACCCGGATGGCGGTGGCGGCTGCGGCGAGGGTCGGGGCCGAGAGCAGCCGCCGGAGCTCCGACCCGACGGCGATCTCGTCGTCGGTATGCCCGCCGGCGTCGAAGGCGCCCACCTGCGGCACCAGGTTGAAGCCCATGCGGTGGGAGATCTCGGAAACGTCGGGCTCCTCCCCGTTGAGGAGGGCCACCATCTCCTTCTCCAGCTGCCGGACGCCTGCGCGGCCTGCTCCGGAGGCCGCGTACAGGACGGTGACGACGACCCTTTCGACTCCGGCCTTGCGGTGGAGGGGCCCGAGGGTCAGTGCCAGAGGGACCACCGGCCCGGACGGACCGGCCACCACGCCCCGGGCCTTCCCCTCGGCGACGGCGCCATCGTTCCAGCCGGCCACCACGAGCGGCACCTCGGGTGCGGCGCGGAAGGCGCCGGTCAGGTCCACGGCCAGGCAACCGTCGGCCCAGGCCCTCGGCGCCCACTCGCGCGCGAGCGGTGCGGGGGTGGCGAAGATGGCGGCGTCGCAGCCCCTGAAGGCCTTCTCGTCGAGCTTCTCGATCTCCAGCTCGTCGCCTCGGAACTCGAGCAGGTCCACCTCGGAACTGGCGGTCGCGAAGAGCCGGAGCGAGACCGGAACCGTCCTGGCCTCCAGGTCCTCCAGCACGGCGCGCCCCACCGAGCCGGTGGCACCCACCACGGCGAGCTGCATCGGGCGATCGCTCATCTTGTTGACTCCTGGTGAAATAGGTCGCGAAGGGCCGGCTCGAGCGCCGGCCAGCGGAAACGATACCCGAGCGAGAGCGCCCGCCGGGGCACCACCCGCTGGCTCGCGAGCACCACCTCTGCCATCCCACCCATCGCGGCGCGAATGGCGAAGGCCGGCGTGGCGACCCGGCTGGGGCGGCCCAGGACCCGCCCGATGGCTCGGGCCAGGTCGCGGTTGCGCGCCGGATCCGGCGCCGTGGCGTTCACCGGCCCGGCGGCGAGCGGGTCCTCGAGCGCGAGGCGAAGGATGCCCACCTGGTCGTCGAGGTGGAGCCAGGACTGCCAGAAGCTCCCGTCGCCGATGGGGCCGCCGACGAACATCTTGAAGGGCAGCGCGAGCTTGGGCAGCGCTCCCCCTCCGGCGGCCAGGACGATCCCGGTGCGGAGAAGCACCACGCGCGCCCTCTTCTGGGCGGGGCGCGCCGCCTCCTCCCACTCCACCGCAACGTGGGCCAGGAAGTCGTTTCCCGGGGGCGACGACTCGTCGACGACCTCGTCGCCGCACGGGCCGTAGTAGCCGATGGCGCTGCCGTTCACGAGGACCGACGGTCCGCCAGCGGCGATCACCGTGACCACGTTCCGGGTGGCGAGCACGCGGCTGTCACGGATGCGCTTGCGCCGATCGTCCGTCCAGCGCCCGGAGGCCACTGGCTCGCCCGCCAGGTTCACGCAGGCGTCGCAGCGAGAGAGCTCCTCCTGCCAGGCCCCCGGAACGGCCGGGTCGCCCTGCACGGCGAGACAGCCAGCGGCCAGGCCGATCGGGGCGGCGCTCCGGGAAAGCGCCACCACCTCGTGGCCGTCCCGGAGGAGGGAGGCCGACAGCGCCCTGCCGATGAGCCCGGTGGCTCCGGTGAGAAAGACACGCATGGTCAGGGAATCCCGTTGGGGAACTTCACCTCGGCCTCGCTCTTGCGCACGTAATGGGGCTCGAGGGCGAAGAGGGCCTGATCGTCGAAGGAGGCCCGGGCGAGACGCGCGGCCGCGAGGCGCCCCACCGCGTCGCCGGAAGGCGTGGCCGGCGCCGCCTCGAGAAACGGGAGGCCGGTGGCCAGGACGTCCCGGTAGGCGGCGTACCCATCGCCGAAGCCCAACGCAGGGCCGAGCCCGGCGACCCGCGCCGCCACCGCCTCCGGAGCGAGCGCCTCCTCGGGGCGCACCGCCGTGACGCCGCCCCGGTGGGCCCGGTAGAAGCCGGCGTAGACCTCCCCCTTGCGCGCGTCGAGAAGCGGCACCAGCAAGGTCTCCCGGTCCGCGGGTAGGCCGGCGGCCGCCTCGAGCGCCATGGCCGCCAGGCTGGAGGCCCCGACGATGGGGCGCCGGTTGGCGTAGGCGAGCCCCTTCCACGTGGCCAGCCCGATTCGAAGCCCCGTGAAGGATCCGGGGCCGAGGCCGACCGCGAAGCCCTCCACCTCGCTGACCCTGCGCCCGAGCACCCCGAGCAGATCGGTGAGCGCTCCGGGCAGCCGGATGCCGTGACCTCCGCCTGCTCCGGCGGCGCGGTCGGTGCGGGTGGTGAGCACCTCGACCTCCTCCCCGCGCAGCTCGAGGAGCGCGCAGGACAGGGTCAGGGTGGACGCGTCGATGGCGGCGACGAGCATGGCCGTGCGGCCCCTAGCCCATCAGCCGGACGATGTCGTTCTTGAAGACGAAGACCATCAGGAAGACGAGCAGCAGGATCCCGACCAGGTTCGCCACCTCACGCGTCCGCAGCGAGAGCGGCTTGCGGGTCACCACCTCCACGGCCGTGGCCACGATGTGTCCACCGTCGAGCACCGGGATGGGAAGCAGGTTCATGATCCCGAGGTTGACGCTGATGAGGGCCATCTTGAAGAGGAAGCTCGCCCAGCCCTCCTGCGCGGCCTGGGCGGCGATCTGGAAGAGCATGATCGGGCCGCCCACGGTCTTGAAGCTGATCTC
>Ga0209253_10000104_pt1 | contig 58406 bp, 44 predicted proteins | sample FrelakmetBRP12BR_FD_187145 | JGI IMG/M metagenome (GOLD analysis project Ga0209253, IMG submission 187145) | Freshwater lake sediment microbial communities from the University of Notre Dame, USA, for methane emissions studies - BRP12 BR (SPAdes)... | ecosystem: Environmental > Aquatic >...
GGGGATGACGCGCGAGCGGCTCGTGGCCGAGATGGACGTGGCAGTGCGCACGATCGGGTATGCGAACGCGTGGACCCAGCCGATCCGCGGCCGGATCGACATGCTGGCAACGGGCATCAGGACGCCGGTGGGGATCAAGATCTTCGGCCCCGACCTCGGCGAACTGGAGCGCATCGGCCGGCGGATCGAGGCGGCCGTAGGGATGGTGCCGGGTACGCGCAGCGTCTTCGCCGAGCGGGCGGTGTCGGGCTCGTACCTCGACATCGAGGTGGACCGAGAGCAGGCGGCGCGCTACGGCCTCAACGTGCTGGATGTCCAGCGGACCATCGCCGCGGCCATCGGGGGGATGGAGGTCACGACCACGGTCGAAGGGCGCCAGCGGTTCAGCGTCAACGTCCGGTACCCACGCGACCTGCGCGGCTCACCCGATGCGCTGCGGCGCGTGCTCATCCCCGTGGCCTTGGGCTCGATGGGTGGAGGGCCGGGAGATGTGTGGGCGGGCACGGCCATCGGCGGCGGCGCCGCGGCCTCGTCGAGCGCCGGCACCGGGTGCTCCGTTGCCGTCACGATGGGTGGTGGGACGTCCGCGGGAATGGCCGGCGCCGCGGGCCGCACGGTACAGATCCCGCTGGGGCAGATCGCGGCGGTGCGGCTCGTCAACGCGCCGATGCTGGTCAAGACCGAGGACGCCTTCCTCACCGCGTGGGTGCAGGTGGACATGGCGGGCCGCGACCTGGGCAGCTACGTGCGCGACGCGAAGGCGGCCGTGGACTCGGCCGTCACGCTGCCGCCCGGCTACACCATGAAGTGGAGCGGCCAGTACGAGTACATGGAGCGAGCGACCCAGAAGCTCAAGGTGGTCGTGCCGCTCACCCTGCTCATCATCGTCGTGCTGCTCTACCTCAACTTCGGGAACGTGCGCGATCTCTCCATCGTCCTGCTGTCGCTGCCGTTCGCGCTGGTGGGAGGGATCTGGTTCCTCTGGGGCCTCGGCTACAACCTCAGCGTCGCCGTGGCCGTGGGGTTCATCGCGCTGTTCGGCGTCGCGGCCGAGACGGGCGTGGTGATGCTCATCTTCCTCGACCTGGCGTACGAGCACCGTCGACGGGCCGGGGCCGTGACCCCGGCGCTGCTGCACGAGGCGATCGTGGAGGGCGCGGCGGAGCGCCTGCGGCCCAAGATGATGACGGTGATGGCCATCATGGCTGGACTGCTGCCGATCATGTGGGGAAGCGGCGCCGGCGGGTCGGTGATGCGCCGCATCGCGGCGCCGATGATCGGCGGCATGGTGAGTTCCACCATGCTGACGCTGCTCGTGATTCCGGCGATCTACCTGTTGTGGCGGCGCGCGGAACTGCGGCGTGTTGCTTTGGATTCCACCGTCGCGCTGGCGTAGCCGGCGCACACCACCTGAAGGAGGAGCGTTGTCAAAGAACCGGGTAGGTCTCGTCGCGATCTTGGCACTCCTGTGCGCCGCGCCATCCGTGGCCCAGCAGCCCGCGCCGAGGGACACGACACGGCACGGCATGATGGGCCACCAGATGCCGGCCCAAGGAACGGGCCAGCATCAGATGATGCAGGGCCAGAGCATGCCAGGCGGGATGGCGCACGACAGCGCGATGGGCTGCGGCATGATGAGCGGCGGCGGGATGATGGGCGTGATGGCCCCCGATCCGGTGCATCTTCTGGCGATGAAGGCGGACCTGCACCTCACGGCCGACCAGGAGCGCCGCATCACGGCGATCCGCGACGCCGCCCGGCCGGGTCACGACGCGGCCAGGCAAAGCGGCGAGGTGCATTCCCGCGAGCTGGCGCAGGCGATGCAGGCCGCGGCGCCGGACTCCGTCGCCGTGCGGACCCACTTCGAGGCTGCGCACGCGGCGATGGGCCGGGCGCACCTCACCATGCTGCTGGCGGCGGCACAGGCCCGCGCCGCCCTCACCGACGCGCAGCGGCGACAGCTCGACAGCCTGCACTCCTCGATGAGCAGGCCTACGGGCGCCGCAGCGCCGCAGCACCAGCACCGGATGTAAAGGGGGCTCGCACATGGCCCGAGCCAAGACGCCGTGGGTGATCGCCGCGCTCGCCGTCGTCGCGATCGCGCTCATCCTCGTGTTCGCGCGCCCCGCAATGGGCGCCCGGCATCCCGAGCCGCGGCCCGGCATCACGGCGGCCGAGGTGCTGCCGCCGTCCACCTACGCCGGCTACGCCCGGATCGTGCGGGCGTACGAGGCGGCGCAGGAGGTGCCCCAGGTGCTGGACGGGCTCTACTGCCACTGCCAGTGCCGCGAGAACTTCGACCATCGCTCGCTGCTCTCGTGCTTCCAGTCGGAGCACGGCGCTTCGTGCGACATCTGCATGGGGGAGGCGGTGATGGCGGAGGAGATGCACCGGCAGGGGAAGACGCTCGACGAGATCCGCCGGGCGATCGACGCCCGGTTCCGCAGCTAGTATCCGTCAGAAGGGCCGGAGGGTGAGCGCCGCCGGGCTTCGGGCCCGGCGGCGCGCGTCGTTCAGAACGTGAAGAACGGCGAGCGCACCTCGAGGCGCCGGCGCGGGAGCCCGGCGATGCGGATGAGCAGGCGGCGCACGCCGCGGCCCAGCGCATTGCCGACGTCGCCTGTGCGCGAGATGGCGGGCCCGACGTCCCCGCGCAGCCAGCGTTCCACTTCGTCGAGCTCCGAGAGCGACAGGGATTCTATCTCGAGCGTCGCGACGTAGTAGTACTGGCCGCTGCCGCCGGGGACCAGCTCCACGGTGTACGGTGTCGCCAGCGCCCGCCCCACGGCGCTCTCCGTCGTGAAGTGCTCCTCGGACCCGCCGCTGCGGATCACGTCGTATTCGTTCGTGAGCGGGTCGAGCACGACCACCGCGTCCCACTCGGCCGCGCGCTCGAGGCGGTCCGGGAGGATCCGCACGCTGTGGCGCAGCTCAAGGGTGTAGTGGAAACGGACGGGGAATCCGTCGTGGAGCGCCGCTACGAAGACGCCGCCCGCGAGCGGCGCGACGGTGCTCACTACGGGCGCGCGCAGGGTGCCATCCGCAGCGCGGTCCAGGGTGATGCTGAGTCGCGGAGGGCCCGCCGGCGCGGATTCCGGAGGTCCCTGCGCGTGGCCGGAGGCGACCGCCGCGGCCAACAGTGCGAGGACCAACCGGACCGCGACCCTCACGCGCCTAGAAGCGCCGGCCCATGCGGATGCTGAACGTCACGTCCTCGACCCCCTTCGCCAGCGGTTTGGCCACATAGAACCCGATCGGCCCGAGGTCCAGGCCGACCCCGATGTCCGTCCGGAACGTGGAGAACTCGGGCAACCTGTTGGACGGGATCTGGCCCGGGTCGTTCCCCACGAGCCACGCGCGGCCGGCGTCGGCGAACACCACCAGGTCCGGCCCGCTCACGTGGAACGGCTCGTACCGGTCCGCCCCCTCGTCGCTCCAGTCGCTGCTGGCCCAGTCGGGCCCGATGTCGAGGCCGAGGTGCGTGCGGAGCTCCACCTGCCCGACGAGCACGCGGTCGCACATCCCGGGGGACCCGGGGAGCGCCCCGCCGCCGCAGCCGAAGTGCCGGAACGCGTAGCCCGGCAGCGGGTCGGGGTACCCGAGAGAGAGACGCCGCTGGAGCGGCAGCGGATCGCCGCCTACCCAGCCGCCGCCCGCGAAGCGCGCGCTCAGCCGGCCGGCCGGCGAGAGGCGCGTGTAGCCGCGCAGGTCGAAGAAGGCGCGCTGATACGTGAGCTTGCCGGCGAGGATCGACTGGTTCAGCGCGGCGCAGAGGAGCCCGTCGGGGCAGGCGGTGACGTCGTTGCCCTCGCCGCGCTCGTACTCGCCGGTGAGGTAGAGCCCCTCTGTGGGCGCGCTGCGATCGTTCCGGCTGTCGAAGCGGAACGAGCCGGCGAGCAGGTGGTAGTGCCCGTCGTTGATGCCCGGGTTGACGCGCCACACGTCGTCGCCGCGCATCAGCGTGAACGGATCGCGCGCCTCGACGGACAGTTGGTCCTCCGACCGGCCCTCGGCCGTCACGGAGAACTGCGGCGTCACGCGGAGCGTCGTGAAGAGGCTGGCGCCGCGGCGGCGGAACCAGTCGCGGTAGTCGCGGTGGAGCAGGAACGTGGACCAGCCGAGCTCGAGGTCCTTGAGGGGCCACGGCTCGGTCGAGTTGATGAGGTCGTAGGCGCGCACGCCCAGGCCGAAGTTGCTCTGCCGCCCTCCGAGCACCAGCTCGGCGCGGGTGCGGTAGCCGAATTCGCCCTTCGTGAGCGAGAGGTCGCCCGCCGTGCGGAAGATCCCGCGCGCATCGAGCTGAAGCCGCGCGTCGCTGGCGATGCGCAGGTCGGCGTCCGGGCCGAAGACGATGGGCAGTCCCTCGACGCGGTTGTAGATCCCGCCGAACGCAAGAAGGAACCCCGTCCGGTTGCCGGTGGCGTCCTCGTCGCGGCGCTTGAGCCATGACGGCGCGAACTCCCGGCGCGGTGCGTAGGCGATGTCGGCGCCGACGCGCCGGTAGCGCAGCGGATCGCGGTACGAGCGGATCTCGCCCACGATTTCCGCCTGGGTGGACCCTTCGATCACGCCACCCACTACCGTCACGTCGCCGCTGACCACGGCGCCCGGCTCGAAGTAGAGGTCGCCGTTGACAACGAGCAGCGACCCGGCGACGCGCCCCGCTACGCTCACGGGACCGCCCAGCACGGCGACGTCTCCGTCCACTCCGCGCGCGGTGGGGATCCGCGTCTGCCCGGAGAGGCGGACCGTGTGCTCCGCGTTGTAGAAGCGGACGACCTCGTCCGCCACGTCGCGCGGCAGCTGCCGCACCAGGAGGCGCTGCTCGACGAGCCCCCGGCGCGTGGGACGGATCGTGATGGTCGTGTCCTGGGCCAGTGCCGGGAGGGCGATGGCGGCTAGAAGGGCGGCAATCAGCGTGCTGCGCATACGAAGCTCCTCGAGGAGACCTGCACCTCGGGCGGGCATCAGTCATGCCCCGCGGCGATGGCCGGCTAACTCCAAGCTCTCATAATAGTTACCGCAACTGCCGGCCGCTGTCCCGGACGTCGCGTGTCACCTGTGCGCGCCATCACCCTCGTGTCGTTCCGACACGTCAGCCGCCCTGCGGAATGCCGAGCCGTCTCATCCGGCGATAGAGGTTGGCGCGGTCGGTGGCGAGTCGGCGGGCGGCCTCGGCGACGTTGCCGCCGGCGGCAGAGAGGGCACGGGTGATGAGCGTGCGCTCGTAGCGATCGAGTTCATCGACCAGCACCACGTCGCGGGCCGCCGGACTCGGCAGCGCAGCAGCGGGATCAGCGGCGGGCGGTAGCGCGGCGGTGACGTCGCCGGCGGTGATCCCGGTCCGCGGCGAGAGGATGATGAGCCGCTCGACGATGTTTGCGAGCTCCCGCACGTTCCCGGGCCAGGGGTGCCGTACCAGCGCGTCCATAGCGTCGGGCGCGACCTGTGTCGGTGGGCGGCCGATGCGCTCCGACAGGAGCGCCGAGAAGTGCCGCACCAGCTCGGGGATGTCGCCCGGCCGTTCGCGCAGCGGGGGGATGTGGATGGGGAAGACGTTCAGGCGGTACAGCAGGTCCTCGCGGAACCGGCCGTCCTGCGCGGCGCGCGCGAGATCCTTGTTGGACGCCGAAACGACCCTCACGTCCACGGGGATCGGCCCCTGGCCGCCCACGCGCTCGATCTCCGCGGCCTCGAGCGCGCGCAGCAGCTTCGCCTGCGCTTCCACACCGAGGTCGCCGACCTCGTCGAGGAACAGGCTGCCGCCGTCCGCCAGCTCGAAGCGGCCGATGCGGCGCTCCGATGCGCCGGTGAACGACCCCTTCTCGTGGCCGAACATCTCCGACTCGATGAGCTCGCGCGGGATGGCGGCGCAATTGACGCGCACGAAGGGCCCGGCCGCGCGCGCGCTGGCGGCGTGGATCGCGGCCGCGACCAGCTCCTTGCCAGTGCCGGACTCACCCGAGATGAGCACCCGCGCCTCGGTGGGGGCCACGCGGGCGACGATGGCGCGGACCTCGGCCATCTGCGGGCTCGAGCCCACCAGCGTCGCGGTCGGCCCCAAGGCTTCGCGCAGCGCCTGCGCCTCGGCGCGCGCTCGCGCCAGCTCGAGGGCGGCGTGGAGGGTGAGGAGGAGCGCCTCGGGGGAGAGCGGCTTCTCGAGGAAGTGGTAGGCTCCGAGCTTCGTGGCCCGTACTGCGTCCTGCAGCCCGGCGCGCCCGCTCATCATGATGACGGGGACGCCCGGCACCTCGTGCGTCAGGCGCTCGAGTGTCGCGAGACCGTCGGGCCCACCCGGCATCTGGAGGTCGAGGAACACCGCGTCGGGCCGGCGGCGCATGGCTGTCTCGACCGCCTCGGTGCCCGAGGCGGCCTCCGCGACCGCGTAGCCCTCGGCGGCGAGCACCGCGCCGAGCATCCGGCGGAGGTTCGCCTCGTCGTCCACCACGAGGACCTGAGGCTTGCGCGTCATGCCCGCTCCACCGGCAGGGTGACCGTGAAGGCGGCGCCGCCGCCTGGCGCGTTCCCCGCCGTGATCGTGCCGCCGTGGTCCAGGATGGTCTGCCGCACTATGGCCAGCCCGAGTCCCGTGCCGTGCGCCTTGGTGGTGAAGTACGGCTCGAAGACGCGGCCGATGGCGTCGGGGGCGATGCCGGGGCCGCCGTCGGTGATCGTGACCTGCACGGCGGGTCTGCCCTGGAGGTCCGTCGGTGCGAGCTCGATGGCGACCGGTGGCCGCTCCGGCGGCCCGGTGAGCGCCGTCTCCCGCACCGCCTCCACCGCATTGAGCAGCAAGTTCTGGAAGGCGCGCCGCAGCGGCTCGTAGTGGCCCATCACCAGCGGGGCCTTTCCCACGCACTCGATCCGCACCGGCGACTCCGCCGGTACCGTGCTCTTGGCGAGGCCGTCGAGGAGTTCGCCGAGGTCCACAGCCGAAGGTTGGCCCTCCGGCAGGCGGCCCAGCGCGGAGAAGTCGCGCGCCATCTGCTCGATGCGGAGCGACTCGCCGTCGAGGATCTCGAGCAGGTCGGCCTGTTCTGCCGCTGCGCCCCGCCGCAGGCGCGCGACCGCGAAACGGAGTGGCGTCAGGGGGTTCTTGAGCTCGTGCGCCACCTGGCGCGCGATATCGCGGAAAGTGCGGAGTTGCGCTGCCTCGACCTCGCGCGCCCGCGCCGCCTCGAGGTCGAGGGCCATCCGGCGGAAAGCACCGCGCAGCAGGTGGAATTCCGGGGCGCCCTTCGCCTCGGATACCTCCGGCAGGGCCTCGCCGCGCGTGATCCGCCCCGTCCAGTCCACCAGCTCGTCGATGGGGCGCGATAGCTGGCGGGAGAGGTGCCCTGCGAGGCGCACGGCCCCTCCGGCCACCAGCACGGCGAGGCCGGCGGCGAGCCCGGCGAGCGTGCCGGCGATGGCGTACCTGAACGCCTGCGTCTGCCGGGCGCGGCGGACGGACAGGCTCAGCTCGTCGTTGTGGCGCTCGATGGCACGGCGCGTGTCGGGAGGGAGGCTGCGGAGGTCGAGGCGCCGCCTGGCCTCGCGCCAACTGTCGCCGGCCCGCTCCCACGCCTCCACCCCGCCGACGGGGGCGGCGAGATCCGGGGAGAGGAGGGAGACCGAGATGGCGATGCTGGCCGGCACGGTCGCGATGACCACCAGCCACACGAAGATGCGGTGGCGGAAGGCGAGGGCCACGGGCCAATAATGCCCGGGATTACGCCCTGCCTCAAGGGACGGCAAGGTGCAAACTGGTCGGGGGCCCCGCTGGCGAGTATCATTAAAGGTTGGTATCGAGCTACGAATTGCCCTCGCATCCGGTGCATCTGGCGGGCGTCTTCGACGCCGCCTGCGCCGGGCAGGCCGAGCGCCCGTGTGTGGTGTTCGGCGACCGCCGGCTCAGCTACGGCCAGGTCCAGCGCGATGCCCAGGCGCTGGCGGCGGCCCTCGCGGACCTCGGCACCTTCCCCGGCGCCCGCATCGCGGTCAACCTCCCCAACTGGCCCGAGTGGGTCGCGGGCGCGCTCGCTACGGCGTACCTCGGCGGGACGCTCGTTCCCGTCAATCCCGGCCTCGGCTTCCACGAGCTGAAGTATCAGCTGCGCCACGCCGAGGCGTCGGTCGTCATCACGGCGGAGATGTGGGACGGGCGGGATTTCCTCGAGATGTTCGAGGATCTCGGCGCGGAGCTGCCGGACCTGCGCTACATCGTCACCGTGGGCCCGCAGGATCTGTGGTACGACGAGCGCACCTTCCAGTACGAGGATCTCGTCTCGAAGGGGCTGCGCCTGCCGCCGCCGGCTGGCCGCGACGCCGAGGCCCACCCTCTCGCGATCGTCTACACTTCGGGCACGATGGGGAAGCCCAAGGGGGTGCGCCTGTCGCACCGGTCGCTCGTGGAGACGGCTCGGCTCGGCGGGGAGGTGCTGGGTGCAACGCAGGAGGACGTCGTGCTGGCCGCGGTGCCATGCTTCACGGTGTTCGGGACGAGCATCGTGATCGGAGCGTTGGTGGCCGGGGCGGCGATCGTGCTCGCGGAGCGGTTCGTCGCGGCCGATGTCGTGGAGCTGATGGTGCGGGAGGGCGTCACGGTGTGCCACGGCGTGCCGACGATGTTCCAGCTCCTCGTGCGGGAACCCGGGTTCACGCGCGACCGGTTGCCACGCCTGCGGACGGGCATCGTCGCGGGCAGCCCGGTGCCTCCGGACCTGGTGGTGCGCGTCCGCGAGACGTGCGACGTGCAGATCGCCTACGGCCTCACCGAGACGGGCCCCACCGTCACGATGACGCGGTTCGACGACCCGCCGCAGCGGCGGGTGGAGACCGTGGGCCGGCCGCTGCCGGGCGTCGAGGTGCGGATCGTGGACGTCGGCACGGGGGAGTTGCACGGGCCCGAGGCCGTCGGTGAGCTGGCGGTGAAGGGTCCGAACGTGATGAGCGGCTATCACCGGATGCCCGGTGAGACCCGGCGCTCGTTCACGGCGGAGGGCTTCTTCCTGACCGGCGACCTCGCGATGGTGGACGAGGACGGCTACGTGCGGATCGTGGGCCGCCGCAAGGAGATGATCATCCGCAACGGCTACAACGTCTATCCCCGTGAGGTGGAGGATGTCCTGCGCGCGCACCCGGCGGTGGAAGAGGTGTGCGTGGTCGGGGTCCCCCACGAGATCCTCGGGGAGCTGATCTGTGCCTGTATCGTCCCGGTGGAAGGTGCCGTCGTTCGCGGGGAGGACATTCTCCTCTACGCCCACGACCAGATGGCCGACTACAAGCTGCCCGACCTGGTGCGCTTCTTCGACGCCCTGCCGATGACGGCGAGCGGGAAGGTGAAGCGCCGCGAATTGGCCCAGGTCGTGACCCTCGAACACTCTGAGTCATGAAAGAACCCATGAGCCAACCGTCGTTCCGGCCTGCCGCGAAGCAGCCGCCGGCCCACGCGCCCAATGCGGCGATGCTGATCGACTTCGACAACGTCACGATGGGCATCCGCTCGGACCTGCAGCAGGAGCTGCGGCGTCTGATGAACTCGGACATCATCCGGGGCAAGGTGGCGGTCCAGCGGGCGTACGCCGACTGGCGCCGCTATCCGCAGTACATCGTGCCGCTGTCGGAAGCCTCGATAGACCTCATCTTCGCCCCGGCGTTCGGCTCGAACAAGAAGAACGCCACGGACATCCGCCTCGCGATCGACGCGCTGGAGCTGATCTTCACGCGACCGGAGATCGGGACCTTCATCCTTCTCTCCGGCGACAGCGATTTCTCCTCGCTCGTCATCAAGCTGAAGGAATACGGCAAGTACGTCATCGGTGTCGGCATCCGCGAGTCGTCGTCGGACCTGCTGATCCAGAATTGCGACGAGTACTTCTCGTACAACGAGCTGGCCGGCCTGACGCGCGTGGCCGACGAGCAGACCGCCACCCGCGATCCGTGGGAGCTCGTGGTGGACGCACTGCTCGAGATGCGCAAGCGGGGCGACGTGATGCGCTCCGACCGGCTGAAGCAGGTCATGCAGGAGATGGATCCCTCGTTCGACGAGAAGAATGTGGGGATGAGCCGCTTCTCGAAGTTCGTGGAGGAGGCCCGGAAGCGCGGACTCCTGGTCGCGACGAAGCTCGCGAACGGTCAGTACGAGATCGACCTCGGTCCCTCCGCGCCCGGCGGCGAGAAGGCGCTGCCGGCGATCCCCGGCGAGCCCGACGAGCGCCGCCAGCGCGAGCGGGCGGAGGGCGACCGCGAGCGCCCGGCCCGCGGCCGGCGCGGGGGACGCGGCGCGAAGGTCGCCGAGGCGGCGGGGCTGCCGCCGGCGCCCGCACCCGCCGGGGGCCCGCTCTCGCTCGCCGAAGCGTACGAGTTTCTGAAGAAGACGCTCCGCGAGATGCACGCGGTGGCGCCGACGACGGTGAACGAGGATCCGGTGCGCGAGCGGATGACGGCGCTCACCGGCCGCCCCGACGACCCCATCTTCCACCGGCCGCGCTTCGGCCGGCTGCTCCGCCAGGCGCACGACGCGTCGATCGTGGACGTGTCGAAGACGAAGGAAGGGTTCCTCGTCACGCTGCGGCCCGAGGCGGCCGCGGCGCAGGAGGCCGCGCAGGCAGCGGCGCCCGCCGAGACCGCTCCGGCCGAGAGCGGAGCGAAGGCGCGTGGCCGCCGTCGCGGGGGCCGTGGCCGTGGTCGAGAGGGCAAGCCCTCGGCCGAGGCCCAGCTCGAGTTCTCGCCGTCCCCCACTCCGGCACCCGCGGTGCGCACGCAGCAGCCGCCGCCTCCCGTCGCTCCACCGGCGCAGGGGCCGGTCAGGTCGCCCATCCTGCGCTGGCGCCGCGGCTCGACGGGTCGCCCGGAGTTGAAGGCCGGGGCGCCGCTCGTGGGTGTGGTGGAAGTGCCGCACGTCCCCGCGAAGACCGCGAAGCCGGCGGGTCGCAAGCCGCGCGGGCCGCGCGGCCCGGCCGCGGCGGGCGGCGCCCGGCGCGGCGGCAAGCCCAAGAAGGGCAAGGGTCCCGCGCCAGGGGCGTGAGCGCCTTCCCGGCCGGTTTCTACGCGAGGAAGACGGTGGCCGTGGCGCGCGAGCTCCTCGGCCACTTTCTCGTCTCGACGGTCGGGGGCCGTCGCTGCGCCGTGCGGATCGTGGAGACCGAGGCGTACGTGGGCCCGGAAGACCCGGCGTGCCACGCCTACGACTGGCACCGGTCGGCGCGCAATGAGGTGATGTACGGGGCACCGGGGCTCCTGTACGTCTACTTCACGTACGGCATGCACTGGTGCGCCAACATCGTCACGGAACGCGACGGCTTTCCCGCGGCGGTGCTCCTGCGCGGCGCCGAGCCCGTCGAGGGAGTGGAGTTGATGCGGCGCCGGCGGCGCGGCGTGCCGGACGAGGAGATCGCCTCCGGCCCGGCGAAGCTGGCGCAGGCGCTCGGGATTACCGGCGCGCTGAACGGGCACCTCGTCACGCGTCCGCCGCTGTGGGTCGAGCCTGGAGAGCCGGTGCGGCCACAGCGGCGCGCGTCCTCATTGCGCGTTGGCGTGCGCCGGGGGGCAGAACACCGCCTGCGCTTCTTCGAACGTGGGAACCGGCACGTGAGCCGGCCGCAGGCCTGAGGCCGAAGGAGGGACATCCGATGCTCCGATCCGTTGTTGTCGCCGCGGCCCTCGCGCTCACCCCTCAGGCGGCCGGCTGGCGCGCGTCCGTGGCCACGGGAGTCCAGGTCACGGAACGAGCCGGGGTCGTCACGGTGCGGACCGGGCAGGGCGGCGGCGCGGACGTGTGGCGCGCGGACGCGCAGCCGCTGCGGGGCGCGTACGTGGTCCGCGCGACGCTGCGCAAGCTGGGCGGCCGCTTGCACGAGGGCTATGGCGTGCTGTTTGGCGGTCGCGCCCTCGGCACCGACAGCGCGCGCTACTCCTACGTGATGATCCGCGGCGACGGAGGGCTGCTCGTGAAGAAGCGCGACGGCCAGGCGACCACGGTGGTGCGGGACTGGACACGCTCCGACGCCATCCGCCGCGATGACGCGCGCGGCCGGGCGGAGAACGTGCTCGAGGTGCAGGTGACAACGACGGAGCTGATCGTGCGGGTGGGTGGCGCGGAGCTGGTGCGTATCCCCGCAGGTGATCTCCACACCTCAGGGCTCGCGGGCCTGCGCGTGAGCCACGAGATGGAGCTGGAGGTCGCGGGCTTCGTCGCGCGCTAGGCCGTCGCTGCCGCGGAAGAAACGAGGCGGGCCGGTCGCTCGGCCCGCCTCGTCGTTCCGGGGGAATGCGCGCCTACCGCCCCGGCACCGTCCGTCCCGCCTGCGCCGCGCCGTACAGGATGGCGTTCGTCAGCAGCTTGAACGTGCCGTTCGTCTGGCCGCGGTGCTGGGGGCTGAAGCCGAAGAGGATCACCCGCCCGGCGCCCACCGGCGCCTCTATCAGTGCCGCCCGGCCCGCCAGCATCTCGGCACCCTGCACGAAACCCGACAGCAGCGGGCTGCCGTCGCGCCGGTAGGACGCGATCGCGCGCCCGCCCGGTGCGGCATCGAGGATCGGGCTCGAGTCGAAGTAGATGGCGGCAACCGAGTCCATCCCGGAGGCCACCGGGTGCGCGTGGTCCACGTTGACTTCGAAGATCGAGCCCGGCGCGGAGAAGCGCACGGCGGCCTGGCCCTCCCGGGGGCCGCGGCCGCCGTGCACCACCGTGGCCGGAGCCGCCAGGTCCTCGATGGCGAACAGCGAGGCTTGTTCGAGCGCGACCACGGTTCCGCCCGCCTGCAGGAAGGCGCGGAGCGCCTCCACGCCAGCGCTGCCGAGGCCGCCGGTGTACTCCGGTGGTGCGCTGCCGGCCGGGCGCCCGCTCCGGATCTGACCCGGGCTTTCCGACGGCAGGACGATGACGTCGAAGCGGGCACGCAGGTTCCCGCCCCGCATCGCGCTGTCGGAGAGCGACGAGAACGGCACGCCGAGGCGCTCGAGCACCCAGCGCGTCCACCCCTCGTCCATGCTCCCGTTCCACGACTTGTAGAGGCCGACCCGCGGGACACGCCGCAGCGCGGGCGCACCCGGCGCGGCCGCGAGGCGCGGCACGGACGCCGCGTCGAAACCCAGCTCGGCGGCGGCGCGCTCCAGCGTGGCGCGCGCGCCGCGCACGACCAGAGTGCCCGGAGGCCACGAACGGCCCGCCGCGTTGAACGGCGCCGGCGCGAACTCGACGGCGGCGCCGCCGGCCAGCGCCCGCCACACGGCGGTCGCCTCGGCGTTCGAGCGGTTGGCGAGGAGGACGACGTCGCCCGTGCCGGCGATGCGGCCCGGCGTGGGGGCGAGCGAGTCGATCCGCTCGACGTCGGCGGTCACGGGGTTGCGCACCGAGTCGACCGTCACGGCCATCGTGAGTGGCAGAGTCCAGCCCGTGACGTCGTAAGGCGGGATGAGGGGCCCGCCCGGGTAGAGCCGGCGCTCCGGGTAGACCTGGCGCTCGAAGAGGTCCTTCACGTGGGCGCGGAAGGGCTGTGCCAGCGGGATGACCAGCGTGCCGGCCGCGTACGTGCGCCCGTCCGCGGTGAACGGGGTCCGCGCCCGGAAGATCTCGATGCCGGTCGCGAGGAGGAGGTTCGCGAGCTGGACGCGCGCGCCCTCGTCGCGCTGTGCGGGCGGGATGAGGTAGGCGCGCGGCGTCTCGCTGCGCCCCGCCTCGACGGCGCGCCGGCCGGCGCCGACGAAGCGGCGCACGAAGTCGGCGCGCTCGCGCGAGGCGAGGCGCACCAGCGCCTCCGAGGCCGTGAGCTCGTAGTCCACGATGTCGCGCAGCCGCCACCAGCCGCCCGGCCACGGCAGCGGGAAGTCCACCCCGCGCGCCGGCTGGCGCAGGTCGCTCGGACGCAGTTGCACGGGTGACGCGATCCGGGCGCTGGCAGCCTCGGACAGGATGCCGATCATGTTGTGGCGCACGGGAGCCGACCGGTTGCCGCCGTGCCACCACAGGTCGAAGCGCGCCTGGTGCTCCACGCCCGTGCGGCCGGCGTCGGCGAGCGCGGTCGCCATCGCGGTGCCGACGTGGCCGATCGCCTCGACCAGCGTCCCGTCGAGGTTCGGGTTCACCGGGTCGGCGAATGGCGGGAGGAAGAGCCGCGAGCCGTTGCCGCCCATCTGGTGGATGTCGTACACGACCTCGGGGAACCACAGCTCGTAGAGGACGCGCGTGAGGTGCCGCGTTTCCGGCTGGGTCAGCATGAACCAGTCGCGGTTGTTGTCGTGGCCCACGTACGGGTGGTACAGCCACGGCGGCGACGAGCCGTCGAACGGCGTGCCCTTCGTGCGCCGGTACCAGTCGCCCACGATGTCGATGCCGTCGGGGTTCGCCGACGGCACGAGGAGCACGACCACGTCGCGCAGGGCGGCGCCCAGCGCCGAGTCCGTCGCGAGGCGGTACGCGAGCTCGAGCGACATCTGGCTCGCGGCGATCTCCGTGGAGTGGATCGAGCAGGAGATCAGGATGACCGCGGGCTGCGAGGCGAACAGCCGGGCCTCGGCGGCGGAGTCGAGCGTGCGCGGGTCCGCCAGGCGCCGCTGGGCCGCGATCAGCGAAGCGCGGCGTGCCAGGTTCGCGGGATCGGAGATCGTGGCGAGCAGGTAGGGACGCCCCTGCGTCGTCGGGCCGATCGTGTCCAGCCGGACGCGCGGTGAGGCGGCGGCCAGCCGGCCGAAATAGTCCGTGATCTGCGCCCACGAGGCGAGCATCGAGTCGGCGCCGGGCCGGAAGCCGAGCACCGTCTCCGGGCGCGGCACCTGCGCCGCCAGCGGCGCCGCCGCCGCGAGCCACAAGGCGAGGACGGCAGGGCCGACGCGGCCAACGAGGGGGAGCCGCCGGCCCCCGGTCGTGTCCTCGCTCGTCGGTGCGCCGGTACGCCGGTACGACAGTACGTTGTTCAAACGACCCCCAGTCTCTTGCCGACCTTCTTGAACGCCGCGATCGCCATCTCCAGGTGTTCCTTCGTGTGCGCGGCCGAGACCTGGCACCGCACGCGCGCCTGCCCCTGCGGCACGACCGGGTAGCCGAAGCCCGTGACGAAGACGCCTTCGTCCAGCAACAGGCTGCTCATCCGGATGGCGCGCGAGGTCTCCCCCAGGATCACGGGGATGATCGGCGTCTCGCCAGGCAGCGGATGGAAGCCCGCCTCCTGGAGCGCGCTGCGGAACCAGCGCACGTTCTCGTGGAGCCGCGTGACCCGCTCAGGGTGCGCCTCGAGGTAGCGGACCGCCGCCATCGCGCTGGCGGCGACGGTGGGCGGCAGCGCGTTCGAGAAGAGCATCGGGCGCGAGCGCTGCGTGAGGTAGTCGCACACTGTGGCAGAGGCGGCGGTGAAGCCGCCGGCCGCCCCGCCCAGCGCCTTGCCGAGCGTGCTGGTGATGATGTCGATCTCCCCGAACACGCCACAGTGCTCCGGCGTGCCGCGGCCGGTCTTCCCCATCACGCCGGTCGCGTGCGAGTCGTCCACCGCCAGCACGGCGCCGTACTTCCTCGCCAGTTCGAGGATGTCGGCCAGCTTGGCGACGTCGCCCTCCATCGAGAATACGCCGTCCGTGATCACCAGCCTGTGCCGGCATCCCCTGAACGCCTCCAGCTTCGCCCTGAGGTCGGCCATGTCCGAGTGCTCGTACACGGCAGTCTGGCACTTGGTGATGACCTTCGCGAGCCGCACCTCGTCGATGATGGAGGCGTGGTTCAGCCGGTCCGAGATCAACACGTCCTGCTCGCCGAACAGCGTCGGCGCGAGGCCCTCGTTGGCGTTCCAGCACGAGACGTACGTCAGCGACGCCTCGGTGCCCACCCACGTCGCCAGCACCTCTTCGAGCTCCCGGTGCACGGTGAACGTGCCGCAGATGAACCGCACCGACCCGGTGCCGGCGCCGAACCTGTCGAGCCCGGCCTTGCCGGCGGCGATCACCTCGGGCACGTCACACAGGCCGAGGTAGTTGTTGGAGGAGAGTATGATGACGTCGCCGCGCCCTTCCATGCTGGTCCGCGCGCCCTGCACGCCGTCGAGGTAGAGGAGGCGCTTGTAGACGCCGGTGCGCCGGAACTCGTCGAGCTCCGCCTGCAGACGGGCGGTGAACGTATCGGTCATCGTCGGTCCCGACGTCGGTCCTGGTCCTGGCGGCGGCGTCGCGGCCGCAGCCCGCTCGCGAACCCGCGGATCTCTCACGCGTCAGCTGATCCCGCGCAGGTAGCCCCCGTCCACCGCGAGGACGGTGCCGGTGATGTAGGACGCGCGTTCCGAAGCGAGGAATGCGATGGCCGATGCCAGCTCCTCCGGCTCCCCGATCCGCCGGAGCGGGACGTTGGCGACCATCTCGCTCAGGATCGCGTCTCCCGGCCGGCCCTCTCGCCGGGACCTTTCCTCTATCAGAGAGGTGATCCTGCCGGTCCGCATGTAGCCGGGGGCCACGACCGTAACGAGGACACCGTCGCCGGCCACCTCGTCGGCGAGCGCCTTTGCGAACCCGTGGGTGCCGGCGCGCGCCATCGAGGAGAGGAGGAGGTTGGGGATCGGCTGCCGCGCGGCGACGGAGGTGATGCAGATGATCCGGCCCCAGCGGCGCGCACGCATCCGCGGCACCGCCGCGCGGGCGAGGTGCACGGCCGACAGGAGGTTCAGGTCTAGCGCCTCCTGGAACGCGTCGTCGCCCGCGTGCGCGAAGTCCGTCGGCGCGGGGCCGCCGGCGTTGCACACGAGGATGTCGAGGCGGCCGAAGTGCTCCGCGACGCGATTCACCAGCAGCGTCGCCTGGCCGGCTTTCGCCACGTCGCCGGGGCAGGCGAGGACCGTGACTCCGGGGGCGGCCGTGCGGATCCGCGCGGCGGCTTCCTCGCAGCGCCGCGCGTCGCGGCCGTTCACCGCGACGTGCGCCCCTTCGAGCGCGAGCCGGAGCGCTGCGGCGTGGCCGAGGCCCGCCGACGAGCCGGCGACGAGGGCGACGCGTCCCGCAAGCCCGAGGTCCATCGTCAGTCCGCCTTTTCGATGCGCACGGCGCAGACCTTGAACGACGGGATCTTGGCGTGCGGGTCCAGCGACGGGTCCGTCAGGAGGTTCGCCGCCGCCTCGCGGAAGTGGAACGGCACGAAGACCTGGTGCCACCGGACGCGGTGGCTGATGCGCGCCGCGATGCGGATGGCGTTGCGCCTCGAGATGACGAGCACGTGGTCGCCGTCCTTCACGCCGAGGTTCCGCGCGTCCGCGGGGCTGATCTCGACCGTGGGCACGGGCTCGCGGGCGTCGAGGCCCTTGGCGCGCCGCGACATGGCGCCGGTGAGCCAGTGGACCATCTGGCGGCCGGTGCCCATCACGAACGGGTACTCCTCGTCCGGCAGCTCCCCGGGCCGCAGGTAGCGCACCGGCGTCATCGTCGCGCGGCCGTCCGCGGTCGGGAAACGCTCGGCGAAGAGGAACGGCGTCCCGGGGTGCTCGCGGCCCAGGACGGGATACTGCAACCCGGCGAAGTCGAGCCGGTCGTACGTCACGCCCGCCCACGATGGCGTCACCGCCGCGATCTCCTCCATCACGTGCTCGGCGTCGCGGAACGGGGCCGGCAGCCCGACCCGGTCGGAGAGCTCGATCAGGATGTCCAGGTCGGCCCGCGCCTGGCCGGGCGGCTCGCACGCCTTGCGGACGCGCTGGATGCGCCGCTCGGTGTTCACGAAGGTGCCGTCCTTCTCGGCGAACGACGAGCCGGGGAGCACGACGTCCGCGTAGCGGGCGGTGTCGGTGAGGAAGAGGTCCTGCACCGCCAGGAACTCGAGCTCCTGGAACCAGTGCTCGGTGTGGGCGACGTCGGGGTCGGAGATGACGGGGTTCTCGCCGAAGATGTACACCCCGCGGACCGGCGAATCGTCCGCGACGATCTCCGTCAGCTTCAAGCCCGGCTTGAGCGAGAGCGACCCTTCGCTCACGCCCCAGACCTGCGCGAACTTCCGCCGGACGGCCGGGTCCGCGACCGACTGGTAGTCGGTGTAGAACATCGGGATGCCACCGACGTCGGAGGCGCCCTGCACGTTGTTCTGTCCGCGGATGGGGATCATCGCGGCGCCGTGGCGGCCGACCATCCCGGTGGCGAGGATCAGATTGAGCAGCCCCGCGACGTTGTCCGTGCCGGTCGCGTGCTGTGTGAGCCCCATCGCCCACAGCGTCGAGGTGTTGGGCCCCCGGGCGTAGAGCTCCGCCGCCCGCGCGATCAGGCGCGCCGGCACGCCGGTGATCGCCTCGGTGCGCTCGAGGGTGTACGGCTCGACGGCCGCCTCCACGTCGTAGAAGCCGTGCGTGCGGCGGGCGATGAACGGCCGGTCGACGAGCCCTTTGTGGATGATGTGCCGGAGCATCCCGTTGAAGAGGGCGACGTCGGTGCCTGGCTGGAGGTGCAGGTGGATGTCGGCGCGCTGCGCCATCTCGGTGCGGCGGACGTCGGCCACGATGAGCTTGGCGCCGCGCCGCTGCGCCCGCTTGAGGGCCGCGCCGAAGACCGGGTGCGCCTCGGTCACGTTGGCGCCGGCGATGAGGATGACGTCGGCGGCCTCCTCGACCTCGCGCATCGACCCGGAGGCGGCGGAGGTGCTCGCCGCCCGGAGCATCGCGGCGACGGACGAGGAGTGGCAGAGCCGGGTGCAGTGGTCCACGTTGTTGGTACCGAACGCGCCGCGGAAGATGCGCTGGAGGACGTAGTTCTCCTCGTCGGTGCACTTCGCGGAGCAGAACACGGCCACGCCGTCGGGGCCGCGCTCCCGCCGGATCTTCACCAGTTCCTGCGCCGTGAGCTCGAGGGCCTCGTCCCACGTCGCCTCCCGGAACGGCTCGTACCACTCGTCCGGGGTGGCGACGCGGTCGCGTACGTCGTCGGGCCCGCGGGGGATGTGCGGAAGCTGCGAGAGGTCCTTGCCCACCGCGCGCGCCGGCGGCCGGGGCTTCGACCGGTCGCCCTCCTCCGCCGTCGTGAGCCACGGGCCGCGCCGCCGCTCAGCGTCGGTCGGCCCCTCGTAAGCCCAGCGGCCGTCGCGCTTCACCCACCCCTTCCGGATCAGCGGCACCAGCAGGCGGTCGTGGTGCTGCGGGAAGTCGTAGCCGAAGCGGCCCTTCACGCAGGTGGAGCCGTCGTTCGGCGTGTCCTCCTCGATCCACGGGCTGGTCACGCGCACGATCTGGTTGTCTCGCACGTGCAGGTCCACCTGGCAGCCGACCCCGCAGTACGGGCAGACGCTGCGGACCACCTGCTCCGGCGTGGCGATCTCGTGCGCGTTGAACCTCTCGCGGGGGAGGACCTCGTGGATCGCGCCGGTGGGGCAGACCCGCACGCACTCGCCGCACCAGGTGCAGCCCGCGTGGTCGGCGTCGCCGGCGCCGCCCACGATGATCTCGGCGTACTCTCCCCGTAGTGCGACGTCCAGCACGCCGACCACCTGGATGTCCGCGCACGCGCGCACGCAGCGGGTGCACAGGATGCACGTGCTCATGTCGTGCCGGATCATCGGGTCGCCGGGCCGCTCGTCGCCGCGGCGGAGCGCCAGCATCCGGTCGGCGACGGGCCGGGCAGCCACGTCGTAGCGCCGGACGAGGCGCTCGAACTCGTTCAGGTGGTTCGCGCCGGGAGCGAGGTGCTCCGGCGGGTAGCGCTCGAGCAGCAGGGAGAGCACGCTGCGCCGGTTCGCCACCGCGGCCGCCGACTCCGTCTCGACCACCATCCCGTCCTGTGCCGCCGTAGCGCACGCGGCGACGAGCTTCGGCGCGCCGGCCACGCCCACTAGGCAGACACGGCACGAGCCGACCGGCGAGAGCTTGGGATACCAGCACAGCGTGGGCACGTCGAGGCCGGCGGCGCGCGCGGCGTCGAGGATCGTCGCGCCCTCGCGCACGGAGACGGACCGGTTGTCGACGGTGAGTGCGATCATGCGCTTCACGATGGTGATGGAGACGTCGTCAAGCTAACCGCGCGGGCGCCGAACGCGCAAAGTCCGCGGCGAAAAAGTATTGCGCAATAAACGCGACTCCCTATATTCGCATCAGAGCGATGGACGTTCCCCGGAGAAACTGGTTGGCGGTATCGAGACGAAAGTCCATGCACCGAAAGTCGGCCGCGCACGCAGCGATGGATTCCTCGCTCTGTGGTGGCTGGGCTGCTGTCTCCCCCTTTCCAGCTTCGATGCCCGACTTCTCGCTCCGCGCTCCGGCGCGGTGCGCTTGAGTGTTTGACCGCCGGCCACTGGGGGCCGGCGGAGTGTCCAACCGTTCCAAGGAGGATGTATGGCGATGAAGAAGAAGGCCGCCAAGAAGACGGCGAAGAAGGCGACGAAGAAGGTCGCGAAGAAGAAGAAGTAAGCTCCACGCTGATGCACAGGGGCCGGCGAGGTTTGCCGGCCCCGCGCATTTTCATAGATTGCGCGGCGTGATCCTCCGCGACGAGCGGCACGGCCGCGACCTGGTTCCCTCCGCCGAGAGAGCGCGCTTCGGCCGCGACCCCGACCTCGAGTTCCCCTGCGACCCCGACGACGACGTCGTGTCCTCGCTCCACGCCCTCGTGCGGCGCGAGGCCGACGGTGCGTGGTGGCTCGAGGACGCCGGCAGCACGAACGGCACCTGGCTCAACGGACGCCGCGTCGGGTCGCCTGAGCGCCTCCGCACCGGCGACCGCTTCACCCTCGGGCAGCGCGGCCCCGCGTTCGGCGTGCGGATCCCCGGTGAGCTGGGGCGCACGCGGCCGGAAGCGGCCGTCGATCCGGCGGCGCCGCTCCTGCGCCTCCGCCGCGTCGGCGGCGGCAGGGACCTGGTCGGCCAGGGACGCGAGATCGTCATCGGCCGCGCCGCCGCGTGCACGATCCCGCTCCGCACCGTCGCCGACACCATCGTCTCCAAGCGTCACGCCCTAGTCGCCATCGCCGAGGACGGCAGCGCCACAGTCAGCGATCTCGGCAGCAAGAACGGCACCTTCGTCAACGGCGGGCAGATCGGCGGCACGGTGCCGCTCGCCCTCGGTGACCGGCTGATGCTGGGCTGGCAGGGACCGCTCCTCGAGGTGCGCGCCCTCGGCCCGGCGGTGATGGCGGAGGGGCAGGGCGCCGCGTTCCAGCCCGAGAAGCAGCCGCCGAAGACCTTCGGCGGGATGGTGCAGGAGGCGCGCGGCGCGGCGGGCGGAGCGGGAGGCACGGGCGCCCGTCTCTTCGTGCAGTCGATGGCGCGGCAGATGGCGCACGAGTCCACGCCGACCTTCCGCATCGCGGTCGTCGGCGGGATGCTCGTGCTGGCGGCGGCGGCGGTGATCGGTTACCGGTCGGTGTCGCGCCGCGCAGCGGAGTCGGAGGCTCGCCTCGCGACCACCGAGCAGGCCCTCGCGACGCAGCTCCGCTCCGAGAACGCAGCGCGTCACCGGGCCGAGGAGGAGATCGCGCGGCTGCGGCGCGACCTCGCCGCCGCCCGCGCTTCGAGCGTCAGCCGCGTGGTACTCGATAGCCTCGCCACGCGCCTCCGCGCCGCGGAGGCCCGCGTCGCCGCGGCCGCCGTGGGTGCGCCGGCGGCGGACTTCTCCCGCGTCGCCGCGGACAACCAGGCCGCCGTCGGCCTGGTTGTGGTCCGCTTCGGCGCCGACTCGGTGATGGGCACCGGGTTCGTGATCACACCCTCGGGCTACATGCTCACGAGCCGCCACGTGGTGCAGCCGCCCGACCACGCCGGCTCCCGGACCATCGACGTCGTGATGGCCGACACGCGGGCGCCGCTCGGCGCCGAGGTGGTGTCGGTGAGCAGCGCCGCCGACCAGGACGTGGCCGTGCTGCGTATCCGGAACTACCGCGGCCCCGCCGTGCGGCGCATCGACTGGCAAGGCGCCGGCGTCTCCCAGGGCGCACCCGCCGCCCTCATCGGGTTCCCGCGCGGCTCCGAGATCGCCTTCGACTCGACCGGCTTCGCGCGCACGGCGATGTTCGCCGGCATCATCGCCAAGGCGACGGCGCAGTCCATCCAGTTCGGTGGCGGATCGGTGCGCGGGTCGTCGGGAAGTCCGATGTTCAATGCGGACGGGCAGGTCATCGCAGTACACTTCGGCGGGCTGAGCGACGGGCCGGTGCTCGGTTTCGCGGTGCCGATGAGCCGCGTGCGGAACTGGCTGCCGGCGGCGGCACGGGCCGAGCTGCAGTTCTAGCGGCGCACCACGACGGCGGGGAAAGCAAAGGGCCCGGGTCTCACCACCCGGGCCCTTGCGTGCCATCCCGGAGACCGCGGTCTAGTGGCGCTCCTCCTCATCGGTCTCCTCTTCCCGTGCCCAGAAATACAGGCTGATCCGAGGATGCCGATGCTCCTCATCAACGTCGCGCACCACGAGTCCAAAGGGCTCCCTCATCGTCGTCGGCTCCGGAATGGTTGCTACGGCCATACTGCCTTCCTGCTGGTCGTCCAGCCGCCGCATACACGCACGGCTTCGTCTCCCTCAATGGCAGGATGCGTGCCCGAAGGTGCACTGACTCAACTCTTTGTTATTGATAGTCTTACGAACTGGAAAACAGCGCAGTGGTACCCGAAGCGTGTCACTCCGACACGGTCAGGGGCGTTTCCGTTTGACGCGGCTCAGGCCGCACGGCGAGGAAGCCGACGTTCTTGGAGCGGCGTCCGGCGCCGACCGGCGGCCGGAAGACGTGCCACTCGTTGTAGAGGGTGCGGAAGGCATCGCCGGAGAGCGACGGCGCTCTCGCGCCGCTCGGTGTGAGACTCGGCATCACCACATGAGTGCCGGCCCGTGTCGTGGCCTTCTGGAGGCGGACGACGACGGCGACGCGCTCGGCGGTCGAGAGATCGGCAAGCGCCGCCGGTTCGATGACGCAGGCGGTGAAGGGGTGTGAGGGCGCCCACGCCGCGAGCGGCTCGACGAAGCAGTCGATGCGCCGACCGAGGGCTTCCGCCGCCGCGCGGGTCTCGAGCCCCTCGACCGCGGCGATGTCGGGATCCACGACCGTGACGTGCGCGCCGCGCGCGCTGAGATAGAGCGCGGGAGCGCCGTCGCCGGCGCCGATCACGAGCACCTCATCGCCGTCGGCGATCCGGTCGGCGAGCGCCGCGACCGGCTCCGTCGGGGCGAGGCCCCAGTGCGACGCCTCCTTCTGCGCCATCCGCAGCGGGAGGTGCCGCTCGCGCCAGCGCCGGAACGAAGGCAGCTTGAGTCGGCGGCGGATGATGGCGTCCACCTGCTCACTCAGCACGAGTTCGGTCAACTGGAACTGGGGGGCTTTCTGGAGTTCCGCGACCGCGTCGTCGCCGATCTCGAGCAGGTCGTCCCTCGGCAGCGTGTCCTTGTACTCCTCGATCCGCTGCTCGATGAACTCGTCGTACTCCCGCCTGAGGCTGCGCGGGGCCCTGGGCGGCGGCACGGTCATCAGGTCTAGTTCGGCGAGCACAGCACAACCTTAGGGAGCCCTGCGGACCTGTCAACGGCCCGGTTGCCCGAGATGTCCGCGGAGCCTAGGTTGCCGCCGGGGAGGATGGGGCCCGGACCGTGCGACTCGACCTGCACTTGCACACCACTTGTTCCGACGGCCTCCTGACGCCGCGTGAGCTCATCGCGGCGGCCAGCGCAGGGGGGCTCGACGTCATCGCGGTGACCGACCACGACACCGCGGCCGGCGTCGCTCCGGCGCGCACTGCGGCGGCGGAGGCGGGCGGTCTACGTGTCATCGCGGGGGCCGAGTTGACGTGCTCCCTCGACGGCGACGAAGTGCACCTCCTCGGCTACGGGATCGATCCGGCGCACGCGGCGATGGACGCGTTCGCCGCGCGCGGCGCGGACCTCCGGCGCGAACGGCTCGGCGAGATGGTGGCGCGCCTCAACGCGCTCGGGGTGCGCGTCGGTGTGGAGCACGTGGTGGTCGAGCCCGACTGCCGGTCGGTGGGCAGGCCGCACCTCGCCCGGGCGCTGGTGCGCCGCGGCGTGGTGCCGACCTTCCAGGACGCGTTCGCCCGTTTCCTCGTCGATGGTGGCCCCGCGTGGATCCCGAGTCGCGGGCCCGACGTCGCCGAAGGGATCGCCGCGGTGCGGGCCGCCGGCGGGGTGGCGGTATGGGCGCACCCCGCCCTGGTGGACGCGCGGCACTTCGCGCGGCTTGGGGAGGCGGGCTTGGCGGGAGTGGAGACGCTGCGCCCGCGCTCGGAGCCGTCCGAGTCGCTGGCTCTGGAGCATGCCGCGCGCGAGGCGGGCCTCCTGTGCACCGGCGGGTCCGACTGGCACGCCGCTCCGCCGGCGCTCGGCAGCTGGTACGTGACGGAGAAACACGTGGGGGAACTGCTCGCGCGGCTGGCGATCCCGACGGTATGACGTCGGCGTGGAGATCGGCGGTACGCCGGTCTAGTCGAGCGCCCGCAGCAGCGCGCCCTTGAGGTACCCGGTCTCGGGGACGGTGAGGAGCTCGGGGTGGTCGGCGCCGGCGCCGCGCATCTCGACCAGTTGGATGCGCCGGCCGGTGTCCTGCGCTGCCTCGCCGAGCATCGCGAAGAAGTCGCCGCGCCGTACGTGGTGCGAGCAGGAGCAGGTGAAGAGCCATCCCCCCGGTGCGAGCATCCGCATCGCGCGCAGGTTCAGCTCCTTGTAGCCCGCCAGCGCCCGCTCCAGAGCGCGCTTGTCCTTCGCGAAGGCCGGCGGGTCCAGCACGATGACGTCGTAGCGCTCCCCTCCGTCCGCCTCCGCCCGCAGCCAGTCGAAGGCGTTCGCCTCGATGCCGCGGATCGCCACGCCGTTCAGCGCCGCCGCCTCGTCCACGTGGCGCAGTGCCTCCGGGGAGCTCTCGACGGCCGTCACCTCGCCGGCGCCGCCTTTCGCCAGGTGCAGCGCGAACCCGCCGTGGTAGGCGAAGGCGTCGAGGCACCGTCCGCGCGCCAGGGCGCCCACCAGCACGCGGTTCTCCCGCTGATCGAGGAACGCTCCCGTCTTCTGCCCGGTCCACGGGGCCGCGACGTAACGCACCGCGGCCTCGCGCACCTCGATCGCCTGCGGCACCGCGCCGAACGCCGGCTCGATCCCCCGTGGCAGGCGCTCCCGTTCCCGCACCGGCGCGTCGTTGCGGAGCAGGAGGCCCTGCGGCGCGAGCACGTCGCGGATGGCGTCCACGACGTCGCCCCGCACCGCCTCGAGCCCCGCCGAGAGGAGCTGGGCGACGGCGTGGTCCCCGAAGCGGTCCACGATCAGGGACGGGAGGCCGTCCCCTTCGGCGTGGGCGACGCGGAACGCCGTCGCGTCGATGCCCTCGCGCCGCGCGAGCGCCCGGCGCAGCGCGGCGCGCCACCACTCCGCAACCACCTCGACGCCGTCCGGCGCGAGCCACCGCACGCGGATCTCCGAGGCCGGGGAGTAGAGGGCGGTGCCGAGGCCGCGGCCGCGCTCGTCCTCGACACGGACCAGGCCGGGCCGGTCTCCCGGCTCGTGGCGGACGTCGGTGCGGAATATCCACGGGTGGCCCGCGCGCAGGCGCGTGGCACCGCGCGTGCCGAGGACGACCCGGGGGATCACGTGCCGAGGGCGGCGCGGATGGCGCGCGCGGCGGTCTCGGGGTCGGCGGCGCCGAGGACCGCGCTGGCCACGGCGACGCCGGCCGCGCCGGCCGCACGGGCCTCGCCCGCGAGTGCCGCGTTCATGCCGCCGATGCCGACGGCCGGGAGATGCGCGGCGGCGGCGTGCACGCCGCGGAAGCCCGTCCACCCGATGGCCCCTCCGGCGTCCGCCTTGGTCGGGGAGACGGCGATCGGTCCGACGCCGAGGTAGTCGGGCCGCTGCGCCGCCGCGCGCCGCGCCTCCTCCGGCGTGCCCGCGGATCCGCCGAGGAGGAACCCCGGCGGCACCATCAGCCGCGCCACGTCGAGCGGGAGGTCGTCCTGGCCGAGATGGCACCCCGTCGCGCCCGCGGCGAGGGCGACGTCAAGGCGGTCGTTGACTGTGACGGGCACGCCGCCGGCGACGGGGAGCACGCGCCGGACGAGGTCGGCGAAGTCGCGCGCACCGAGTCCCTTGGCGCGCACCTGAAGCATCGTGGCCCCGCCGCGCACCGCCGCGCCGGCGAGCGCGGCGAGGTCCCTGCCGCCCGCGGCTTCGGTGTCGAGGATGACGATGAGGCGGAGCGAGACGTCGAGCGCGGTCGTCATCGCCGGTTCACGGCGTGGGCGGCGCGGTGGCACTGTCGCGCGCGGCCTCCGCCTCGGCCCGGAGCCGGCGGGCCACCGCGACCGAGTCGGCGTGCTCGTGTCCGGTGCGGCTGAACATGTGGGTGCCGTCGGGGCGCGCGACGAAGAAGAAGTACCGGTGCCGGGCGGGCCGCAGCACGGCGAGGATGCTGGCCCGGCCGGGCGAATTGATCGGGCCCGGCGGCAGTCCGTAGTGGAGGTACGTGTTGTACGGCGAGGCCACCTTGAGGTCGCGCAGGAGCACCCGGCGGACCGGCCTGCCGAGGGCGTAGATCACGGTGGGGTCGGCCTCGAGCCTCATCGGCCGGCGGCCCTTGAGCCGGTTGAGGTATACGCCCGCGATGACGGCGCGCTCGCTGTTCCGCTGAGCCTCGGCCTCCACGATGCTCGCCAGGGTTACCACGTCGTGCCGCGTCATCCCCAGCGAGTCGCGCGCCAGGCGGTCCCACGCCGTGTCCCACACCGCGGTGAACTGGCGCACCATCTGGGCGACGAGCTGCTGCGGCTGGGCGTCGTACGGCACGCGGTACGTCTCGGGGAAGAGGTAGCCCTCGACGTCCTTCACGTCGTCCGGGATGCCCAGCCGCGCGCGGAACGCCGGGTCGCGCGTCACAGCGACGAAGGCGGCACTGTCCTGGCCCAGCTTTCGCCGCGCTACCTGCGCGATCTCGGCGATCGTGGAGCCCTCCGGCACGGTGACGAACTCGTCGTCCGTGCGGCCCGTGACGAGGGCATTGAGGATCGCCGTCCACGTCTCGCCGACCGGGAACTCGTAGCGGCCGGGGCGCAGGCGGCGGTCCACGCCGCGCAGCTTCGGCCAGACGGTCCCCAGGATCCGGGCGGTGAGGCGGAAGATGCGCGGCGACGTGACGATGCCGTGTGCGGCGAGGGAGTCGGTGACGGCCGCGAGCGTGGTGCGCGGCGGGACGATGATGTGCTCGCGGGCCGCGTTCGGCGCGGGGCCGGCGCAGGCGGCGAGGAGGCAGGCCGAGAGCGCACCGGCGTACCAGCGGGCCCTCACGGTCCGCCGGCCCTCGCGCGTTGCGCGTCGAGGAAGTGCTGCAGGATGGCGACGGCGGCCATCTGGTCGATGCGTGCGCGGGAGTCGCGGTCCTTCACGCCGGCCGCCCGGGCCGAACGCAGCGCGAGCGAGGTGGAGAGCCGTTCGTCCCAGAAGATGAGGGGCAGGCCGGAGCGCGAGGCGAGCGCGGCGCCGAAGGTGCGCACCTCGCGCGCCGCCTCGCCTTCCTCGCCCTCGAGGGAAAGGGGGAGGCCGACGACGAGCTCGGCGACGCCGTGCGTGCTGATGAGGTCGAGCAGGGCGGCGATCGGGGCGCGCTGTCCTTCCCGGCGCGTCAACGTGGCCAGCGGCTGGGCGATCAGACGGCTGGGATCCGACACGGCGACGCCGAAGCGCTTCCTGCCCCAGTCCACCGCCAGCACGCGTCCCGTCCGCCGGTCGGCCGGCCGGGCGGTCATCCTACCCCTGCGCCATCGTGGCGAAGAACTCCTTGTTGTTCTTGGTGCGCTTCATCCGCTCGAGGAGGAACTCGATCGCCTCCACCGGCGGCATGTCCGCCAGGAAGTTCCGCAGCAGGTAGATGCGGTTCAGCTCCTCGGCGTTGAGGAGCAGGTCCTCCTTCCGCGTGCTGCTCCGCTGCACGTCGATGGCGGGATAGATCCGCCGCTCGGCGATCTTCCGGTCGAGGACCAGCTCCATATTGCCGGTGCCCTTGAACTCCTCGAAGATCACCTCGTCCATCCGGCTCCCGGTCTCGATGAGCGCCGTACCGACGATGGTGAGCGAGCCGCCCCCCTCGATGTTCCGCGCGGCGCCGAAGAACCGCTTTGGCTTGTGCAGCGCGTTCGCGTCCACGCCGCCGGAGAGGATCTTGCCGGAGTGCGGCACCACCACGTTGTGGGCCCGCGCCAGGCGGGTGATGGAGTCGAGGAGGATGACGACGTCCTTGCCGTGCTCCACCAGCCGCCGCGCCTTCTCGATGACCATGTCGGCCACCTGCACGTGCCGGTCGGCGGGCTCGTCGAAGGTCGAGGAGATCACCTCGGCCTTCACGTTCTCCTCCATGTCCGTCACTTCCTCTGGCCGCTCGTCCACCAGCAGGACGATGAGCGTGACCTCCGGGTGGTTCTCGGTGATGGAGTTGGCGAGCTTCTGGAGGAGGATCGTCTTGCCCGCCTTCGGCGGCGAGGATATCAGCGCCCGCTGGCCCTTGCCGATCGGCGCGAGGATGTCCACGACGCGCATCGACAGGTCGCCGTCCTTCCGCTCCAGACGGAGACGCTGGTCGGGATAGCGCGGCCGCAGGTTCTCGAAGGCGATCCGGTGCTTCGCCTTCTCGGGCTCGTCGAAGTTGACCGTCTCCACCTTGAGGAGCGCGAGGTACCGCTCCCCCTCCTTCGGCGGACGGACCTGGCCGAGGACGGTGTCGCCCGTACGCAGGTCGAAGCGCTTGATCTGGCTCGGCGAGACGTAGATGTCGTCGGGGCCGTAGAGGTAGTTCCAGTCCTGGCTGCGGAGGAAGCCGTACCCCTCGGGCAGGATCTCGAGCACGCCCTCGCCTCGCAGGACCGTGTCCGAATCGAGCAGGCTCTGCTCGATGCGGAAGATGAGGTCCTGCTTCCGCAGGCCGGAGTAGTTCGTGATGTTGAGTTCTTCGGCCATCGCGTGCAGTTCCGCGACGGATTTCTTCTTGAGTTCGGCGATGTCCACGAGGGCGGCTCCGATTGCGGCGCGTGCAGCGGGCGGAAGGCATACGCCTTGCGCCAGAAGTGTCCTTTGGTTGGGCTGGAACCCGGCACGGCTGCCGGGAGGGAAGTGGCTACTCGGTGCCTAAAGGGGAATCGACTGACAACGCTTGAAGGTAGAGTCCCGCCCGTCGGCGGTCAAGAATCCTCCGCGTACGGGGGGTGCCGAACCGCTCAGGGGCGCGGTCCGCCGCAGGGCCGGTGCGCGGGTGCGCTGGAACGCCCGGGCCCGCTTTTGTATTGACCGAACCTCGTAACTCATTATATTGCTTGAAACTCGGGGCTTGCTCGGCGCGCTGGTCCGCCCCGGGGTTCGGGTACCCCCTTTTCTGGCAGCAGGAATCCGATGCCGGTTCCGCAGACCCGATCCAATCTCCCCGACCCGTCCGAACCCGTTCTCCACGACCTCCAGCCCCTCCGGCACGACGGGGCGTTCGTCGCGGTGCGGCTCGCGGTGCGGCGGAGCGAGGACGGCATCTGGCGGGGCCGCCTGCACTTCGTGCCGACCGAGGACGACCTGGAGCGGCTCACCGCCGAGATATTCTGCGCGACGAGCGAGCAGGATCTCTGGCAGGCGGTGCGCGACCTCCGCGAGCACCATCTGCGCGATCTGTACCGCTCGCTCATCACATAGGCGCCGCGATGGCCGATCCCTCGCCCGACCCGGTGCGCCGGCTGCGCCACGATCTCGCCAACCCGCTGGCGGCGCTCCTCGCCGAGACGCAACTCCTGCTCCTCAATGCGAACCGTCTCGACCCGGAGACGATGGACAGCCTCCGGGACGTCGAAGCGCTGGCGCGGCGGATGCGCGACATCCTCGCCGCGTCCCGCGAGATCGCCTGACCCGGCGGCCGCGCGCCGCCGCCTCCCGTGACCGAGCCCCCGTCCATCACCACCCGCGACGACCACCGCGTGTGGGATGTCCCGCCGCTTGCGCCGCTCCTGGTGCTGCGGTCCACGCACGTCTTCCCGCTCGGCGTAGCCGCGGTGCAGGTGAGCGACGCCGCGAACGTCGCCGCGCTGCGCGCGCTCACCGGCAGGGGCCCTGTGGTCGTCGTCGTGCGCTCCGACGCGCCGGGTGCGCCGCCGGCGGACTTCGCCGGCCGCGTGGGCGTCGCGGCCGCGGTCGTGGACCGGATGTACCTCAAGGATGACGCCGTGCAGGTCACGCTGCAGGGGAAGTGCCGCGTCGTGATCGACGCCGTGGAGGCTCAGGGCGACTGGGCGGCCGCGCGCGTGGGCCCGCTGCGCGAGCCGGAGGAGGCGCGGCCGGAGCTGGAGCGGCGCATCGGCGCGGTGCTACGCCTGGCCGGCGCGCTCTCCGCGCTCGACCCTGCGGTGAGCTCGGAGTCCGTCGAGAACCTCCGCGCCAACACCGAAGACGGGAGCCACTTCGCCGATCTTGTCGGCGCACAGCTCCCCTTCACGCTGGCGCAGCGTGATCGCTTCGTGGCCGAGCCGTCGGTGGGGGGCCGGCTCGACGCGCTGGCCGACTTCCTCGCAGCCGCCGTGGAGCGGGCGCAGGTCCAACGCGAGGTGGATCGCCTCACCACGGTGAGTCTCGAGCGCGGGCGCCGCGAGCACCTGCTCCGCGCGCAGCTCGAGGCCATCCGCCGCGAGCTTGGCGAGGAGGACCCGCTGCGCGAGGTGCGGGAGCTGCGGGCGCGCCTCGAGACCGTCGCCCCGCCGGCGATCGCACGCGGCGAGGTGGCCCGCGAGCTGGAGCGCCTCGGGCGGCTGTCTCCCGCGTCGCCCGAGCACCAGATCACGCTGACCTACCTCGACTGGATGCTGAACCTGCCGTGGAACGTGCGGGTCGACGTCCGGCGTCCCGACCCGGAGGCGGTGCGTGCGGTGCTCGACCTCGGGCACGTCGCCCTCGACGAGGCGAAGCGCCGCATCGTCGAGTACCTCGCGGTGCGCCGGCTCGTCCCCGACGCTCGGCCCCCGATCGTCTGCTTCGCGGGCCCGCCCGGCGTCGGGAAGACATCGCTCGGCCGCGCCATCGCCGAGGCGCAGGGCCGGCCGTTCGTGCGGCTGAGCCTGGCGGGAGTGGACGACGCGGCCGTCATCAGCGGGCGGCACCGCTCGTATCCGGGTGCGATGCCCGGCAGGATCATCCAGGGGATCCGCCGCGCCGGCGCGCGCAACCCCGTGATGATGATCGACGACATCGACAAGCTCGGGCCGGCCCGGCCGGGGCAGGGCGACCCGTCGGCGGCGCTCCTCGAGCTGCTCGACCCCGAGCAGAACTCCGCCTTCGTGGACCAGTACCTCGGCGTGCCGTTCGACCTGTCGGCCGTGCTCTTCATCGCCACGGCGAGCGCCGAGCCGCAGGTGCCCGACGCGCTCCTCGACCTGGTGGAGGTCATCGAGCTGCCCGAGTACACGGTCGAGGAGAAGGTGACCATCGCCCGCAAGCACCTCCTCCCGCAGCTGCTCCCCGAGCACGGGCTCGCCGAGGACGAGGTGCTCATCACCGACGAGACGCTGGCGCACATCGCCGAGGGGTATGCGCGGGAGTCGGGCGTGCGGAGCCTGCGCCGCGAGCTCGCCGCGGTCCTGCGCCGTCTCGCCACGCGGAAGGCGGGCGGTGCCGAGGGGCCCTGGGCACTCGACGCCGCGCTCGTCGACGAGGTCCTCGGTGCCCCTCACTTCCTCGACGAGCGAACACCCTCGGAGCCGACGATCGGCGTGGCGAACGGGCTCGCCTGGACGGCCACCGGCGGAGATCTCCTCCCCGTCGAGGCCATCGCAATGGTGGGCACCGGCCAGTTCCAGGTCACCGGCCAGCTCGGCAACGTGATGCTCGAGTCGGTGCAGGCCGCCGCGTCCTGGGTGCGGAGCCGCGCCGAGGACCTCGGCATCCGCCCGGGCGCCTTCCGCCGTGTGGATGCGCATCTGCACTTCCCCGAGGGCGCGATCCCCAAGGACGGTCCCTCGGCCGGGGTGACGATCGCCACCGTCCTCGCGAGCCTCTTCACCCAGAGGCCCATCCGGCACGACGTCGCGATGACGGGCGAGATCACGCTCACCGGCCAGGTGCTGGCCATCGGCGGGCTGCGGGAGAAACTCGGCGCCGCGGCCCGGAGCCGCATCCCGACCGTCATCATCCCGGCGGCGAACGAGTCCGACCTGCGCGACGTGCCGGACAGCGTCAAGCGCGCGCTGAAGATCCATCTGGTCGAGACGGCGGACGAGGTCGTGGAGCTCGCGCTGGTGGCCAAGGGACGCCGCCGGGCCACCCAAGGCCGCCGCCGCCGGTAGCATAGACCCCCTAGCCCGAAGGACGCCTCTCGTGACCGGGACCTCCACCTCCCTCGTCCGCGGAATCAACCTCACCGCCGCCGTCGCGCTCGTCGTCGGCTCGATGATCGGCTCCGGCATCTTCATCGTGCCCGCCGACATCGCCCGCCAGGTCGGCGCGCCGGGCCTCCTCGTCGTGGTGTGGGCCGTGACCGGCCTCCTCACCGTGATGGGGGCGCTCACGCAGGGCGAGCTGGCCGCGATGTACCCGAAGGCCGGAGGCCAGTACGTCTTCCTGCGCGAGGGCCTGTCGCCGCTGTGGGGGTTCCTCTACGGCTGGACGCTGTTCCTCGTGATCCAGACCGGGACCATCGCCGCCGTCGGCGTGGCGTTCGCGAGGTTCCTCAGCGTCCTCTGGCCGGTCATCTCGCCCGACGTGTTCCTCTCCCTCGGCCACGTTCCCTCGCTCGGCGACCTGCTCTTCACGCTGCTCGGCCGGCCCCCCGCGACGCCGCAGGTCATCGAGATCGGCGTGAGCTGGCAGCGGATCGTCGGCATCGGCACGGTGCTGCTGCTCACGTGGGTGAATGTCCAGGGCGTGAAGACGGGCGCGTGGATCCAGACGGTGCTCACCGGCGCGAAGGTGATCGCGCTCGGCGGGCTCATCCTGCTGGGTCTCACGGTGGGGCGGCAGGTCGAGGCGGTGAGCCGCAACTTCGGCGACTTCTGGGGCGGGCAGGCGTTCAGCCTGGCGCTGCTGCCGGTGATCGGCGCCGCGATGGTGGGTTCGCTCTTCTCTTCGGATGCATGGAACAACGTGACCTTCGCGGCGGCGGAGGTGAAGAACCCGCGCCGCAACCTCCCGCTGGCGCTCGTTGCGGGCACGCTCCTAGTGACGGTGTTCTACGTGATGGCGAACGTGTCGTACCTCAGCGTCCTCTCGATCGCGGACATCCAGCACGCGGCGCAGGACCGCGTCGGCACGGCGGCGGCACAGGTGATCTTCGGCGACGCCGGGCTCACGGTGATGGCCATCGCCATCCTGATCTCCACCTTCGGCTGCAACAACGGCCTCATCCTGTCCGGCGCCCGCGTCTACTACGCCATGGCGCACGACGGGCTCTTCTTCCGCACCGTCGGCCGGGTGGACCCCAAGCACCACACGCCGAAGGTGGCACTCTGGGTCCAGGCGCTGTGGACCTCGCTCCTCGCGCTGTCGGGGACGTACGGCCAGCTGCTCGACTACGTCATCTTCGCGGCGGTGCTCTTCTACTTCCTCACCGCCATCGCGCTCTTCCGCCTGCGCCACCTCAAACCGGACATCGAGCGGCCGTACAGGACGCTCTGGTATCCGTGGATGCCCGCCATCTACGTGCTGCTCACCGGCGCCGTGATGGTGAACCTGCTGTTCATGAAGCCGCTGTACACCTGGCCGGGCCTGCTGATCGTCGTGATCGGGATCCCGGTGTACTTCGTGTGGAAGCGGTACGGTGTGGCGAGCGCGATCGTGGAGGCGCCGGAGTAGGAGTGAGGCGTCACGCCCAGGTGCCCCGCGCGGTTGCACCCGCCGTCTGCCCGGCGTAGCTTCGCGGAATGGCGCCATCCGGCGCCCCAAGCGGAGGAACGCCGATGAGGTCGCTCGCCCTTGCGGTTGCCGTCGCGGCTACCACGCTCGTGTGCGTCGCGGGTCCCGCGGATGCCCAGCAGACCAACGAAGTCACGGTACCCGCCTCGGGCGAGGCAGTGGTCCGCGGGGACAGCGTGCTCGCCGCGATGCAGACGGCGCGGGTGATGGCGTACCGTGACGCGCTGCGGATGCAGCTCTACCGCCTGCTCGACTCCCTCGGTGCCAACGAGGCGTTCCCGCGGCTGCAGACGCGGGCGCGCACCTACATCGTGCGCGATTCGATCGAGAACGAGGAGCGGGAGGGCAACGTGGTGCGCGTGGACCTGCGCCTCACGCTGAACGTCCTGCGGCTCAAGGGCGACCTGGAGCAGCTCGGCTACGAGATCCGCACCATCGGCACCGATCTGCCGTCGGTGATGGTCGTGGTGGACGAGTACTTCGTGAACAACCCGCGCTCCCTCGCGGCGCAGGCGCAGGCGCAGGCGGCGGCGCCTAGCGCGATGACGGGCCGCGCGGCGCAGATGCCCGACAGCGCCATCGACCCGTTCACCCGGCCGGAGTTCCGCGAGCCCGGCCAGAGGGTCTCGGCCACGGGTCTCGAGGAGGCGCTCAACAACAACCAGTTCACCGTGCTCGACCAGGGCACGGTGCAGCAGCTGCGCGCGGACATGCCGGGCCTCACCGCCGACCTCGTCAAGCAGGGCGACCGGCTCGCCGACTTCGCCCGCCGCGCCAACGAGCGCTTCCACGCCCAGCTCGTCATCGTGGCCGCGACCACCGTCATCAACAGCGGCCGCGACCCGAGCGGCCTAGAGTCGCGCCGCTCCATGATGACCTACCGCGCGATCGACGCATCGAGCGGCCGGCTGCTGGCGAGCGGCACGGTGGAGAGCGCCGCCCAGGCGTCGGACCCGCTCATCGCCCGGCAGCGCGCGGCCACGCGCGTCTCCGAGGTGGCGGCGGAGCGGCTCATCCCGCAACTCACGCGGGCGGCGCGCGACCGCGCCTCGCGCGGCGAGCTGTACGTCATCGAGTTGGTGGGCTTCGGCGCCTTCGCGGAGGCCCGCGGGTTCCTGCAGGCGGTGCAGGGCATCGAGGGCGTGACAAGCGCTCGGCAGACGCAGCTCGACCTCGCCAACAGGCGCATCCGGATCGAGGTGATGTTCACGCGGGCCCGCGACGAGCTCATGGGCGAGCTCTTCGACGCCGGCCGCGAAGTGCCGAACCTCGGCGTGCTGGACATCCGCAACCAGCGCGGCAACGAGATCGTGTTCGTGGTCCGCCAGTAGGGGGAAAGGACCGCGGTCATGCGTGCCGTCGGTCGTTCCACCGTGGCGTGGGCCCTGCCGCTCGTGGCGCTGGCGCTCGTCGCGACGCCCGCCCACGCGCAGTTCGGCCGTCTGCGTCGTGCCATCGAGCGGGTCCAGGGCGGCCCCTCGCCGGAAATCCGCACCTTGCTGGCGCGGATCGACACCACGCGTATGCTCTTCGACCGGGCGTCGGCGCTGCTCCTCAGGTCGACGTACGTGATGGAGGCGTCCGTCGCGACCGAGGAGCGGCGCGCGGCCATCCGGCGCGAGCTCGCCGCGGTGGACTCGCTGGAGAAGCGGGGCGGCGACAACCGGGTCCAGCTCGACGCGCAGGACCGGGCGGTGATGCTGGAGCAGGCCACCGCCCAGCGGCAGTTCGAGGGACGGAAGCTCTCCGAAGCGCAGCAGCGCAATGTCGTCAACGCGGGCTACAACTCCGTGCTGGCGGTCCTGATGGACCGGTACGCCCTCGACGAGGCCGAGCACCTCCTGGGGGAGGCGCAGCAGGCCGCGCCGAACCTCGCTGGCGACCCGCTGCAGCTCGTCTACTACAATCGCATCCGCGACGCGTTCACGCGCGACCTGCCGGCCATCGTCAAGGCCGTGCCGCAGCAGATTCAGCTCGCCTCGGCCATCAACAACTCGATCCAGCAGGTCCGGTCGGCCAACCAGGCCGTGCAGGTCACCGAGGCCACGGCGCGCACCGACTCGCCCAGGCCCATCGACATCAACGCCATCTGACATGAACCGCCGCGCCTTCGGGGCGGCGGCCCTCGCCCTCGGCCTGGTACTGGCGCCGGCACTCCCGGCCCAGGCCCCGGCCGAGGGGGAGCGCGTCCGCTGCCAGCTGCTCAGCTTCCGCGTCCTCTCGTCCATCAAGGGAGGCCTCGTCGACCCGCAGTTCATGCCCGTGTTCCGGGAGGACGAGCAGCGCACCGCGCTCCACCAGGCGCTCGCCGGCGTGCCGGTGCTGGAGATGATCCCGCTCGGCACCGACACGGGCCTCGTCGCGCGCAGCGAGCTGTACTCGCGCATCGCGGCGCGCGCCTTCGTCACCCGCGCCGACGTGGAGCGCGTGGACAAGTCGCTCACGACGGAATACCTGGTCAGCACTACGGTGATGGTCGAGTTCCTGAACCCGGCCACCGGCGAGGTCTACCACATCCAGGAGCTCACCGGCTCCTCGAACATCCGGAAGGACGCGGGAGTCGCCCTCGCGCCGCTCGAGACAACGGAGGCATTGCGCAGCACCCTCGCCGGCACGGTCCGGGAGCTGGTCGCGCGTCTGCGCGAGCGCTACCGGCCCGGCGTGCGGGCGCGGATCGTCCAGCAGCTCGCCGACGGGCGCCTCGCGCTTGGCGTGGGCCAGACCGGCGGGCTGCGCGAGGGCGCACGGCTCGAGATCCGCGATTCCACGGGCCAGGTCGTTGGCATCACGCGCGTCGAGCAGGTCCAACGGACCTTCGCCGTGGCAGCGCGGCCGCTGGCCGACGCGCCGCGCCCGTGGGTCGGCCTCACCGCCTCGAGCGCCGGCATCAACCGCTCGGCGGGCGGCGGCGGCTTCGCTCACATGGTGGCCGCGGTCGAGCAGCGCAGCGAGCTGGTGCAGCAGCAGTACGTCCTCCCGCAGGCCACGCTGATCTACTGGCTGCACGAGAGTCTCGCCGAGGCGGCGCCCGGCCTGAACTTCCTGCCGCCGGTCGTGGCGGGCGGGCTCGCCACCGAGCAGGAGCGGCTGGAGGTAACGACCGGTCGCGCGGGCGACATCGCCGGCCAGCGCGTCATCCCCGATTTCCTGGTGCGGGCGGCCGTCTCGCGCGCCGATGCGCTCAGCGAGGTCGGCCCCGAGGGCGCGACCTACTATCTCCTCAAGGTCGGCCTCGACCTGTCGTTCTACGACGTGCGCAACGGCCAGATCTTCTACGCGACGTACGTCGAGGGCACGCAGCAGGAGCGTGTGCGCGAGGGCGAGCGCGAGCTGTCGCTCGCCGTCAGCTACCGGAACCTGCTGCAGCGCACGCTCGCGGAGGTCGGCCGCCGCGTCGCGGCAGACTACGCGCCCGTCGTCTCCGAGGGCACGGTACGGGAGGTGCGCGCCGACGGCAGCGTGGTCCTCGACGTGCGCGGCAGCGCGCAGCTTCCCTCCGGCGCGGTGGTCACGCTCTGGGTGGACGGCGAAGAGGTGCGCGATCCCGCCGGCGGTCAGGTGCTGGGCCGCGTCGAGGTGCCGGCGGCGCGCATCAGGATCGTGAACCGGAACGGCGCCGTGGCCGAGGCGCTGCCGATCGGCGCGCCGCTGCGGTCGATGGCCGGCGGGCGGTTCCGCGCGCCGGCGACGGGCGGAACGGGCACGGCCCGGCGCCTCGTGCAGGTCCAGCGGGTGGAGGTCCGCGGCGACATCCAGGTCCCGGCGCCGCTCCTCGGCGAGATCGTGCAGACGGCACTGGCATCCTCGCGCGCCTTCGCCGTGCTCGAGCGGCCGGAAGTGCTCGGCGAGCTCACCGCCCTCCGCGACCGCGAGTTCGGCGGCGGCGCGTTCAGCTCGCAGGGCGCGATGCGCCTGCTCTCGGCGGAGAACGCGGAGCCGGCTCTTCTCGCGCGGGTCGTCGCGCGTTTCCTGCCGCCGGCCCCCGCACAGGAGGAGGGCCGGCCGGCGCAATCGTACGAGGCGCGGATGGGCGTGTCGCTCGTGAGCGCCGCGGACACGGCCCGGCAGGCCGGCGCGGCGGCGCAATCCCTCGTCAGCCGTTTCCCGCTGCCGCGCGGACGGCGCGAAGTGGTCGTCGGGCTCGCGCCGCAGGACGTGGCGAAGATCTACGCGCAGATCAGCCGCCAGCTCGCCGTGACGGTGGTCGAGCAGCTGAGCACGGCGCGGTAGCGCGCGTGGTATGCTCTTTGCGCGTCTGGCACGGGTCCAAGGAGGACACCTCATGGCCGTCACGACAGTCCTGATCACCGGCGCGAGCGGCGAGATCGGCCACGGGCTGATCGAGCACCTCGCCGAGCGGTCCGACGTCCGCATCGTCGCGCTGGACCTGCACCCGATGGACGAGGCGATGGCGGCGAAGTGCTACCGCGTCGTCATCGGGGACATCCTCGATACCGCGCTGATCCAGGGTCTCTCGGCGGCGCACGACTTCGACGTCATCCACCACCTCGCCGCGCTCCTCTCGACCAAGTCCGAGCGCCAGCCGACGCTGGCGCACAAGGTCAACGTCGAGGGCACGATGAACCTGCTCGAGATGGCCATCGGGCAGTCGCGGCTCCAGGGGCGCGAGATCACCTTCCTCTACCCGAGTTCCATCGCCGTGTATGGCCTCCCCAGCCTCGACGCGAAGCGGAAGGCGGGGCGGGTGAAGGAGACCGAGTGGCTCACGCCCCGCACGATGTACGGGACGAACAAGCTCTACTGCGAGCAGCTCGGCACCTACTACTCGGAGCACTACCGCCAACTCGACGCGGACGCCGTGCAGGGGCGCGTCGATTTCCGGGGGCTCCGCTTCCCCGGCCTCATCAGCGCCGCGACGGTCCCGACGGGCGGCACGAGCGACTACGGCCCCGAGATGCTGCATATGGCGGCGCAGGCGAAGCCGTACGCGTGCTTCGTGCGGGAGGACGCGCGCATCCCCTTCATGGCGATGCCGGATGGCGTGGACGCGCTGCTGAAGCTCGCAACGGCGCCCGCGAAGGCCCTCACCCGGCGCGTCTACAACATCGGGGCGTTCGCGCCCTCGGCGGGCGAGATCCTGCAGTTCACGAAGAAGGCATTCCCCAAGGCCGACGTGGCCTTCAATCCGGACGTGAAGCGGCAAGGGATCATCGATGGCTGGCCGGAGGACGTGAACGACGACGCGGCCCGGAGCGACTGGGGCTGGAAGCCGGCGTTCCTGATGGAGCGGGCGTTTTCCGAGTACCTCATCCCGGCCATCACGAAGCGGTACAGGAAATAGGCGGGCGCCATCCCACGACGGAAAGGCCCGGGACGAACCCGGGCCTTTCCGTCAGTAGATGCCTCGGCGGACGGCTACAGGCAGTTGGTGACGGCGTGGGTCACCAGGTTCAGGTTGCACGTCTTCTCGTTGACCTTCATCACGACGTTGCCCTGTGCGTCCGCCGGGAAGTCCACCTCGACCCGCTTCTGGAAGTCCCGTGAATCCGTCCGGTTCGGGCCCTGGAACGTCGAATGGATACTCACGCGCTTCACCATCATTCCCGACACCGGCCACGGGTTGCTCGCCCGCGGCAGGTGGAACGTCACGGCCTTCGTCGAATCGGTCGACGACTCCGCGTGAGTGCGGGTGATGGCGGCCGTCGGGTTGGTGTGCGTGGTCGTGTCGCTGCTCGTGCCGACGCCGTCGTGCGTGCGCGACACCTCGGCCGGCGGGACGGCGGTGTCGAAGTTGCGGGTCACTGTCCAGTCCCGCAAGCGGTGCACGACCGCGGTGAAGTTCGTGCCGCTACGGGTGCCGAACACGGACACGTGGAAGACGATCTTCCGAGTCGTGGCCGGGCTGCAGTTCGCCACCACGGCATTGGCCCCGTCGTAGCACGTCTTGGTGCGAGTGATCGCCAGCGAGTCCGCTCGGACGCCGAAGAGGTCGAAGTTGATCCCGGCTGCGGGCAGCGCCGCGTTCACCTCGTTGCCGATGAGGATTGCGACGTCGTTCGCGATCGCGTCGCCGGCGGACTGCGCCACGTCGGCCGTGACCAGCGCCTCGTCCACCAGCGAGGCGGGCGCCGTGCTCTTCTCGCAGGCGGCGAGGCCCATGAGGCCGGCGGCCAGCACCAGATGCATCACGCTTGCACGCTTCATGGTTCTCTCCTCTGGAAGTGCGGCGGACGGCGAGCGCCGCCGGCGGTTGGCTGCCCGTGTAGACGCCACCGCCCGGTCCATGTTAACTGCATCACCTCCGCGGCTTCGTGATGCCGGTCACGTTCGGCGGAAGCGGTCAGCGCCGGCGGTCAGCGCCGGCCGTTTGACAGCCCCCCGCCAGCGCGGCATTATCGCGGCGTAGCGCGCCGTCACCACAACCGGTGGCGGGCGGTCTCACCTTTCGGCCTGCGGGCGTGCCCTGATGGACCGTCTCCTCCAGATGGCGGCCGGCTTCCAGGAAGCCAAGATCCTGCTCGCCGGCGCCGAGCTCGGCGTGTTCGACCACCTCCGAGGTGCGGGGAAGACGGCAGCGGAGGTCGCGGCGGCGCTCGGCGGGAACCTGCGCGGCACCGAGATCCTGCTGGACGCGCTCGCAGCGCTGGAGATCATCGAGAAGACCGGCGACGTCTACCGGAACCGGCCGATCTACGAGCCGCACCTCACGAGCGGCGAGGCGCCGGCGCACTTCCTCGGACTGCTGCGGCACCGCAACCGGATGTTCCGCACCTGGGCCTTCCTCGAGGAGCGCGTGCGCGGTGAGCCGCTCCCGGACGCTCTGCGGGACCGGGCCATCCTCACCGACCCGCGGACGAACGAGGCTTTCATTCTCGCCATGTGGGCGGGCGGCGTGCGCAACGCGCCGCTCGTCGCCGACCACGTGGACCTCAGCGGCGTCCGCCGCCTCGCGGACCTCGGCGGAGGACCCGGGCACTACCTCGCGGAGTTCGCGCGGCGCTCGCCCCGGATTGAGCCGTACCTCATCGACCTACCCCTCACGCTGCGGGTCGCGCGGCGGGTGCTGGCCGAGACCGAGGTGTTCCCGCGCATCCGTTTCGTGGAGTGGGATTTCTATACTGCGGAGCCGCCGGCGGACTTGGCGGCGTTCGACCTGGTCTACCTGTCGAGCGTGCTGCACTCCGAGTCGCCCGAGAAGAACCGCGTGTTGCTCCAGCGCATCTTCCCGCTGGTCGTCCCCGGAGGACGCGTGGTGGTGCAGGAGAACGTCGTGGAGCCGGGGCGCACCTCACCCCCCGAGGCCGCGCTCTTCGCCGTGAACATGCTGGCGTCCACACCGGCCGGGCGGACGTACACGGAGGAGGAGGTGCACGGGTGGGGCAAGGCGGCCGGGTTCGTCCGCGAGCCGGGCGAACGCCTGAGCGGCAGGTCCTACCTGATCAGGATGCGCCGGCCGGGCTAGACGCTAGAACCCCTCGCCGCAATAGGCTCGGCGCCACCCGAACCGCCAGCTGCCACGGACCGAGTCGGCGTTGCTCGACACCGCCCACGAACTCCAGAGCGTGTCACCCGCCAGTCTGTGGATGGCCGACGGACCGAAGATCCGTTCCTGCTGACCGTTGCTCCAGGCGAGCGCGACAGTGCTGTCGGGTCGCAGGCGGAACGTGCCGCCGTCGCCCTCGCAGCCGGCGAAGACATAGCCCACCACGGAGTCGCTGAGGGTGATCCCCTGCGACACGATGCGCTGCCGCATATAGCTGGAGTTGGATCCGGACATGACGAGCTGGAACGCCCCCGCGGAATCGATGCGAACAGAATCGGTCGTCTGGAACCGGAGACACGCCCCGCCATAGTAGACCCGGCTCGTGTCCCACGTGTATTCAAGGGTGTCGCGCCGGACGTCGAGGAAGTGATAGGAGATGGACTTGGGCGCGATGGCGAACGCCAGCATCTTCGTCCCTGTGGGCCGCTCGAGGTCGAAACGCCGGTTGTTGCACGCCGTGTCATTTCTCGTCGTGTCCAAGCAGGCGGCGGCGAATACGGCCAAGGCGATGGCCAGGGCCAGCGCCGCGCGCGGGAATCGGACTCGTTGGGCCCGGGGTGTGGTCATCGTGGCTCCGACTGGCGGGTGGTCTCCAACCTTCGAGAATAATAGCCTGCCCACGGGCGGACGCGATCCCCAGCGACCCAGAGCGGCAGTTCCCGCAAATCCGCCTCGGAACGGACGCGCAGCCCCTTGATCCGGCGGCGCAGTGCGTCGGCGCCGAGCGGCGTGCGCGAAACGACCAGCACCAGAACGTCGTTCTGTACGCGCCAGGATGATCCGGAGGGCGCAGCCGACGCGTATCCCGCCGCTGGCAGCTGGCCGCACCGCTCACCGGGGTTGGATGCCCACGAATCCTGCTGCGGTCGGCTGCTGTCGCCGGTCGCGCGCGAAGGGGTACGCGAGGGGCCCCGGGCGGCCCGGAAGGCCGCCATACACTGGTCATAGAGGCGCTGCAATTCGGATTCCGAGGGAGAAGACGGGGCGCTCTCGCGTGCCGACGGGTTCGGGGCCCACTCCCGGGGCACGGGCACCACGATCGTGTGAGGACCAGCGGAGAACCGGCTGGATTCGCCGGGTTGGAACGGATACAGCGCGTTGACGCGGCCGCTCGGCGCGACGCTGACCAGCGCGACCTCGGCATCCTGCGCGAGGTCGAAGGTGAGGGTCTCTCCCGAAGGATCGACTCGAACCAGTCCCAGGCCGTAGCGTTCCACCGCCCCGACGCTTCCGGTTATCGGCAGGGCTTCGAGCTGGAGGTGTGCGCGGGCGCAAGCCGTGAGCGCGAGCCCCGCGATGAGGATCAGACCGACGCGTCGCATGGTACCTACCTGTCACCGAGGCACGCGAGCCCTCACCGCTGTCGCCTGATGACGATCTGGATCGCGCCCTGAAGGTGTCCAAGGCCGAACTGACCCTCGGCCTCGCTGGGGCTGTAGTACCGCACCGATTCCACGTCGCCAAGCGGGATCTGCCGCAGCATCTCGAGCTCGCCGTAGCGGACTCGGTCCATGTACACGACGATGTTGCCCTCGGCCTGGGGCCGGAGCGTGGTCGGGCTGCGGCTCGACATCCACTGCGGGCGCAACGCGCGGATGGCGTCGAAGAGGTTGGAGGCGCTCACACCCTGGAGCTCCTCGCTGGTGATGATGTTCGGATCGTGCCGCTGCGCCGTGCGGGCCGCTCCGCCGCCGGCCGACGCACACGCCCAGGCCAACGGCAAGGAGATGAGAAGTACAGCCGCGCGAACGTTCACTTCCGCCTCCAGGGATGAGTGCTCCCCTAATACCTACGCGGCGGCCGGGTGGTTGGCCAGCCCCGTAACGGTGGTACCCCGCGCTCGCCGAAACGGACGGCGGGAGCTATGCTAGCGCTCGTTCCGGCGGTCCGGGCTCTCGAAGGAGCAGGCAATGAGAAGCGCACAGTGGCTCAGGCGGTCCGCGTGGCTTTGCGGCGGCGCCGCACTTGGTATCTCGACGATGCTGGCAGGTGCGGCGGCGGCTCACGCCGCGGCGCAGGTCCGGCCGACCCCACCCGCCGCCGAGCGCCGGCCTCACGTCGACACACTCTTCGGCGACGTCCGCAGCGACGACTACTTCTGGCTCCGGCAGAAGACCGACCCCTCCGTCCGCGCCTACCTCGAGGCCGAGAACGCGTACGCCGACCAGGTGATGGCGCCGATCGCGCCGCTGCGCGAGACGCTCTACCGGGAGATGCTCGGCCGCATCAGGCAGACCGACCTCTCGGTGCCGTACCGCGAGGGCGGGTTCTACAACTACACGCGGACGGAGGAGGGGAAGCAGTACCCGATCTACTGCCGGAAACGCGGATCCCTCGACGAGCCCGAGGAAGTGCTGCTCGACCTCAACCAGCTCGCCGTCGGCCAGACATTCATGGGGCTCGGCGCCTTCCGGGTGAGCGACGACGGCAACCTCCTCGCGTACTCGTTGGACACGACCGGATTCCGCCAGTACGCGCTGTTCGTGAAGGACCTGCGCACCGGGCAGGTCCTCCCGGACCGGGCGGCGCGCACGGGCTCAGTGGCGTGGGCCGCGGACAACCACACCCTCTTCTACACGGTGGAAGACCCGGCGAAGCGGCAGTACCGGCTGTACCGGCACGCCCTGGGCGGCCCGGACGAACTCGTCTACGAGGAGGCCGACGAGCGCTTCGGCGTCTCGGTGTCGCGCACCCGCAGCGGCAGGTACCTCGTGCTGGGCATCGGCAGTCTCACGACGTCCGAGCAGCGGGTCCTGCCGGCCGACCAGCCGGCGGAAACGTTCCGCGTCGTCGCGCCGCGGCGGCAGGACCGCGAGTACGCAGTGGACCACCGCGGCGACGAGTTCTACATCCGGGTCAACGACACCGGGCGGAATTTCCGCCTGGTCACGGCGCCAATCGGTGATCCTGGGGAGGCGAACTGGCGCGAACTGGTGCCGCACCGCGCGGACGTGATGCTGGAGGACATCGAGCTCTTCGCCAATCACTACGTGCTGGTCGAGCGCGCCGACGGCCTGCCGCGGCTCACCGTGGTGGACTTCCGGACCGGCGCCCGCCAGCCCATCGCCTTCCCGGAGCCGGTGTACACGGCGTCGGCCGGCGTGAACCGCGAGTGGGACACACGCCTCTTCCGGTACGGGTACCAGTCCTTCGTCACGCCGAGTTCGGTCTACGATTACGACATGGTGCACGGGCGCAGCACACTCCTCAAGCGCACGGAGGTGCTGGGCGGCTACGCCCCGCTCCGCTACGTGTCGGAGCGGGTATATGCGACGGCCTCCGACGGCACGCGGATCCCGATCTCGCTGGTGTACCGGCGCGGCCTGCTACGCAACGGCCGTGCGCCGCTGTTCCTCACCGCCTACGGCTCCTACGGCAGCCCGTCGTCGGTGACGTTCAACTCGAACCGGCTGAGTCTCCTCGACCGCGGTGTCGTATTCGCCCTCGCCCACATCAGGGGCGGCGGCGAGATGGGGAAGGCGTGGCACGACCAGGGCCGGATGCTGAACAAGATGAACACCTTCACAGACTTCGTCGCCGTCGCCGAGCACCTCGTCCGCCAGCGCTACACGTCGGCCGCGCGCCTCGCGATCCAGGGGGGGAGCGCGGGCGGCCTGCTGATGGGAGCGGTCACCAACCTTCGTCCCGACCTCTTTCGCGTGGTGGTGGCCAACGTGCCGTTCGTGGACGTCATCAACACGATGCTCGATACGTCACTGCCGCTCACCGTGGGGGAGTTCGAGGAGTGGGGGAACCCGCGCATAGCGGAACAGTACCGGTACATGCGCCAGTATTCGCCGTACGACGTCCTCACGCGACGCGCCTATCCCTCGATCATCGTGACGACCTCGTTCAACGACAGCCAGGTGATGTACTGGGAGCCGGCGAAGTACGTAGCGCGTCTGCGGACGCTCAAGACCGACGACAACCCGCTCGTTTTCGCGGTCAACATGGGTGCCGGCCATGGCGGCGCGTCTGGCCGCTACGACCGCCTGCGCGAGATCGCACGGGACTGGGGCTTCGTGCTCTGGCAGCTCGGGATCACGCGGTAGGTCGGGGCGCCCCCCCGGCGAGGGCTCCTCGCGTCCGGGAGTGATGCGGCGCGCGGCGCTCAGCGCGGGGGCGGGGCGCGCAACGCCCGGATCTGCGGGGGCGGGACGAAGACGGAGTCGGGGATCTCCTGCACCGCCGTGGTGTCCACCGTGTTGACCATCTCCATCCCCATCACCCGGGCCCGCGTGACCCGCGCCATCCGCACGCCGGCCACGGTCCGGTACTCGGTGATCTGCGCCGTGACCTCGACGTTGCCCTGCGCCGAAGCCTGCTGGCGGATGCCGCCCGCGAGCAGGCCCGTGCTCTTGTCGAAGAACTCGTCGTAGCTCTCACCCCACTGCGCCGTGACACGGACGCGGTAGCAGCGCGCCCCGCCGAAGTCCGTTTCCTCCACTGTCTGGAGCGCGGCCACGTACCGTTCGGGATGCAGCGCGGCGAGCGGGTCGGCCCCCTGCCGCGCCTGCTGGAGCGCCGTGCCATCGAGCAGCTGCGGCCCGGTGGCTGGGTTCACGATCCAGCCCACCTCGCCGTCAACGCCCGACCAGAGCGTCCCGAAGCCCTGAAGCTCCGAGCGCGTGACCTGCCGGCCCCGCGCCGCCCACAGCTCGTAGGAGATGACCAGGCCTTGCGCCGGCATCTCGATCCGCCCGCGCTCCCAGCGGGCCGGCAGACCCTCGACGGCCGCGCGCCCGCCGATGGCCTCGATGTACCGCGCGACGAGCGCCTGCGCGCCCGGCAGCTCCGCGGTGGCCGGGACCTGCGCCCGCACCGGCAAAGTTGCCGACGCTAGCGCCAAGACGGCGCGCGCTACCAGCGGGAATCGTCTCATCACCGTGCTCCTCTCCTCTGTGTGGCGATCCAGCGGATGGCCGCATCCATGACCGGGTCACCGCCCGCGAGGAGGTCCTCGCGCGTGACGGCCACCGGTTCGTCGGGGACGACCCCCGTGCCCTCGAGGCCGGTCCCGTGTATGTCGAACGCCATCACCGCGTGGTACAGCTGGTCCCCGTTCGGGAGGCGGTCCCAGCGCGCGCCCAGCACGGCGCCCATCGAACGGTGCCCGAAGACGCGCACGCGGCCCAGCGCCCGCATCCCTCCCGCGAACGCTTCCGATGCACTCGCGCTGACCTCGTCCACGAGGACGGCCACCGGGCCGGCGAAAGGACGGACCGGACGCGCACGTGCGTCCACGAGCCGGGGGTTCGCCGCGATGGCCAGCGTCGTCTGGCGGGTGCGCATCAGGCCGAGAGTGTCACGCCGCTCGAGGAAGTGCCCCGCCACGCCGGAGATCATCGCGCCGATACCGCCGGTGTTGCCGCGCAAGTCCAGGACGATCCCGTCCATCCTGCGGAAGCTGTCCACGGCCGCGTCGAGCTGGCGCATGATGGGCGCCATCCAGGCATTGAAACGCAGGACGCCGACCGACACGCCACCGGGCCCCGCCCTGCGTTCCTTCTCGAAGCGGAGGAAGACCGTCGGCAGGCTCCCGAAGCGCACCGGCTCGCCTGGTGCGACCACGCTCACCAGCCGCAGGCGCGTCGGAAGGTCGGCGCCATCGAGCAGACCGACCTCGACGGTGCTGTCCGGGGGCGCGAGCAGCCGGCCGGCGACGCTGCCCCACGCTTCCGTCTCGATGCGGTAGATGCTCGGCCGCGCCCGGGCCCGGCGCACGATCGCCGCCACTGTGTCCCGGCCCACCGTCACGAGGATCCAGCCCGGTCGGACGCCCGCCCGCGCCGCGGGGCCGCCGGAGTCCACTCGCGTCACCACCATCCGCTCGCCGAGCAGTCGGACGTCCATCCCGACCGAGCCGCGCAGGACGTCGCCGGTGCGATCGGCCGAGTCGCTCAGTTCCCGCGGGATGAGCATCAGGTGCGAGCGGCCGAGGCGGTCCAGCATCGTCTCGACGACGCCGCGCAGCTCTGTCAGGTCGCGAGCGCGCTCGGCGCCGGGCCGCAGAGAGTCCCGGAGCGCGACCCAGTCCACCCCGCCGAAGGCCGTGTCGAAGTACGACTCGTGCACGATGCGCCACGCGGCGTCGAACGTCTCGACGCCCCCGGCGCGGTCGTACGCGACGCGGGGCTGCCGGTGGGCGCAGGCGGCGAGCGCGAGCGCGGCGGCTACGGTGAGCAGACGGCTGATGGACGGCACGGGGCTCCTGGCTGCCTTTCTCTTGCCGCGGGTCCGTATGCTCGCCGGCGCGGGCGGTTTCCGCAACGCGTCAGCGCCGAGGCTTGGCCACGCAGGCACGGCGAATTAGGTTGCGCCGTGCGCCCCGCCGCCCGTCTCATGGAGCGTTCGCCCATGTTCGTGGTTCTCAACCTCGCCGCCCTGCTTGCGGTCGCGTCCAGTGCCGGCGCGAAGCCGCCCGTTCAGGAGTCGGCCGCCGGATGCTGCACGGCGACCATCCGCGTCCGCGTGCCCGAAGGCACGGGAACCGTCTATCTCGCCGGCAGTCTGCCTGAGCTCGGACCGTGGCGTCCCGACGGACGTGCGTTGACGGGAGAGGGGCGCGAGCGCACCGTACGGGTCACCGCGCCGCCCGGCACGACATTCGAATACAAGTTCACGTTGGGCGCCTGGGACCGGGAGGCGCTCGGCCCGACGGGCGCGGTCCCGGCCAACCACCGGCTCGCCCTGGACCGCGACACCACGGTCGTTCACGAGGTGGCGGCCTTCGGGGGGCGGCGCGACCCGGCGGTCTACCTCGCCGACTGGCGGGGTTCGGGTGTCCAGGGCCGCCTCGTCTACTGGACCGATGTCCGATCGGCGTTCCTCGGCCCGACGCGCCACGTCGAGATCTGGCTGCCACCGGGCTACGACGCTGATTCCTCTAGGCGCTATCCCGTCCTCTACATGCACGACGGGCAGAACCTGTTCGACCCCCGCATCGCGAACACCGGCGTCGATTGGGGCGTGGATGAGGCGATCGTGCGGCTCGCCGGGCGGGGCACCATCCCGCCCGTGATCGTCGTGGGCGTCTGGAGCACGGCCGAGAGGGCGCCCGAGTACTCGCCCTGGCACCGCGCCGGCGACTACGCCCGCTTCCTCATTGAGGAGTTGATGCCGCGGGTCAATGCGCAATTCCGCACCCTGACGGGACCGGAGAACACCGCCGTGATGGGCTCGTCCATGGGCGGGCTCCTATCGTTCTACCTGGTGACGCGCCGCCCGGACGTCTTTGGCGCGTGCGGCTGCGTGTCCACCCATTTCCCGCTCTCGGAGGCGGTGGTCGCGGAGAACTTCCGCGGCAGCGTCACGACGGGAACCCCGGACCGGACCCCCTACATGATCCGCGACATCGAGGCGGGTCTGCGGGTGCCGAGGGGGACGCGATACTGGTTCGACTACGGCGGGCGGGGGCTCGACTCCGCCTACGGGCCCACCCACGAGTCCGTGCGCGCGTGGCTGCTGAGACAGGGTCTCGTGGAGGGCAGGGACTTCGTGGTCCGTCGCTATGAGGGCGCCACCCACAACGAAGAGTCGTGGCGCGCGCGGCTCGACGACCCCCTGACGTTCCTGTTCGGAGGGAGGCGACGCTGATGCGTGCTCGCGTGCTTGGCCGCCCCGGTGCGGTCGTGATCGCCCTGCTCCTCGCCGTGGCGTGCGCGAGGGAGCCTCAGGAGCGGGCCGCGGCCTCGAGCCGCGACGCGCCCGCCTGGGCGGCGGACGCGATCTGGTACCAGATCTTCGTCGAGCGCTTCCGCAACGGCGACCCGTCGAACGACCCCACCGCGCACGACATCGAAGGTTTTTCGTCGCAGCGGACGCCGGACGGCTGGCAGCCGACGCCGTGGTCGCAGGACTGGTATCGGCAGGAGCCGTGGGCCGCGGCCAGCGGCCGGGACTTCTACGCCGCCGTGCAATTCCGCCGCTACGGGGGCGACCTGCAGGGGGTCATTGACCGGCTGGACTATCTCCAGGACCTCGGCGTGACGGCCCTGTATCTCAACCCCATCAACGACGCCCCCTCGCTCCACAAGTACGACGCCCGGAGCTACCACCATATCGACCGCAACTTCGGACCGGACCCGCGGGGCGACGAAGCCCGCATGGCGGCCGAGGACCCCGCGGACCCGGCCACCTGGGGCTGGACCGCCGCCGACAGTCTCTTCCTCTCCTTGGTGCGCGAGGTCCACCGGCGCGGGATGCACATCATCGTGGACTACTCGTGGAACCACACCGGGACCAACTTCTGGGCATGGAGGGACGTGCTCAGGAACCAGCGGCAATCGCGCTTCGCCGACTGGTACGAGATCGAACGCTTCGACGATCCCGCCACGCCGGACACCAACGAGTTCGCTTACCGGGGCTGGGCCGGCGTGCCGTCGCTGCCGGAGTGGAAGAAGGTCGGCCGGCCGGCGGGCCAGACCCGCGGCGCCATCGAGGGGAACCTCGTCCCCGGCGTCCGGGACCACGTCTTCGCCGTCACCCGGCGCTGGATGGACCCGAACGGCGACGGCGACCCCGCCGACGGCGTGGACGGCTTCCGACTCGACGTGGCCGAGGTAGTGCCGCTCGGCTTCTGGCGCGACTACCGGCGCTTCGTCCGGAGTGTCAATCCGGAGGCCTATCTCATCGGCGAGGTGTGGTGGGAGACGTGGCCCGACAAGCTGTACGACCCGGCGCCGTGGCTGCGGGGCGACGTGTTCGACGCCGTGATGAACTACCGCTGGTACATGCCCACGCGCAGCTTCTTCACCGGCGCGCCGCCCCGGCTGACCGCCTTGCGGTATGTCGCGCACCTCGACTCGCTGACGGTCGGCATCGGGCCATCGCAGCTCAGGGCGATGATGAACCTGACGGCGAGTCACGACACCCCGCGCTTCGGCACATCGGTCTACAACCCCGGCCGCTACAAGTACCGGAACATCCCCCGCGAGGACCCTGCGTACCGCATCGACCGGCCCGACGAGCGTACCCGCCGGATCCAGCAGATGATCCTGGTGCAGCAGTTCACCTACGTCGGCGCGCCGCACGTCTGGAACGGCGACGAGGTGGGGATGTGGGGTGCGGACGACCCGGATGAGCGCAAGCCCGTGGTGTGGGCCGATCTGAGCTACGACGACGAGACCACCCACCCCTTGGGCCGGCCCCGCCACCGCGACCGGGTCGTGCCCGACACGGCGCTCTTCCGGGTCTATCGGGACCTGATCGCCCTGCGGAAGCAGCACCTCCGCCTGTTCGTGGACGGGACCCTCACCTGGCTCCTCGTCGACGATGCGCGGGGCCTCCTGGCCTACGACCGCGTCCTCGGCGACCAGGGCGCCATCGTCGCCTTCAACGCCTCGGATGCGCCGCGCAGGGTCTCGGTTGCGGCGGATGGCACGTATCGTGTCGCCTTCCCGGCGGGCGGTGTCGTGACGACCGCGGGCGGGGTGCTCACTGCCGAGCTGCCGCCGCGGACGGCGAGGGTGTGGGTCCGGGAGTAGCGACGACCCGGCTACGGCCTTATCGTCGCGCGGCTCCCCATCGGAATGGTCGCGATCTCGAAGTCGATCGCGGTATCGCCGGCCCTGAGCTGGATCACGCCCGAGCGGACCTGCGGCCCGGAACCGCTGGCCCGGGCCAGGAATTCGACCCTGCCGTCGGTTGCGAGGATGTCCCGGCGGAGCACGAAATGCCTGGGAATCCCCGGGCTCACGAGGCCCATCCGGTACGAGGTCCCGGATCCGACGGCAAACACCTCCATCGGGAGCCCCCAGTTGTTGGTGACGTACACGACGACGCTGTCGCCCGCCCGTGCCTCGGCGGGCTCCTCGCCGAGGAGCACCAGGCTGTCGTCGGACGTGAGCGCGATCGAGTCGTGCCTCACGGTCCCCGTCGCTCCCGAGTAGGCATCCACCAGATCTGTGCCGTTGCGGAACACCCCGAAGATGGGGATGGTCTTGCGACCCCTTCGCTGATCCATTGCCACGAGGACGCGATCGCGGATGCCGTTGGTGTCGAGGACGCGGCTGAAGATGTACGGCTGCGCCTGGAGCTGGCGGTGCACGCCCGCCCCCACGGCCGGGTGCGCCCGGCGGAACTGGCCCAGCTTCCGCCAGTGCCGCAGCACGTCCAGCGTGGCACCTCCGCTCCGCAACTCCCCCCAGTTCATGAACGAACGGAGGTTGGCGTCGCCCTGGGCGCCCTCGATCCGTAGCGGCCGGGCCAGCTCGTCGCCGTAGTAGATCTGCGCACCGCCCGGCGCGAGAAGGAGGCGGGTTCCGGCGTCAAGGGGATTCCGGCGGTCCCGATCGTATGGCCCTCCGTCGTCGTGGGAGCTGATGTAGTTGAGGAGCGCCCAGCCTCGCAGCTCGCCGTGCAGCATGGCGGCATAACGGGTGAAGAGGCTGTCCATCGGCCACGCGGCGTCGCTCTTGAAGCCGAAGTTGATGAGGGCGTCGTAGCCGAAGGCGAAGTAGTCCACACTCCGGTCCCCGAAGCTGTAGTCGCGCCCCTGCTCCGGCGCCCAGCCGTAGACCTCGCCCACCATGTAGAACGGCAGACTGTCCAGGACCTGGGCCGGATGCGCGCGCTTCCAGTCCGCGAACGCCTGCGCGGCTTCCCGCTTCAGCTCGGCGCTGACCGTCTCGCCGAAGTGCTTGGCGGTGTCCATGCGGTAGCCGTCGAAGCCGAACTCGCGCACCCAGTCGGTGAGCCACTTGATGACGTAGTAGCGAGGCGCGCGGGGGTAGCCGGTGCGCTGGAAGAACGCGTCGAGCTCGGCCAGCTCCTGCTGCAGACGGCCCTCCCGGCGCCACTTCTCGGTCAGCGCCGGGGGGAGCTCCACGGGCTCGTCCCGGTCGGTGCGCACGTCCGGGAGGTTGGCCACCAGCGTGCACTCCACGGTGGTGGCGTAGTCCCGGTAGGTGCATCGGGGGCTGGTGCGGACCCACTCATCTGGCCACTGCGGGTCCTGCGGGGTCACCGGCCCCGTGTGGTTGATGACGGCGTCCATGAGGACGCGGATGCCGCGTCGGTGCGCCGCGGTCACCACCGCGCGCAGGTCGTCCATCGTCCCCAGCGCCGGCTCCACCGCGGTCCAGTCCCGCGTCCAGTAGCCGTGGAATCCGTACGTCCTCCCCGTCCCCTCGTCCACGCTCCCGTGGATCTGCTCCACGAACGGCGTCATCCAGATGGCGTCCACTCCCAGGCTGTCGAAGTACCCCTCCTCCAGCTTCCGGAGCACACCCTTGAGGTCCCCGCCTTGGAAGCCGCGCAGCACCGCACCGTCGTGCGCGCGGCCCAGCGCGCGGTCGTTCGTGGTGTCACCGTTCGCGAAGCGGTCGGTGAGGAGGAAGTAGATCGTGGCGCTGTTCCAGAACGCCGCCGGACCCGCCGCCGCGGCCGATCCCGCTCCACGGCTCGGAGCGGTCGCGCCAGGAGCGGTGTGACGGCACGCGGACAGGACGAGAGCGCCGAGGCCGACGAGCATCGCGGCGCGGATCGGGGCCTTCACGCGGCCGCCGTCACGTCGTCCTCGTCCCGCACGCGGAGCGTCAGCGCCGCGGCGAGCACGAGCGACGCGCCGCCGATCAGCAGCGCGTAGATGGCCTCGCCGCCGAAGAAGCGCCCGACGACGAAGCCCAGCACCGCCGCGGCCACGATCTGGGGGATCACGATGAAGAAGTTGAAGACCCCCATGTAGTAGCCCAGCTTCGACGGCGGCAGCGACCCGGTCAGGATCGCGTACGGCATCGAGAGAATGCTCGCCCAGGCGATCCCCACCCCCACCATCGAACCCAGCAGGAACCGCGGATCCGTGAGGACGAACACGGAGAGCAGCCCCAGCGCGCCGCAGACCAGGCAGATCGCGTGCGCGACCTTCCGGCTCGTCCGCCGCGCCAGGACCGGGATGGCGAACGCCACGACAGCGGCGACTCCGTTGTAGGTCGCGAAGCCGACCCCGACCCAGTTCGCGCCCTCGTTGTAGAGCGCCGAGGCCGTGTCGGTGGTGTGGTAGACGTAGCTGGTCACCGCGGCGGTGGTGTAGATCCACATGGCGAAGAGCGCGAACCACGAGAAGAACTGCACCCACGCCAGCTGCTTCATCGTCCGGGGCATGTCCTGGAAGTCGTTCAGGATGGTGACGAAGCCGTTGTCGTAGCGCCCGCCGCGCTGCATCAGCCCGCCGGCGATGAGCAGCAGCCCGACGACGGCCGTCCCGCCCGAGAGGACCATCACCTGGTAGAGCTTCGCGTAGGCCAGCCAGGCGCTGAGCGCCAGGCCCACGGCGACGAAGATCGCGCCCAGCCGGAGCTGGCTGTCGCCGTGGCGCGCGAACTCCTCAGCCGTCCGTGGCTCCCGGAGGGCGCTCTCGCGCGCCTGGTTCTCCTCGAAGGAGGCCATCTCCTCAGGGGAGTACTCCTTCGACCGGACCACCGTCCACAGCACCGCGGCGAAGAAGACCGCGGCGCCGAAGTAGAAGGAGAGCCGCACCGAGTCGGGGATCACGTGCCCGGGCGCCTCGTTGCTCACCCCGAACAGGTTGGTGAGGAGCCAGGGGAGCATCGAGGCCACGACGGCGCCGGTGCCGATGAGGAAGCTCTGCATCGCGAACCCGGTGGTCCGCTGCTCCGACGGCAGGTTGTCGCCCACGAACGCGCGGAACGGCTCCATCGAGATGTTGATGGACGCGTCCATGACCCAGAGCATACCGGCCGCCACCCACAGCGCCGGGGAGTTCGGCATCACGAGCAGGGCCAGCGACGCGAGGATGGCCCCGACGAGGAAGTACGGGCGCCGGCGGCCGAGGCGGTTCCAGGTGCGGTCGCTGAGGTAGCCGACGATGGGCTGAACCACTAGCCCGGTCACCGGGGCGGCGATCCACAGGATCGGGATGTCCTCCACCTTGGCGCCGAGGGTCTCGAAGATCCGGCTCACGTTCGAGTTCTGCAGCGCGAAGCCGATCTGGATGCCCAGGAAGCCGAAGCTCATGTTCCAGATCTCCCAGAACGTGAGGCGCGGCTTGGGGCGGACGGCGCGGGGTGCGGCGGCGGGTGATCCCATGGTGGACCCGGGCGTTAGGGGTGCCGAGCGCGGTGGAGTCGACGGACCAGCTCGTCCACCTCGGGGTCGGTGAAGATCTCGTCGAGGAGCTTCCGCATGGGGCGCTGCCAGTTCGGGCGCTCCGACGACCGCGTCCCGGGGAGGTTCACCCTGACGTTCTCGAGCCAGAGATCCTCTAGCCAGGGGACCACCAGCGGGCTCTCCGAAAGGCCGAGCCACTCCAGCAGCTCGGCCAGCAACTCGCGCGGCTTCTCCACGCGGCGACGGAGCCGCTTGGCGAGCCGCCGCGTCGCTCGCGCCCGTTCCTTCCGGGCGGCCGGGACCGCCTCCTCGGCAAGGAGGCGGTAGCGGACCCGCTCGGGGATGTCGGTGCCCTCGAGCCACTCCGCGAACGTGGGTGTGTCGTGCGTGCCGATGAACGCCGCGTCCCGGGCGTCCGGGGCGGCGACGTGCGGGTCCTCCGACGCCTGAAACTGCGCCAGGTACGTCCCCCAGATCCGGTGGCGCGGCAGCGCCTCGTCGATCTCGGGCGGCACGGTCCCCAGGTTCTCGCCCACCACCTCGCACCGGTGGCGGTGCGACTCCAGCGTGAGGATGGCGAACAGCTCCTCGGCGGGATACGAGACGTAGGTCCCCTGGTGCAGCCCGAACCCGTGCGGGATCCAGTAGAGGCGCGTCCAGGCCATGATGTGGTCCACCCGGAGCACGCCGGCAAGTTCCATCTGGTGGGCGATGGACGCCGCCACGTAGCGGTGGCCCTCGCGGCGTGACGCCGCCGGCAGCACGGGGCTGAATCCCCAATCCTGCCCGCTGGGGAAGCCTCCGTCGGGAGGGGCGCCCACCGACATCCCGTCTCCGAAGAGCGTCTGCCGGGACCACGGATCGTATCCGTCCGGGTGGACGCCTACCGTCAGGTCGAGCCCCAGTCGCATCCCGTCGGGCTCCAGGCTCTCCCGCAGGTCGTGGAGCTGCCGTCGCACCAGCGACTGCGCCACGAGGTGGAAGCGCTCCTCCTCGGCATCCACGTCCTCTGGCCCCAGCGTGCCGGCGCGTGCGTGCGACTCCCAGGCCCGCCAGTTCCTGCCGAGCCGGGCCTGCGCCCCGCGGAACCGCGCGTAGCGGGCCAACTCCTCGTCCATCTGCGATGGGCCCGGGACCACGTGCCCCTTCAGCGCTGCCCGGACTTCGGCATCCGCCCGGGTCACGTCGAGGGTCGGTGAGGCGGGCGTCGGCCGGTGGGACTCCCACAGGTCGAGGACCAGCTCCGACCAGAAGAGGCGGCTCACCGGCGAGTAGGGGCTCGGCTCCGGCGATTCCGTGTTGAAGGTGGGGAGCAGGGGGAGGAGCGTCACGAGGTCGCCACCCCGGCCCTGCACCCAGCGGCACAACGACTCCAGGTCCCGGAGGTCGCCCACCGAGCGGCTGCGCGCCGAGCGGAGCGCGGCGAGCTGCGTGCCGACGCCCCAGCTCCGATGCGACTCCGGCCGGCGCCACGCCTGCACGGGCGCGGCGATGACCGTGCACGTCTCGCGCCTCCCCGAGGCTTCGACCGCGAGGAGGTGGTAGCCGGAGGGGAGGGAGCGAGTCGCCCGAAGCTCAGAGCCGGAGATCTCGAGCGGCACGGCGTCGCCGTCCTCGAGATGCAGCTCCGCGCGCACGGAGCCGGCGGCGGCGATCGCGAGGGGAGCGAGCGTGCCGTCCCAAGCCACGACGACGGGCGGCACGAGTCCGCTGTTCTTGTTGGCGCGGACGGCGCGAAGCGCGTCGGCGGCATCCGCCGGGCGGGCGATGGGGGCGCCCACCGCGGCGCAGACGCGGACGAGCGTCTCAGAGGCCACGGTGACGCGCCTCTTCAGGCCATCCTTGTAGCGGATGGCGACACCCATCGCCTTGGCGAGGGAGTGGAGCGGCCTCAGCTCATCCGCCACGGAGCCTCGCGATCATCCCGCCGGACGGATGCGGATCGCCTGGCCGCCCCCGGGCGCCAAGATGACGCGCAGCCGCGTCGCGGAGGTCACCGCGCGGCGCGTGATGGTGACCGGCAGGGGATTGTCCAGCCAGTTCGCGTTCGGCCCGTCGGCGTAGATCTCGGCCACGTAGCGCCGGCCCGGCGTCAGGAACGAGAGCGGGACGTCGAGCGTCCGGCCTTCCTCGTCCGTGATCGCTCCGAGGAACCAGGTCTGACCGCCGCGCTCCCGCCGCGCGACCACCACGTAGTCACCGATGCTCCCCTCGATCACGCGCGTCGTGTCCCAGTCCACCGCGACGTCGCGGATGAACTGGAACGCGGGCTGATGCTCGTAGTTCTCGGGAAGGTCGGCCGCCATCTGGAGCGGCGAGTAGAGCACCACGTAGAGCGCGAGCTGCTTGGCCAGCGTGGTGCGCACGCGGGCCTCGTCCGGGCGGCGCGGCCGGCCCGTGCCCCGCTCGATCAGGATGTCGAAGATCCCCGGCGTGTAGTCCATCGGCCCGGCCAAGAGGCGCGTGAAGAAGAGATTGATCTCGTGCTCCGGCGGGTTGCCGCCGTCGCCGCTCCACGCGTTGTACTCCTGCCCCCGCGCGCCCTCGCGGGTCATCATGTTCGGGTACGTGCGGCGCTCGCCGGTGTCGTGGATGGGCTCGTGGACGTCCAGCATGATGCCGTTCCTCGCCGCGGCCTCGATCACGCGGCGGTAGTGCCGCACCATGAACTGCGACCAGTGCGAGTGGCCCTCGGCGGTGGTGTCCGTGACGTAGCCGCTCTTGATCGCGTCCAGCCCCAGGGACCGGTACAGGGCGAACGCGCTGTCCAGCTGGCGCTCGTAGTTCTGGATCCCGCCCGACGTCTCGTTGTGCACGATGAGCCGCACGCCCCGCTGCCGGGCGTACGCGGCGACCTCCGCGAGGTCGTAATCGGGATAGGCCTGGGTGAACGAGAACGCGTTCCGGTTCGCGATCCAGTCGCCGTCCCACCCGGTGTTCCACCCCTCCACGAGCACGCCGCCGAAGCCGTTCGCCGCGGCGAAGTCGATGTACCGTTTCGCGTTCGCCGTCGTCGCCCCGTGTCTCGGCCCCGAGCTCCAAGTCACGGTGTTGATGTGCATCCCCCACCAGATGCCCACGTACTTCATCGGGTGGATCCAGTCCGTGCTGGCGAGGACGTTCGGCGGATTGAGGTTCAGGCCGAGCACCGATGGCGCCAGCTGGGTGACCCGGTCGGCGATCTGGATCGTTCGCCACGGCGTCACGAACGGGGTGCGGCCGCGCACCTTGATGCCGTCGGCGTACGGCGCCAGGTCCGCCTGCAGGGTGCGGTCCTCCATGCGCAGCTTCCGCAGGTTCATCCGCGCGTAGTCCACGAGGTTCGCTTCGTGGATGACCAGGTAGGTGCGGCCGTCCGTCGTCCGCATCGTGAGCGGCGTCTGCACGTGGTCGGGCACGCTCATTGGGCCGGACGAGTACAGCATCTCGGAGCGGTCCATCCGCGGCCGGTTGGACGGGATCCACCAGGCGTGCGCGTTGTCCGCCAGCGCGAACTCGGTGAGCTCGTCGGTGATCTCGAACTCGCCGAGGCCGGGTTGCTGGGGGAACTCGTACCGGAAGCCCACGCCGTCGTCGAAGGCGCGAAACCGCACGATGAACCGCCGGTTCGGGGCCGCGGTCTCCTCCACGGAGACGGCCAACTCGTTGTGGTGGTCGCGCACGCGCGCCACCTCGCCCCACGGCTGGGTCCACCACTCGTCGTGCGATTGCCGGGTGGTGTCGGTGATGCGCAGCCCGTCGCGGAGCGGCGGGGCGCCGCGGAACTCGAAGCCGAGCAGCGAGGGAAGGATCAGCGCGCGACCATCGCGCGAGAGGCTGTAGCCCAGCCGGCCCTCCCGGACGCCGACCGTGACCTGGGTGCGACCGTCGGGTGAGGCGACGCGGACCTGGCCCCGGAGCGGGGCCGTGTTCGCGGCGAGCGAGACCGCGGCGAGGCCGAGCGCGAGGACACGGGTGCAACGAATCATGTACTTCTCCGGAGTCCGGTTCTTCACGGATGACCACACCCTCGCGGCTCGGAGGGCGCTGCGTCGCGGGGACGCCGGCGCTTGCCGGCCGCAAAGCTCGCTGCGCG
>Ga0209253_10000105_pt1 | contig 58390 bp, 69 predicted proteins | sample FrelakmetBRP12BR_FD_187145 | JGI IMG/M metagenome (GOLD analysis project Ga0209253, IMG submission 187145) | Freshwater lake sediment microbial communities from the University of Notre Dame, USA, for methane emissions studies - BRP12 BR (SPAdes)... | ecosystem: Environmental > Aquatic >...
CGGCGGGGCACGTTGTGCTGGCGGCCGTGCTCGGCATCGCGATCCCGTGGTTCACGGAACCGTTCCGGCCCGACCGGTTTCACCTGCGCTCGTGGCCGACGCTCGTGGCGCTCGCCGTGACTGTGCTCCGGGACATCGTCGTCTCGAACGTGCAGGTGGCAGTGCTGATCATCGGCCCGGAGCGCCGCATCCATCCGCGCTTTGTCTGGCTGCCGCTCGCGATCCGCGATCCGCACGGGATCGCCACCCTGGCCGGGATCATCACGATGACGCCCGGGACACTGTCCGCGGACCTGACGGAGGACCGGAAGCACCTGCTGGTCCACGCGCTGAATGTCGCCGACGAAGCTGAGCTCGTCGCGTCGATCAAGACCCGGTACGAAGCGCCGCTGAGGCGCATCTTCGAGGAGGGGACATGAGCGCCGCCCGGCCGCTCCGAAGGCGCTCGCTCCCCCTTGGGGGGGCGGCGCGCAGCGCGAAGGGGGCGCCATGACCTGGCTGGCCGCGGTCGTGCCCTGGGCGATCGGCGGGCTCGCCCTGTCGATGCTGCTGGCCACCTGGCGCCTGTTGCGGGGACCGGGGCTGCCGGACCGCATACTCGCCCTGGACACGCTCTACGTGAACGCGATGGCCCTGCTGATCCTGGTCGGCATTCGCTTCGACACCGCCCTCTACTTCGAGGCCGCCCTCGTCATTTCGATGCTGGGCTTCGTCGGGACGATCGCGCTGTCCAAGTACCTGCTTCGCGGAGACATCGTCGAATGACGGAACTTCCCGCCTGGCTCGACAGGCTGGCCGCCGCGCTCGTGGTCGTCGGCGTCGTGTTCGCGCTCGTCGGGTCGCTGGGCCTGGCGAAGCTGTCCGACTTCCTCAAGCGGCTGCACGGCCCGACGAAGGCGAGCACGCTGGGCGTGGGATGCGTCCTGATCGCCTCGATGCTGTACTTCTCGGCACGGGGCAGCGCGACGCTGCACGAACTGCTGATCACGCTCTTCGTGTTCCTGACCGCGCCGGTGTCGGCGCACCTGCTCGTCAAGGCGGCGATGCGCCTCGATCCGCAGCTCGTTCCCCCCGACCCTCCGACTGTGACGGGAACCACATCCGGTGAACCGGACCGGGATGCGCCGCGTTGAGGCTGTCTCGGACCTCTAGAATCCGGGCTCAGCGAAGGCAACGACGAAGATGAAGCGCACGATGAAACGCATCCTGATCGCCACCCTGGCCTGGGCGGCCGCCGGCAGCGCCCTTGCACAGGTCAACATCAGTTCCGCCTGGGCACGGTCCACAGTGCCCGGCCAGAGTGGGACCGGCGCCTTCATGACGCTCGTATCGAAGGAAGGCGGAAAGCTGGTCGGCGCGGCCAGTCCGGTGGCCGGTGTCGTCGAGCTGCACGAAATGGCGATGGACAACAACGTCATGAAGATGCGCGCCATTCCCGCGCTCGACCTGCCGGCCGGGCGCGAGGTCCAGCTGAAGCCCGGCGGCTATCACGTGATGCTGCTCGACCTCAAGCGCCCCCTGAAGGTCGGCGAAAAGGTGCAGATCGAACTTCGCCTCGAGACGCGCGACGGCAAGCGCGTCACGCAACCGGTCGAAGTCGAAGTGCGATCGACCGCGCCCGGCCAGGACGCGCACAAGCACTAGGGTTCGGTCGCCGCCTCAGGCGGGCGTGACGACGTAGTCGCCGGCCTTCTTCACGGCCTTCTGCACGTCGTCGAGCGACAACGGGTCCGGCGACTCCAGCGTTGCGCGCGGCGGATCCAGGGTCACCTGCACGTCGTCGGCGATCGATTCCAGCGCCTTGGTCACGCGCGCCACGCAACCGTTGCAGTGCATGCCATCGATCCTGAATTCCTGCTGCATGGGCGGCCCTCGCTGAGTGTCCGGCGCGATCATGCCATGCGGGTCCCCGTGACCTGGCGGGGTGCGCGCCAGTGGGAATCGCGCCGTCCGGGGAGGACCCCGGGTGTAAGATGCGCGCGCCCCGCAGGTCGCTCCTCGCGATCCCTCGCCACACGCCCGCATAGAGCATCGCCAGCCATGGACAGCGCGAACATCGCCCCGCAGATGAAGGCCGAAATCCTGTCCGAGGCGCTGCCGTACATCCGGCGCTTCCACGGCAAGACGATCGTCGTGAAGTACGGCGGCAACGCGATGGTCGACCAGGACCTGAAGGAAGCCTTCGCGCACGACGTGGTGCTCCTCAAGCTGGTCGGCATGAACCCGGTCGTCGTCCACGGCGGCGGCCCGCAGATCGACGAGGCACTGGAGCGGGTCGGCAAGAAGTCCACCTTCATCCAGGGCATGCGCGTCACCGACGCCGAGACCATGGAAGTGGTCGAGTGGGTGCTCGCCGGCGAGATTCAGGGTGAACTCGTCACGATGATCAACCGCTTCGGCGGCCAGGCGGTCGGCCTGACGGGCAAGGACGGCGGGCTGATCCGGGCGCGGAAGCTGCGCATGCCGGACAAGGACGATCCGACCAAGAGCCACGACATCGGACAGGTCGGCCAGATCGAAGCGATCAACCCGGCTGTCGTGAAGGCGTTGCAGGACGACGCTTTCATTCCGGTGATCTCGCCGATCGGTTTCGGCGAGGACGGCCTGACCTACAACATCAACGCCGATGTCGTCGCCGGGAAGATCGCGGAGATCCTCAAGGCCGAGAAACTCGTGATGCTGACGAACACGCCCGGCGTGCTGGACAAGAACGGCAGCCTGCTGACCGGGCTGTCCGCGCGGCAGATCGACGAGCTGTTCGCCGACGGCACGATATCGGGCGGCATGCTCCCGAAGATCTCCTCGGCGCTCGAGGCCGCCAAGAGCGGAGTCAACGCGGTCCACATCATCGACGGGCGCGTCGACCATTGCCTGCTGCTCGAGATCCTGACGGATCAGGGCGTGGGCACCATGATCAAGTCGAAGTGATCCGCGACGGGATGACGGCGCCGCGCTCCCGCGGGCGAGCCTGCGCGCGCCGCTCCACGGCCGTTGCCGGGGCTTCCCGGCCTGCCCGTCGCCGCCTCGTCTTCTTCTTCGACCTCGACGACACGCTGCACGACGCGTCCCACGCGATCTTCCGCCAGATCGACACGCGGATGACCGACTACGTCGAGAGGCACCTCGAGGTCGACCGCGGCGAGGCCAACCGCCTGCGCACGCTGTACTGGCATCGCTACGGCGCGACCCTGCTCGGCCTGGTGCGCCACCACGCGGTCGACGCGACGCACTTCCTGCGCGAGACCCACGACTTCGACGTCGCCGCGCTGGTGCGCGCCGAGCGCGGGCTCACGCGGCTCTTCGCGCGGCTGCCGGGGCGCAAGGTGCTGCTGACGAATGCGCCGATGGCCTATGCGAGCGAAGTCCTGCGTGCCCTCGCGGTGCACCGGCACTTCCGGTCCCGGTACACGATCGAGAAGATGCGGCTGCACGGCACGTTCCGGCCCAAGCCGTCACGGATGATGCTGCGGGCGATGCTCGCGCGCGAGCGGGTGCCCGCCTCGCAGGCTGTCCTCGTCGAGGACAGCGCCGCCAACCTGAAGGCGGCCCGCGCGATCGGATTTCGCACGGTGCTGATGACCGGACACGGAGCGCGGATGGCCGGGGGGTGCGGTTGCATGCAGCGCCGCCGGGTGGCCGGTGCCGGCCTCGTGATCCGGTCACTGCACCAGTTGCCCCAAGGCCTCGCGCGCCTGCGTCGCTGAGGCTGGCTCGCCGCCCACGCTAAGCTTGCGGGCTGCGGATCCCTTCCCCTGGAGTGAACATGCCCGATCGTCCCGGGTTCCTTCGCCGGTTTTTCGTCGGCGTGTGGCGGCTGCTCGACTTCAGTCGTCGGCTCGTGCTGAACGTGCTGTTCGTGGCGATCGTTGCTGTCCTGCTGATCGCCTGGTTCTCTTCCGACAGGCCGCGCCCCCTCGAGTCCGACACGGCGCTGGTGCTGAACCTGCAGGGCGACCTGGTCGAGGAGTACTCGATCGGCCCGCGCGAAGCGGCGTTGGCCGAGGCGCTCGGGGAACAGCGGTTCGAAACGCGCTTGCGGGACGTTCTCGCGGTCATCGACCACGCCGCGCGCGATCCGCAGGTCACGCGCGCGGTGCTCGTGCTCGACGAAATGGGCGCCGGCGGCCAGGCGTCCCTGCGCGAAGTCGCCGCTGCGCTCGAGAAGTTCAAGGCGGCGGGCAAGCCGGTGATCGCCTGGGGCGAGAGCTTCAGCCAGCCCCAGTACTACCTAGCCGCGCAGGCCGACGAGTTGTACATGCACCCCGGCGGCGCGCTGACCGTGCACGGCATGGGAGGCACGCGCATGTTCTACAAGAACCTGCTCGACAAGCTCGGTGTGCGCATCAACACGTTCCAGGCCGGGCGCTACAAGAGCTTCGCCGAGCCCTTCACCCGCACCGGGCCGACACCCGAGGCCCGCGAGGCCGACAGCTACCTCGTGAACGGACTCTGGTCATTGTGGACGGGTGACGTCGAACGCGCACGCAAGCTGAAGGCAGGAACGATCAACGCCGTGATCGAGGACCTCCCGCGGCGACTGGCCGCGACGAACGGCAACCTCGCACAGCTCGCGGCGCAGGAGAAACTGGTCGACGGCCTCAAGACGCGCGACGAGTTTCGCCGGGGACTGCTCGAAGCCGGCGCGCCGCCCAACGACGACGACGACGAGACCTTCCGGCAGATCTCGATGTACTCGTATCTGGGTCACGTTCGCCCGCCGCAGACGGGCGACGCCGTCGGCGTGATCGTCGCGCAGGGCGAGATCGTCGGCGGCGATGCGCGGCAGGGTCGCGTCGGGTCGACCTCGACCGCAGAACTGATCCATCGTGCGCGCCAGGACGACAGCATCAAGGCGCTGGTGATGCGCATCGACTCGCCGGGCGGCATGGTGCAGCCGTCCGACCTGATCCGCGAGCAGCTCGACCTGACCCGTGCGGCGGGCAAGCCGGTCGTCGTCTCGATGGGCGATGTCGCCGCTTCCGGCGGGTACTGGATCGCCATGGGCGGCGACGAAGTCTTCGCCAACGCCGCGACGGTCACGGGCTCGATCGGCGTGTTCGGAATCATCCCGACCTTCGAGGGCACGGCGGAGAAGATCGGCATCACGACCGCGAGCGTCGCGACGACGTGGCTCGGCGAGGCCACCGACCTCACCCGGCCGCTCGACAAGCGGCTGGAGCAGGTGATCTCGCAGATGATCGGCAGCAACTACCGTGACTTCCTGGCGCTGGTGGCCGAACGCCGCAAGTCGACCCCGGAGAAGATCAACGAAGTCGCGCAGGGTCGCGTGTGGACGGGCGCCCAGGCGCGCGAGCGCGGACTGGTCGACGCGCTCGGTGGCATCGACGATGCGGTGAAGAGTGCGGCACGCCGCGCGTCGCTCGGCGACGGCTACCGCGTCGAGTACATCGAGCACGAGCCGCGCGGCCTGAGCCGCTATCTCTCGCTGCTGTTCGGCCGGGTGGCGGCGTTCGCGCGTTCGGAGTTCGGATGGGAGGGCGCGGCGCAGGCCCTGCTTGGATCGTCGCCGGCGCAAGTGCGGCGCGAGCTGGAGATGCTTGCGACGGCGCGCCGGCAGCCTCTGACCGCGTTCTCGTACTGCTTTTGCGAGGTCCGCCAAAGCCCCTAACAGGCCGGCAAACGGGGCCCTGTTCGGGCGTTGCACGAACTGCAGAGCCGCACCCGGTGGGGCGCTTCTGGGATAGTATGCATTCACGTCTGGCGCCGGCCGGGCGTACTTTGCGGCCACTTTCCCGACCCCCTGATGGACATCGCCAGCCCGCTCACCAACCCGCGCAAGCCCGGTGCGCGCAAGCTTCAGATCCTGCAGACGCTGGCCGCCATGCTGGAGGATCCGAAGGGAGAGAAGGTCACGACGGCGGCGCTGGCCGCCCGCCTCGACGTCTCGGAAGCGGCGCTCTATCGGCACTTCGCGAGCAAGGCCCAGATGTTCGAGGGCCTGATCGAATTCATCGAGACCACGGTCTTCGGGCTGATCAACGAGATCAGCGTCAAGGAAACTTCGGGCCTCAAGCAGGCGCGGTCGATCATCGCGATGCTGCTCGACTTCGCCCAGACCAACCGCGGCATGACCCGCGTGCTGATCGGCGACGCGCTCGTCAACGAGAACGAGCGCCTGCAGGAGCGCATGAACCAGATGTTCGAGCGGATCGAGACATCGTTGAAGCAGAGCTACCGGCTCGCCGTCACCGAGCGCGAACTGCCCGAGTCGTTCGACCCGGCAGCGCGCGCGTCCCTGGTCGTCGCCTTCGTGCTCGGACGCTGGCACCGCTTTGCCAAGAGCGGCTTCCGCAAGGCGCCTGCCGACGGGCTCGATGCCCAGATGCCGGCGCTGCTGGCCTAGACATCCCTCCGCGCCGCGCGCTTCATCGTCCGCCGCACACCGGGCAGGCGGGATCGCGTTTCACCCGCACCGAGTGCCAGCGCATCGACAGCGCGTCGAGCATCAGCAGGCGCCCCTCGAGCGACTCGCCGATGCCGGCCGCCAGCTTCAGCGCTTCCGCCGCCTGGGTGGTGCCGATGATTCCGGTCAGCGGTGCGAACACACCCATCAACGCGCAGAGTTCGTCCTCGCCGTCCCCGGGGGGAAACAGGCACGCGTAACACGGCGACGCTTCGTGCCGCAGGTCGAACACGGCGACCTGGCCGTCGAAGCGGATCGCGGCGCCGGACACGAGCGGCTTTCGGTGCGTGACGCATGCCCGGTTCAGCGCATGGCGGGTCGCGAAGTTGTCGGAGCAGTCGAGCACGACGGTCGCCGTGCTCACAAGTTCGGCCAGCGTGTCCTGGTCGGCGCGCCGTGACACCGTGACCACCTCGACATCGGCGTTGATCGCCGCGAGCGCAACGCGTCCGGAAGCGGCCTTCGGCGTGCCGATGCGGTCGGTCGTGTGCAGGATCTGCCGCTGCAGGTTGGTGAGATCGACCGTGTCGCCATCGACCAGCGTGATGCGCGCCACGCCTGCGGAGGCGAGGTAGAAGGCGGCGGGAGACCCGAGGCCGCCGGCCCCGATCACCAGCATCGAAGCCTCGCGCAGCCGCTGCTGCCCCTCGACGCCGATCTCGTTGAGCAGGATGTGGCGCGAGTAGCGGAGCAGTTCCTGGTCTGTCATGGAAAGAAAAACGGGCCGCTGGGCGGCCCGTCGGGTCGAGCAACGCGCGTCAGCGTGCCGGTGCCGTGGCCACGGCTTCCTTCGGCTTCGCGATCTGCACGGTCTTGCCCTTCAGGTGATTCATCGCCTGCTGCAACTGGAAGTCTTCGGGGCTGCCGAAGTCGTAGCGGTGCGACGGCGTCTTGGCTTCCGTTGCAGGGACCGCCGGAGTGGCCGGCGTCGCGGCACCTGGTGTGGCCGCGCGCTTGACAGCGTCCTGTGCCTTGCTGTCCTCCAGATGGCGCATCAGGTCGGCCTCGCGCACGTTGAATCCGGCGAAGTTGCCTTCCGCCGTGTCTTCGACGATCAGGTCGGGGACGATGCCCTTGGCCTGGATCGACCGCCCGCTCGGGGTGAAGTAACGTGCTGTCGTGAGCTTGATGGCGGCCGGATTGTCGCGGTCCATGCGCAGCGGAATGATGGTCTGCACCGATCCCTTGCCGAAGCTCTGCGTTCCGATCACCGTGGCCCGCTTGTGGTCCTGAAGCGCGCCGGCGACGATCTCCGAAGCCGACGCCGATGCGCCGTTGATCAGCACGGTCATCGGAACGCTCCTGATCTGCGGCGGCAGCTTCGCCAGCATGTCCTCGCCGCGGCCGCGCAGGTAGTCCTCCGGCGAAGCCAGGAACTTGCGGCGGTTCTCGTCGGTGCGGCCGTCGGTGGAGACGACCAGAGCCTTCGGTGGCAGGAACGCGGCCGACACGCCGATGGCGGTGTGCAGCAGGCCACCCGGGTCGTTGCGCAGGTCGAGCACCAGTCCCTTCAGCGGCCCCTGCTTGTACAGGTCGTTGATGGCCTTGACCAGGTCGTCGACGGTGCGTTCCTGGAACTGCGACACGCGAACGAAGCCGTAGCCGGGCTCGATCATCTTCGCCTTCACGGACTGCACGCGGATGACGTCGCGGATCAGCTTGAACTCGAGCGGCTTGTCCTCGTTCTTGCGGGCGATGGTCAGCACGATCGGCGTGCGCGGCTTGCCGCGCATGAGCTTGACGGCCTCCGGTAGCGTCATGCCGCGGGTCACCTTGTCGTCGATCTTCACAATCAGGTCGCCGGCCTTGACGCCCGCACGCGAAGCCGGCGTGTCGTCGATCGGCGAGATGACCTTGATGATGCCGTCCTCGGCGCCGACTTCGATGCCAAGGCCGCCGAACTCGCCCTGCGTGCTGCTCTGCATGTCCTTGAACGCGTCGGCGTCCAGGTAAGCGGAGTGCGGATCCAGCCCGGAAAGCATGCCGGAGATGGCCTCCTGCATGAGTTTCTTGTCGTCGACCGGCTCGACGTAGTTGGCCTTGACGGCGCCGAAGACGTCGGTGAACGCGCGGATCTCTTCCAGCGGGATGGGACCGCGGGAGTCGCGGAAGGCGTACGCGGAAATGCCGAGGGATACGAGGACGCCGGCAACCGCCCCGACGCCGATCAACGCAACACTGCGAGCCTTACCTGCCATGCCACCCCCTGGAAACCGGAAAAAGGGAACCCCACCGAACCACGCTAGCGCGCGGCAACCCAATTGAGCGGATCAAAAGGGCGCCCTTGAAAACGGAGTTCAAAGTATAGGCCCGTCTGCTCGATGCCACCCGTGTTGCCGACTGCGGCCACAACGTCTCCGACAGCAACCCGGTCGCCTACGTTCCGTAACAGGCTCTCGTTGTTCCCGTAGACGGAGAGGAAACCCTCTCCGTGGTCGACCACCATCAGGTTCCCGAAGCCGCGCAGCCAGTCGGCGAAGACCACCTGTCCGACCGCGACCGCCCGAACCCCGGTGCCGGCCGGGGCCCGGATGAATATCCCCTTCCAGGTGGGGGCCGTGCCCGCGCCTTCCACCTTGCGGGGAGCACCGAAGCGTCCGGTGATCTCGCCCGCGACGGGCATCGGAAGTCGTCCGCGCATCTGGGCGAACTGGCTGCCCTGGGGCGGCTCGGCATCGGGGCGGGCCGGCGACGTCCGGGCGGGTGGCGGGGCGGGCGCGGGGCCGGGAGCGCGACTCGCCTTGGGTGCGCTTTCCCTGGCCTTGCGCGCGGCTTCGCGTTCGGCGTCCCGGCGCGCCTGCTCGGCCAGCACCCTGGACAACTGGTCGATCAATGCCGCGAGCCGCTTTTCGTCCCGCTCGAGCTTGTCGATCGACTGCCTCTGCGTGGCGATCTGCTTCGAGAGGCGCTCCATGGCCTGTTTCCTGCGCGCCTGTTCGGCAACGAGATCGGCTCTGTTCTTGTTCTCATCTTCGGCGATCCTGGCAAGTTCGTCGCGCTTCTGCATCGATTCCACTTCCAGTTGCTCCAGTTCGGTCCGGCGTTGCTGGAGCTCGCCGATCCTCGCCGAGGCGGCCCGGCTGAGGTAGCCGTAGTACTCGGCGTCGCGGGCGAGGTCCGCCGGGTTGTCTCCGGCGAGGAAAGCCTGCAAGGGGTCGCGCAGGGTCAACTGGTAGTGCTGGCGAAGGGTTTCGGCGAGTTGAGCCTGCTGACGGGACTGGTTAGCGGTGACTGACCGGCTGCGCTGCTGAAGGCTCTCGATCTGCCGCTCCACTTGAGTCCGCTCGTCCCCGAGTTCGCGCAGGCGCCGGTTGGTCTTCGAGATGGCCGCCTCCGACGCGGCGAGCGCGTCCGCCGCCTCGGTGCGCGACGCTTCCGACGCCATCAGCTGCCGCTTGAGCCTGCCGAGTTGTTGTTTCAGCTCCTGCTGCTCGCCCTGCAATTCGCGCTGGCGCTGCGGGCTCGCCGGCTGGTCGGCGTTTCGAGGCTTCTGGGCTTTCGGCGAGGGCGCTTTTGGCGCTGCCGCTTCGGCATTGCGGGCGCCGGCGCCCTTCGCCGGGGCATCGGCGGCGTCGGCAGTCGTCGCCAATGCCGCGGCCGAGCAGAGCAACAGCGCGCGGGCGAGGGGGTACAAGGGGTCCCGCGCCAATCCGCGAGTTCAGCGCTTCGCCTTGCCCTGCGCCGCAACGGCAGCCATCGCGCGCTCGATCTCGGCGGCATCGCCGAGGTAGTAGTGCCTGAGCGGGCGCAGATCGGCGTCGAGTTCGTAGACGAGCGGGCGCGCGGTCGGGATGTTGATGCCGACGATGTCCTCGTCGGTCACGTTGTCGAGGTACTTGATCAGCGCGCGCAACGAGTTTCCGTGCGCGGCGACGAGCACGCGACGCCCGCGTGCCAGCGCCGGCGCGATCGAGTCCTTCCAGAATGGAACGACCCGCGCCACGGTGTCCTTCAGGCACTCGGTGGCCGGGACCTCCTCGGGCTTCAGGTGCCGGTAGCGGGGATCGTTGCCGGCCCATCGCGGATCGCTCGGCGGCAGCGGATCGGGCGCAATCGCGTAGGCGCGGCGCCAGGTCAGCACCTGCTCTTCGCCGAAGCGTGCCGCCGTCTCGGCCTTGTTCAGGCCCTGCAGAGCGCCGTAGTGGCGCTCGTTGAGGCGCCAGGAGTGCACGACGGGTAGCCACATCAGGTCCATCGCGTCGAGAGTGATCCAGAGCGTGCGGATGGCCCGCTTCAGCACGGAGGTGTACGCGATGTCGAAGACATAGCCCTCGCGCTTCAGCAGTTCGCCAGCGGCCTGGGCCTCGCGGCGCCCGTTTTCGGTCAGGTCGACGTCGGTCCAGCCCGTGAACCGGTTGTCGAGATTCCACTGGCTTTCGCCGTGGCGCAGCAGCACGAGCTTGTACATGGGAGCGGCGGGAACGCGGGGAGAGGTGAAGGCCTATTCTATAATTCGCGTTTTTCTCCCAGCGGCGTCCCGTGCAGTTTCTCCTCGACAACATCTTTCTCATCGCGATCGCGTTCATCAGCGGTGGCATGCTCGTGTGGCCGTTCGTGCGCAGTCGCGCGTCGGGCCCTGCGCTTTCGACGCTGCAGGCCACGCAACTGATCAACAGCCGCAACGCCGTGGTCGTCGATGTCCGGACGCCCGAGGAGTTCGCAACGGGTTCGCTGCCCGGCGCACGCAACATTCCGGTCGACAAGTTCGACCAGAAGATGCGTGACATCAAGAAGGACAAGCCCCTGATCGTGGTCTGCGCCACCAGCAGCCGCGCCGGCAGGGCGGCAGCCCAGTTGAGAGCGAGCGGCTATGGCGAGGTCTACGTGCTCGCCGGCGGTGTGGCCGCCTGGCGCGAGGCAGGCCTTCCGATCCGGAGTTGACAGGAGTTTTCATGAGTGCACGGGTGGTGATGTACAGCACCGCGGTCTGCCCCTACTGCCAGCGCGCGGAAGCCCTGCTGAAGGCGCGAGGCGTGACTGAAATCGAGAAGGTCCGCGTCGACCTCGAGCCCGCGCGGCGGGACGAGATGGTCGCGCGCACCGGTCGACGGACCGTTCCACAGGTCTTCATTGGAGACACTCACGTCGGCGGCTTCGACGACTTGGCCGCCCTCGACCGCGACGGCAAGCTCGTGCCGCTGCTCGCGGGCTGATGCCGGACCGATCAGCTCGCTTCAAACCATTTCAAACCATTTCAAACCGGGCTCGCGGCTGACGTCGCGCGTCCCAACGCAAGGAAGAACAATGACGGACACGACTCCCGCCGCCGGCAACGCCCCGGTGTTCCAGCTCCAGCGCGTTTACCTGAAGGACGCGTCGCTCGAGATGCCGAATGCGCCCGGGATTTTCCTGGAAGCGGAGACGCCGGCGGTGGACGTGCAGCTCGAGGTCAGCGATTCGACGGTGATCGATGGCGTGCACGAGGTCGTGGTCCGGGTCACGGCCACGGCCAAGACGAAGGACAAGGTCCTCTTCCTGGTGGAAGGCAAGCAGGGTGGCATCTTCGAGATGCGCAACATCCCGGCCGAGCAGATGGGTCCCATCCTCGGCGTCGTGTGCCCGAGCATCATCTACCCCTACCTGCGCTCGAACATCGCCGACCTGATCACGCGGACCGGCCTGCCGCCCGTGCACCTGGCGGAAGTGAACTTCGAGGCGTTCTACAACCAGAAGATGGCTGCTCTGGCGCAGCAGGCTGCCGGCGCGAGTGGCAACGGCGCCGCCGCCAACGCCTGATCCGCCCCCTGAAATGAACCTCGCGGTGCTCGGCGCAGGCGCGTGGGGCACCGCAGTTGCGTGTGCGGCTGCCGCGCGCCACGCGGTCCTTCTCTATGCGAGGGACGACGCGCAGTGCGTCGCGATGCAAACTGATCGCGAGAACCGGCGCTATCTCCCCGGCGTTTCGCTGCCGGACCGGGTCGGACTGACTTCCTCCTTCGACGCGGCCCTGCATCACGCGCGCGACGGCCTGCTGATCATCGCCACCCCGACCGACGCGCTGCGCGGGATCCTGCATGCCTTCGGGGCGGAAGGGCGCTTGCCTCCGGTGGTCTGGCTCTGCAAGGGATTCGAGAGGGCCAGTGGCCGGCTCGCGCACGAAATCGTGCGCGAGGAACTCGGCGAGCACGAAGGCGCCGGACCGTTGTCCGGGCCGAGCTTCGCGCAAGAAGTCGCGCGCGGCCTTCCGACTGCGCTCACCGTGGCGGGCCCGGCCGGTTTCTGCAGCCTGGTCACCGATGCGCTGCACGGCGGCGCGCTGCGGATCTACTCGACCGACGACGTCGTGGGCGTGGAAGTCGGCGGCGCCGTGAAGAACGTCCTCGCGATCGCGACCGGCATCTGCGACGCGCTGGAACTCGGACTGAACGCCCGGGCCGCGTTGATCACGCGGGGGCTCGCGGAGATGACGCGTCTCGGTTGTGCCCTCGGCGGCCGGCCCGACACCTTCATGGGACTGACCGGCGTCGGCGACCTGATCCTGACGGCCACGGGCGACCTGTCGCGCAACCGCCGCGTCGGACTCGAACTCGGGCGAGGCGCCACGAAGGACGAGGCGGTCGGCCAGCTGGGCCACGTCGCCGAGGGCGTGCACTCGGCACACGCCGTGCGCGGACGCGCGCGGGAGGCCGGGGTCGAGATGCCGATCACCGAAGCCGTGTGCGCGGTGCTCGACGGCGTGCTGTCGCCGCCGCGGGCGCTCGATCGACTGCTCGCGCGCGAGCCGAAGCGCGAAGCGGCGCAGCGATGAGCTTGAAGTCGGTGTGCGTGTTCTGCGGCTCGCAGGCGGGCCAGTTGCCCGAGTATGAGCAGGCCGCGCGCGAGCTTGCGCGGGTGCTGGCCGCTCACGACGTGGGCCTCGTGTACGGCGGCGGCCACGTTGGCCTGATGGGCGCCCTCGCTGACGCGATGCTCGCCCGCGGCGGCCGCGTCACCGGCGTCATTCCTCACCACCTGATGCGGCCCGAGGTCGCTCACCAGGACCTCACCGAACTGATCGTCGTCGACTCGATGCACGAGCGCAAGCGCATCATGGCCGACCGCAGCGACGCCTTCATCGTCCTGCCCGGCGGCTATGGCACCCTCGAGGAAATGTTCGAGATGGTGACCTGGCTGCAATTGCGGCTGCAGGCCAAGCCCGTCGGCGTCGTCAACGTCGAGGGCTACTTCGATTCGCTGCTGCGTTTCCTCGAACACAGCGCGGAGCAGGGGTTCATCCGTCGCACCGACTGGGGCCTGCTGATCGTCGAGCACTCGCCGGCGCTGCTGTTCGAGCAGCTCCAGCTGCATGGCGCGGCGATCGCGAAGTCTCACCCCGCGCAGGCGGACACCGGCCGCGCTTAGCCGCGCGGCCCGCCAAGGCCCAGCGCATGCGCGATCCAGGCGGTAACAGGCCCTAGCAGCCCCCGGGATAGCCCAGCTGGCGCCAGGCCTCGTAGACGACGACGGCGACGGCGTTCGACAGGTTGAGGCTGCGATTGCCCGGACGCATCGGCAGACGCAGAAGCCGATCCGGCAGGAAGTGCCGCCGGAGTGCCGGAGCGAGCCCGCGCGTCTCGCAACCGAACACGAACCAGTCACCCGCCGCACAGGCGACGTCGCCGACCCGCCGCGTGCCGTGGGTGGACAGGGCGAAGAGACGGTCGGCCGGCGGCTGCTCCGCGCGGAGCAGGCTGACGAAGTCCCTGTGCAGCTTCACGCTCGCGAACTCGTGGTAGTCGAGCCCCGCGCGGCGCAGCTGCTTGTCCGACATGTCGAACCCGAGCGGCTCGACGAGATGCAGTTGCGCGCCGGTGTTGGCCGCGAGCCGGATCACGTTGCCGGTGTTGGGCGGGATCTCGGGTTCGACGAGAACGATGTTGAACATGGGTCAGGGAGTGCGCGCGACGACGAGCGCGTGGACGTGCTCCGCGCCGGCGGACACGAGCAGTCGCGCGATCTCGTCCATCGTACTGCCGCTCGTCATCACGTCGTCGACGACCAATACGTCGCGGCCGCGCACGTCGCCGGCCATCTCGAAGGCTCCGCGGATGTTCCGGCGGCGCTCGTCGAGCGCGAGGGTCTGCTGAGGCGGGGAGTGCCTGATGCGACGGACGACGTCCGCTCCCAGGCGTGCACCGCTGGCCCGGCAGAAGGCCCGCGCGATCTGCAGCGACTGGTTGAAGCCGCGCTCCGACATGCGCTCGAATGCAAGGGGCACCGGAACGACGAGGGCTGCCGCGGTGACGGCAACGCGTTGCGCCAGCAGGCCGCCGAAGGCGGAGGCGAGTTCGAGCCGCGCCCGGAACTTCAGTGCCGTCACCATGGAGTCCACGGGCGGCGCGTAGTCGGCGAGCGCAGTCGTGCGGTGGAACCCGGGTGGGGACGCCAGGCAGCGCCCGCAGACGCGGGCGCTTGCGTGCAGCCGGATCGCGCACACGTCGCACCGGCGCCGCCCGGCGGGGAAGAAGTCCGCTTCGCAGTCGGCGCAGATCGGCCCGGGCGCGAGCGAGCACGCGGCGCAGGCCGGCCTGAAGAGCCGGTTGAAGAAGGGCATGCGGCACACGCATCGGCGGCGAGAGGTGACGCGACGATAGCCGGCCGATGCCTATACTGGCCGGCCCATGGCTCTCGGCCCCGGCACTTCTGCACTGACCCCGACACTGACGGCTCCGCCGCGCATGCAGGCGCGCGTCGCAACCGTCCGCCGGCAATTCGACCTTCGCGCGCGCCGGTTCCGTGAGCACGATGCGCTGCCGCGCGAGATCGGCCAGCGCCTGGTCGACCGGCTGCAGTACATACGGCTGTCGCCTCGGCGCGTGCTGGACGTCGGCTGCGGTGCCGGCGGCGCCATGGGGACCCTCTCTGCGCGCTACCCGTCGGCGCAGGTCGTGGGGCTCGACCTGTCGGAAGGGATGCTGCAGCAGCGCGACAGCGGGGTGCGCGATCGATTGCCGCGCTGGCTGGGCGGGCAGTCGTCGCTCCTCGTCGCTGCCGATGCGGGGCGCCTTCCGATGGCCGACGAATCGATCGACCTGGTCTTCTCCAACCTGATGCTGCACTGGCACCCGGAACCGCACACGCTGTTCCCGGAGTGGAGGCGGGCGCTGCGGGTCGACGGACTGCTGCTCTTCTCGTGTTTCGGGCCCGACACGCTGAAGGAACTTCGGGCGGCCTGCCGCAGCGCGTTGCCCGGCAGCCGGCCGATGCCCTTCATCGACATGCACGACTTCGGCGACATGATGGTGGCAAGCGGGCTGGCGAACCCCGTGATGGACGCCGAAGTGCTGACGCTCACGTACCGCTCCGCCCGCGACCTGCTGGCCGAAGTTCGCGCGCTGGGAGGCAATCCGAGGGATGACCGCGTTGACGGACTGCCATCGGGGCGACAGGCGAGGAGCCTGCTCGACGCGCTGAATGCCCGGGCCGGGGAAGATGGCCGAATTCGGTTAACGTTCGAAGTCGCCTACGGCCATGCGTGGAAGCCGGCGCCGCGGCCGGCAACGACGGCGGTCAGCGTCGATGCGCTGCGGGCGGATCTGGCGCGGCGCAGGCAGTCGTCGCTCTGAACGCACGATGCCAACAATGATCACTAGACGGAGGTAGCGATGAGCCTGATTTCTTTCTTCAAGGATGCTGGCGAGAAACTGTTCGGCAAGAAGGTGCAGGAGGTGCAAGCGGCTCCCGCGAAGGCGGATCCCGCCGTGCTGGCCGAGGCGAACCGCGAGGCGGGCGGCGCGATCGAGACCTACATCAACACGCTGGGGCTTACTGTGACCGCGCTCACCGTCACCTTCGACGGCGCCACCGGCATCGCCAAGGTCTACGGAGTGGCGAAGGACCAGGAGACGAAAGAGAAGGTGATCCTGGCCGCAGGCAACGTGCACAGCGTGGCAGGCGTCGAGGACAACATGACGGTCGATCTCTCCCAGCCGCCGTCGAAGTTCTACACGGTGGTCAAGGGCGACACGCTGTCGAAGATCGCGAAGGAGTTCTACGGCAACGCCAATGAATATCCGCGCATCTTCGAGGCGAACAAGCCGATGCTGACCCATCCGGACAAGATCTATCCGGGCCAGAACCTGCGCATTCCTCCGAAGGCCTAGACGAGCCGGCTCTCCTCGCGGAGGGCTCGGCGAAGCGCGCGGCGGGCGTGAATCCCGTTCGCGCGTGATCCTCCTGTGCCCTCCGCACGCGACGACAGCAGGGTCTGGCGCGCCGCCCGGCCTCCGGTGCCGGCCTGGACCCGAGCGGTTGGAGCCACGCCGTTCGCACCAAGACCGCACCGTTCGGCAGTGCCGCGTGGCTATAATTCGGCCCGCTTGCGCTGGGTCAACGCATGTTCAGACCGGCGAACGCCGGCGGATGGCCGGTTGAGGATCGCGGGAGACGGGATGACGTGGTTGATCAAGCGAAACTGTTCGGCCAGTCCAACGCAGCTGGCGGCCGTGTTCGGATCGCTGGTTGCCGTCTCGTTCGCTTTCGGCGCGGTGTTCGCCGCGCTGGGGCTCTGGATGGTTCTTCCGTTCGTCGGCCTCGAGCTCGTGGCCGTCGCGGTGGCCTTCCTTTGGCATGGACGGCACGCCGCCGACGTCGAGCGGATCGAGCTGGCTGACGACACGCTCACGGTGGAGCGCGTCGAAGCGGATCGCCGCCGTCGATGGGAGTTCGACCGGCGGCGGGTGCGGGTCGAGGTGGAAGAGCGAGGCAAGGGTTTCGGCGCCAGCGTGCGGGTTCGGCTGGCGTCGCGTGGCGAGCGGGTCGAGATCGGCAGCCACCTGATGGACGAGAAGCGCGCAGCGCTGGCGCGCGAACTGCGGACGGCGTTGAACGGTGCGCAGGCCTGACCGGCAGCAGGGCCGGTCGTGGCGGGAAACGTAGGGCAAGGGGAAGCCAGGGGACGAAACACGCAATGAAGACAACCATGTTGAACAAGTTCGCGTTGGCCGCGCTCGCAGCCGCCGCTTCCGGCCTGGCCCATGCCGCGACGCCGGCCCCCTACACGCCGACGTCCCGCTTCAACCTCCAGACCCCGGTCACCGACATTGCCCGGCAGATCTACAGCCTGCACGACATGATGCTGATCATCTGCGCGGTGATCTTCGTCGCGGTGTTCAGCGTGATGTTCTATTCGATCTGGAAGCACCGGAAGTCGAAGGGCGCGGTGGCCGCCAACTTCCACGAGAACACCACGGTCGAGATCGTCTGGACCGTCATTCCCTTCATCATCATCATCGTCATGGCGCTGCCCGCCACCCGGACCGTGGTGGCCATGAAGGACACCAGCAACTCCGACCTCACGGTCAAGGTCACCGGCTACCAGTGGAAGTGGGGCTACGACTACATCCGCGGCGAGGGCGAGGGCATCTCCTTCCTTTCACAACTCGCCACGCCCCGCGGCCAGATCGAAGGCGCCGACGCCAAGGGCCCCACCTACCTGCTGGACGTCACCGAGCCGCTGGTCGTCCCGGTCGACAAGAAGATCCGCATCATCACCACCGCCAGCGACGTGATCCACGCGTGGTGGGTCCCGGCCTTCGGCGTGAAGCAGGATGCGATTCCCGGCTTCGCGCGCGACACCTGGTTCCGCGCGGAGAAGACCGGCACGTACTACGGGCAGTGCGCCGAACTGTGCGGCAAGGACCACGCGTTCATGCCGATCGCCGTCAAGGTGGTCACCGCCCAGGAGTACACGGCGTGGGTCGACGGCCGCAAGAAGCAGATGGCCGCCCTCGCCGACGATCCCAACAGGCAGTGGACGGCGGCCGAGCTGATCGCGCGCGGCGAGAAGGTCTACCAGGCCAACTGCCAGGCTTGCCACCAGGCGAACGGCCTCGGCGTCGCCGGCGCCTTCCCGGCGCTGGCCGGCAGCAAGGTCGTCGAGGCCAAGCCCGACCAGATCGCGATCCTGCTGAAAGGCAAGAACGCGATGCCTTCGTGGAAGGCGCTCTCCGATGTCGAGCTCGCCGCGGTGGCGACCTACACGAAGAATGCGTTCGGCAACAAGTCGGGCGAGGTTCAGCCGGCCGAGTTCAAGGCGGCGCGCAAGTAAAGCGACGCAGCGAAGACCAATACAGTTCCAGGAGCACCGATGAGCGCCGTCATCCCGAATCCCGCCGCAGGCCACGCAGGCCACGCCGGCCACGACGACCACGCGCACGACCACCCGCACGGGTGGCGCCGCTGGCTGTTCGCGACCAACCACAAGGACATCGGCACGATGTACCTGTGGTTCAGCATGACGATGTTCTTCATCGGCGGCATCCTGGCGCTGGGCATCCGCGCCGAGCTGTTCCAGCCGGGGCTGCAGTTCTGGAAGCCGGAGTTCTTCAACCAGCTCACGACGATGCACGGCGTGATCATGGTGTTCGGCGCGATCATGCCGGCGTTCGTGGGGTTCGCGAACTGGATGATCCCGCTGCAGATCGGCGCGCCGGACATGGCGTTCGCGCGCATGAACAACTTCAGCTTCTGGCTGCTGCCGCCCGCCGCGCTGCTGATCGTCGTGTCGTTCTTCGTGCCGGGCGGCGCCACCGCCGCGGGGTGGACGCTTTACGCGCCGCTCACGGTGCAGATGGGCCCGGGCATGGACCTCGCGATCTTCGCGCTGCACATCATGGGCGCCAGCTCGATCATGGGTTCGATCAACATCATCACCACGGTGCTCAACATGCGCGCGCCGGGCATGACGCTGATGAAGATGCCGATGTTCGTGTGGACCTGGCTGATCACCGCCTACCTTCTGATCGCCGTGATGCCGGTGCTCGCGGGCGCCATCACGATGACGCTGACCGACCGCCACTTCGGCACGAGCTTCTTCAACGCGGCCGGCGGCGGCGACCCGGTGATGTACCAGCACGTGTTCTGGTTCTTCGGGCATCCCGAGGTGTACATCATGATCCTGCCGGCGTTCGGCATCGTTTCGCAGATCATCCCGGTGTTCGCGCGCAAGCCGCTGTTCGGTTACGCGTCGATGGTCTACGCGACGGCCTCGATCGCCATCCTGTCGTTCATCGTCTGGGCGCACCACATGTTCACGACCGGCATGCCGGTGACCGGGCAGCTGTTCTTCATGTACGCCACGATGCTGATCGCGATCCCGACCGGCGTGAAGGTCTTCAACTGGATCGCCACGATGTTCAGGGGCTCGATGACCTTCGAGACGCCGATGCTGTTCGCCGTGGGCTTCATCTTCGTGTTCACGATCGGCGGCTTCACGGGCCTGATCCTCGCGATGGCGCCGATCGACATCCAGTTGCAGGACACCTACTACGTGGTGGCGCACTTCCACTACGTGCTCGTGGCCGGTTCGCTCTTCGCGCTGTTCGCCGGCACGTACTACTGGCTCCCGAAGTGGACGGGCCACATGTACAACGAGACACTGGGCAAGCTGCACTTCTGGGCGTCCGTGGTCTTCTTCAACATCGCCTTCTTCCCGCAGCACTTCCTCGGCCTGGCCGGCATGCCGCGCCGGTACGCGGACTACCCGATGCAGTTCGCCGACTGGAACATGGTGTCGACGATCGGCGCGTTCGGTTTCGGCCTGTCGCAGCTGCTCTTCGTGGTCGTCGTGATCAAGGCGATCAAGGGCGGGCCGAAGGCGGCGGACAACCCGTGGGAAGCCGCCGACGGCGGGCTCGAGTGGACCGTGCCGTCGCCGGCGCCGTTCCACACGTTCGAGACGCCTCCGACTGTCAAGTGAACTCGGGGATGCCGGCCGCTGGCGCGTCCGGCCACTTTGACATGAAAGACGGCCGAAACCGGGCAAACATGCGCACTGCGTTGATCCTGTTCTCGATCGCGCTGGCGTTCTTCCTCGGAGTGATGGCGAAGTACTGGCTGATCCACGCCTAGATGACGAACCGCTCGGAAACCGAACTGGACAACCGCACCATCCTGCGCAAGCTGGTGGTGGTCGCGGTGCTGATGTTCGGCTTCGGCTGGGCGCTCGTGCCGCTGTACCGGAAGATCTGCGAGGTGACCGGCATCAACGTCGTGACGACGCGCGACGCGGACGCGGAGCGGGCGGCCCGCAACACGCAGGTCGACACCACCCGCAAGGTGATCGTCGAGTTCGACGCCAACTCGCAGGGGCCGTGGCGCTTCCGTCCGCACGTGAACCACGTCGAGGTGCATCCCGGCGAACTGGTGCACGTGGACTACGACCTGGTGAACCTCGAGTCGCGCACGATGGTGGGGCAGGCGATCCCCAGCTACGCGCCGATGCAGTCGGCGTCGCACTTCCAGAAGCTGGAGTGCTTCTGCTTCAAGCAGCAGACGCTGGCCGCCAACGAGACGCGCAGGTTCCCGGTCGTGTTCTTCGTGGACCCTGCGCTTCCCGCGGACGTGAAGACGATCACGCTCTCGTACACGTTCTTCGAGGTGGCGGGCGCGGTGAAGGGCCAGGCGGCGGTGACGGCCGCGCCGCGCAGCTGACGGCGTGGTCGATGGAATGAAGGATGAAGGCGAACGCAGGAACGAAGCGATGCGCGAAGCGGGTTTCCTCGAAACCGTGCGCGCGGTGCTGTGGTCGTTCTTCGGCGTTCGGAGGAAGTCGGATTACGAAAAGGACGCAGCTCGGCTGAATCCGGTGCACGTGATCATCGCGGGCATCGTCGCAGCGGCGTTGTTCGTGTTCACGCTGATCATGATCGTTCGTGCCGTGACGAGTTGAACGCAAGGACGCAAGGAGAGGGGAGCAGCAATGGCTGATACACACGCGGGTGCCTCGTCGCACTACTTCATCCCGGCGCCGTCGCGGTGGCCGATGGTCGGGAGCATCGCCATGGTCTTCACCATGTTCGGTGCCGCGATGGTCGTGAACCGGAACCCGATCGGGTGGGTCGGCCTGGCCATCGGCCTGGCCACGCTGATCTACATGATGTTCGGCTGGTTCGGCACGGTGTCGGCCGAGTCCGAGCGCGGAAACTACAACCGGCACGTCGACGTCTCGTTCCGCTGGGGGATGAGCTGGTTCATCTTCTCGGAAGTGATGTTCTTCGCTTCGTTCTTCGGCGCCCTGTTCTACACGCGCGTGATCACGGCGCCGATGCTCGGCAACTTCGACCACAAGCTGCTTTGGCCGGATTTCGCCGCGGGCTGGCCGCATTCGGGCCCTGCCGGGGTCATCGACGCGTTCACCACGATCGGACCGTTCTGGCTGCCGACGATCAACACCGCGCTGCTGCTGACCTCGGGCATCACCCTGACGATCGCGCATCACGCGCTGCGCGCAGACCACCGCAGCAAGGCCGCGCTGTGGCTGGCGATCACCGTGCTGCTGGGCGTGACCTTCCTCGGCGTGCAGATGTACGAGTACTCGCATGCCTACAGCGAACTGAACCTGCGTCTGAGCTCCGGCATCTTCGGCTCGACCTTCTTCATGCTGACCGGCTTCCACGGCTTCCACGTGTTCGTCGGCGCGATCATGCTGTCGGTCGTGCTCGTGCGGCTGCTGAAGGGCCACTTCAAGCCGAACCACCACTTCGCCTTCGAGGCGGCCGCGTGGTACTGGCACTTCGTCGACGTCGTCTGGATCGGCCTCTACATCGTCGTGTACTGGCTGTAAGGGCCGCCGCCGGATCGAAGCAAGAGCGGCGCCTCGGCGCCGCTTTTGCTTGGTGACCGGCGTTACGAGGGCCGGATCAGTAGGAACGCGGCTGGATCCAGCCCATCCAATGGCTGAACAGGATGAACAGGAAGAGCGCGACCGAAATGCCGACGCGGACCGTCAGCGCGTTGACGGTGCGGTTCGTGGTCCCCTTGTCGCGGACCAGGTAGAAGAGCGCCGAGCCGAGCGACAGCAGGATGCCGGCGAGGGCGAACAGGATAATGATGCGCATGGACCTGGTCTCGAGGGATGCTCGATTATCCCACCCGGTGCGATGCTGACCCCGAGGGTCGTGGTCGCGCTGCTGGCGGGCATTGCAGGCGTTGCGCTCACGACGTCGCTCGGCAACTGGCAGACCCGGCGAGGGGACGAGAAGGCGGCTCGGCAGGCGCAGTGGGACGAGGCGCTTGCCCGCGCCCCCACGCCGATCATTGGTCCGGATGACGCGTCGGGCGTCGCCCGAAACCTGCCGCAGCGCGTGGAGATGACGGGAGTGTTCCTGCCCGAAGCGACGGTCTACATCGACAACCGGCTCGTGGACGGCGTCGCGGGATTCCAGGTGGTCACGCCGGTCGCGGTCGCCGAGGGCATGCCCTGGATTCTCGTGAATCGCGGGTGGGCGGCACGCAGCATGGCGGACCGCACCCGGCTGCCTCCCGCACCGATCGCGAACGCTCCGCTGCCTGTCGAGGGCGTCGCCGTCCCTCATGTTCCGCGCGCGCTCGAAATCGGCGAGCGCGGCGGCCCGCTCGGCGGCATCTGGCAGAACCTCGACTTCGAGGCGTACGAGCGGGCCAGCGGCCGCAAGGTCGCGCGCTTCGTGGTGCAGCAGACGAACGACACGGGCGATGGCCTGCGCCGCGCCTGGGCGCGACCGGATGCCGGAGTGGACAAGCACCGCGGCTACGCCTTCCAGTGGTACTCGCTCGCGGCGCTGATCGTCGTGCTCACGCTGTACTTCGGCGGCAAGGCCCTGAGGCGGACATGAGCGCGCACGGCCGCTCCGAAGCGCTCATTCCCCCTTGGGGGGACGGCGCGCAGCGCCAAGGGGGCGCGATCAGCGCGCGCGGCCGCTCCGAAGCGCTCATCCCGGAGCGCGCAGCGCGGAGGGTAGTCCAGTGAACGACGCCCCAGCGAAGCCGGTGAGCCACTGGCGGCGCAATCGCGCGCTGTACCTCCTGATCGCAGTCACGCTCGCGCCGATCCTCGCGTCGTACTTCGCTTACTACGTGATGCCGCCGTCCGGCCGCGTCAACTACGGGACGCTCGTCGAGCCGCAGCGGCCGGTGCCGTCGATCCCCGCGACAGCCCTCGACGGCACGGCCTTCGACCTCCGTTCGCTGAAGGACAAGTGGGTGTTCGTCATGGTCGACGGCGGTGCCTGCGACGAGTACTGCCAGTCGAAGCTCTTCCACATGCGGCAGCAGCGCACCATGACGGGCAAGGGGCGCGACGAGATCGAGCGACTCTGGCTCATCACCGATCGCGAGCCGCTGTCCAACATGCTGATCCGTGAACACGAGGGAACGCACTTCGTGCGGGTCGACGAGCGCGACCTCCGCGCGTTCCTGGCCCTGCCCGACGCGCCGGGCGCGAATCTGCGCGACCACATCTGGGTGGTCGATCCGCTAGGCAACCTGATGCTGCGCTGGCCGCGCAATCCCGATCCGAAGGGCACGAAAGGCGACATCGCACGCCTGACGAAAGCCGCCTCGCTGTGGACCCGCGTCGAGCGCGGCAGGAACTGACGTGACGGTCGAGGCCCTGCTGCTGCTTGCGCTCAAGGGCGCGCTCGTCGCCGCGGTTCCCCTGGCTTACGTGCGCTATTCGCGCGACCCGCACAAGTTCCGCAAGCTCGCGTGGGTCACCGCCTTCCTCACCCTCGACCTGATCATGTTCGGCAGCTTCACGCGGCTGACCGACTCCGGGCTCGGCTGCCCGGACTGGCCGGGCTGCTACGGACACTCGAATCCGCTGTCGGCCGATGAGCCGATTCGAGCGGCGGAGACGGCGCTGCCGAGCGGACCGGTCACGATGACGAAGGCGTGGATCGAGATGGTCCACCGCTACTTCGCGATGGGCGTCGGCCTGCTGATCGTCATCCTGGCGGTTCAGTCGTGGACCCGCTGGCGACGGGAGGGCGGGCGGTCACCGTGGCTGGCGACCGCCGCGCTCGCCTGGGTGATCGGCCAGGGCGCCTTCGGGGCGCTCACGGTCACGATGAAACTGCAGCCGATCATTGTCACGATCCACTTGCTGGGCGGGGTCGGCCTGCTGGCGCTGCTCGCGTGGCTGGCGCTGCGCGAGGGCGACGTCGTGCACGCGCGGGCCCCGGACTCTGCGGCGCGGCTGGCGGTGCTCGCGCTGGCGGTCGTGGTGCTGCAGATCGCGCTCGGCGGCTGGGTCAGCACCAACTACGCGGTCATGGCGTGCCCGGACTTTCCGTTGTGCCAGGGGCAATTGGTACCGACCATGGACTTCGCGCACGCGTTCACGCTCTGGCGGCCGCTCGGCATGACCGGCGACGGAGAGGCCATTCCCTTCCAGTCGCTGGTCGCGATCCACTGGACGCATCGGCTGTTCGCGATCGTCGTGATCCTCGTGCTCGGCGCGCTGCTGTGGCAGGTCTGGAGCGCGCCGGGGCTGAAGGGACTGGCGCGGGCCCTGCTCGTGCTTCTCCTGCTGCAATTTGCCACCGGGATGTCGAACGTGGTGCTGCAATGGCCCCTCGTGCTGGCCGTGGCGCACAGCGGCGGTGCCGCCCTGCTGGTGGCCTTGCTGGTCGCGGTCACGTACCGGCTTCGCTCGGGCCGGTAAAATCACGCGTTTCCCCGCAGTCCCGTCCCGTCGCCCCGTCATGCGAGAGCTGTCCGCCGCCGAACGAACGCTGAGTCACATGGCGTCCCAGTACTGGGCGCTGACGAAGCCGCGCGTGACCCAGCTCGCGCTGTTCTGCACGGTGATCGGCATGTTCCTGTCGACGCGCGAGCTGCCGCCGCTGGGCCGGGTGGCGGTCGCGACGCTGGGCGTCTGGCTGCTGGCCGGCGCCGCGTTCGCGGTCAACTCGCTGATCGAGCAGCACATCGACGCGAAGATGGCGCGAACGCGGATGCGTCCGATGCCGCGCGGGGAACTCTCGGCGCTCCAGGCGCTGCTGTTCTCCGGACTGATCGGCGGCATCGGCATGTGGGTGCTGTATGCGTTCGTGAATCCGCTGACGATGTGGCTGACGTTCGCGACCTTCGTCGGTTACGCGGTCGTCTACACGGTGCTGTTGAAGCCGTACACGCCGCAGAACATCGTGATCGGCGGGATGAGCGGGGCGATGCCGCCGGTGCTCGGCTGGGCCGCGATCACCGGGAGCACGCCGGCCGAAGCGTGGCTGCTCGCGCTGATCATCTTCGTGTGGACGCCGCCGCACTTCTGGGCGCTGGCACTGTACCGGCTGGACGACTATCGCAAGTCGGGGCTGCCGATGCTGCCCGTGACGCATGGCGAGCGGCTCACCCGGCTGCACATCCTGCTCTACACGGTCGTGCTGGTCGCGACCACCGCGCTGCCGTTCGTGATCCAGATGTCGGGGTGGATCTACCTCGTGTCCGCCCTTGCGCTCGGCGCCGTCTTCCTCTGGTACGCGTGGCGCCTGTTCCGTGCCTACAGCGATCGCCTCGCGCGCAGCACCTTCAACTACTCGATCGTCTACCTGGCCGCCCTGTTCGCGGCGCTGCTGGTCGATCACTACGTGACCGGCTGACGCCGGGAAAGCGGCCATGCTCGCCCGCCTGCTGTTCGTTGTCGTCGCTGCCGCACTGGTCGGTTGCGATCCCGGCGCGGAGCGCTTCAACAACGTCGACATCACCGGCGCCAGCTACGCCCGGGACTTCCGCCTGACCGACTTCAACGGCCAGCCGCGGACCCTCGCGGACTTCCGCGGCAAGGTCGTGGTGATGTTCTTCGGCTACACGCAATGCCCCGACGTCTGTCCGACGACGATGACGGACATGGCCGAGGTGAAAAGGCGGCTCGGGACCGATGGCGAGAAGGTGCAGGTGATCTTCGTGACGCTCGATCCGGATCGCGACACCGCGGAGGTCCTCTCGCAGTACGTGCCGGGCTTCGATCCGACCTTCCTGGGCCTGCGCGGCACAAGGGACGAGACGGCGGCGATCGCCAAGGACTTCAAGGTCTTCTACCAGAAGGTGCCCGGCAAGACCGAGACGTCCTACACGATGGACCACACGGCGGGAAGCTACGTGTTCGACACCGAGGGACGGGTGCGGCTGTTCCTGCGCCATGCCGGCGCGGTCGATCCGATCGTCGCCGACCTCAGGAAGCTGTTGCGCTGATCGCGGCTGCTCGAACGAACGGCCTTGCGGAGCAGCGCGCGTGGTGGAACTGCAGGCCGCGATGCTCGCGCGAAGCCAAAAAAAACGCCCCAGCATCTGCTGGGGCGGAGTGTCCGCCTCATCGGAGGAGAGGGGGTAGAAGGAGAGGCGGACCTGGCTCGAACCGACCGAGAAGGCGGGGCTCGCCTCAGGCGTATTCGGCCAGCGAACCACGCATCTTCTGCAATGCTTTGGCTTCGATCTGGCGGATTCGTTCCGCTGACACTCCGAACTCTTCCGCAAGGTCGTGCAAGGTTGCGGTGCCGACCCGGCCGTCGCTGTCCTCGTTCAGCCAGCGCGCTTCGATGATGCGGCGGCTGCGCGGGTCGAGCTGCTCCAGCGCCTCGCGGACCCCTTCGGTCTGCAAGACGTCGTACTGGCGACGCTGCAATACCTGCGTCGGTTCCGAGTCCGCATCGGCCAGGTAGTCGATCGGGGCGAACTCCTCTTCGCCGTCATCGATCCGACCCTCGAGAGCGACGTCGCCGCCCGAAAGTCGCGTCTCCATCTCGGCCACTTCCTCGGGCTTGACGTTCAGTTTCCGCGCAACGCCTTCGATCTGGTCCGGCGACATCGTGCCGAGCCCCTGTTTCATGCTGCGCAGGTTGAAGAAGAGCTTGCGCTGGGCCTTGGTGGTCGCCACCTTCACCAGCCGCCAGTTCTTCAGGATGTATTCGTGGATCTCGGCCTTGATCCAGTGCAGGGCGAACGAGACCAGCCGCACCCCGCGCTCGGGGTCGAAGCGCTTCACCGCCTTCATCAGGCCGATGTTGCCTTCCTGGATCAGGTCCGCGTGGGGCAGGCCATAGCCGAGGTAGTTGCGGGCAACGGCAACCACCAGGCGCAGGTGCGACATGACCAGGCGGCCGGCGGCGTCCAGGTCATCGTTCTCGCGGTAGGTCCGCGCCAGGCGCAATTCCTCGTCCGGAGTCAACATCGGCACCCGATTGACGGCCTGGATGTAGGCGTCAATGCTGCCGACGTTGCCCGGGCGCAGCGCCAACGCGTGCGCGCTGAACGGGACCAGCGCGTTCTGGGAAGGGGTGCTCGCTTTCGCCACGGCTTTTGCCACTCGTTTCGTCTCCATTTACAAAAATGTTAGCACTCCGAGGCCCCGAGTGCTAAATCCTTAGAAGCGAGGAAACCCGGGAAGTTCAATCCCGAGCAAGGAGGTAGGGCATTCCACAGGGACAGCATTGGGAAAGGTGTGAGCGCAAGCTCACTTTCCCGGCGCCCCGATTTCAGCGGCCCGAAACCGCTGCTCGGGCACCCACGACTCCGACAGCCCAGCCAAGGATAACCGCCCCAGCAAGGACCGCCAGGACGTGGATCGGTTCGGGGTCGGGCAGAGCGAAGGGCGCCCCGTACAGCGCGGCGAGGTTGGCTATCGGCGCTCGCAGCGCCGCGTGCGCTGCGAAGACGGCGGCGAGGGCCAGCACGGACGCGAGCGCCAGCGTCAGGGCGGCGCTGTAGGCGTAGGGTCGGACGATGAAACGCGGCGTCGCGCCGACGAGCTCGAGGACGGCGACTTCGTCGGCCCGCGTGCCGGCATGCAACCGGACCGTTCCAACGAGGATCAGCGTCACCAGCACGACCACCAGACCGCCGAAAACCAGGAAGGCCGTGGTGCCCAACCTCGCGAGAGCCCGGACCTTGCGGTACCAGTCGAGGTCGCTTCGCACCGAGTCGACGAGGGGCCAGCCCTTCACGGTGGTCGTCACGGCGTCGAGGGACTGTTCAGAGACAGGCAGCTGCAGTCGCGCGATCAGCACGTCGGGCAGCGGATTGGCGCCGAGCTCGGCCGGGGTCGTGACGAAACCGGACCGCTTGATCAGTTGCGCGAGAGCGGCGTCCTTCGGCTGGAGCGTGACTCCCGCCACTCCCGGAATGGACTCGAGACGGCCCTTCAACGCGTCCACGTCGCGGGTCGCGGCGCGGATCGACACGAAAACGCTCACCTCGGGCGCAGGCTGGACCTGGGCCAGCGCGGGTCGTGCCGCCCAGAGCACGCTCGCGACTGCGAGCGGCAGCGCAAGGGCGATCGCGACAAGCGCGACACCGAGCAGGAAGGCGAGAGGCCGATCGCGCACCATCGCGACCGCTCGACCCAGTGCGTAGCGTTGCGCCGTCAAGGCGCTCATCGCAGGACCCGCCCGGACTCGATGCGCAACACGCGGGCGCGGGCAGGCAGCGGTACGGCTTCACCGTGCGTCGCCATCATGACCGTGACGCCGGCGACGACGAACTGCTCGAGCAACTGGAGCAAGTGCAGCGCGCCCGCTTCATCGAGGTGGGCCGTCGGCTCGTCCGCGAGCACCAGCGCGGGCCGGTTGACGATCGCGCGGGCGAGGGCGACGCGCTGCTGCTCGCCGCCTGACAACGCGTCGGGCCGCACGCGTCGGACGGCGGGCTCGAGAGCCACGCGCGCCAGTGCGGCCTGCGCCCGTTCGCGCGCGTCCGCGTGCGACAGGCCGGCGGCGAGCGCTGGCAATGCCACGTTGTCGAGCACGCTCCGGTCGTTCAGCAGCATCAGGTTCTGCAGGACGACGCCGAGCGAACGACGCAGGAAGGGAAGCGCGCGCCTTCGCATTCGCGCAATGTCTTCGCCAGCCACCACGACCTGTCCGCTGGTCGGGACTTCGAGGCCGCAAACGAGGCGCACGACCGTCGACTTGCCCGCGCCCGACGGGCCCGTGAGCAGCACGAACTCGCTGCGGTTCAGCGTGAAAGTGGCGTCGGTGAGCGCAGCCCGGTCACCGTCGTAGAGCTTGGTGACTCGGTCGAACGAGACGAGCGGAGGGGGATGGGCGGGCGGAGTCGCTGGAGTCATCGGGCGCGCGGCAGCGTCCCGCATTGTACGGACGCCGGAGCGCCGGCCACGCTACGCGAGGCCGACCAGCGCGTCCGCGAAGTCGCGCGCGACGAACGGCTGCAGGTCGTCGATCGCCTCGCCGACGCCGATGAACAGGATCGGCAGCGGCTTGTCGCGCCTCGACTCGACGATGGCCGCCAGCACGCCGCCCTTCGCCGTCCCGTCGAGCTTGGTGACGATGAGCCCGGTCAGGCCGACGGCGTCGTCGAACGCCTTCACCTGCGCCAGCGCGTTCTGGCCGTTCGTTCCGTCGATGATCAGGAGCACCTCGTGCGGCGCGCCCGGCATCGCCTTGTCCTGCGCGCGCTTCACGCGCTTGAGTTCTTCCATCAAGTGCGCCTGCGTCGGCAGCCGGCCTGCGGTGTCGGCGATCAGCACGTCGATCCTGCGCGCCCTGGCGGCGGACACCGCGTCGAACACGACGGCGGCCGGGTCGCCTCCGCTCTGGGCGATCACCTCCACGTTGTTGCGCGCGCCCCAGATCGCGAGTTGTTCGCGCGCGGCCGCACGGAAGGTGTCGCCGGCCGCGAGCAGCACGCTCTTGCCCTGGGTGGCGAACCACTTGGCGAGCTTGCCGATCGAGGTCGTCTTGCCCGCTCCGTTGACTCCGGCAACCATCACGACGAGCGGATGGCCCCTGGTGAAATCGAAGTGGCCCTCGGCCGGTGCCAGCAGCGCTGCAAGCTCGTCGCGCAACGCGAGCCGCACTTCGTCCTGCGTCTTCAGCCCGGAGAGCTTGATCCGCTGTCGCAGCGACCCGATGAGGCGGGCTGAAGTCGAGACACCGACGTCGGCGCCGATCAGCGCCATCTCGAGTTCCTCGAGGAAGTTCTCGTCGACGACGCCGCCGGAAAACAGTCCGACGATATTGACGCGGGTCTTGGTCAGTCCGTCCTTGAGACGGGACAGCCACCCACCTTTGGCGCCGGAAGCGGGGCTTATCATCGAACGATGCGGGGGAAGCGAGAGGGAAGACCGGGGGAACCGGGCGGGCCGCGGCGCGAAACACGAGTGACGCGACCGAGCGAAGCCAGTGTATCAAAGGGCACATCGCGTCCCGGCGGGCGGTTCGCCAGCGCTCCGGCGAGTGTCCGGATCATCGGCGGGCAGTGGAAGCGGACCCCGCTCGCCGTCGTCGATGCGCCCGGCCTGCGCCCCTCGCCCGACCGCGTGCGGGAGACGGTCTTCAACTGGCTCGCGCACTTCATCCCCGATCTTTCATCCGTTTCCGGGCTGGACCTGTTCGCCGGAACCGGCGTCCTCGGATTCGAACTGGCCTCCCGCGGCGCGGCGCACGTCACGCTGGTCGAACGCAACCCCACGCTCGATGCCCAGTTGCAGCGCCTGAAGCGCAAGCTCGGCGCGGACACGGTGACGATCGTCCTAGGCGATGCGCTCGCGTTCGCAAGCGACGCGCAGGAGCGGTCCTTCGATGTCGTCTTCCTCGACCCGCCGTTCGACTCGGATCTGCTCGAGCCGGCCCTGCGGGCAGCGGCGCGCCTGGTTTCCGCCGAAGGGTTGGTCTACGCGGAGAGCGGGGCGCCGCTGGATGAGGAAACCGCCGCTGCGTGCGGCCTGCGCATCGTCAGGGCGGGACGGGCAGGGCACGTGCACTTCCATCTGCTCCAGCGGGCATAATCCGCGCGGCTGCGGGACCCGCTGGCCAGGAGAACAACAATGGTGATTGCGGTCTATCCGGGGACGTTCGATCCGCTGACGCGCGGGCACGAGGACCTCGTGCGGCGCGCGGCCGGGCTGTTTTCTAAGCTCGTCGTCGGCGTCGCGGACAGTCGCGCGAAGAAGCCCTTCTTCAAGCTGGACGAGCGGATCGCGATCGCTCGCGAAGTCCTGTCGCACTACCCGAACGTCGAGGTCGCCGGGTTCCGCGGCCTGCTGAAGGACTTCGTGCGCGACCAGAACGCCCGCGTGATCGTGCGCGGCCTGCGCGCCGTGTCCGACTTCGAGTACGAGTTCCAGATGGCCGGCATGAACCGCTACCTGCTGCCCGACGTCGAGACGATGTTCCTGACGCCGTCGGACCAGTACCAGTTCATCTCGGGGACGATCGTGCGCGAGATCGCGCAACTGGGCGGCGACGTCAGCAAGTTCGTGTTCCCGTCGGTCGAGAAGTGGCTGAGCGCCAAGCTCGCGCAGATGGGATCGAGCGCGCACGAAACCGAGTAGCGCTCGCGCGGGGCACGAAGTCGGCCCCGACCTCCCGATGACTCTCCAGAATCCCGGCCGGGACGACCGGATAGACGCGCTGCGCGGGTTCGCCCTGCTCGGCATCCTCCTCGTCAACATCCAGTCCTTCGTCTGGGGAGGCGCGAACCCCGCCGGGTACCTGCTGGACGACGCGACCGCGCTCGACCGCGCGCTGTTCGTCCTCATCGTCGTGTTCGTGAACACGAAGTTCATGCCTTTGTTCGCCATGCTTTTCGGGGCGGGCTTCGCGCTGCTTCTCGCCAGGCTGCGCAACGTGACCTCGGCGCCGCACGCGGTCTTCCGGCGCCGCATGCTGTTCCTGTTTGCCTTTGGAGTCCTGCACGGCGTGCTGTTCTACTTCGGCGACATCACGCAGATGTACGCGCTCGCCGGCCTGGTCCTGCTGCTGTACGACGGCCACGGACTGGATGCGCTGCGGCGCGCCGTCGTCGCCTGGTGGATCGGCTCGCTCGCGCTGACCGCCCTGCTGACGTGGGGCCTGGCGGGCGGCCCGCCGGACCCGGTCGAACTGGCCAGCGAGCTGGAGGGCAACTTCGCTGTCTTCACCGGCGAGGGTTATCTCGCGCAGCTGCCGACGCGGGTGAGCCTGTTCGTCGACATCGTCTTCGCGAACCTGATCGGCCTGCCGACGGCCGTCGCGCTGATGCTGACCGGCATGCTCGCGCAGCGTGCTGGCTGGCTGGCGGATCGCGCTGCGCCGGCGTGGCGCAAGGCACTCGTGATCGGGCTCGTCGTCGGACTGCCGTCCTCGCTCGTATACGCGGTGTTGCTCTACACGGAGGCGGCGACGTACGGGCTCGGCGCCTACTCCGCCGTGGCGGCGATGCCGGGAGCCCTCGGAGCGACCTTGTCGTTTGCCTACGCCGCGCTCTTCTTCCGGCACGCGCCGCCGGCGCTGCTCCGCTGGCTCGCGCCGGCCGGACGCATGCCGCTCACGAACTACCTGCTGCAGTCCATCGCAATGGGAGCCTTGCTCTCCGGCTGGGGCCTCGCGCTGGCGCCCCGCCTCGGCTACGCGGAAACCGCGGCGCTGGGGCTGGCGATCTTCGCCGCGCAGCTCGCGCTGAGCCACTGGTGGCTGCGGCGCTTCGGCCAGGGGCCGCTCGAGCGCGCGTGGCGGAAATGGACCTACTCGGGCATGCCGCCACCGGCGGCACTCAGAACCGGAGAGTGAGCTCGACCTCGTTGCCGACCTGCAGCTCGCTTCCGGCGCCGCGCGCCACGATGCCGTTGACGCCGAACGTGACGCCGCCGGCGCGCGCGTCGTTGCGGTAGGCCGCGAGGGTGTCGCCGGGCTCGGTGCCCTGTTCGCCGCGCGCCGGATCGACGCTCGGGACCGTGCAGCGCACGCAGGGCTTCACCAGTTCGATCACCGCATCGCCGATCCGCGCCTCGCGCGCGTAATCCTCTTCGAACGCGTCGACGCCGTCGATCACTATGTTCGGCCGGAAGCGATCGATGTCGACCGGCGCGTGGCCCTTCGTCTTCAGCCGCGCGTTGAGGTGCGCTAGCGAAGCCTCGCTCGTCACGAGGAGCGCGAACGCGTCGGCGAACTTGTACGGCGCTTCGGTGGCGCCGGTGTACCGGCGCTTCGAGATGCGCTTCGCGAGGGGGTCGAATCGCATCAGTCGTGAGCGCCGTCCGAGGAAGTCGCTGAACCACTGGTCCGCGAGATCGCCCTGGGTGACTGCGTCCAGTTCGTCGTCCCAGACCCGGATGCGGACGACGTCGCCCTCGGACTCGAACGGGATGTCGAGCGTGAGCATGCCGGGCGCGGAAAGGCGCAGCGCGCTGGGCAGCAGGCGCGTTTCGATCAGCGCCATCTTCGGAAGTTCGCGCTGGCTCAGGAACTCGTTGTGGTCGTCGACGATGACCCACTCGCGGTCGCCGATGTCGTTGACGGCCAGTCCGGTGGGCGCCAGTTGCGCGGCGCGCAGCGCAACCCCCCGGCAGCCCTTGACCGGATAGAGCAGCAGGCGGGAAATCGTGGCGGGCATCGGTGCGAAGGACGGGCGAGGGAAGAGTAAGTATCCCACTCACTCCCCGAGGCGCGTCGAAACGTCTAGACGTTGAACCGGAAGTGCATCACGTCGCCGTCGTGGACGACGTAATCCTTGCCTTCGAGCCGCATCCGCCCGGCCTCTTTCGCGCCGGCCTCGCCCTTGCAACGGACGTAGTCGTCGAAAGCGATGGTCTCGGCGCGGATGAAGCCCTTCTCGAAGTCGGTGTGGATCACGCCCGCCGCCTGCGGCGCCGTCGCGCCCCGCACCACCGTCCAGGCGCGCACTTCCTTGGGGCCGGCCGTGAAGTACGTCTGCAGGCCGAGCAGCGTGTAGGCCGCACGGATCACGCGGTTCAGTCCCGGTTCGTCCATTCCCATGTCGGCGAGGAAGACGCCCTTGTCCTCGTCCGACATGTCCGCGATCTCCGCTTCGACCTTCGCGCAGACCGCGACGACCGGCGCACCCTCCCGCGCGGCGCGCTCGCGCACCTTGTCGAGCAGCGGATTGTCGACGAAGCCGTGTTCCTCGACGTTCGCGACGTACATCGTCGGCTTGGCCGTGAGCAGGAAGAGCGGCCGGATCACTTCACGCTCTTCGGGATAGAGGTCCACGCTGCGCACCGGCCGCGCCTCGTTCAGGGCGGGCTGGATCTTCTCCAGCGCGTCCACCAGGCGCCTCGCTTCCTTGGCGTCCGGGCCCTGGCCGGTCTTGGCGACCTTGGTGTACTTCGCCAACTGCTTGTCGACCGTCTGCAGGTCGGCGAGCGCGAGTTCGGTGTCGATCACCTCGATGTCGGACACCGGGTCGACCTTGCCCGCCACGTGGATCACGTTGGGGTCGTCGAAGCAGCGGACGATGTGCGCGATCGCGTCGCACTCCCGGATGTTCGCGAGGAACTGGTTGCCGAGGCCCTCGCCCTTGCTCGCACCCGCCACCAGTCCGGCGATGTCGACGAACTCCACCGTCGCCGGAAGCACCTTCTCCGGCTTCGCGATGCCGGCGAGCGCCGTGAGCCGCGGATCGGGCACCTCGACGATGCCGACGTTCGGCTCGATCGTGCAGAACGGATAGTTCTCGGCCGCGATGCCGGCCTTGGTAAGCGCGTTGAAGAGCGTCGACTTGCCGACGTTCGGCAACCCGACGATGCCGCATTTCAGTGCCATGGGAAACCTTGAGGGACGCGCCGGAAAGGGCGCCAAGGTGGGATTATCGCAAGCCCGCAAGGGCCGGGCGCACACCATGACAGTCTTGGAAGACGATGGCGAGCTCGTCATGGAGCGGACGCCGGGTTGAAGCCTCCGCGTGCTGCGCGCGGAGCATTCCGGGTGACGCTTCGCGGCTAGAGCGGCCGGGCCACTTTCAGGTCGGGGCGGTTCAACCAGGCGAGCGCGGCTTCGGCGAACCGTTCAGACTCGGCGATCGCCCGCTCCCAGGCGCCGATGCGCGCGGCGTGATCCAGTCCGTACCTGTAGAAATCGCTGCGATCGGGCAGCCTGCGGTTCGGCAGGCGATCGAGCATGGCGCGCGACGGCGCGATCAGGATGACGTTCGCGAGCCAGTGGTGGCGCCGCGGCCGCTTGCGCCACGGCAGGAACTTGTCGAGCCACCCGGGCGTCACGTACGGAACGAAGTGCGGATACAGCACGATGCCGTCGTAGCGGTCGTAAGGCAGTAGCAGGTGGTAGTCGATCAGGCCGCCGTCCCAGTAGTCGCCTGGTGGTGCGGCCAGTACGTCACGGACCGGATCGCACACGAGCGGAATCGAGCCCGAGGCGAGCAGCGCATCCTCGATGTTGTCGCGCGTGAGCGCGATCTGCGTGAGGCCGAAGGCGTCGAAGGCAGGCGGCAGTTTCGAGGGCGCGCCGGCATGGAAGACGACGCGCTCCATGTGGTTGGCCAGCCGGCGGCGCGACGCGGCGTTGACCAGCGCGACGCGCCCGAACGCGAGCTTCGAAGGGTCGTCGGCCAGCGCGCCGCGCGCCCGCGCGGTGATCACGGACAACGCCACGCCGGGGCGCAGCGCCAGATCGGGCCCCCTGAAGACCGAGCGGGCGAGGCCGCGACAGACGGAAGCCACCTGCGATGGCGACGGCCGCTCGTCGTAGTTCTGCTCGCGAACGTACGCGTGCTGCAGGCGGTCGAGCGCCGCGATGGGATCGTCCTGCGCAAGCGACGCCATGCGCCATGCCCCGATCGAGGCTCCGACGAGTTCCATCGAGCGCACCCGCGGCAGCCACTCGCGCGCGAACAGGCGATCGAACGGCAGCAGCGCCAGGCCCTTGGGCCCGCCCGCCGCCGCCGGCATGCAGCGAATGGCCTCGGGTGCCAGGCCGTCCGCTTCGATGCGGCGGCGCGCCTCGGCCCCGAGGCGGATGTCGAGCAGGTCGAACATGTCGGCGCAGAATTTCAGCGCGGAATCTCAGCGCGTGTGCAGCTTCAGCATCGCCGCTTCGAACCTGCCGCCGACCAGGTGGTCGACGATGCCCTGGCCGCGCTCGACCGCCGCGTCGATCAGGGCCGCCTCGTCCTTGCGCGGACGGTGCAGCACGAAGTCGGCGACGTCCTGCTCGAGCTGCAGCTCGCGGGGATGCCCGATGCCGATGCGCAGCCGCCAGAACTCGGGCGTCGAAAGCCGCGCCTGCGTGTCCTTCAATCCGTTGTGTCCCGCGGTGCCGCCCCCGAGCTTCAGCTTGATGCTGCCGGGCGGCAGGTCGAGCTCGTCGTGGGCGAGCAGGATCTGGTGGGGGAGGATCTTGTAGAACAGCGCGAGCGCGACGACGGACTGTCCGGACCGGTTCATGTAGGTCGACGGCTTCAGCAGCCACAGCTCGGTGCCGCCCACCTTCGCGCGCGCGACGTCGCCGCTGAACTTGCGCTCATGCGAGAAGCGCGCGCCGAGGTCGCCGGCGACGGCGTCGGCGAACCAGAAACCCGCGTTGTGCCGTGTCTCCGCGTACTCCGGCCCGATGTTGCCGAGCCCGACGATCAGGCGAATCCGCGCGCTGTGGTCGATGGTGTCTGTCATCGTGCAAAGAAAAGGCCCGTTGCCGATCTCCGACAACGGGCCCGATTGTGCCGCAGCGCCAGCGCCGACCCGGCGCCGGCTTCAAGCGGATTACTTCTTCTTGTCGCCGCCCTTGGCTTCCTTGGCGCCCTTGGCTTCCTTGCCGCCCTTGGCAGCCTCGGCGGCCGGGGGCGGTGCCTTCTGGGCGGTCGCCGGCACTTCGGCGGCGACCGGCGCCGCAGCCGCCACCTCTTCTTCGGCCGCTTCGCCGTGCGTGCTGACGGCGGCGACGACCGGGTTCTCCTTGCCCTTCAGCACCGGAGAGACGCCGGACGGGAGCTTGAGGTCCAGCACTCGAACGGTCTCGTGCGCCTTGAGGTCGGAGAGGTCGACCTCGATGAACTCCGGCAGGTCCTTCGGCAGGCACGCGACGTCGATCTCGGACATCACGTGGTTGATCAGGCCGCCCGCGACCTTGACCGCCGGCGAGTCCTCCTGTCCGACGAAGTGCAGCGGGACCCGCATGTGGATCTTCTGGTCCTCGGAGACGCGCTGGAAGTCGATGTGCAGCACCTGCGGCTTGTACGGGTGCATCTGGAACGCGCGCAGCAGCACGCGTTCGCTGTTGCCGTCGAGTTCCATGTCGAGGATCGAGGCGTGGAACTTCTCCTTGCGCAGCGCATGGAAGAGGTTGTTGTGGTCGACCTCGATCGCCTGCGCGTCGGCCTTGCCGCCGTACAGGACTCCGGGCACCTTGCCCAGGTGGCGCAGACGGCGGCTCGCACCCGTCCCTTGCGCGATTCGTGTGGTTGCTACGACTTTCATCTGCTTCTCCAGTTGTGGCAGCGGACCGCGACCAGTCACCACTGCCGTTCGTTCGACGCGGCCCATCCGCGTCGCTCGGCAACGCGCACTTGCGTTGCCTTTGCCTTCAAAAAGATCGACTGGCTTTGCCAGCGATCTTCTTCAAATCAGATCGCGCGAAAGTAGGTTTTTACTTTCGCGCGCCGCGCTATTCGATGAACAGAGAACTCACCGAGTCCTCCCGCGCGATGCGCGAGATCGTCTCGCCGAACAGCGCCGCGCACGACAGCTGCCGGATCTTCCTGCAGGCCTGCGCTTCGTCCGACAGCGGGATCGTGTCGGTGACGACGAGTTCGTCCAGCACCGAATTGTTGAGCCGCTCGATGGCCTTGCCCGACAGGACAGGGTGCGTCGCGTAGGCCATCACGCGCTGCGCCCCGCGCTCGCGCAGGGCCTGGGCGGCCTGGCACAGCGTGTTCGCGGTGTCGACCATGTCGTCCATGATCACGCAGTTGCGGCCCTCGACCTCGCCGATGATGTGCATCACCTCGGCGACGTTCGCGCGCGGACGGCGCTTGTCGATGATCGCCAGCTCGGCGTCCATGCGCTTCGCGATCGCGCGGGCGCGCACCACCCCGCCGACGTCCGGCGACACCACGACGAGGTTGTCGTAGTTGTGCTTCCAGATGTCGCCCAGCAGGATCGGCGCCGCGTAGATGTTGTCCACCGGGATGTCGAAGAAGCCCTGGATCTGGTCGGCGTGAAGATCCATGACCAGGACGCGGTTCACGCCCGCCACCTGCAGCATGTTCGCGACGACCTTGGCGCTGATCGCCACGCGCGCGCTGCGCGGGCGGCGGTCCTGCCGCGCATAGCCGAAGTACGGAATCGCGGCGGTGATGCGTCCGGCCGACGCGCGCTTCAGCGCGTCGACCATGATCATCAGTTCCATCAGGTTGTCGTTGGTCGGCTGGCAGGTCGACTGCAGGACGAACACGTCCTTGCCGCGCACGTTCTCGAACAGCTCGACCGTCACTTCGCCGTCGGAGAACTTCGACACCTGCGCCTTGCCCAGCCGGATGTTCAGGTGCTGGGCCACGGTCTGGGCCAGACGCGGGTTCGCGTTGCCCGTGAATACCATCAGGTTGTCAGGGACCAGCAAGGCCATGGTCAACACCGCGTCCGCGGCTCCCCGTGCAGCGGCAACTGCCGCTCACTCCGTGCGTGACCGGCCGCCTCGGCGCACGCGCTGAAACAAACTCGCCGGAGTGCCCGCCGACCATGCGTCGTCGACATTCCGGCGGCCACGATGCCCGTCTCGACGGGGCCTGTTGTGTGGCTGGGGAGGAAGGATTCGAACCCTCGAATGGCGGAATCAAAATCCGCTGCCTTAACCAGCTTGGCGACTCCCCAGCGCTGAACCTTCAAGAGATTCCGGCGCTGCTACTGCCTTGACCGCACCCGCCTGCGCCTCACCAGGCCGCGAGCGGGTGTTCGCTCAATCCTCGCACTGCCCAGCGCTGCCATCGGGGCATGCACTCTGCCACCGCGTTTCGCGCTTCGTCCGACGACGCCATCGGCGCGAAGACGGCCGATCCGGATCCCGTCATTCGCGCCGGCCCGTGGCGCTGCAAGTGCGCTAGGGCCTGTTCGATCTCGGGGAAACGACGCCGCACGACCGGTTCCAGGTCGTTGGCGCCAAAAAGTGTCTGCGGAAGGAGCCCGACTGCAGCAGAGAAGTCCGCTATTTTCGTGGGTTTGGTATTTCGTGTCAAACCGGGGTCCGCGAAGATTTCCCGAGTGGAAACATGCACTTGAGGCCAGATCACCGCATACCACGCGGGCGGGGTGGCGACGGCGTGCAATTCCTCGCCAACGCCTTCGGCGAAGGCGTTGGCGCCGTGCAGGAAGAACGGCACGTCCGCACCGAGCGGCAGCGCGATCGCGGCGAGGCCAGGGCGGGTGAGGTCGAGTCCCCACAGGCGGTTGAGAGCGATCAGCGTGGTGGCGGCATCGGACGATCCGCCACCCATGCCGCTGCCGGCTGGAATGTTCTTCGTCACGCGGATCGAAGCGCCGAGGCGGCAACCGGTCGCCTGCTGGAGCGCCAGCGCCGCGCGCACTGCCAGATCGTCGCCGGCGTCCCAGCGCAGGTCGCCTTCGCGCACGATCTGCCCGTCGCCGCGCCGTTCGAAGTCCAGCCAGTCCGCGAGATCGATCAGCTGGAACGCGGTCTGCAGCGTGTGATAGCCGTCCGCGCGACGGCCGGTCACGTGCAGGAAGAGGTTCAGCTTGGCGGGGGCGGGCAGGCCGAGCGCGGACTCCATGCGCTCATGTTAGCGGCCGGGCGCTCGCAGCTCGCAGCATCTGGCCTCGACCCCTCATGGTGGTTCCTTCGCGCCTAGGCGGCGGGGTCGTCGACGACGAGCCGCAGGACCACTCCCGGGGCAAGCGGCGAAGCCGCGCGTTCGAGGACGATGAGGCGCGGGCGGGCCGACGCTGCGAAGGTCTCGGCAAGCCGCACGGTCCAGCCATCCTGCTCGATGAGCACCAGCCGGCTCCCGTCGCGCTCCACCCGGGCGGGGCGCGTCGGCACGGGCCGGCCCTCGATCCAGTCGGACAAGCCGCTGACCGGAAGGCGCCATCCGAGCAACTGCTCGGCCAGCGCATCGGCATCGGGCCCGCGGGCTTCCTGCATCCCGGGGCCGTTCGCGCTCGCTCCCTCCGGGCCGACCTCGATGCGCGCGACCGTCGTGCCGAGTGGCGTCGCGAGATCGATGCGCTGGCGATCGCCGCGCACTTCCACGGTGAATCGTCCCGAAACGCTTTCGCGCTTGTCGCCCTGGGTGGCAACCGCAGAAAAGCGCCCCGTGTAGACGCGGTCGGGAGTCGTCTCCGGCGCCGTGGCGCAGGCCGCCAGCAGGACGGCGAACAGCACGACCAGCGAGCGCCCGGCCGCCCGTCGCGCGACGCCCGCGCCACGTGGCGGCCACGATGCCGTCATCGCTACAGCCCTATGCGAAGGCGGGCGATGGTCGACTTGAGAAGTTCGTTGCCCGGTTCCTGCGATCTCACTTCGCGCAGCAGCTTGCGCGCGCCAATCTGGTCGCCGGATGCCCACAGCACCTCCGCGAGGTGGATCGTCACTTCGGCCTCCGGCTTCTCGTTGTAGGCGCGTTCGAGGTACTCGCGCGCCCGCTTCAGGTCGCCCATGCGGAAGTAGACCCAGCCGAGCGAGTCGAGGATGTAGGGATCGGAGGGATTGAGCTCATGCGCCTTCTGGATCAGCTGGAGCGCCTCGGGCAGCCGCGTGTTCCGATCGGCGAACGTGTAACCGAGCGCGTTGTAGGCGTGCGCATAGTCCGGCTTGAGCTCGATCACGCGCCGCAGGTGCTGCTCCATTTCGGTGAGCCGGTTGGTGCGCTCGGCCGCCATCGCCGTGTCGTAGAGCAGCGACAGGTTGTCCGGATTCTTCGCGAGTGCCTCCGCGAGCATCGCGTAGGAATCCTCGTGGCGCTTCGCGTCGCGCAGCAATTGCGCCTCCGCGATCACGAGCTGCACGCGTTCGTCGTCCGATTGCGGCTTGATGTCGCGCAGGACCTTCCGGCCGTCCTCGAGCCGGTTCATCTTCGTGAGCACGGATGCTTCGCGCAGGCGCGCCGGCAGGTACTCCTCGCCGCCTTCGATCTTGCGAAGCCACTTCAATGCCTCGGCGTACTGGCGGTCGTCTTCGGCGAGTTGCGCGAGGTTCAGGTACGCGCCGTCGGCATCGCGCTCCTCGTTGCCCGGTTCCTCGAGCAGCGCGAGATACCGCTGCAGGTAGGTGCGCGCGTCGGCCTTGAGGTTGCCCTGCATCGACAGCAGCGCCATCGAGTAGACGAGGGCCGGATTCTTCGGGTCCGCCTGCAGCAGGCGCTCGAACTGGCCGCGCGCGGCTGCGTACTGCTTGTCGGCGATGAGCAGGCGCGCATACGCCAGCCTCGGTTCGGTCGCCTTCGGGTTTCGTTCCAGGTGGCGCGCCAGCAGTTCCAGGGCGCCGCGGCGATCGCTCACCTGCATGAACTGTGCGGCGGTCAGCGCGGCGCGCTCGGAATCCGGAGCGAGCACGACGGCGGCCTTCGCTTCCTCGATCGCGCGGGCGTTCAGCCCGGCCGCCTGCGCGCCGTTGGCGAGCACCAGCCGCACTTCGGCCGTCTTTCCGTAGGGCTGCGCGAGCCGCTCGAGCAGCGCGAAGGCGCCTGCGCGATCCTGGCTGCGCGTCAGCGCGCGCTGGATGCGCCCCAGTTCCTCCGCGGGTTGCGTCGCCGCCTTCAGTTGCTCGCTGAAGATCGCATGCGCCTCGTCGAACTTGCCGCTGGCCGCGTACAGCATCGCCACCGTCTGGCTCGCTTCGCTGGAGCGCGGTGCGAGTTCATGCCACAGCTTCGCCGCTTCGAGACTCTCGCCGAGCGCGCGGCCTTGCAGCGCGAGCTCGGTGGCGCGTCGCGCGAGCCGCGGATCGCGCGTATCGCGAGCGAGCTTGAGGTACACCGCGTATGCCGTGCCGAGTTCCCCGCGCTGGGCCGCGACTTCCGCTGCCATCAGTTGGTACAGGAGCGCGCCGGACAGGTCGACATTAGGGACGTCGTCTGCCCCGGGCGGTTCAACGGGCGCGCCGGGTGCCGGTGCCGTCTGCGCAAGGACCGCGCCGTCGTCACGCGCGCGGGATGCGGGGCTCGCGCAACCTAGAATCGCAAGAACCAAGGCACTGGCGAGGACGCGCGCGCTGCGGACGACGAACGGCGCTGGGTGAAGCTGGGATTCGGGCATCAGGACGGCCACGGCGGCGAAGCACGACCGTGGCGAGGGACGATGAAGATACGTTGCACATTAACAGAACGATGCAAGGCGGATTGCGGAGTCGCGCGTGCCTGAACTGCCCGAAGTCGAGGTCACCCGGCGGGCCCTCGCGCCCCACGCGGAAGGCCGCGTGATCGAGGGCGTCGTGATCCGCGACCGGCGGCTGCGCTGGCCGGTTCCCGTCGATCTCGCGAGCCATCTCATCGGCCAGCGGGTCGAGCGCATCGACCGGCGCGGAAAGTACCTCCTGTGGCGACTGCCCGCCGGGGTGCTGATCTCCCATCTCGGCATGTCCGGGGTCTGGCGTGTCCTGCCCCGCCGCCGCGGCGTTCCCGCCGCCGGAGTGCACGACCATGCCGACCTGCTGTTTGCGGAGGACTGCCTTCGCCTGACCGATCCGCGGCGCTTCGGCGCGCTGCTGTGGCACCCGCTGGACGACGGACCCGTGGACGCGCACCCGCTGCTCGCCGGCCTGGGGATCGAGCCGTTCGATCCGCGGTTCGGCGGCGCCTGGCTCCATCGCGGCACGCGCAGCCGGTCGGCGGCCATCAAGCAGGTCCTGCTGGCCGGCGACGTCGTCGTCGGCGTGGGGAACATCTATGCCTCGGAGAGCCTGTTTCGTGCCGGCATCAACCCGAAGCTCGCGGCGCGGCGCCTCGGGCCGGCACGCTGCGACCGGCTCGCCGCCGCGATTCGCGAAGTGCTGGCCGAAGCGATCGCGGTGGGCGGCAGCACGCTTCGCGATTTCGTCGGCGCCGATGGAGCCGAGGGCTACTTCATGCTCGACGCGTTCGTCTACGAGCGTGCCGGCCAGCCGTGCCGGGTCTGCGGCGGCGTGATCGCGCGCATCGTGCAGGGCCAGCGCGCCACGTACTACTGCCGTCTCTGCCAGCGCCGCTGAGTCCGGTTCGGTCGAGCGAAGTCGCACGTCTATCGGCCTCTGCTTCTGCATTCGGGTGACTGTGCCGCGCAGAGGTCGCGTGCTATAGATTGCGCTCGGGCCGCGCGCTCCCCGCGACCCGCTGCAACCATGGCTCCCCTGGCGTCCCGATTCGAGGAATACGGCAACTGGCGCGACTCGCTGGCGAGGGCGATCGTCGACCTGCGCCAGTGGATGAGCGAGACCCAGATGCTCGAGGGCGACGTCGGGCGGCGCCTCGACCTCGCGCTCGATCGGCTTGCCGAGGACAAGCTCGTCATCGCCTTCGTCGCCGAGTTCTCCCGCGGCAAGTCCGAGCTGATCAACGCGATCTTCTTCGCGGAGTACGGCAAGCGCGTGCTCCCGTCGGCCGCGGGGCGCACGACGATGTGCCCGACCGAACTGCTGTACGACGCGACGCTGCCGCCCTGCATACGAGCGCTGCCGATCGAGACCCGTGCCCGGGCCGGATCCACTTCCGACTTCAAGCGGCTCGCCCACGAGTGGAAGGTGTTTCCGGTCGACATAGGTTCGCCGGACGGCATGCTCGATGCCTTCAAGATGGTTGCCGAAACGGTCCGGGTGACCGTCGACGAGGCGCGCGGCTACGGGCTGTTCGATCCCGACGATCCCGACCAGGCCGTCGCCATCGACGCGAGCGGCATGGTCGAGATCTCGAAGTGGCGCCACGCCATCATCAACTTCCCGCATCCGCTGCTGAAACGGGGGCTCGTGATCCTCGACACGCCGGGCCTGAACGCGATCGGGGCGGAGCCGGAACTGACGCTGTCGCTCGTTCCGAACGCGCACGCGGTGCTGTTCGTGCTCGCGGCAGACACGGGAGTCACGCGCAGCGACCTCGACGTCTGGCGGCACGTCGTCGGCGACGCGGGTCATCGCAACCACATCGCTGTCCTGAACAAGATCGACGGGCTGTGGGACCCCTTGAAGACGACGGACGAGATCGAGCGCGAGATCGGGCGCCAGGTCCATGCAGTGGCAAACACCCTCGACCTGGAACCGACGCGCGTTTTCCCGGTGTCGGCGCAGAAGGGTCTCGTCGCCAAGGTGCAGGCCGACGACGACCTGCTGCAGGCGAGCCGGCTGCCGCAGCTCGAGGAAGCGCTGATCGAACTCCTGGTGCCAGCCAAGCAGAAGATCGTCCGCGACCAGACCGTGACGGCCGCCGACCGCGTGGTATCGGACACGCGGCAGGCGCTGTCGGCGCGCGAACGCGGCGTGATCGAGCAGCTGTACGAGCTTCGTTCGCTTCAGGGCAAGAACCAGAGCTCGATCGAGCGGATGACGCACCGCGCCTACGCGGAGCAGCGCGAGTTCGAGGAAGTGGTGCGAAGGATCGTCGCCGCGCGCGCCGTCCTGTCGCGCCTGTCCGACGACATGTTCAAGCCGCTGCGCGTCAGCGCGCTGCGGGACCATGTGCTCGCGACGCGCAGCCGGATGAAGCACAGCCAGCTGTCCATCCAGCTGTCCACGGCCGTCAAGGCTTACTTCGCGGGCCTGCGCGACATGCTGCGCGAAGCCAATGCCAAGACCCTCGAGATCGAGCAGATGGTCATCGGCGTGCAACGGCGGTTCGCCGAGGAACTGGGCTGGAGCCTGTCGCCGCCGATGTCGTTCTCGCTCGACACGTACATCGCCGAAGTGGAACGCACCGAGGCGGCGTACCGCTCGCAGTTCGGCGCGCTCGCGGTCCTCACGACGGACAAGTGGGCGCTGATGCAGCGGTTCTTCGACACGGTCGTGTCGAAGTCGCGCGAGGTGTTCTCCGCCGCCGAGCGGGACGCCGAGGCGTGGGTGAAGTCGCTTCTGCCGCCGCTCGAAATGCAGGTGCGCGAGCAGCGCTCCCAGCTCAGGAAGCGCGCCGAGTCGGTGACCAAGATCCGCGACGCGCAGGGTTCGCTCGACGATCGCATCTCCGAACTGGAGGAGGCGCTCGAGGACACCCACGGCAAGCTCTCCGAGGTCAAGCGTCTAGCCGACCGTATCCGCGAAATCGGGGCGCGGGCGCGCGTCGACGATGCGGCCGACCGAGAGCCGCTTGCGGCGTAGGTGAGCGGGCACTCGATGTCCTTTGCCGACCGGGTCATCCGGTGGCAGCAGAGCCATGGCCGGCGCGACCTGCCGTGGCAAGGGACGCGCGATGCGTACCGCATCTGGGTGTCCGAAATCATGCTGCAGCAGACCCAGGTAGCGGCGGTGATCCCTTACTACACGCGCTTCCTGCAGCGATTTCCCGACGTTGTCGCGCTCGCATCCTCGCCGTCGCCCGACGTGATGGCCGCCTGGGCGGGGCTCGGCTACTACTCGCGGGCGCGCAATCTCCATCGATGCGCGCAGGCCGTCGTCGAGCGGTACGAAGGCCGCTTCCCCGCCACGGTGGATGCACTTTCAGGGCTGCCGGGAATCGGCCGTTCGACGGCGGCGGCGATTGCCGCGTTCGCCTTCGGCGAACGCGCCGCCATTCTCGACGGCAACGTGAAGCGCGTCTTCGCCCGGCACTTCGGTGTGGAAGGACATCCGGGCGCCACGGCCGTGGAGCGACGGCTGTGGTCGATCGCGGAGCAGGAGCTGCCGGCGAGCGGCATCGAGGGCTACACGCAGGGACTGATGGACCTCGGCGCGACGTTGTGTGCGCGGGCGCGACCGCGCTGCGGTGACTGTCCCGTTGCAGTCACCTGCGTCGCAAAGGCGCACGGGCGCACCGCGGAGTTGCCGGCACCGCGGCCTGCAAGGGCACGGCCGGTGCGCCACGCGACCGTCGTGATCGTGCGCGACGACCGCGGAGCGCTGTTGCTGGAGACCCGCCCCCCGACCGGCATCTGGGGAGGGCTCGTGAGCCTTCCCGAGTTCGATGCCGAGGCGGACGACGAGCAATTGAAGTCGGCGATCGCCGAGCGATACGCGCTTAAGGTCGACCTGAACGAACGCCTGCCCGAGTTGCGGCACGAGTTCTCGCACTACAGCCTCGTGATGCATCCGAGGGTGGCGGCCGTTCGGCACGCGCTGGGGGCCGCGTCCTCGGCGTCGCAATGGCTCGAACCCGGCGCACTTCAGGACGCCGCGCTGCCCGCGCCGGTGAAGCGCCTGCTCCGGACACAGTACGGCGAGGGCTGATTCAGGCCAGCACGGAGTGCTGCTTCAGGTAGGTGTGGACGATCTGCAGGCGAGTCGGCGCGTCGGTCAGTTCCATCAGCCGTTGCCTGGCCTTCAAGGGAACCGGCAGCACTTCGCACAGGCGATTCGAGACCCACGCCGAAGATTCCATGTGGAACGGCTCCGCGAACGGGAGCTGCGCCAGTGCATCGTCCTGGTCCGGGGCATCCTCGGCGATGCGCCGCTCCTCGAACTGCGCGCGCAGGTCGTCAAGGATGCGGGACAGGAGTTCGACGCACGGCCGGTGCTCGGGCGGAACGGGCGCGTCGTCGTCGGGATCGATCAGCTCGACGTCGCCAAGCACCAGGCCGTCGGCCTGCGTCTCCGTGCTCAGGAGGCGGAACCGGTCCTGTCCCACGGCGCGGATGTGCAGCAGGCCGAGCTGCTTCATGTCCCACGCGTCGATCCGAGCCAGGCAACCGACCTCGGCGAGCGCCGTGGTGCGGCTGACCTCGGAGGCGCGCGAATCGGTGATCAGGCAAACCCCGAACAGCGTTCCCTCGCGCATGCAGTCGCGCACCATGTCGAGGTAGCGCGCCTCGAAGACCCGCAGCGGCAGCACGCCTTGCGGAAAGAGCACCGTGGACAGCGGGAACAGCGCGACCCGCATCAGCGCCGTTCGGACAGGTCGGTCGACCGGTGACGGACGAGCACTTGCTCCTGGCCGGCGAAGCGGCGCGCCAGTTCCTCGACGATGTAGACGGAGCGGTGGCGTCCGCCGGTGCAGCCGATCGCGACTGTCACGTAGTTGCGGTTGTCGGCGACGTAGCTCGGCAGCCACTTGCCGATGAAGTGTGCGATGTCGTCGGTCATTTCGCCGACCGCCGGAGCGGCTGCGAGAAACGCGGCTACCGGGAGATCGCACCCGGTCAGCGGCCGCAGCGCCGGGTCGTAGTACGGGTTCGGCAGGTTGCGCACGTCGAACACGAGGTCCGCGGCGATCGGGATGCCGTCCTTGAACGCGAACGACTCGAACGAAAGGGTGAGGTTGGCGCGGGGGCTGTCGACGAACTCGCGGACCCAGTGGCGCAGCATGTTCGGCCGCAGTCCGCTCGTGTCGATCACGTGCGCGATCTCGTTCAGCGGCGCCAGCAGTTCCCGCTCGAGCGCGATCGCTTCGCCGACGGTCGTCTCGCTGCCCCGCGAGCTGGACCGCCACGAAACGGGATGGCGCCGCCGGGTTTCCGAGAAGCGCTGCACCAGCTCGGTGTCGGACGCCGTGAGGAACAGGACGCGGACGTCGTTCCCGAAGCTGCGCAGCGTGGAGATCATGCTCGGGACGTCGCCCAGCGAGGCCTCGCTGCGGGCGTCGATGGCGACGGCCACGTCCTTGTGATCGGTGTCCGCGAGGTAGGCGCAGAGTTCGAGGAGGAACTGCGGCGGCAGATTATCGACGCAGTAATAGCCGACGTCTTCGAGCAGTCGGATCGCCACCGACTTGCCGGAACCTGACAGACCCGTGACGAGGACGATGCGCATGCGGTGATGGACCGGGGATGGCGAAGATTGTTGCACGGCTGCCGCTGTCGCTGCACGGGCCGCATGAAAAGGGGCGCCGAAGCGCCCCCGTGACAACCCGCAGTACGTCGTATCAGCCGGACAGGCAACTCGACATGAACTTCTTGCGCTCGTCGCCCGCGAGCTTCTTGCTGCCCGCTTCCTTGTTGCAGTAGCCCATCTTTTCCTGCTGCGTCATCTTCTTGCCACCATCGGCCGACAGGCAAGTGGACATGAACTTCTTGCGCTCGTCGCCCGCGAGCTTCTTGTCGCCCGCTTCCTTGTTGCAGGAAGCCATTTTCTGCTGCTGCGGCGTCATTTCCTTCTTTTCGTCGGCCGCCACGGCTGCCAGCGGCAGCGCAAGACAGGCAGCGATGAGAACGTGCTTCAGCATGTTTCCTTCTCCCCCTTGTGTGGCCAACCGGTCGGTCAGCGTCGATCGCCCTGCGTGGGCGACTGAATTACAGCATGGGGGGCACCGGTCAACGCAAGCCCGTCCGCGGCAGGCCCTATTCGCCGCCCATCTGCTGCTGCTGTCGCTGGAGGAAGTCTCGCATCGTGTCGACCCCCCGCAAGTGCAGGATCGTATTGCGCACCGCGGCCTCGGTCAGGACGGCGAGGTTGCGTCCGGACGCGACCGGAATGATCACCTTGCGCACGGGCAGGCCGAGCACGTCCTCGGTCTGGCCCTCGAGCGGCAATCGCTCCATGGTCTCGCTCGACCCGTAGCGCCGCAGTTCGACGATCAGGCGCAGCTTCATCTTCCGCCGCACCGCCGTCTCCCCGAAGATCGACTTGATGTCCAGCAGTCCGAGGCCGCGGACTTCGAGAAGATTCGAGAGCAGAGGCGGGCACCGCCCTTCGATCGTGTCCGGGGCGACCCGCGAGAAGTCGACGACGTCGTCCGCCACGAGGCCGTGCCCGCGGCTGATGAGTTCGAGCCCGAGTTCGCTCTTGCCGACCCCGGATTCGCCGGCGATCAGCACGCCCATGCCCAGCACGTCCATGTACACGCCGTGCAGCGTGCAGTGCGTGGCGAGCAGCTTCGCCAGGTAGATCCGCAGGACCTCGATGATCTCCGCGGCCGGCAACGGCGAGCCGAGGGTAGGGAGGGCAGCCGCCTCGGCGGCCGCCAGCAGTTCTTCCGGCGCGGCGAGCCCTTCGCCGATGACGAGTCCGATCGGGCCGCCGGAGACCAACTCGCGCGCGTAATACAGGCGTCGCGCGGGCTCGAGCTTCAGGTAGTAGTGGACTTCCGGATGCCCGAGGACGTGCAGCCGGTTGGGATGGATCAGGTTGAGGTGGCCGACGAGGTCGGCGCTCGAGAGCCCGGCGTTCGCCGGCGTATCGAGCGGCCTGTCGGCCGACGAGCGGCCCGCCAGCCATTCGAGCTTGAGCGAATCCCGGTTTTCCTCGTACAGCGACTTGAAGGTCGGCATTGCTTCATCGCACGCTGGCGGGCGGAGTCAACGACCCCGCGAGGCTACCCCGACTGCGCGGCTGCGACCAGCCGCGGGCTCAGGCCGCGGGCCGGATCGGCTCCCACGCGGTCAGGGCCGCGTGGACGGCTTCGGGGCTGGGCGCTTCGAGCAGCGACTGGCGAAATGCCTTGTCCGACAACATCTGCGCAAGTTCGGACAGGAGATCGAGGTGTGCCTGCGACGCCTGCTCGGGCACCAGCAGGAAGAACATCACCGAGACCGGCTGGCCATCCGGGGCGTCGAACGGGACGGGCTCGGCGACGCGCACGAAGGCGGCGACCGCCTCCTTGAGTCCCTTGATCCGACCATGGGGAATCGCCACCCCCTGGCCCAGGCCGGTGGAGCCGAGGCGCTCGCGGGCAAACAGGCTGTCGAAGACTTTCGCCCGGGCCACGCCCTGGTTGTTCTCGAACAGCAATCCGGCTTGTTCAAAAACCCGCTTCTTGCTGGAGGCCGGCAGGTCCAGAAGTACGTTGGAGGCGGGCAAAAGGCGCGAAATCAGGTTCATGTACGGCGCGCTCTTCCATGAAGGCTCTCGACGAGCGTAGGCGCAAGCTGCGTCCGCGTTCGGGCGGGAAGAATTGAGATCGGCTTCCTTTTTGCAGCCGCGCTGAGGCTGGCCGAAAATCGAAGGCGCGGATCATACACCCCGGTTTCCGCGGCGCAGCGAGGGGGTTTTCCAAGGCCGGGAAGGCGATGTTGCCCCTCGGCAACGGGCGCACCTTGCCCATTCGCAAGAACCGGGTGGCGAGGCGGCCGACTGGAACGCACACTGGGCACATGACGAACGGCGACCAGCATCCCCACTACGAACTCGTGGCCCGCGCCATCGCGGCGCTTGCGGCCGGCGCGGACACTTCGCTCGCGGAACTCTCCAGGCGGCTCGGCGTGTCGGAGTTCCACCTGCAGCGCGTGTTCGGCGAGTGGGCGGGCGTATCGCCGAAGCGGTTCATGCAGTTCATCTCCAAGGAACGCGCGCTGGCCGCGCTGCGCTTGGAAAAGGATGTGCTCAGCGCGACCCTGACCGCCGGACTGTCCTCGCCCGGCCGGCTGCACGACCTGATGGTGAGTTGCGAAGGCGTGACGCCCGGCGAGGCGCGCGCGCTCGGCGCCGGCCTCCGGATTCGCCACGGCGCTCACGCGACCGCGCTCGGCCGAGCGTTCATCGGGCTGACCGAGCGCGGCATCTGCCACCTTCGCTTCGTCGACGAGACCTCGGATCCGCTGGCCGAGCTGCGCGATGAGTGGCCGGAGGCCACGCTGGTTTCGGATCCTGCCGCGGCGAGGGAGGCCCTCGATGCGCTCACCCGCCCGTGCGCGCCGATGCGTCTCTGGCTGAAGGGAACGAACTTCCAGATCAAGGTGTGGGAGGCCCTGCTGCGCGTGCCCGAAGGAGAGCTCGTGTCGTACGCGCGCCTCGCCACCGCGGCCGGCATGCCGACGGCCGTGCGCGCGGTTGCCTCGGCGGTGGCCGCGAATCCGGTTGCCTGGCTGGTGCCGTGTCACCGCGTGATCCGGTCGAGCGGCGTGCTCGGGCAGTACCGCTGGGGGCCCGAGCGGAAGGCCGCCCTGATTGGATGGGAGGCCGCGCGCCGGGAAGCGGCGTGAACCTCACTGCGACTGCTGGACTTCCTGCTGGCGCTTCAGCGTCTCGGACTGGTGGTCCTTGACGCGATCCTTGTGCCGGAGAACCTGCCGGTCGAGCTTGTCGACCAGGGTGTCGATGGCCGCGTACATGTCTTCCTCGACCGACTCGACGTGAATGTTGTTGCCGCGCAGGCGCAGCGTGATCTCCGCCCGCTGGCGGACCTTCTCGACGGTCAACTGCACGCTGGCAACGATCACCTGATCGAAGTGGCGCTCGATGCGCGCGAGCTTGCCGGCCACGTAATCGCGCAACGCGGGCGTGACTTCGATGTGGTTCCCGTGAATCTGCAGGTTCATGCAACCCCCTTCGTATCAGGTCGGGACGCCGCGTCGGCGGCCCCGGATTACAACGACTTGCGCTGAGCCACCGCCGGGATCTTCATCGCTTCGCGGTACTTCGCCACGGTTCGGCGCGCGACCACGATGCCTTGTTCCCCGAGCAGCTCGGCGAGCTTGCTGTCTGACAGCGGATTACGTGTGTCCTCGGCTCCTATCAGTTGCTTGATCAATGCGCGGATTGCGGTCGACGAAGCTTCGCCGCCCGCTTCGGTCGCCACGTGGCTGCCGAAGAAGAACTTGAGCTCGAGCACGCCGAACGGCGTCGCCATGTACTTGCTGGCCGTCACCCGGGAGATTGTCGATTCGTGCAGCCCGACGGTATCGGCGATTTCCCGCAGCACGAGAGGCCTCATCGCGATCTCGCCGTGGGTGAAGAAATTGTGCTGCCGGTCGACGATCGCCTGCGACACGCGGAGGATCGTGTCGAATCGCTGCTGGATGTTGCGGATGAGCCAGCGCGCTTCCTGCACGCGCGTGGTCCACTGCGCGCGGTCGGCCCCCTCGGTTCCCCGCGGCGCGCGGTTGCGCTTCAGGATGTCCGCGTACGCCTGGTTCACGCGCAGGCGCGGCATCACTTCGGGGTTGAGGACGGCAGTCCAACGGTTCTTCACCTTGCGCACGAAGACATCCGGAACGACGTAATCGGCGCGCGTGTCACCAAAGGCTACACCCGGATGCGGCTGCAGTGTTCGGATCAATTGGTGCGCTGCACGCAGCTCGTCGTCGGTGCAGCCGAGCGCCCGGCGCAACTTGAGGAAGTCCCGCGCCGCCAGCAACGGCAAGTGCGCGCTCACGATCGCGCGGGCGTGCGCAATGACGGCGGTCAGCTCCGGGGAGGTCCGCGCCATCGCATTCAGCTGCAGGTCCAGGCACTCGCCGACGTCGCGCGCGCCCACCCCGGCGGGATCGAAGCTCTGCAGCAGCCGCAGCGCCGTCTTCAGTTCGTCCGGCTCGACCTCGGCCTCCAGCGGGCAGATCGCGAGCAGGTCCTCGAGGCTCTGGTGCAGGTAGCCGTCGTCGTCGAGCGCGTCGATCAGCAGTTCGACCAGCGCGCGGTCGCGCGGCGACGCCTTCGTGCACGACACCTGCGCGAGCAGGTGGTCCTTCAGCGTGGTGGTGGTGCCCGCCCATTCACGCTGGCCGTCGTCGTCCTCGCTCCTGCCTTCGCTGCGAGCGCCCCAGTCGAGCGTCGTGTCGCTGCCCGCCTCGCTCGCGGCCTCTCCGGATTCGCCGGCGGCCGGGGCCTCGTTGCCTTCGCCTTCGCTGTCTGCGTCGGCGCCGGGACTCGGCGCCGGAGCTTCGTTGCCGGCAATGGAGCCGTCCGGCTTCACCCTGACGGCAAGGGCCAGCGGGTCGTCATCCCGCTCGAGCAGCGGGTTGTCCGCGAGCGCCTGCTCGATTTCCTGGTTCAGCTCGACGGTCGACAACTGCAGCAGGCGGATCGACTGTTGCAACTGGGGCGTGAGCGCCAGGTGCTGCGACAGACGGAGTGAAAGCGCCGGCTTCATGCCGCGCGGGGAGCGCAGGGAGGCGGACCGGACGGAAGGAACATCATCGACCTGCGCCTTGCGAGCCGCGATTACATGCGGAAGTGCTCGCCAAGGTAGACGCGGCGGACCGTTTCGTTGCCGACGATCTCCTCCGGTCGCCCGGCCGCGAGCACCACGCCTTCGTTGATGATGTACGCGTGGTCGCAGATGCCGAGCGTTTCGCGCACGTTGTGGTCCGTGATCAGCACTCCGATCCCGCGTTCCTTCAGGAAGCGCACGATGCGCTGGATCTCGAGGACCGCGATCGGGTCCACGCCGGCGAACGGCTCGTCGAGCAGGATGAATTGCGGGCGCGCGGCGAGCGCGCGCGCGATCTCGACCCGTCGCCGCTCGCCGCCCGACAGCGACAACGCCGGATTGGTCCGAAGGTGCGCGATCTGCAGGTCATCGAGGAGCTCGTCGAGCCGGCGCGCCACGTGCGCGCGCGGCAGGGGCCGCTTCTGCTCGTCGACCTGGAGTTCGAGCACGGCACGGATGTTCTCCTCGACCGTGAGCTTGCGGAAGACCGACGCTTCCTGCGGCAGGTACGACAACCCCATGCGCGCGCGCCGGTGGATCGGCAGGTGAGCGATCGACGCGCCGTTCAACGAGATGCTGCCGGCGTCGAGCGGGACCAGGCCGACGACCATGTAGAAGACCGTCGTCTTGCCGGCGCCGTTGGGTCCGAGCAGCCCGACCACCTCGCCGCTTTTCACCGTCAGCGAAACGTCCTTGACGACCGTGCGGCTGCCGTAGCGCTTCTGCAGGCTCTCGACGACCAGGGTGTTCTGCGCCCCCCCGGCGTCCGCGGATTGCCCCGAGGCCTGTGCGCGCGTGTCCATCTCAATCACGGCGCGGATTGGCAAGGTCGCGCGACGGCGCCAGGGGAGCCGAGGAGCCTGGCGCCGTCGCGGGCGGCGTGCGGGGACCGATCGTGCCGCGCACCCGGCCGTCGCCGGAACCCGGGTCCTTCGGCGTGCCGCCCGTCACGAAGTACTTCGAGTTGCGCTGGTCGTACGTGATGGCGTCGCCGCGCAGCTCGTCGCGCTGCACGTCGTTCTCCAGCAGGCGGATCCGCGCGCGCCCCAGCAGCCTGACGGTCTCGGCCTTCTCGTCGTACTCGATCCGTTCGCCGTGGCCGTCGACGTACTCCTCGACGCCCGGCTTGCTGACGTCGCGGCGCTGGCGGAAGGTCGCCAGCTTGCCGGGCGCGGCCTCGAGCACGCCGGACAGGTAGCCCTCGGGATCCTTGCGGATCTCAACGCGCTGCCCGGTGGCCCGTATCGTTCCCTTCACGAGCACGACGTCGCCCACGAGCACGCAGACCTGCTTGAGGTCGTCGCATTCGCCGCTGTTGGCCTCGTAGTTCAAGGGCTTGTCGCGGTCCGCGCGCTCGGCATGCGCGGGCGCCGCGACCGTTGCACAGGCGATCGCGAGTGCGAGGATCGGCCGCTTCATCGTCCAGCCCCCTGCGTCTGGGCCGCTTCGAACGTTCCGCGCACCTGCGAATGGAACTTCACGACCCGCTTGATGTTGTCGTAGTCCATGCCCACCGATCGAACCACCGAGCTGCCGCGGTCCACTTCGACCGGCAGGTCGGTGCTGAACTGCTCGAGATCGGGAAGGGCGAGGAGCTTCTCGGTGGCAAGGCGCATCGGCGGCTCGCCGTTGGCGCCCGGCGAACGCGTGACGACGACGTCGCCGGTCAGCACGACGCGCTCCCCGCCACCCTCCACCAGCGCCTGCCGCGCACGCGCCTCGAGGCGGGGCTGGTCCGGGCGAAGACTCACGTAGCGCGGCTGCTGCAGTTCCGCGCGATCGTCCGCCGCGTAGTGCGTCATCGTTTCGGCGAACAGCCTGTTCGTCGCCCGTCCCATGGCGTCGAACTGCGTCAGCGTCACGCCCTTGCCAATGAAGTCTGGACCTTCCCGCGACACCGGGTTCGCCAGGTTGCCGTAGCGCCCCACCTGCGAGAACCAGTAGGTGACGCCGGCCAGCCCGGCGAGCAGCAGGACCGCGATGATGGCCGTGATGCGATCACGCACGCGAACTCGCCTTCATCCGCGCGTCATCCCGGCGAAGTCCACGCCCTTCGCCCGGAGGATGAACTCGGCGAACGCTCGCACCGCCCCGCGTCCGCCAGCCTGCCCGGCGATCCAGTGCGCGGCGCCCTTCACTTCGTCGCGCGCATCGGCGACCGTCGCCGCGAACCCCGCCTGCGCGAGCACCGGCAGGTCGGGCAGGTCGTCGCCGATGAAGCCCGCCTGCTCGGCGGCAACCCCGGTGTCCCGGAGCAGTTCGTTCCACGCGACCGCCTTGTCGCCACGGCCCTGCAGCACGCGCCCGATGCCCAGTTCGCGTGCGCGCGCGCCCACGATGTCCGAGGAGCGAGCCGAGAGGATGGCGACCTCGACCCCATGGTTGAGCAGCATCTTGATGCCGTGCCCGTCGCGCACATCGAAGACCTTCAGCGCTTCGCCCTGCGGGCCGTAATAGAGCCGGCCATCGGTCAGCACGCCGTCGACGTCGAGGGCGACGAGCCGGAGCCGGGCCGCGCGCTGCTCGGGCGCCATCAGATCACCTTCGCCGCCATCAGGTCGTGCATGTGCAGGGCGCCGACCAGCGCGCCGCCGGCGTCGACCACCAGCAGCTGGTTCTTCTTGCGCTGGTCCATCAGCTGCGCCGCTTCGGCGGCGAGCACGTCGGGCGCGATGGTGAGCGGGCTGCGCGTCATCGCGTCGGCGAGCTTCACGTTGCGCACGTCGGCCGCGCGCTCCAGCAGCCGGCGCAGGTCGCCGTCCGTGAAGATGCCCTGCAGCCGGCCCTCGGCGTCGAGCACCGCGGTCATGCCCAGCTGCTTGCTGGAAATTTCCCGCAGCGCGTCGATCAGCGACGTGTCGACCGTCACGCGAGGAATCCTGTCTCCGGTCCGCATCACGTCGCGCACGTAGGTCAGCAGCCGGCGGCCCAGCGCGCCCCCTGGGTGCGAGCGGGCGTAGTCGTCGGGACCGAACCCGCGGGCGTCGAGGCAGGCGACCGCAAGGGCGTCGCCCAGCGCCAGCATCGCCGTGGTCGACGACGTGGGTGCCAGGTTCAGCGGGCACGCTTCCTTGTCGACGCGCACGTCGAGGTGGACGTCGGCGAGGCGCGCGAGGGACGAAGTCGCGTTGCCGGTCATCGCGATGAGCGGCGTGCCCTCGCGCTTCGCGACGGGAAGCATCGTGAGCAGTTCGTCGCCTTCGCCGGAGTACGACAGCGCGACGAGCACGTCGTCGCGCGTGATCATGCCGAGGTCGCCGTGCGCCGCTTCCGCCGCGTGCACGAAGATCGCCGGCGTGCCGGTCGAGGCGAAGGTCGCGGCGATCTTGCGCGCGATGTGGCCGCTCTTGCCGATGCCGCTGACGACGACGCGGCCCTTGCACTGGAGCAGCAGTTCGACCGCGCGGGTGAATCGATCGTCGAGGCGGGCCGCCAGGGCCTGGACCGCGTCGGCCTCGATCCGCAGGACGTCCCGCGCCATTTCGAGCGCGTGCGCGGAGGGGACCAGCGGGCTTGCGGACATGGATCGCGGGGATTTGCGTGAGAGCCAGCCGCGATGGATGGCGTGCAGCCATAATACACGCGGAGTTCTTCCTGGCATGGGTTTTGCTGTAGCGCATCTGCTCACTCGTTGATGGCCTCGTCCGGTCTGGAAATCACGCTGCTGCTGCTGGCCGCCGTCGTCGTCGGCGTGGTCGCATTCCGCTTCCTGCAACTGCCGCCGCTGCTCGCTTACCTGGCGGTCGGCATCGTCATCGGGCCGCACGCGCTCGGACTCGTCCCGGACCTGGAGGACACGCGCTACCTCGCCGAGTTCGGCGTCGTCTTCCTGATGTTCTCGATCGGACTCGAGTTCTCTCTGGCGCGCCTGCGAACGATGCGCAGGCTGGTGCTCGGCCTCGGCGGCGCCCAGGTGACGCTGACCGTCCTCCTGACGATGGCCGCCGGCTGGCTGGTCGGCCGCCACTTCGACGTAGGCTTCGCGGGCGCCTTCGCGCTTGGCGGCGCGCTGGCGATGTCGTCGACCGCGATCGTGATGAAGATGATGGCCGAGCGCGCGCAGGTCGACACGGAGCACGGCAAGCGGATCGTCGGCGTGCTGCTGTTCCAGGACCTGGCGGTCGTGCCGCTGCTGGTGATCATTCCGGCGCTGGGCAGCGAGGCATCCAGCCTGGCGTGGACGCTCGCCATCGCGCTCGTGAAAGCGGCGGCGCTGCTGACCGTGCTGCTGGTCGGCGGACAGCGCGTGATGCGGTGGTGGTTCCACACCGTCGCCAAGCGCAAGTCGCACGAACTGTTCACGCTGAACCTTCTGCTGGTGACGCTCGGCCTCGCGTGGTTGACCGAGGCAGCCGGGCTGTCGCTCGCCCTCGGCGCCTTCGTCGCCGGAATGCTGATCTCGGAAACGGAGTTCCGCCACCGGGTCGAGGAGGACATCAAGCCGTTCCGGGATGTCCTGCTCGGGCTGTTCTTCGTCACGATCGGCATGCTCCTGAACGTGCGGATCGTGCTCGACAACCTCGGCTGGGTCGTGCTCGCGCTGGTCGGCCCGGTGGCGTTCAAGTTCGGGCTGATCGTCGCCCTCGTGCGGCTGTTCGGCGCCACGCCGGGCACCGCGATCAGGACCGGCCTCGCGCTGGCGACGGCGGGCGAGTTCGGCTTCGTCCTGCTCGGACAGGCCGGGACGCACGGACTGCTGAGCCCGCTGGTGCTGCAGGTCGTGCTCGCCTCGATGCTGCTGTCGATGCTGTCCGCGCCGCTGCTCGTCCAGTACAGCGACCGGATCGCGATGCGGCTGGCGTCGAGCGAGTGGCTGCACAAGTCGCTCGAGATCGCCCGCATCGCGCAGAGCGCGATCGCCGTCGAGAAGCACGTGGTGATCTGCGGATTCGGACGCAGCGGGCAGCATCTCGCCAAGATGCTCGAGCAGGAAGGCATCACCTATGTGGCCCTCGACCTCGATCCCGACCTGGTCCGGCAGGCGGCGGCGGCCGGCGACTCGGTCGTCTACGGCGACGCCGGGCGACGCGAAACGCTCGTCGCGGCCGGCATCAGCCGGGCCTCCGCCGTCGCCATCACGTACGCCGACACGCCTTCCGCACTGAAGATCATTCACCACGCGCGCGAACTGAAGCCGGACATCCCGGTCATCGTTCGCACGCAGGACGACCACGATCTCGCAAAGCTGACCGCCGCGGGCGCGACCGAGGTCGTGCCCGAGGTGCTCGAGGGAAGCCTGATGCTCGGATCGCACGCGCTCGTGCTGCTCGGAGTTCCGCTGTCGCGCGTCGTCAAGCGGATCCGTGAGCAGCGCGACCAGCGCTATCAGCTGCTGCGCGGCTACTTCCACAGCATGGGGGACGACGACGACGTCGAGGAGGAAGCGCACGAGCGGTTGCACTCGGTGCCGCTGCACCCCGGCGCCGCGGGAGCGGGAAAGACGCTGGAGGAACTGGGTCTCCAGCCGCTGGGCGTCGAGGTCACCGCCGTGCGCCGGCACGGCATCCGCGGGGCCGACCCGAGCCCCGGAATGCGGCTGCAGGTCGGCGACGTGGTCGTGCTCCGGGGGATTCCGGACGCGCTCGACGTCGCAGAGCGTCGGCTGCTGGAGGCGTGACCATG
>Ga0209253_10000106_pt1 | contig 58320 bp, 63 predicted proteins | sample FrelakmetBRP12BR_FD_187145 | JGI IMG/M metagenome (GOLD analysis project Ga0209253, IMG submission 187145) | Freshwater lake sediment microbial communities from the University of Notre Dame, USA, for methane emissions studies - BRP12 BR (SPAdes)... | ecosystem: Environmental > Aquatic >...
GGCGCCCCCTCGGGGGGTGTGGGGGCACATCACACAAACGCGACGCTCGCCTATCTCGGGCTGGGCAGCAACCTCGCCCACCCGCGGCGGCAGCTGGCGCGCGCGCTGCGCGCCATCGCCCGGACGCCGCGGATCGCCATCGTCGGCGTTTCCCCGAATTACGCGAGCGCACCGATCGGCGGCGCCGCACCGCAGCCCGACTACGTGAACGCCGTCGTCGCGGTGCGCACGACGCTCGCCCCGCGCGCGCTCCTCGCGCTGCTGCACTCGATCGAGCGCCGCCAGCGTCGGCGCCGCGACAGCGAGCCGGCCCGCAACGCCCCGCGAACGCTGGACCTCGATTTGCTACTATACGGCCGCCGTCGCATCCGGCTGCCGGGGCTCACGGTGCCGCATCCGCGGATGCACGAGCGCGCATTCGTGTTGCGCCCGCTCGCCGACGTTGCCGCGGACGCGACCATTCCGGGGCGGGGCCTGGCCCGCCGTTTCCTGGTCGACGTGCGCGACCAGCGCATCGCACGCACCCGCACCCATTTCCTGCGCTAGCGGCCTCTTCCGCTCCCGACACGCCGATGGACCTCGAGAAGTGCCGCTACATCGTCGTCGAGGGGCCGATCGGCGCCGGCAAGACGAGCCTCGCGCGCGTGCTCGCGCAGCACCTCGGCGGCGAGGAGCTCTTCGAGCGGCCCGAGGAGAACCCCTTCCTCGAGCGGTTCTACGGCGACATGCCGCGGTACGCGCTGCCCACGCAGCTCACGTTCCTCTTCCAGCGCGCGGACCAGCTCTCCGGCGTCGGTCAGTTCGACATGTTCCGCCGCGTGACGGTCGCCGATTTCCTGCTCGACAAGGACCCGCTGTTCGCGCGCCTGAACCTGTCCGACGCCGAGTACCGGCTCTACGAGAAGGTCTACTCGCACCTGAGGCCGCAGACGCCCACGCCCGACTTCGTCATCTACCTGCAGGCGCCCGTCGACACGCTGATCGACCGCGTGCACCGTCGCGGCGTCGATTTCGAGCGCAGGATATCGGCCGCGTACCTGGCCCGGCTCGCCGACGCCTACAGCCGCTACTTCTACAGCTACGAGGCCGCGCCGCTGCTGATCATCAACAGCGAGCGCCTCAATTTCGTAGACAACCATGACCACATCAAGCTCCTGCTCGCGCGCATCGCGTCGATGCGCAGCCGCCGCGAGTTCTTCAACCTCGCGTCCTGAGCCGGGCCCGCGGCGGCCGCCGTTGCGCCCCGGTTGCCGCGAAGCGCCGGCGGGCGCGGTCGCCGCGCGCGCGCAGGCGCTCTGAGCGTCCGGGCAACCCCGCGCGCCGAACCGACCACCCCTTGCCACCGCCCAGGAGGAGCCGCATGGACATCGTCCACACCGCCGCCGAGCTTTCGGAGCGCCTCGGAAGCGCGAAGCGCATCGCGTTCGTGCCCACGATGGGCAACCTGCACGACGGCCACCTGTCGCTGTGCCGGATCGCGCGCCAGCACGGCGATGCCGTCGTCACCAGCATCTTCGTCAACCGGCTGCAGTTCGGGCCGAACGAGGACTTCGACCGCTACCCGCGAACGCCGGAGGCCGATCGCGAAGGGCTCGAGCGCGAGGGCGTCGACGTGCTGTTCGTGCCGAAGGAGCACGAAATGTACCCGACGCCGCAGGTCTACCGCGTGCAGCCGCCCCCGCTCGCCGAGGAACTCGACGGCGCGTCGCGCCCGGGCTTCTTCCACGGCGTGTGCACCGTCGTCCTCAAGCTCTTCAACCTCGTGCAGCCCGACGTCGCGGTATTCGGCAAGAAGGACCGCCAGCAGCTCAAGATCGTCCGCGGAATGGTCCAGCAGTTCAACATGCCCATTCAGATCGTGCCCGCGGAGACGATCCGGGCCCCGGACGGGCTCGCGCTGTCGTCGCGCAACACGTACCTGACGCCGGCGGAGCGCGCGGAGGCGCCGAATCTCTATCGCGTGCTGCGCGAGATCGCCGACGCGATCGCGGGGGGTCGCACGGATTACGCGAACCTCGAAGCCGCGGGCCGGATGGAGCTCGCGCGCCGCGGCTGGAAAGTCGACTACGTCGCGATCCGGCACGGTCTCGCGCTGCGGATCCCGCATCCGGAAGGCTACGACCATCCGAACCTGCTCATCGTGCTCGCCGCCGCGACGCTCGGCACCACCCGCCTCATCGATAACGTCGACGTCATCAAGAAGGAGGGCGAAGATTGAGACCGCCACCGACATCCACATTGCGGCGGAGGCTAACGTGAGCGCAGCGAACGTCGCGCGAACCCCGTTGCGCTGGGTGACTGCCCTCGTCGCCCTGACGATGTCCTTTGCCGTCTTCGCGCAGGCCACCGGCTATCCCGCGCGGCCGATCCGGCTGATCGTCCCGTTCCCGCCGGGCGCCGGCACCGACACCGTCGCCCGCCTCGTCGCGCAGAACCTCGGGCAGGCGATGAATGCGACGATCGTCGTCGACAATCGCACCGGCGCGGGTGGCGCCATCGGCGCCGTCGAGGCGGCGAGAGCGGAACCCGACGGCTACACGCTGCTCTTCGTCGCCGGCCCTTTCACCACGGTGCCCGCCGCGTCCAGGAATCCGACGTACGATCCCGTGCGGCAGTTCGTGCCCGCGGCATCGATCGCGACGAGCCCGCTGGTCTTCGTCGTGAACCCCGCGGTGCCGGCGGCGACGATGCGCGAGTTCATCGCGCTCGCGAAGCGCGAGCCCGGCAGGCTCAACTACGGCTCGGCCGGCCCGGGCAGCATCAATCATCTGGCGCTGGTCCTGTTCAACGCGCGCGCCGGCACCGACATCGTGCACGTGCCCTACAAGGGGATCGCGCCGGCGACGCTCGACCTCATCTCCGGGCAGATCCAGGCAATGACCGGAACGGTGTCGGCGACGCTGCCCTTCATCGCCGAGAAGAAGGTCAGGGCGCTCGCGGTCACCGGCGCGCGGCGGGTGCCCCTGCTCCCCGGAGTGCCGAGCTGGCAGGAGGAGGGAGTGACGGGCGCCAACGTGATCAACTACTGGGGCATCGTCGCGCCGGCCGGCACGCCACGCGAGATCGTGTTGAGGCTCAACGCCGAAGTGAACCGCGTGCTCGCGCAGCCCGAGGTCCGCGATCGCCTGGAAAAGGAAGGCGCGGAAATCACGTCGGGGCCGCCCGAGCGGCTCGGGTCGATCATCGAGGCCGACCTCGCCGGCTGGAAGAAGCTCATCGCCGACGCGAACCTGCAGCTGGACTAGCGGCCTCGCTCACGCGCGCCCGATCCGCGCCTTCGCGGCCGGCCTCAGCACCAGCACGTTGCCGGCGACTGCGAGCAGCACCCCGGCCCCCGCGACCCAGCTCCAGCGATAGCCCTCGAACAGCGTCGACAGCAGCATCGCAAACACGGGCGTGGCAACGCCGGTGTACGCGGCAGGACCGGCCCCGACGCGGTGCACGAGCGTCAGGTAGGCGCCGAACGCGACGATGCTGCCCAGCAGCGCGAGGTAGACGAGCGCGCCGACATAGGCGGGGCGCAGGTCGAGGGTCCACGGAACGCCCTGCGCGGCGGCCGCGAGCGCGGCCGCCGCCGCGCCGTACGCCATGCCCCACGCGATGCCCGTCAGCACCGGAATGCCGGCCCTCTGGTTGCGCACGGCCAGCATGTTGCCGAGCGTGGACAGCAGCGCCGACCCCAACGCGAACGCGATGCCCAGCGCCGCCGCGCTGCCGTACTCCGCCGCGGCGAGCTCGGGCAGGAAGAGCAGCGCCACCCCGCCGACGCCGAGCGTCGCACCGGCCAGCCCGCGCGCCGTCAGCGGCGTTCCGAAGAAGCAGCGGGACGCGACCATGTTCATGAACACCATGGTCGAGAACAGCACGGCGACGAGGCCCGAGGCGACGTACTGCTCGGCCCGGTAGATCGCGACGTAATTGACGCCGAAGAGCAGCACCCCCTGCGCGCCGATGCCGACGTGGTCAGCCGCGGCGAAGCGCAGCGAGCGCCCGGTGACGCGACACCACGCCGCGAGCACGACCGCGGCGAGCACGAACCGGTAGACGACCGAGACTTCCGGCGCGACCTCTCCCAGCTGGAACGTGATCGCGAGCCAGGTCGAGCCCCAGATGAGAGACGCCGTGACGAAGAGCCCGGTGGTGCTCATGACCGCTACGCGGCCCGCAATGCATCGACGATCTTCAGGCGCGCCGCGCGCGCGGCGGGCAGGAAGCCGCCGACGAAGCCCATGACCAGCGCGAACGCGAGCGACGCGGCGACGATGCCGGGCGTCAGCGTGAACGTGAACGCCAGCTCGGCGAACGTCTGGAAGTTCATCGTCGAGATCGACAGCGCCTGCATGAACGACGCGGCGGCGAGGCCGATCGCGCCGCCGAGGAGGCCGAGCAGCAGCGACTCGACGAGGAAGGCGACGAGGATCGCGGTGCGCGGGAACCCGAGCGCGCGCAGCGTCCCGATCTCGGCGGTGCGCGACGCGACGCTCGCGTACATCGTGATCATCGCGCCGATGATGGCGCCGATCGAGAAGATCACGGAGATCGACGTCCCGAGGTAGCTGATGAACTTAGACAGCGCCTCCGACTGGTCGGCGTAGAAGCGGGTTTCGCGCTTGGCCTCGAGCGTCAGCCGCGGGTCGGACTCGATCTCCTTCCTCGCGGCGTCGAAGCGCTCGCTGTCGGCGAGCCGGAAGACGAGCGCCGAGAAGCCGAGGCGGCGGAACGCCTGCAGCATCTGCTCCGCGTCGCCCCAGATCTCGGAATCGAACCCCGTGCGGCCCGCGTCGAACACGCCGACGACCGTCCAGTCGCGCGACGCGAAGCGCAGCGTCTCGCCCACGCCGGCGCCCTGGAATCCGCTGGCGATCGCGCGGCCGGCGATGACCTCGGCCGTCCCGGGCCGGAACATCCGCCCCTCGGCGAGCTTCACCTGCGGGCGGAGCACGAGACCGGTCGGCGTGACCCCGCGGATCACGACGTTCGACGGCTTGTTCGAGCCGCGCTTCGGCAGGTTGATGAGGACGACCGTCTCCTTCGACACCTGCTTCTGCCCGTCGGCCCCGACCGCGATGTCGGCGAGGCTCTCGACGATGCCCGCCTGGACGCGGTCGACGCCGCTCTGGACCTCGGTCTGCGCCCCGCGGCGGATGACCACCACGTTGTCTTCCTGCCCCGTCGCGACCAGCGTGCGCTCGAGCCCCGCCGCGAGCATCAGGACGGTCGCGAACACGTAGACGACGAGCGCCATGCCGCCCGCGGTGAGCGCCGTCGTCAGCCGGCGCGCGGCCACGTTGCGCAGGATGTAGCTGAAGGGAATCGTCACGGGACGGCCTTCGCCCGGAAACCCGGGCCGCGCGCGCTCACGCCACTGCCCGCAGGCCGTCGACGATGCGCAGGCGCGCCGTTCGCCACGCCGGAAACACCGCGGCCACGGTACCGACGAGCAGCGCGGCGCCGCCCTGCATCAGCATCGTCGCCCCGCTCACGAAGAAGATCGGGAACAGCGTTCCCATCTGGTCCGCGAACGCGGCGGCCAGCGGCAGCGTCAGCGCGATGCCCAGCAGCCCTCCCAGGAGCGCGATGCCGATCGACTCGGCGAAGATCAGCAGCGCGACGAAGCCGTTGGAGAAGCCGATCGCCTTCAGCGTCGCGTACTCGGCGCCCCGCTCGCGCGCCGTCATCGCCATCGTGTTCGCCACCACGGCCATGATGATGACGATCACGACGAAGGACACCGCCCGGATCGCGAGCAGGATCGCCTCGGTCATCGCGACGAACGACAGCTGGAAGGCCTTCTCCGTCTCGGTCAGCGTCTCGGCGAGCGAGTTCCTGAAGGTCGCGTCGATCGCCGCGGAGACCTCGGCCGCCTGCGCGGGATCGGAGAGCTGCACGACGAACACGCCGGTCTGGTCGCCGCGGCGCGGATAGAGCTTCTTGATCTTCTCGTTCAGCAGATCCCAGTGAAAGAACATCGACGACTGGTCGGTTCCCTGGTCCGCGCCGTCGTAGATGCCGCGCAGGTTGAACGTCCACGTGCCCGTGTAGATGGTGCCGCGCAGGGGGATCTGGTCGCCGACCTTCCAGCCGTACTGGTCGGCGAGCTTGCGCCCGGCGATGGCGCCCGTCCGGTCGGTCAGGAACGCCTTGCGCTCTTCCGCGGACAGGATGAACTCGGGGTACATGTCGAGGTAGGTGGGCGCGTCGATCGCGAACTGCGGAAAGAAGTTGCGCTCGGAGATGTAGACGCCGCCGAACCAGTTCGCCCACGACACCCCGCGGACGCCCGGCACCTGCCTGATCTTCTGCGCGTAGGTGAGCGGAAGCGAAAAGACGAGCGAGACCGAGCTCCGCGTGACGAGCCGCGCGCTGGAACTTGCGTTGGCTCCGGCGTACCATGCATCGACGATCGTCCGCAGCAGGCCGAACGCCGTGATCGCGACGACCACGCCGACTATCGTCAACGCCGTTCGCAGCTTGTGGCGGAAGGCGTTCTTGATGACGAGCAGCAGCAGGAACATGGTCGTTACGGCGGAGGTGGGCGTGGCAGGTTCAGTCGGCGGCGGAAGGACTCTCGACAGTTTAATCGCGTTCGCATTCATCCTTTCGACTGCAGCCGGGCCCGCCGCGGCCACGGGACTGGGCCCCGTCGCCCAGCACTCCGCGCTGGGGCAGTCGCTGCGCGTGGTGATCCCGCTCCTCGCCGAAGGCGGCGAGGACCTCGCCACCGAATGCTTCAAGCTCGCCCCGGCCGAGCAGGAATCCGACGGGATCCCGCAGGTCTTCTTCGGGCGCGTGAGCCTCGAGCGCACGCCCTCGGGGGCGCAGCTGGTCGTCACGCATCCCCGACCGGTCAACGATCCGGTCCTGCGGCTCACGGTGCAGGCCGGATGCGACGCCGGCGTGCGCCGCGAATACACGCTGTTCATGGATCCGCCGGCGATCGAAGCGCCGCAGCTGGCCGCGGACTCGGCGACGCGCAGCGAGGCCGAGGCGCCGTCCCGGGCCGCCGCGAGGCCGCCCGCACGCGGTACCGACATCGCTGTCCGCGAGGCCGCCGGCACCGAAGCCACGGGCGCCCCGCCGGAGCCGCGGAAGGCGGCCCCGCCCCGGTCGCGCACTGCCGCCCGCGCCGCGACGAAGCGCGCGTCGGCGCCTTCCGAGCAGCCGCGGCTCAAGCTTGCGGCGCCGGCACCCCAGCCCTCGCCGGGCGCCGCCGCGGGCGCCGTGTCCGAGGCCCGGCAGGCGCAGGCACAGCAGGACCTTGCGAACGCGATCGAGGCCGAGACCGTCGTGCTGAAACAGCGCATCGCCGAGCTTTCCGCGACCGTCGAGCGGCTGCAGCAGGAGCTCAAGGCGAGCGAGACCGCGGACCGCGCGGCGGCCGAAGCCGCGAAGCCGCCGCCCCCGCCGCCCCCGCCGCCCCCGGCGTGGTGGGAGGCGAACTGGCCGCTGCTGGCGGCGATCGTCGGCCTGCCGGTCCTGATCGCGGGCGGGCTGCTGTGGAAGCGGCGGCGGGAGGCCGAGGCCCAGGGTCCGGACTGGCGCGCCGCGGGCGTCTCGGCGACGCGGACCGAAACGCCGATGCGATCGCGCACGGCGCCGGCGCTGCGGAGTGCGGCGGCCGGTGTCACGCAGCCCCGCCCGGAACCGGGGCCGCCGCCGGGGACGCGAAGCGCGGCAAGGGCCCACGTGGTTCCCGGCACTCCCGGCGCGCTCGCGGTGTCCGAGCTTCTGCACGTCACCGAGGAAGCGCGCGTCTACGTCGCCCTCGGCCACCCGGAGCGCGCGATCGACGTGCTGAACGAGCACCTCGAGCGATCGCCGAGGTCGGTGCCCGCCGCCTGGCTGATGCTGCTCGACCTTTACCACGCCAACGGCCGCAAGCAGGAATTCCGTCAGCTGGCCGAGGACTTCCACGCTAACTGCAACGTGCAGACACCGCTCTGGGAGAGCTTCGCCGCCGGCGAGCCGGGCGACGTGGGCCTCGACGCCTTTCCCCACATCGTCCGGCAGGTCGTCGGCCGGTGGGGAAAGCCGGAGTGCCGCGCGTACCTCGAGCAGCTCCTCTACGAGAATCGCGAGGGCAGGCGCACGGGCTTCCCGCTCGGCGCCTACGGCGACATCCTGCTGTTGCTGCAGATCGGCGACGCCCCGCCGGCCATCGACATCGATTCCGATCTCGCGAAGGCCGGCAAGCTCGACCTCGGCGGGCCCGACCGCGGCGCCGGCGGGAAGCCCCCGGCGTAGCCTGCGGCGCAACGGATTGTCGCGTCACCCGGCCAGCACGCCCTTCTCCAGCTGGATCACGCGGTGCGCCTTGCCGGCGGCCTTCGGGTCGTGCGTCACCATGATGATCGTCTTGCCGAGCTCCACGTTGAGCCGGTCGAGCAGGCCGAGAATCTCCTCGGCGGTCGTGCGGTCGAGGTCGCCCGTGGGCTCGTCCGCCACGATGATCGTGGGGTCGCCGACGAGCGCCCGCGCGATCGCGACGCGCTGCTGCTGGCCGCCGGAGAGCTCGTTCGGGTAGTGGTCCATCCGGTCCGCGAGGCCCACGAGCTGCAGCACGGCTTCGACGCGCTCGCGCCGGTCCCGGCGGGAAAGCGACGTCAGCAGCAGCGGCAGCTCGACGTTGCGAAACGCCGTCAGCACCGGCATCAGGTTGTAGAACTGGAAGATGAAGCCGACGTGCGCCGCACGCCAGCGGGCGAGCTCGGCGTCGGAAAGCTGCCCGATGTCGACGCCCGCGATCCGGATCTCGCCGCCGCTCGGCTTGTCGATCCCCGCCACCAGATTGAGCAGCGTCGACTTGCCCGAGCCCGACGGCCCCATCAGCGCGACGTAGTCGCCCGGGAAGACGTCGAGATTGATGCCCACGAGCACCGGGATGACCTGATCGCCGCGTACGTAGTATTTCGTGAGCCCGCGGATCGCGACGAGCGGCTGCGCCACGGACGCCGCGGCGATGGGGGCGGGCGCCGCGACGGCATCGGGTTCGCTCATCGGCAACGCGCTGCTCCGGGGACCGCGCCTACTTCTGCGTGACCTTCACGAGCGCACCCGGCTTCAGGTCGGCCGCGGGCTTCAGCACGACCTTCTCGCCCGACTTCACGTCGCCCGTGATCGCAACCAGGTCGCCGACCCGGATCCCCGGCACGACCCGCACCGCGACCGCCCTGCCGTCGCGGATCGCGAACAGCACCGGAGCGCCGTCGCGGGTGGCGAGCGCGTCGGATTGCACGGCGACGAGCGCCTTCTGCTGGTCCGCCGTCACGTCCTGCGACAGGAACGAGACCTTGGCGCTCATGTCCGGGAGTATCCGCGGGTCGATCGCGTCGAACTGCACCTTGGTCATCACGGTCGCCTTCGCGCGATCAACCGTCGGCACCATGCGGCCGATGCGGCCGCGAAAGCGCGTGTCGGGGAGCGCGTCGAGCGTGATCTCGCAGGGCTGCCCGACCCTGACCCGGGCGAGGCTCGACTCCGAGACGTCGGCCTCGACCTCGAGCGTGCTCATGTCGGCCATGTTGACCACCGCACCCTTGGAATCCGCCGCCGACGAGAACGGCGTCACCATGTCGCCGACGTTCGCGCTCTTCGAGACGATCACGCCGTCGAACGGCGCGCGGATCAGCGTGTAGTCGACGGCGACCTGCGCGTTGCGCGCGTTCGCCTCGGCCACGGCGATCCCGGCCTTCGCGTTCGCGACGCCGGCGATCGCGCGGTCGGCGCGCGCCTTCGCCGAGTCGACCGCCGATGGCGAGACGAAGCCCTGGGCGAGGAGGTCCTGGTTGCGCTTCAGCGACGTCAGCGCATCCCATTCGTCGGCCTGCGCCTGGGCGAGCGCCGCGTGCGCCACCTTGACGTTCGCCGCCGCGCTTTCCGATTGTGCGACGACGTCCCGGTTGTCGAGGCGCGCGATCAATTCGCCGGCGCGCACGCGCGAGCCCTCGGCGACACCGAGCCACTCGAGGCGGCCGGTCGCCTTCGACGCGATCGCCGCCTTGCGCTGCGCGACGACGTAACCGGTGGCGTTGAGCACGACGTACTGCTGCGACGGGTACGTGGTGACGACCGCCGTCGCCTGCACCGTCGCCACCTGCGGCTGCAGCGCGTACCAGACGCAGCCCGCGAGCGCGAGCGCCGCGAGCGCGCCCGCCCAGATCCATCTCCTGCGGCGCGACGATCGGAGCGGCGCGAGGCTGCGGTCGATCCTGAGCCTGGCGATGTCGGGTTGCGGGGAGGATGTCATGGCCGACCGGACCGTCGCGGCCCGCGAAAACGCGCCGGCTGGGGCGCCGGCGCACGCGCATTCTAACCCGGCACCCGCGACGCGCGCTTCGGCGCGACCCGCGTGCCTACCCGCCTTCGAGCGGCACCGGCTCCGGCGGCGTGCGCTCGCCCCGGCGGCTCGCAAGCCACGAGCGCAGCGAGATGATGGCGAGACCGGCCGCGATGCAGCCGATGCCGATCCACTCGCCGGCCCGCAGCCGCTCGTCGAAGACCAGCATCGACGACAGCAGCGCGATGACCGGGATCGCCAGCATGTTGAGCGACGCCGTGCCCGCCGTCAGGAACCGCAGCACGGCGATCCACAGCAGGAATCCGACCGCGGTCGACAGCGCGCCGGTCCACAGCAGCAGCATGACGTAGGTCGCGCTCCACCGCGCATCCGGCAGCGGCAGCGCGAGCGGCAGCAGGGTCAGCGGCAGGATTCCCACCAGCATCTGCCAGGCGATGAAGTTCAGCATGTCGAAGCCGCGCGCGCGCTGGAAGTACTTCATCGCGATCGTGCCCGCCGCCCAGCCGAAACCCGACAGCACCGCCCAGAGCTTGGGCTTCAGGTCGCCCTGCCAGTTCCAGGGCTCGACGACAAGCGCGAGCCCGGCGAGCGCGAAGGCGATCGCAAACCACTGGATGCCGCGAACGCGCTCCCCGAGCACCGGCCACGCGAGCAGCAGCGTCCAGAACGGCATCGTGAACACCAGCACCGACGTGCGGCCCACGCCCCCTTCCGCCAGCGCCATCACCGTCGAGCCGAAGTTGATCGTCGTCTGGAAGAAGCCGGTGACGACGACGGCGGCCCACGAGTCGGGCAGCAGCCGGCGCCGGCGCCAGAGCAGCACCGCGAAGAGCACGGCGACGGCGACCCACGTGCGCTGGATGTTGAAGACGATCGGATCGGCGCGGGCGAGCGCCAGCTTCATCGCGATCCAGTTGCTGCCCCAGATCGCCGTGAGAACCGCGAGCGCGACGTACGCCCCGCGCCGCGACTGCACGACCCAACGCCATGCAATCAATGGAGCACCCTTGGCGCTACGCGCCGTCCCTCCGGGGGCCGCCCGCGCGAGCAGGGCGAAGCCAAGGCCCGGAGGGCGCGTCTGCGAGCGCGGGTGGCGGCCGACATCGAGGTGCACGGCGCGCGCGCCACCGCGCGGAGGCCGCAGCAATTCGCGCCTTGGGACGGCCCGGCGGCGCTCATGGCAGAAAGGCCTCCATCGCGGCGGCCACGGCTGCCGGCTGATCGTGGTGCAGCATGTGGCCGGCATCGGCGATCGTCACCATCCGGCCGTTCGGAATGTGCGCGAAGCGGCGCCGGATCCCGGCGAAGCTGTCGGTCGCGCCCTCGCCCTCCGGATGCTCGTCGAGCCACTTCGGGATGTTCGACTCCGCCGCGGCGACCCACAGCGTCGGCGCCGTGATGTTGCGCCACACCGCATAGGTCTCCTCGATCCGGTAGACGGTCGGGAACGGCAGCCGGTGGCGCGGATCGGACGCGAGCCGCGCGCGGCCGTCGGGAAGCACCTCGGCCCAGTGGCCCGCGAGAAACAGCGCCTTGTCCCGCGGCAGCCGCGCGTTGTTCTTCTGCAGCCGGTCGGCGACCGCATCGAGGCTCGCGTAGACGGTGAAATCCTGCGGTGCCGCGATCGCGTCCAGCCACTTCGCGATCTTGACCGGCGCCTGCCCGGGATCCTCGGCCCGGATCCCGAAGCCGTCGAGCGACACGACGGCGCGCACGCGGCCGGGGCGCACGCCCGCGTAGTGGAGGACGACGTTGCCGCCCAGACTGTGGCCCGCGAGATTCACCGCCTCGCCCGCCGCGAACGCCTGCAGCAGCGCCTCGAGGTCGGCGACGTAATCGGCGTACCAGTAGCCCTGCGGCTGCCACGCGCTCTTCCCGTATCCGCGCAGGTCCGGCGCGATCACGTACCACTCGCGCGCGAACGCGTCGACGAGGAACTGGAACGACGCCGCGACGTCCATCCAGCCGTGGAGCAGGAACAGCTTCGGTGCCGCCGGGTCGCCCCAAGTCAGCACGTGCGCGGCGAGGCCGCGCAGGTCGATCCGGTGCGATCGCGACGGCTTCAAGGCGATCTCCCGCGGCGGTCCGGGGCCGGCGGCCGCGTCCCGTCCGCAACGCGGCGCGTCACTTCTTCCGGCACAGCGCGAGGCCGTCCTGCCAGCCGGTGCGGTAGTTGCCATCCGCGGAGAAGCGCACGCCGTCCTTGCGCTCGGGCCCCGTCGCGCTCGCGCACCCGTCGGCATAGCCCTGCCGGTACGGGAGCGGAAAGCCGGAGAGGTTGACCGCGGGCGCGGGCGGCTCCGCGTTCGCCGGAAGCGGCGGTGCGACGGCCGGAGCCTTCGGCGTCTGCGCGCAGCCGCCTGCCGCCGCGACGAGCGCGACCAGCACCGCCGCACGCAGCGAAAGCGCACACCGCGCGACAGACGGACGGAGGGTCAAAGAGGGAAACGGCAGACGGTGATCGGGGTAAAATTCTAGCACCCTTCCGTCTGCGCCCATGGCCGCGCCCCACTTCGTACACCTGCGACTGCACAGCGAGTTCTCGATCGTCGACGGCACCGTTCGCATCGACGACGGCATCGCGGCGGCGGCGGTGGACGGCATGCCCGCGCTCGCGGTCACCGATCTCGACAACGCGTTCGGGCTCGTGAAGTTCTACAAGGCCGCGCGCGCGCGCGGCATCAAGCCGGTCTTCGGCTGCGACGTCTGGCTCACGCACGAGGGCGAGCGCGACCAGCCGTTCCGCGCGCTGCTGCTCGCACAGTCGCGCGCCGGTTACCTGAAGCTCACCGAATGGCTGACGCGCGCGTACCGCAGCAACCAGTACCGGGGCCGTGCCGAGCTAAAGCGCGACTGGTTCGGCGAAGGCACGGACGGGCTGATCGCGCTGTCGGGGGCACGCGACGGCGACGTCGGCGGCGCGCTCGCGCAGGGCAACGCGCCGGGTGCGGCGAAGGCCGCGCTGGCGTGGGCCGCGGCGTTCCCCGACCGCTACTACCTCGAAGTGCAGCGCGCGGGCCATGCCGACGACGACGCGCTCGTCGCCGCCACCGTCAGGCTCGCGGCCGAGCTCGACCTGCCCGTCGTCGCCACGCACCCGGTGCAGTTCCTGCGGCGCGAGGATTTCCGCGCGCACGAGGCGCGGGTCTGCATTGCGGAGGGCTACGTCCTCGCCGATCCGCGGCGACCCCGCCGCTTCACGCCCGACCAGTACTTCAAGACGCAGGCCGAGATGGCCGCGGCGTTCGCCGACCTGCCCGAGGCGCTCGCGAACTCCGTCGCGATCGCGCAGCGCTGCAACCTGACGATCCCGCTCGGCAAGAACTACCTTCCCGATTTTCCGACGCCGTCCGGCGTCACCCTGGACGAGCACCTGCACGCCGAGGCGTCCGCCGGCCTGGACCGGCGGCTCGCGGCCCTCTACCCGGATCCGCAGGCGCGCGCCGCGAAGCACCCCGAGTACGCCGCGCGGCTCGAGTTCGAAGCGAAGACCATCGTGCAGATGGGATTCGCCGGCTACTTCCTGATCGTCGCCGACTTCATCAACTGGGCGAAGGCCAACGGCGTGCCGGTCGGCCCGGGTCGCGGCTCCGGCGCCGGCTCGCTCGTCGCGTACGCGCTCGGCATCACCGACCTCGATCCGCTGCGCTACGGGCTGCTGTTCGAGCGCTTCCTCAACCCCGAGCGGGTATCGATGCCGGACTTCGACATCGACTTCTGCCAGGACGGCCGCGACCGCGTCATCGACTACGTGAAGAAGAAGTACGGCGCGGACTCGGTCTCGCAGATCGCGACCTTCGGCACGATGGCCGCGAAGGCGGCCGTGCGCGACGTCGGCCGCGTGCTCGACCTGCCCTACCTGTTCTGCGACGGCATCGCGAAGCTGATCCCGTTCCAGCCCGGCAAGCTCATCACGCTGAAGGAGGCGCGCGAGATGGAACCGCTGCTCGCCGAACGCGAGCAGAAGGAGGAGGAGGTCCGCGAACTGCTGGCGCTCGCCGAGTCGGTCGAGGGCCTGACGCGCAACGTCGGCATGCACGCGGGCGGCGTGCTGATCGCGCCGGGCAAGCTCACCGACTTCTGCCCGCTCTACACGCAGCCGGGCTCCGACGCGATCGTCTCGCAGTTCGACAAGGACGACGTCGAGGCGGTGGGCCTCGTCAAGTTCGACTTCCTGGGCCTCACCACGCTCACGATCCTCGACTGGACGCTGCGCTACGTGAAGCGCCTCGATCCGGCGAGCGGCTTGAGCCTGGAGGCGCTGCCGCTCGACGACCGGCCCAGCTACGACATCTTCAAGGCGGCCAATACGGCGGCGGTGTTCCAGTTCGAATCGCGCGGAATGCGCGAGCTCATGCAGCAGGCGCCGCCGACGCGCTTCGAGGACATCATCGCGCTGGTCGCGCTCTACCGGCCGGGACCGATGGAGCTGATCCCCTCCTACGTCGCGCGCAAGACCGGCCGCGAGCGCGTCGAGTATCCGGACCCGCGGCTCGAGCCGATCCTGGGACCCACGTACGGCGTGATGGTCTACCAGGAGCAGGTGATGCAGATCGCGCAGGTGATCGGCGGCTACACGCTAGGCGCCGCCGACCTGCTGCGGCGCGCGATGGGCAAGAAGAACAAGGAGGAGATGGCGCGGCACCGCGACATCTTCATCGCCGGCGCGGAGAAGAACGGCGTGTCGAAGCCCAAGGCGACCGCGCTCTTCGACCTGATGGAGAAGTTCGCCGGCTACGGCTTCAACAAGTCGCACGCGGCGGCGTACGCGCTGGTCGCCTACCAGACCGCGTACATGAAGGCGCACCACCCCGCCGCGTTCGCAGCGGCCAACCTGTCGCTGGTGATGGACGACACCGACAAGGTCCGCGCGCTCTACGACGACGCCGTCGCGAACGGGCTAGCCATCGTGCCGCCCGACGTCAACGCGTCGAACTACCGGTTCGAGCCGATCGACGGGCAGCGCATCCGCTACGGCCTCGGCGGGATCAAGGGCACCGGCGCGCAGGCGATCGAGGCGATCGTCGCGGCGCGCGGCGCGGGTGGCCCGTTCGCCGACCTGTTCGATTTCTGCCGGCGCATCGACAAGCGTCTCGTCAACCGCCGTGCCGTCGAGGCGCTGATCCGCGGCGGCGCCTTCGACGCGATCGACCCGCGTCGCGCGACGCTCTTCGCGTCGGTCGGCGTCGCGCTCTCCGAGGCGGAAAAGGCGGAAGCCGCGGCGGCGCAGGTGTCGCTCTTCGGCGACGGCGTCGAGCACGCCGGCCTCTCGCTCGTCGCGACGCGCGAGTGGACCGACGCCGAGCGGTTGACGCACGAGAAGGCGGCGCTCGGCTTCTACCTGTCGGGCCACCCGTACGCGGCGTTCGCCGGCGAGCTCGCACCTCTGATCCGGCAGCCGCTCTCGGGGCTGCAGCCGAAGCGCGAGCCGGTGCTCATCGCCGGCATCGTCACGGCGATCCGCACGCAGAACTCGCGCCGCGGCAAGATGGCGATCGTCACGCTGGACGACGGCGGGGGCTCGGCCGAGGTCGTCGTGTACAACGAGACGTACGACGCCGCGCGCAACCTGCTGCGCGAGGATCAGCTGGTGATCTTCGAGGCCAAGGTCATGCAGCGCAACGGCGAGGACGGGCAGGCGCAGGGCCTGCGCGTCATCGCCGAGGGCGTGTACGACCTCGCCGCGATCCGCAGGCGGCACGCGAAGGCGCTGCGCCTCGCGTGCAACGGCGGCGCCGACGCCGCGCGGCTCGCGGATCTGCTCGAGCCCTTCCGCAACGGCAGCTGCCCGATCGTCGTCGAGTATCGCAACCGCGGCGTCGGCGGCGAACTCGAGCTGCCGGACGCGTGGCGCGTCAACCTCGACGACCCGCTGCTGGCGCGATTGAAGGAATGGCTGGCGCCCGAGAACGTGCGGGTGGTGTATTGAGCCCGAGGTGACGCCTCGCCGTCGCGGGTGGCCGCGGCGCGGACTGTGGCTCCACCGCGATTTCCTGCTGCTGTGGAGCGCGCAGGGCGTCTCGGCGATCGGCTCGCGGATCACCCGTACGGCGCTGCCGATGGCGGCGATCCTCGTCGCCGGCGCGGGTGCGTTCGAACTCGGTCTGCTCGCAGTCGCGCTGACCGCGCCCCGTGCGCTCGTCGCGTGGTTCGCCGGCGGCTGGGTGGACCGCCACGGCCGGCGCTCGCTGCTCATCGCCACCGACCTCGTGCGCGCCGTTGCGCTGCTCACGATCCCCGCGGCCGCCTTCGCCGGGAAGCTGTCGCTTCCGCTGCTCTACGCGGTCGCCGTGATTACCGGCGTGGCGACCGTGCTGTTCGAGATCGCCGACCACGTCTTCATCACGGACCTCGTCCCCCGCAAGCGGCTGCAGGACGCGAACGGCAAGCGCGAGGCAGTCGACGCCGTCGCCGAGATCTCCGGCCCCGCCATCGGCGGCGCGCTGGTCGCGTGGCTGACGGCGCCGCTCGCGATCGCGGCTGACGCCGCGACGTTCGTCGTTTCCGCCCTGCTCGTCGGCCGGATTCGCAAGCGCGAAACCGTGACGCCGCCGGCGACGACGCCGTCGTTCGCCGAGGACGTCCGCACCGGAATCCGGGTGGTCTGGCGCGACCCCGCGATTCGCGCGCTCTTTGTCGCCACCGCGACGATGACGCTGTTCGGCAGCTTCATGGCGTCGCTCTACACGCTCTACGCGCTCTCCGACCTCGGCTTGAGCCCGACGCAGCTCGGGATCGCGATCGGCTGCGGCGGCATCGGCGGATTCGCCGGGGCAGCGCTGGCCCGGCCGACGGTGAAACGCTTGGGCATGCGCCGCACGCTGATCGGAACGATGCTGGCCGGCGCCGTGCTGCAGGTGTTGATTCCGCTCGCCCCGGCCGTGCCCTGGATCGCGATGACGTTCCTGATCGTCACCCAGGTTTTCGGCGACGGCGTGCTGACCATCTACCTGATCAGCGAGACGACGCTACGCCAGAGCCTGCTGCCCCCCGCGGCGCTCGGGCGCGCGGCCGCGACGTGGCAGGTCGCCTCCGGCGTGCTGACGCCCACGGGCGCGATCCTGGGCGCAGTCCTCGCCGAGACGATCGGGATGCGGCCGACGCTGTGGCTGCTCGCGCTCGGCATGCTGCTCGCGGCGGCCTCGCTCATCGCCGCGCGGCGCGCGCTGCCCGAGGCATTGCCGCCGATCACGATGCGTTGACGAGCGCCGGTATGGTCGACCGAGCGACAAGCCCCCGGGGCGGGAGAACTTCGGGTACGTCCAATAGCAGACCTTAGGCGCCGTTAGCTCTTGGTGTCCACCGTGCTCAGCATTGCTCCCGAAATCTCCTGCTCCCCGCGCTTGCTGAGTTCGTCGGCCGCGTTGCTGCGGTCTCGCTCGTCCTTGTTCTGACTCAGCTTCCACTTCCCGACTATCTTCGCTATCTCGATTTCGATGCCAACGATGTTCGATAGCATCTGATCGATGTACTCGGCCGACGAATCCGTCATCTTCCAAGGCTTGGGCGAGCCCGTCTGCGCTTCGTGGGTACGCGTTAGTCGAGCCACGACTCCGCGGACGAAGCGCTCGTCGTCGCGAATGTACAGTTTCCCATGGACGTGCACAACGCGGTAGTTCCACGTCGGAACTTGTCTATGGAACTCGTGCTTGCTCGGATACCAGTTGGGTGAGATGTAAGCGTCGTCCGCCCGAAATATCACCAGTGCCTCATCGCCGTCCTTTGCCTCTTTCCACAATGGATTGGCCCGAGCGACGTGCGCCAGGAGTTTCGTTGGCTTTTCCTTGGCTTCATCTATCATAAACGGCACATGGTTGGCGTCGAGTCCATTGGGACCGCGAACCACCAATGCGCCGAGAGGGTGCGCAGCAATCGTTCGCAGGAGTTCTTCATCCCGCGCTTCCTCGAAGTGGTTTGGCAAATACATGAGCTCATCTCGCCGAGGCTAAAGGCTAATTCTACCGGTCAATACCCGCACGGTGGACAGGCCGTTCGGAGTGTCCGCTTGGGGTCGAGACCCGTCAACGGTCACGATTGCATTGCCGGATCGCCGGATGGTCGGGATCGGGGGCGATGTGTCGGCGAATACCCGACGGCGCCCGCATCCTCAGCCTGCGGAGAGGAGCTCCCGCAACGCCGTCTTCAGCACCTTCCCGGTGTCGTTCTTCGGCAGCTCGGGCAGGAAGACGTACGCCTTCGGACGCTTGAAGCGCGCGATGTGCGCTAGGCACAGCGCATCGAGGGCGCTCTCCAGACCGCGCCTCGCTCCGGCATTCGCAGCGGCGGCGCCGCGGGCGACGATGCACGCGACCACCTCCTCGCCCCAGTCACCGTGCGGGCGGCCGATCACGGCGGCCTCGGCGACGGCCGGATGCAGCAGCAGCACCTCCTCGACTTCCCGCGGGTAGATGTTCGAGCCGCCGGAAACGATCAGGTCCTTCGAGCGGTCCCTGAGCGTGAGGAACCCGTCGGCGTCGAGGCTGCCGACGTCGCCGGTGTGCAGCCGACCGTTGGCCAGCGTGGTCCGCGTCGCCTCCGGATTCCTCCAGTAGCCCTGCATGACCGTCGGCCCGCGCACGAGCACTTCGCCGATCTCGCCGACAGGCAGCGCCCGGTCGTCCGCGTCGCTGACACGCACGTCGATGCCCTCCTGCGCGATGCCCACCGAGCCGAGCCGCGCGTCGTCGCCGCGCGCGATCGCGTCGGCTACCTGCGCGCGGTTCATCGCGGTGATCGTCATCGGCGATTCGCCCTGGCCGTAAATCTGCGCGAGCCGCGGGCCGAGCGCGGCGAAGGCCGCCTTCGCGTCGGCGACGTACATCGGACCGCCGCCATAGACGATGCTCTTCAGGCGGTCGAGCCGCGCGTTCCCGAGCGCCGGCGCCGCGACGAGGCGCTTCACCATCGTCGGTGCCGCGAAGAAGCACGCGCGGTCCCACGCCGCGAGGAGCGCGCAGATCTCGTCGGGCTCGAAGCCGCCCGACTCGGGGACCACGTTGACGGCCCCGGCCTCGACGTGCGGCAGCACGTAAAGCCCGGAGCCGTGCGACAGCGGCGCGGGGTGCAGCAGCGCGTCGCCCGGCGCGACCGACTCGACGCACGCGAGAAAACAGCGGCTCATCGCGCGCAGGTTGCCGTGCGAGATCATGACGCCCTTTGGACGGCCGGTCGTGCCGCTCGTGTAGAAGAGCCAGGCGGGGTCGTCCGGCGCGCACGGCGCGGGACCGGTCCCCGGCGCTCCCTCCCGCAGTCGCGCGTATTCGCCACTGCCGAGTTCGACGACGCGCGCGAGCGTCGCTGGCGCCGCGCCTTCCGCACCGATCGCCGCGTGCCACGCCGCGTCGACGAACGCCCAGCGCGCGCCGCTGTCCGCGAGCACGTAGGCGAGCTCCTTCGGATGGAGCTTCGCGTTCACCGGAACCGCGACGAGCCCCGCCCACCAGCAGCCGAACAGCGCCTCCACATAGGCCGGGTCGTTGCGCGAGACGAGCGCGACGCGGTCTCCGGGCGAGAGCCCCGCCGCCTCGAAGCTCCCGCCGAGTCGGGCGGCGCGCGCCGCGAGTGTCGCGTAGTCACAGAGCACGGTGCCCCCCAGCGCGAGCGCCGGCAGCCGCGGCCACGCGCGCGCGCTACGCGCGAGCAGCGATGCGACGTTGTGCTCCGGTGACGACGACACGTTCGGCGGCAAGAGGAACGGGGACCCGGCGTCGACGCGCCGGGTGTCAGAGTCTAGCGCAACGATCGCGGGGCACGCGCGCGGCTTCGGCTAGAATGGCCGGCACCCCTTCCCCCGGAGCATGCATGCCGAACACCCGCCCGCTTCCCGCCACGATGCGCTACGTCGCCGCCCGCGAGCCCGGCCCGCCCGACGTGCTGGCGCTGGCCGAAGGCCCGCTGCCGCAGCCGAAGGCCGGCGAGGTGCTGGTCGAGGTGAGCCACGCCGGCGTGAACCGCCCCGACTGCTTGCAGCGCGCAGGGGCCTATCCCCCGCCGGCGGACGCGTCGCCGATCATCGGCCTCGAGATCGCGGGCACGGTCGTCGCGTGCGGCGAAGGCGTGACGTCGTGGCGCGTCGGCGACGTCGTCTGCGCGCTGACGCCGGGCGGCGGCTATGCCGAGTACTGCACGACCCCGGCCGCCTTCTGCCTGCCGATCCCCAAAGGTCTCACGCTGCTGGAAGCGGCGAGCCTGCCGGAGAACTTCTACACCGTCTGGAACAACCTCTTCGACCGCGGGCGCTTGAAGTGCGGCGAGAAGGTGCTGATCCACGGCGGCTCGAGCGGCATCGGCCTGACCGCGATCCAGCTTGCGAAGCAGATCGACGCCACGGTGTTCACGACCGTCGGCAGCGACGACAAGGCCGCGTACTGCCGCTCGCTCGGCGCCGATCACGCGATCAATTACCGGACGCACGACTTCGTCGCGGAGATCGCGCGCATCACCGGCAAGCGCGGCGTCGACGTCGTGCTCGACATGGTCGGCGGCGATTACATCGAGAAGAACCTGAAGTGCCTGGCGCTCGAGGGCCGGCTCGTCATCATCGCGTTCCTGCGCGGCGGCCGGGTCGAGGTCGACTGGCGCCCCATCATGATGAAGCGCCTCACCGTCACCGGCTCGACGCTGCGCGCGAGCCCGACCGAGCGCAAGGCGGAGATCGCGAACTCGCTGCGCGAGAAAGTCTGGCCGCTGCTCGAGAGCCGCGAGGTGAAGCCCGTCGTCCACCGCGTGTTCCCGCTCGCCGAGGCGGCGGCCGCGCACGCGCTGATGGAGTCGTCGCAGCACGTCGGCAAGATCATGCTCGAGGTGCGGGGCGGCGGCTGAGCCGGCGCGAAGCGCGACGCGGCGCAGCGCTGTCGCGGATCAATACGTCGCGCGCCCGCCGGAAAGATCGAACACCGCTCCCGTCGAGAACGAGCACTCCTCGCTCGCGAGCCAGCACACGAGCGCGGCGATCTCGTCGACGGTGCCGAAGCGCCCCATCGGGATCTTCGACAGCATGAAGTCGATGTGCTGCTGCGTCATCTGGTCGAAGATCGCCGTGCGCACCGCGGCGGGCGTCACGCAGTTCACGCGGATGCCGGTCTTCGCAAGCTCCTTGCCGAGCGACTTGGTGAGGCCGATCACGCCGGCCTTCGACGTGCTGTAGGCCGACGCGTTCGGATTGCCCTCCTTGCCGGCGACCGACGCGATGTTGACGATCCGGCCGTAGTCGTGGCGCAGCATGGCGGGCACGACGGCGCGGTTGCAGTAGAAGAGGCCGTTGAGGTTGACGTCGATCACCTGCCGCCACGCGTCGACCGGGTACTCCCACGTCGGCGTGTTCGGGCCCGTGATGCCGGCCGAGCAGACGAGCACGTCGATCCGCTGCATCGCCTGCGCCGTCGTCGCCGCGGCGCGCGCGACGGCGTCGGCGTCGGCGACGTCGAGCGCGACGGTGAGCGTGGCGCCGGCGAGCGCCGCCTTCGCCTTCGCGAGCGCCGCCTCGTCGCGGTCCCACAGCACGACCGCCGCGCCGCCGGCCGCGAGTCGGCGCGCGACGGCCAGGCCGATGCCGGCCGCGCCGCCGGTGACGACGGCCGTCCGGCCCTGGAAGTCAAGCTTGTTCATCCGTCCGCTTTCCGCTCACTTGATGATCAGCACGAGGTTGATCACGAGCAGCAGGACCCCGATCACCGCGACCACCGAAACGACGGCGGTCAGCGCGTTCTTCGTCTCGCCCTGGAACACCGCGAACTCGTCGGCGAGCTCCGCCATCTGGTCGTTGTTCGACAGCGTTTCGACCAGTGCGCGGTCCTCCTCGATGCCCGGGCTCTCCGGAACATCGGGAACCGTGATCGGCAGGATCACCGAGAAGTTCGTCACCGGCAGCGACCGGTACCGCTTGTTGTCCCAGAGCTTCGTCCTGACGCCGTTGCGCAGCGTGTAACCCATGCCGCGCGTCTCGCGCGCCGAAACGCGCTCGCCGGCCTGCACGTAGAACTTCGACGGCAGCCGCCCCGAGATCGCCACCTTGAGCAGCGCCTCGAACTTCGCCGTCGACATCGCGATGTTGATCTGGAAGTTCGCCGGATTGTGGTCCTCGTCCTTGCCGTCCGTGTCGACGTAGACGAGCGAGCCGACCGCCTTGTTCTCGTTGCGTCCGCGCTCCTCCTTGCGCTCGCGGATGCGCAGCGTGCCCGCCGTCGATTCCAGCCTTCCGCCGACCGCGAGCGCGACCGTCTCGCCCTTGGCGACGAGCACTTTCATGACCAGGACGCTCTCGCGGCCCTGCTCGATGACGAGCCGCGCCTTGGTCGGCTTGAATGCCACGATGGGCATGAGCTAGCTCGTCATTCCACGGTCGTCACGATGGTCATGCACAGTCTCGCACGCCCGCTGCCGGACGCGAAGGACGCGCTCCAAAACAGTATCCGTTCCCACGCAATTCGCAAGTCTGTCGGGTGCGCGAAGGCGACGCCCCCGGCGCGCGTACGATCCCGGTGCCGGCAGTAGGAGTCGAACCCACGACCAACGGTTTACAAAACCGCTGCTCTACCAGCTGAGCTATGCCGGCCACGACGGTGATTTTACTCGCGCCGACGGCGCCCAAGGGATATTCGGCGCGAAACCGCGGCCGTCAACACCGCAGAAACAAAGGAAAAAAATCGGCGGGGACCGGCGCGGCCGCGCGCGTTACAACCGGTGGTCTACACCCGCGCGCCCCGACCGGGGCGCAGCGGTGTCCCGAACGCCGGCGCCCCACTCTGCGCGCACCGCCCTTCCGGGCGGGCCGACAGGCGACGGTGTTCAACACGTACACCACAACTTTCCTGCCCGCGCAGCGGACCGGGAGGTGCGACCGGATTCGCCCCGGTCGACGCGGACACGGCGGCGGTGGGCTACTTGATGACCTGCAGGTGCGGCGGGCGCGGCTTGCTCGGCTCGCGCTCCTTGGCGTCCCCGGCGTCCTGGGCGTCCTTGTCGAGCGCTGCGTCGATGTCGGGCTCGGCTGGCGCGGTGGCGGCGGCAAGCGAGGCCGTCGGGCTCTGCGCGACGGTGAACGCGAAGCCGTATCCGGTCTCCTTGGCGAAGATGCCTGCGACGGCGGACATCGGCACCGAGACCTCCTGCGAGGTGCCGGAGAAGCGCGCCGAGAAGCGCACGCCGTCGTTGTCGATCGTGAGCCGGCGCGTCGCCGACGCCCCGATGTTGAGCACGATCTCGCCGTTCTTGACGAACGCGGCCGGAACGCGCGTCTCGCCGTTCACCTTGACGGCGAGATAGGGCGTGAGCCCGTTGTCCGCGCACCACTCGCAGATCGCGCGGACGAGATACGGCTTGGCGGACTGCTCGGACATGCGGTCAGAATATTACGCGCAGGGCCGCTGCGGTCAAGCGACACCGCCCGGAGCGCCTCCCCGACGCCGGGGCGGCGCCGGCCTTCCCGCGCGGTGCGGGGCCCGCCGCATGCGCCGTCGCGAGGACGGTCACTTCCGCATGCCGCGTTCCGCCGACGTCATCGCCTCCGAGAACGCCGGCCGCGCGAACAGGCGCTCGGCGTATTTCATGAGCGGCGCCGCCTGCTTCGGCATCTGGATGCCGTAGTAGTCGAGCCGCCACAGGAGCGGCGTGATCGCGACGTCCAGCATCGAGTATTCCTCGCCCAGCATGTGCTTGTGCTTGGCGAACACCGGCGCGATCTGCAGCAGGCTGTCGCGGACGTGGCTGCGCGCCTTCTCGAGCTGCTTCTGGTTGTTGCCCTCGAGGGCCTCGATGTGGCAGAACATCTCCTTCTCGAACCGGTGCAGGAACAGCCGCGCGCGCGCGCGCATCACCGGATCGGCGGGCATCAGCTGCGGGTGCGGGAAGCGCTCGTCGATGTACTCGTTGATGATGTTCGACTCGTGCAGCACGAGGTCGCGCTCGACCAGCACGGGAACCTGGTTGTACGGATTCATCACCGCCAGGTCCTCGGGTTTGTGGTCGAGGTCCACGTCGATGATCTGGAAGTCCATCCCCTTTTCGTGCAGGACGATGCGACAGCGCTGGCTGAAGGGATCGGTGGTCCCGGAATAGAGCGTCATCATGGTGCGGATCTCCTCGCGCGGGGCGGGCTAACGACTGAAATGGGGGCGCCGGCGCCGAATTGCAACGGGGCAGGAGCCGGAAGATCACCCCTGCCGGGCGCCGCGGACGGCCGGCGCGTCAATGCCAAACGCGGCCGACGGGCAGCAGGCGCGGCCGCCCAACGGAACATGATTGCAAACGCGCGCACGCGGCGCTCCGGTGCCGCCCGGCCGCGCCGCGGCCTCGCGTCAGTGGACGTCCTTCCAATACTCGCGCTTCAGCCAGTAGGCGAACACGAACAGCACGCCCAGGTACAGCAGGACGATCAGGCCGAGCCGCAGCCGCTTGTTCTTGGCCGGCTCGCTCATGTAATCCAGGTAGTTGACGAGGTCGGCGACCGTCGCGCGATACTCGACCGGGGTGAGCGCGCCCGGCGTGTCGACCGCCAGCGTCTTCACGACGTACGTGTGGTTCTTGCCGGGGGCGAGCACGACGATGCCCTTCGCCGCGAGCGCCGCCGCCTGGGCCTCCTCGTGCGACTTGAATTCGGCGGTGACGAGCCGGTTCGCGCCCGACAGCTCCGCCAGCACGTGCGGCATCGCGACGTTGGGGAACACCAGGTTGTTCCAGCCGCTCGGCGCGGCGTCGTCCCGGTAGAAGCCGAGAAAGTAGTTGTACAGCCAGTCGACCCCGCGCACGCGGGCCTCCACCGACAGGTCGGGCGGCGTCACGCCGAACCAGGCCTTGCCGTCGGCCGGCGTCATCGCAACCGTCATCGTGTCGCCGATCTTCGTCGTGGCGAACATCAGGCTGTCGCGGATCTGCGCTTCGGTGAGCCCGAGCTCGGTAAGCCGGTTGTAGCGCATGTACTTCGCGGTGTGGCAGTTGAGGCAGTAGTTGACGAACGTGCGCACGCCCCGCTGCTGCGATGCGAGGTCGAGGCGGTTGACCGGCGAGGCTTCGAGCCGGATGTCGGCGCCGCCCGCCGCGGACGCGGCGCCCGCGGCGGCGAGGAGAAGCGCGGCGAGCAATGCGGTGGCCCTGCTCATGGTCGTCATCCGGTCACCCTGTCCGGAACGGGCTTCGTCCTGTCGCGCGCCGTGTACCAGGGCATCAGGAGGAAGAAGAGGAAGTAGGCGACGGTGAGCACGCGCGCGGCCACCGTCGCCCGGTCGGCCGTTCCCAGCAGCGGCCAGCTCTCCGGGAACTGGCCCCAGACGGTCACGGGAACGACGCCGAGGTATCCGAGGAGCAGGAAGCTCACGACGAACACGGCGAGCCAGGACTTGTAGAGCCCGCCGCGGTAGCGGATCGACTTGACGGCGCCGCGGTCGAGCCACGGCAGCGCGAAGAGGATCATCACCGCGGCGCCCATGACGATCACGCCCCAGAACTGGCTGCCGAGGAACGACGGCACCGCGCGGAGCATCGCGTAGAAAGGTGTGAAGTACCACACGGGCGCGATGTGCTCCGGCGTCTTCAGCGGGTCCGCCGGAATGAAGTTGTTGGCCTCGAGGAAGTAGCCGCCCATGTCCGGCACGAAGAACACGACGACCGAGAAGACGGCGAGGAAGACGACCACGCCGACGATGTCCTTCACCGAGTAGTACGGGTGCGAGTTGATCCCGTCGAGCGGGAGGCCCGTGGCGGGGTCCTTCGGCTGCTTCTTGATCTCGATGCCGTCCGGATTGTTCGAGCCGGTCTCGTGGAGCGCCATCAGGTGGGCCGCGACGATGCCGATCAGCACCAGCGGCACCCCCACCACGTGGAACGCGAAGAACCGGTTGAGCGTGATGTCGGAGATCGTGTAGTCGCCGCGGATCCAGATCCCGAGGTCCTCGCCGATCACCGGCACCGCCGAGAACAGGTTGACGATCACCTGCGCGCCCCAGTACGACATCTGGCCCCAGGGAAGCAGGTAGCCGAAGAAGGCCTCGGCCATCAGGCAGAGGTAGATCAGGCAGCCGAAGATCCACGTCAGCTCGCGCGGCTTGCGGTAGCTGCCGTACATCAGCGCGCGGAACATGTGCAGGTAGACGACAACGAAGAACATCGACGCCCCGGTCGAGTGCATGTAGCGGATCAGCCATCCCCACGGCAGGTCGCGCATGATGTACTCGACCGAGTCGAACGCCCTCGCCGCGTCGGGCTTGTAGCTCATCGTCAGGAAGATGCCGGTGACGATCTGCATCACCAGCACCAGCGCAGCGAGCGACCCGAAGTAGTACCAGAAGTTGAAATTCTTCGGCGCGACGTACTTGCCCCACTGGCTTTCCCAGAGCGCGGTCAGCGGGAAGCGGTCGTCGATCCAGGTCAGGAGCTTTTGCATGGCCGGTTCCCTTACGCCGACTTGCCGACGTCGCCGATGATGATCCGCGTGTCGGTCAGGTACTTGTGCGGCGGCACCGGCAGGTTCGTGGGCGCCGGCACGCCCGAGAAGACGCGCCCGGCCAGGTCGAACTTCGACTGGTGGCAGGGACAGAAGAAGCCGCCGAGCCAGTCCGGGCCCAGGTCCGCCGGCGCGACCTCGGGCCGGTACGTGGGCGAGCAGCCGAGGTGCGTGCAGATGCCGATCATCACCACGACGTTTTCCTTGATCGACCGGCGCTCGTTCTTGCAGTCGGGCGGCTGCTGCGAGGCGTTGGAGCCCGGGTCCGCGAGCTTCGGATCGAGCTTCGGCAGCGACTCGAGCATCGGCTTCGTGCGGTTGATCACCCAGACGACCTTGCCGCGCCACTCGACGTCGATCTTCTGCCCGGGCTCGAGCTTGCCGATGTCGATCTCGACCGGCGCGCCGGCCGCCTTGGCGCGCTCGCTCGGGAAGAACGACATCACGAACGGCGTCGCCGCCGCGATCGCGCCGACGCCGCCGATGACGCCGGTCGCGCCGATCAGGAAGCGGCGCTTCCCTTCGTTCACCACGCCATCCGCCATGACAACCCGTCCCCCATTGCCGTCACCGGCCGTTCCCGGCCCCTGCGCCGGCCAGAACCTGCCGCGAATCGCAAACCTGTGAATTATACGGGATTCGCGGGTCGCGCCGGAAGCCCGGCGCGCGCCGGACAGAGGAATCCTGATCGAAATCAGCGGCTTGGAGCACGGTTCCGGCGCCGCCACCGCGGTGGGTGAAGACGCCCCGGCGGCCGGCCGGCGAGCGCGGCCCGCGCGTCCGTTCCGCAACGCACCAATTGTCTATAATTCCGTTCCCCTGTCCCGCCGCGGGAAGCCCCTTGCTCCACCGATTCTGGCTTTTCTTCGCGCAGGCCTGCACGCTGTGCTTGGCCGCGCTGTTCGTCGTCGCGACGCTGCGACCGGACCTGCTCGCCCGCTTCACCGACAAGGGCGGGCACGTCGTCCTGCTCCAGGAAACCTCGACGCCGGTCACCATGCCGAGGGTCGCGAGCTATTCCGACGCCGCGAAGAAGGCGATGCCGGCGGTCGTCAACATCTACACGAGCAAGGAAATGCGCCAGCGCGGCGCGCTCGCCGACGACCCGCTGCTGCGCCGGTACTTCCCGGAATTCGCGGAGCGGTTGCCGCGGCAGCGCGCGACCAGCCTGGGCTCGGGCGTGATCGTTTCGCCCGAAGGCTACGTGCTCACCAACAACCACGTGATCGAGGGCGCCGACGACATCCAGCTCGTGCTCGCCGACGGGCGCCGCGTCGGCGCGCGCGTCCGGGGTACCGATCCGGAGTCCGACCTCGCGGTCCTGAAGGCCGAAGGCGACAACTTCCCGGCCATCACGTTCGGCGCGCTCGACCGGGTGCAGGTGGGCGACTTCGTGCTGGCGATCGGCAACCCCTTCGGCTTCGGCAACACGGTGACGCTGGGCATCGTCAGCGCACTCGGGCGCAACCACCTCGGCATCAACCGCTTCGAGGATTTCATCCAGACCGACGCCGCGATCAACCCCGGCAACTCGGGCGGTGCGCTCGTGGACTCGGCCGGCAACCTGATCGGCATCAATAGCACGATCTACTCGCAGTCGGGGGGCTCGCTCGGGATCGGCTTCGCGATTCCGGTGTCGCTCGCGCGCACGGTGCTCGAGCAGATCATCCGCGATGGCGAGGTGACGCGCGGCTGGCTCGGGATCGAGCCGCAGGAGGTGACCGTCGAGGCCGCGCGCGCACTCGGGCTGGAATCTGCCGGCGGCGTGCTGATCCGCGGCGTCGTGCCCAGGGGCCCGGCCGAGCGCGCCGGCATCCAGGGGCGCGACGTCGTGCTGGAGATCGACGGCAAGGTGACGCGCGACACGCCCGCGCTCCTCGCGCGGATCGCCGAGCTCCCGCCCGGGAGCGCCGTCAAGGTGAAAGTCTGGCGCGACGGGAAGCCGCAGGAGATGGGCGTCACCGTCGGCCGGCGGCCGGTGGTGCAGTAGCCCGGAACGCGGCTCCCGGCCCGGCGGCGGCGCCTATTGCGAGGCTTCGGGCTCCGCCGGGGCGTCGGCGTCCGGGCGCGGCACGACGAAGCGCGCCATCAGCATCCCGAGCTCGTAGAGCAGCCACAGCGGAATGGCGAGCAGCAGCTGCGACACGACGTCCGGCGGCGTGAAGATCGCACCCGCGACGAAGGCGCCGACGATCACGTACGCGCGGATCGACCTGAGCTTGGCCAGCGTCACGATGCGCATGCGCACGAGCACGATCACGACGACGGGCACCTCGAACGTGATGCCGAACGCGACGAACATCGTCAGGACGAACGACAGGTACTTGTCGATGTCGGTCATCATCGTGACGCCGGCCGGCGCGTAGGAGGCGAAGAAGCCGAACGCGATCGGAAACACCAAGAAATACGCGAACGACATCCCGATCAGGAAGAACAGGAAGCTCGACACGATCACCGGGACCGCCAGCCGCTTCTCGTGCTGGTAGAGTCCCGGCGCGACGAACGCCCACGCCTGCCACAGCACGTACGGCAGCGCCACGACGAACGCCGCCATCACGGTGACCTTGAGCGGGACCAGGAACGTGCCCGTGACGTCGGTGGCGATCATCGTCGAGCCCTGCGGCAGCACCCGCAGGAGCGGGGCAGCGAGCAGCGCGTAGATGTCCTTCGCCCACGGCACCAGGCACACCAGCACGACGACGACGGCGACGATCGCGCGCAGGAGCCGCGAGCGCAGCTCGATCAGATGCGAGATGAACGTTTCCTGCGTGCCGGCGGGCGGCGGCGGGGCACTCATCGCGGGGCCTCGGCCACCGCGTCAGAGTCGCTCGAAGCCGGGCAGCGGCGCCTGCCGCGACGCTTCCGGCTCGGCCGCTCCGGCGGGCGGTGGCTGCACGTCGGGTGCCGCGAGCGGCGGCTTCACGTCGGGTGCCGCGAGCGGCACAGGGGCCGCCGCCGCGGTCTTTCCCGCGTCCGCCGGCTGGCCGGTCCCCGCCGCGTTGAGCTCGGACTCGAGCGCACGGACATTCGACTGGATTTCCTGCTGCGCCGACGTCATCGACGTCTCGATTTCCCGGGCGGAATTCTGCACCTGCCCCTGCAGCTTGCGCAGCTCGTCCAGCTGGAGCTCGCGGTTGATGTCCGCCTTCACGTCCGAGACGTACCGCTGGAGCCGGCCGAAGAGGTGACCGAGCGTGCGCGCGGTCTTCGGCAGCTTTTCCGGGCCGAGCACGACCAGCGCCACGACGGCGACGACCATGATCTCGGAAAAGCCGATGTCGAACATCGCGGGGGCGGGCCTCGGGGGTCCGGCGTTACGCCATCGGCACCGCGCGCGTCGCGCGCAGGGGCCGCGTCAGACGCCGTACTTCAGGCCACCCTGTCCTTCTTGACCTCGCCCTCGATCGTCGCGCCGCTGATCTTCTGCGCGCCCGTCTCGGCTTCCTTGGCCGCGGCGGCCGCTTCCTCGGAGGTCTTCATCCCTTCCTTGAACCCCTTGACCGCGCCGCCCAGGTCCTGCCCGATGTTGCGCAGCTTCTTCGTGCCGAAGATCAGCAGGACGACCACCAGGACGATCAGCCAGTGCCAGATGCTCAAGCCACCCATGTGCTTCTCCTCATGTGCTCCGTCAGCTTGCGCTGCGGACGATCATCGGGCCGAGCGGATTCGGCCCGCCGATCACGTGGACGTGCAGGTGCATGACGTCCTGCCGGCCGATGCGCCCGGTGTTGACGATCGTGCGGAATCCTTCCGGCGAGCCCTGCTCGCGCGCGAGGGGGCCGGCGAGCGCCATGATCCGGCCCAGCACGCCCGCATCGTCCATCGACGCGTCCGCCAGCGACGCGATGTGTCGCTTCGGCACAAGCATGAAATGTACCGGCGCCACGGGGTCGATGTCGCGAAAGGCCAGGACCTCGTCGTCCTCGTAGACCTTGCTCGACGGGATCTCGCCCCGCACGATCCGGCAGAAAATGCAGTCCTGCACCGTTGCGTCTCCGTCTTCGATGTGCCGACACCCGGCTTGCCGCACCCATGGCCGCGGGTACGGCGATCAGGGCTTCCGCGACGCCTTTTCCGCGATCCCGGAAACGCCTTCGCGCCGGACGAGCTCCGCCCGGACGTCGTCGGGGCCGAGGCCGTGTCGCGCGAGCAGCACGAGGCAATGGAACCACAGGTCCGCGACCTCGGCGGTGATCCGCAGTTTATCACCGTCCTTCGCCGCCATGACCGTCTCGGTCGCTTCCTCGCCGATCTTCTTCAGGATGGCGTCCTCACCCCGGGCGAGGAGCCCCGCGACGTAGGACGACGCGGGGTCGGCGCCGCGGCGGGACGCGATGATCGCCGCGAGCCGGTCGAGCACGTCGGGGCGCGTCGCCGCGGGATCAGTCATGGCCGTAGATCGCGCGCGGATCCTTCACCACCGGCTCGACGCTCACCCAGCGGCTGCCTTCGAGCCGCTGGAAGAAGCAGCGCTCGCGCCCGGTGTGGCAGGCGATGCCGCCCGCCTGCTCGACCAGCAGCAGCAGCGCGTCGTTGTCGCAATCGAGCCTGACCTCGCGCACCTTCTGCACGTGCCCCGACTCCTCGCCCTTGCGCCACAGCCGGCGGCGCGAGCGCGACCAGTAGTGCGCCTCGCCGGTCTCGACGGTGCGCGCAAGGGACTCGCGGTTCATCCAGGCGAGCGTCAGCACCCTGCCCGTCGCGGCGTCCTGCGCGATCGCCGCGACGAGGCCGTCGGCAGCGAATTGCACCTGGTCGAGCCAATCCATGTCGGGAATCGATCGTTTCGGGTCGGGGGTCGGGCGGTCGGCGTCAAGCGGCGAGTGTTCCCTCGGATGCCCCGGTTAGTCAAGCGCGGACCGCCGGGCCGCGCGCGGAGTCGGGCCGCTACGCGCGCATCTCGATGCCGGCCGCCGCCATGGCGGCCTTCGCCTGCGCTATCGTGAACTCGCCGTAGTGGAAGATCGACGCGGCGAGCACCGCGTCGGCGCCGCCTTCGAGAATGCCGTCGACCAGGTCCTGCAGCGAGCCCACTCCGCCCGACGCGATCACCGGCACGTCGACCGCGTCGGCCACCGCCCGCGTCAGCGCCAGGTCGAACCCGGTGCGCGCGCCATCGCGATCCATGCTGGTGAGGAGGATCTCGCCGGCGCCGCGGGCGACGACCTCGCGCGCCCAGTCCACCACGTCGAGGCCGGTGGGCGTGCGGCCGCCGTGCGTGTACACCTCCCACGCCTCCGGCGCCGCCTGCTTGGCGTCGATGGCCGCGACGATGCACTGCGCGCCGTAGCGCCCCGCGGCCTCCTCGAACAGCACCGGGTTGCGCACGCCCGCCGTATTGATGCTGACCTTGTCGGCGCCGGCGTTGAGGAGCGCGCGGATGTCGTCGACCGAATTGACGCCGCCGCCGACGGTGAGGGGAATGAACACCTCGTCCGCCACCGCCTCGATCATGTGGTAGAGCAGGCCGCGCGTCTCCACGCTCGCGCGGATGTCGAGGAACGCGAGCTCGTCGGCACCCTGCTCGTCGTAGCGCCGCGCGACCTCGACCGGATCGCCGGCGTCGCGCAGATTGACGAAGTTCACGCCCTTGACGACGCGGCCCTCGGCCACGTCCAGGCAGGGGATGATGCGCTTGGCGAGCCCCACTCAGGCGCCCTTGGCCGCCTTCATCGCCGCCTTGAAGTCGAGCTTGCCCTCGTACAGCGCGCGCCCGGCGATCGCACCGATGATGCCCTCCTTCTCGAACGGCACGAGCTTCAGGATGTCGTCGATCGAGGCGATGCCACCCGACGCGATCACGGGGATCCTGATCGCGCGCGCGAGCTTGACGGTCGCCTCGACGTTGACGCCGGTCAGCATGCCGTCGCGGCCGATGTCCGTGTAGATGATCGCCTCGACACCGTAGTCCTCGAACTTCTTGCCGAGGTCGACGACGTCGTGGCCGGTCATCTTCGACCACCCGTCGGTCGCGACCTTGCCGTCGCGCGCGTCGAGGCCCACGATGATGTGGCCGGGAAACGCGTAGCACGCGTCGTGCAGGAATCCCGGGTTCTTGACGGCCGCGGTGCCGATGATCACGTAGGTGATGCCGTCGTCGAGGTAGCGCTCGATGGTGTCGAGATCGCGGATGCCGCCGCCCAGCTGCACCGGGATCTCCTCGCCGATCACGCTGACGATCTCGCGGATCGCGAGCTCGTTCTTCGGCACGCCGGCCACGGCGCCATTGAGGTCGACGAGGTGCAGCCGCTGCGCGCCCTGCTCGAGCCAGTGCTGCGCCATCGCCGCGGGATCCTCCGAGAACACCGTGGCCGAGTGCATCTCGCCCTGCTTCAGACGAACGCAGTGGCCGTCCTTGACGTCGATCGCGGGAATGATCTGCATGGCTGCGGGTGACGGCGGAGGGGGAAGGGGGTGGGCCGGCGGAGGATGTGGCCCGCGCCGCGCGCGGCTAGCTCCGTCCGTCCCAGGAAACGAAATTGGCGAGGAGCTGCAGCCCGGCGCGGTGGCTCTTTTCCGGATGGAATTGCGTGGCGAAGATATTAGCCCGGGCAATGGCGCAAGTAAACGCCGACGGGTAATCGGTCGTGCCCGCGATCACGGCCGGATCGGCCGGTTCCGGATGGTAGCTGTGCGCGAAGTAGAAGCGGGCGCCGTCCGGGATCCCGGCCCACAGCGGGTGCGCCCGCGCCTGCCGCACCGGGCTCCAGCCCATGTGGGGCACCTTGAGCCGCTGCCCGTCCGGCAGTGTCATCGCCTCGTCGCGAAAGCGGACGACGCGCCCGGGCAGGATTGCCAGGCCGCGCGTCGGCCCCTCCTCGCTCGACTCGAAGAGCATCTGCAGCCCGAGGCAGATGCCGAGGAACGGCCGCGTCGCCGCCATCTCGACGACGACGCCGGCGAGCCCGCTGGCGTCGAGGCACCGGATGCAGTCGGGCATCGCGCTCTGTCCCGGCAGCACGACCCGCCCTGCCCGGCGGATCACGTCCGGATCGGCGCTCACCACGATGGTGCGTTCGGGTGCGACGTGCGCGAGCGCCTTCGCGACCGAGCGCAGGTTGCCCATTCCGTAGTCGACGACGGCGATGTCGGTCATGGTCTGGCGAGTGGGCGGGCACGCGCGCCGGGCGCGGGTCCGCGGCCGGCAGCGGGCGCTAGAGCACTCCCTTGGTGGACGGCACGATACCCACAGCGCGCGCGTCGGGCGTCGCCGCCATCCGCAGCGCGCGGGCGAAGGCCTTGAACACCGTCTCCGCCTGGTGGTGGGCGTTGCGCCCGCGCAGGTTGTCGACGTGCAGCGTGACGAGCGCGTGGTTGACGAAGCCCTGGAAGAACTCGTGCGCGAGGTCGACGTCGAACGCGCCGATCATCGCGCGGGCGAAGGGCACGTGGAACTCGAGCCCGGGCCGCCCCGACAGGTCGATGACGACGCGCGACAGCGCCTCGTCGAGCGGCACGTACGCGTGCCCGTAGCGCGTCAGCCCCTTCTTGTCGCCGAGGGCGCTCGCCACCGCCTGGCCGAGCGTGATGCCGATGTCCTCCACCGTGTGGTGCGCGTCGATGTGGAGGTCGCCCTTCGCGTGCACGGCAAGGTCCACCATCGCGTGCCGCGCGACCTGGTCGAGCATGTGGTCGAGGAACGGGACGCCGGTGGCGAGGTCGGCGCGACCGCTGCCGTCGAGGTTCACCTCGACGGTGATCTGCGTCTCGGCGGTGTTGCGATCGATCCTGGCGGTGCGGGGCGGGGACATGGTGGCGTCTAGTGGATGTTCCTGAGCGCCGCGATCAGCGCGTCGTTCTCGGCGGGCGCGCCGACGGTGATGCGCAGGCAGTGCTCGAGCAGCGGGTGCTCGCCGTGCAGGCTCTTCACGAGGATACCCGCGGCCCGCAGCGCCGCGAACCACCGCGGCGCGTCCGGCACGCGCGCCAGCACGAAGTTCGTCTGCGTCCGGTACGTCACGACACCCGCGAGCGCCGCGAGCGCCGCGTGAAGCCGCGACCGCTCGGCCTTGAGCAGCGCCGCCTGTTCCGCGAGCAGCGCCCGCTCGGCGACCAGTATCGGCGCGACCGCCTGCGTCAATGCGTTGAGATTATACGGCTCGCGCACCTTGTCCAGTTCCTCGGTCCACGCGGGGGCCGCGACCGCGTAGCCCAGGCGCAGCCCCGCCATCCCGACCTTCGACACGGTGCGCAGCACGAGCAGGTTCGGGAACTCCTCGACGCGCGGAAGGAAGCTCGCGTCGGCGAACGCGTAGTACGCCTCGTCGACCACGACGAGCCCGGGCGCCGCCAGCAGGATCTGCTCGACGTCGGACGCCGGAAACAGGTTGCCGGTCGGGTTGTTGGGGTATGCGAGGAAGGTCAGCGCGGGCCGCTCGCGCTCGATCGCCGCGAGCATCGCCGCGGTGTCGAGCGCGAAGCCGGCCTCGAGCGGGACGCCCGCGAAGCGCATTCCGGCGTAGAGCGCGTTGCGCCGGTACATCACGAACGACGGGTCGGGCGAGAGCATCGTCGCGCCGGGCTTCGCCACCGCCGACGTGATGATCTGGATCAGCTCGTCGGAACCGTTGCCGAGGACGAGGCCGAGCGTTTCGGGGAGCCCGAGCGCCGCCCGCAGCGCGGATTTCACCGCCGTGGCGCCGCCGTCCGGGTACCGGTTCACGGCCACGGCGGCGACCGCGGCGCCGATCTTCGCGCGGAGCGCCTCCGGCAGCGGGAACGGGCTCTCCATCGCGTCGAGCTTGATCATGCCGTCGGCGCGCGCCACGGCGTAGGCGGAGAGAGCGCGGATCTCCGGCCTGACGACGGCGGCGACGAAGTCGGCGGGCGTGCGCGCCATCACTTGCCACTCAAGCGGTAGAGGGCGCTCTGCGCGTGCGCCTGCAGCCCCTCGCCGAACGCGAGCGTCGCGGCGACCGGGCCCAGCGTGTCGGCCGCCGCCGCCGAAAGGTCGAGGACGCTCGAGCGCTTCTGGAAATCGTAGACGCCGAGCGGCGAGGAAAAGCGCGCGGTGCGGCCGGTGGGCAGCACGTGGTTCGGCCCGGCGCAGTAGTCGCCCAGCGCCTCGGACGCGTGGTGCCCCATGAAGATCGCGCCCGCGTGGCGGATCTTCGGCAGGAGCGCCGCAGGATCCGCGACGGCGAGCTCCAGGTGCTCGGGCGCGACGCGGTTCGCGATCGCGCAGGCCTCGTCGAGGTCGCGGACCTTGATCAGGGCGCCCCGGTTCGCGAACGACGCGGCGATCACCGCGCGCCGGGGCATGCCGCCGATCTGCCGCCGCGCGCTCGCGGCCACGGCATCCAGCAGCGCGGCGTCCGGCGTGACGAGGATCGCCTGCGCGAGCTCGTCGTGCTCCGCCTGCGAAAAGAGGTCCATCGCCACCCAGTCGGCGTGCGCCGTCGCGTCCGCGATCACGAGGATCTCGGACACGCCGGCGACCATGTCGATGCCTACCGCGCCGAACACCCGGCGCTTCGCCGCCGCGACGTAGGCGTTGCCGGGCCCGCAGATCTTGTCCACCGCCGGGACCGTCGCCGTGCCGTAGGCCAGCGCCGCGACCGCCTGGGCACCGCCGATCGCGAACGCGCGCGACACGCCGGCGAGATGCGCCGCGGCGAGCACGAGCGGATTGCGCACGCCGCCGGGCGTGGGAACGACCATGACGATCTCCGCGACGCCCGCGACGTGCGCCGGGATCACGTTCATCAGCACCGACGACGGATACGCGGCCTTGCCGCCGGGCACGTACACGCCGACGCGGTCGAGCGGCGTCACCTGCTGGCCGAACGTGCTGCCGTCCGGCTCGCGGTACGACCACGACTCGAGCTTGTGGCGCTCGTGATACGCGCGAATGCGGGCCGCCGCGGTCTGGAGCGCCGCGCGCTGCGCCTCGGGGATCGTGTCGAACGCGCGCCGCATGTCGGCGGCACTGATCTCGAGCGCCGCCATCGACGTCGCCTCCAAGCCGTCGAACTTCGCCGTGTACTCGAGCAGCGCCGCGTCGCCGCGGGCGCGCACGTCGGCGACGATCTGCGCGACCGTCGCGTCCACGGCGGGGTCCTGCGCGGCCTCGAACGCCGTGAGTGCGGCCAGTTCCCGGTCGAAGCCAGGCGCGGCGGCATCGAGGCGTCGCAGGACGAGTGAAGCTTCGGTCATGGGCGGACCCCCGCGCTTGCGGCGGTCCCCGCTGCGCTGCGCCGCTCCACCACCGCCTTCGCCAGCGCGTCGAGCAGCGGCTGCACGACGTCGCGCTTCAGCTTGAGCGCGGCGGGATTGACGACGAGCCGCGCGCTGATCGGCCGGATGTCCTCGACGACGACCAGGTCGTTCGCCTTCAGCGTGTTGCCCGAGCTCACGAGGTCGACGATCGCGTCGGCGAGCCCGGCGAGCGGCGCGAGCTCCATCGAGCCGTACAGCTTGATCAGGTCGACGTGCATCCCCTTCGCCGCGAAGTGCTCGCGCGCCGTCTTGACGTACTTGGTCGCAACGCGGATGCGCGCCCCGCGCTGGACCGTTCCGGCCCAGTCGAAGCCGCGTTTCGTCGCCACCGCCATCCGGCAGCGGGCGATCTCGAGGTCCAGCGGCTGGTAGAGGCCCTCGCCGCCGTGCTCGAGCAGCACGTCCTTGCCGGCGACGCCGACGTCGGCGGCGCCGTGCTGCACGTAGGTCGGCACGTCGGAAGCGCGGACGATCACGACCGAGACGCCCGGCCGGTTGGTGCCGATGATCAGCCTGCGCGAGGACTCCGGATCCTCGACCGGAACGATCCCGGCGGCGGCGAGGAGCGGCAGTGTCTCGTCGAAGATGCGCCCCTTCGAGAGCGCGAGTGTGAGCGTCGGCACGGGCGGCGGCGGTCGAACAAAAATCCCATTCTACCGGACGCGGCGCCGGCTCCCGCCGCGATCACTGCCGCGCGGTGCGCGCATTCGGCGGCGGCGGCTCCTCGCCACTCGTGCGCCAGGGATTGATGTCGATGCCCCCCCGGCGCGTGAAGCGCGCGTACACGGCCAGCGTCTCGACCCGGCAGCGCTGCCACACGTCGGCGAAGATCCGCTCGACGCAGTGCTCGTGGAAACCGGGATGGCGCCGGAACGACACCAGGTACCGCAGCAGGCCCGCGTGGTCGATCCGGACCCCGCGGTACGCGATCTGCACGCTCGCATAGTCGGGCTGCCCGGTCACCGGACACACCGACCGGAAGAGGCGGGTGAACACCGTTTCGGCGACATGGGGGCCGGAAGCGACGAGCGCCTCGGGCAGGCATTCGTAGCGGTCGACGCCGATCGGCAACGCGTCGAGGCACGTGCCCGCGAATTCGGCCCGGGGCAGCGCCGCGAAGTCGCCGGGCATCGTCAGCGCGACGTCGACGGTCGCTCCGGTGGCGACGGACAGGTCGTGCGCGATCGCCCCGGCCACCGCGCCTTCCGACGCGAAGCGCGTCTGGTTGAACGCCGTCAGATAGAGCTTGACCGATTTCGATTCGACGAGCCGCCGCGACGACGCGGGCACCGCGAACGTCGCGATCGCGACCTGCGGCTTGCCGCCGGCGTCGAGCCAGCTCAGCTCGTAGGCCGTCCACAGGTCCGCGCCGCGGAACGGAAGCGCGGCGCCGAAGCGCAGTTCCGCGCGCTGCGGCGCCCGCTCGACCGGGAACAGCAGCCCGGCGTCGTACGCGTCGGCGTACCGGGTGGCGTGCCCGAGCGGCGAGGCCTCGAGATCGGTCATGCCGGCGCGGTCACGACACCCGCCGGATCTGCGCGCCCAGCATCCGGAGCTTTTCCTCGATCCGCTCGTAGCCGCGATCGAGATGGTAGATGCGGTCGACCGTCGTCGCGCCGTCGGCCATCAGCCCGGCGATCACGAGGCAGGCCGAGGCGCGCAGGTCGGTCGCCATCACGGTGGCGCCGGTCAGCTTCGCCACACCGCGTACGATCGCCGCGTTGCCCTCGACTTCGATGTCGGCGCCCAGCCGGACGAGCTCCTGCACGTGCATCATCCGGTTCTCGAAGATCGTCTCGGTGATGATCGTCGTGCCGGCGGCGCGCGTCGCGACCGCCATCATCTGCGCCTGCATGTCGGTCGGGAAGCCCGGGTACGGCGCGGTGCGCAGGTTGAACGGCGCGAGCGGCCCGTGCCGTGCCACGCGGATCGTGTCGCCGGCGACCGCGATCGCCGCCCCTGCCTCGGACAGCTTGTCGAGGACGGCCTCGAGCGTCTCCGGCTGCGCGCCGGTGACGGTCGCCTCGCCGCCCGCGGCGGCGATCGCGGCGACGAACGTGCCGGTCTCGATCCGATCCGGCATCACCGCGTGCGTCGCGCCGTGCAGCCGGTCGACGCCCTCGACGACGATGCGGTCGGTGCCGGCGCCCGACACCCGCGCGCCCATCGCGACGAGGCAGCGCGCCAGATCGACGACCTCGGGCTCGCGCGCGGCGTTCTCGAGCGTGGTGGTGCCCTCCGCGAGCGTGGCGGCCATCATCAGGTTCTCGGTGCCGGTGACCGTGACGACGTCGAACACGAAGCGCGCGCCCGCGAGCCGCCGCGCGCGGGCGCTGATGTAGCCGTGCTCGAGGTCGATCTCCGCGCCCATCGCCGCCAGCCCCTTCACGTGCTGGTCGACCGGGCGCAGGCCGATCGCGCAGCCTCCGGGCAGCGACACCCGCGCCTCGCCGCAGCGCGCGACGAGCGGCCCCAGCGCGAGGATCGACGCGCGCATCGTCTTCACGAGCTCGTAGGGCGCGAGCGGCCAGTCGATCGTCGCAGCGTCGAGGGCGACCGTCCCCGGAGTGCCGGTGTCCTGCGCGACGCCCATCTGCGCGAGCAGCGTCTGCATCGTCCGCACATCGTTGAGCCGCGGGACGTTGGTGAGCACGAGCGGCTCGGGCGTGAGCAGCGCCGCGCAGAGAATCGGCAGCGCCGCGTTCTTCGCGCCGGACACGCGCACCTCGCCCTGGAGCGGACGCCCGCCCTCGATCAGCAACTTATCCACGTGATCCGCTCTGCGCCGCCGCCCACTGCGCCGGCGTGAGGGTGGTCATCGACAGCGCGTGGACCTCCTCGCGCATGCGGTCGCCGAGCGCCGCGTAGACGAGCTGGTGCTGCCGGACCCGGGGGAGCCCCTCGAACGCCGGGCTCACGATGACGGCCTCCCAGTGGTGACCGTCGCCGCGCACCTCCAGGTGGTCGCAGGCGAGGCCGGCGGCGATCGACGTCTTGATGGATTCGGCGGTGACCAAGGTCAAACCTCGATGCAGTGGGCGGGCGGGCGGCGCGATCGGCGGCGGCAGCGGACCGCGCGCGGGGGTGACGGCACGGTTTCAGTTACGCAGTTTCCAGCCGCTTCGCAGAATGGCCAGCGTGAGCAGGGACAGCAGGAACGCGCATCCCGCGACAATGGCGAGACTCCCGGCAGGGGGCACGTCGGAGAGCCCGAAGAAGCCGTAGCGGAACCCGTCAATCATATAGAAGAACGGGTTGAACCGGGACAGCCCCTGCCAGAACGGCGGCAGCGAATGGATCGAGTAGAAGACGCCGGAGAGGAACGTCAGCGGCACGATGATGAAGTTCTGGAAGGCCGAGATCTGGTCGAACTTGTCGGCCCAGATCGCGGCGACGAGCCCCAGCGAGCCGAGGATCGCGCTGCCGAGCAGCGCGAACGCGAGCGCCCAGAACGGGTGCGGCATCGCGAGGAGCGACGGCGCGAAGAACACGGTCACCGCGAACACGCCGAGGCCCACGACGAGGCCGCGCACCATCGCCCCGAGGACGTAGGCGCCGAAGAGCTCGAGCGGCGACAGCGGCGGCAGCAGGATGAAGATCAGGTTGCCGTTCATCTTCGACTGCATGAGGGACGACGACGTGTTGGCGAAGGCGTTCTGGAGCACCGACATCATGACGAGGCCGGGAACGAGGAATGCCGTGTAGGGCACCTTTCCCCCGAAGACGGAGACGTTCGCCTCCAGCACGTGCGAGAAGATCAGCAGGTACAGGAGCGCGGTCAGCACCGGCGCCAGGATCGTCTGGAAGCTCACCTTCCAGAAGCGCAGCAGCTCCTTGTAGAGAAGCGTCAGCCAGCCCGCGCCGGCGATTCGCGTCATCGCGCCGCCCCCCGCGCATTCCCCGCCGCGCCGGCGGCGCCCGCTGCCGACATGATCCGCAGGAACACGTGCTCGAGGTCCGTCTCCTGCAGCGCGAGCTCGTCGATCCCGATGCCCTCGGTGCGCAGCGCGCCGAGCAGCCCCTCGAGGTCGCCGTAGCGGTCGAGGCCGATGAAGAACGTGCCCGCGTCCCGGCGCAGCACGCGCGGCTGCCAAGCCGCGGGAACGCGATCGGCGACGAGCCGCACGGTCAGGCCGGCGAACCGCGACAGCAGGTTCTGCTTCGTGTCCAGCGCGACGACCCTTCCCGCCTTCAGCATGGCGATGCGCCCGCACAGCGCCTCGGCCTCTTCGAGGTAGTGCGTGGTGAGGATGATCGTGTGGCCGTCGCGATTGAGCTTGCGGATGAACTTCCAGAGGCTCTGCCGAAGCTGGACATCCACGCCGGCGGTCGGCTCGTCCAGCACGATCACGGGCGGCTTGTGCACGAGCGCCTGGCCGACGAGCACGCGGCGCTTCATCCCGCCGGAGAGCGAGCGCATGTTCGCGTCGGCCTTCGACACGAGATCGAGGTGTTGGAGGATCTCGTCGATCCACGGTCCGTTGTTGCGAATGCCGAAGTAGCCCGACTGGATCTCCAGCGTTTCGCGCACGGTGAAGAACGGGTCGAACACGAGCTCCTGCGGGACGACGCCCAGCGCGCGGCGCGCGGCTCGGTAGTCGCCGACGACGTCGTGGCCGAGGATCCGCGCGGTGCCGGTGTCGGCGCGGGTGAGGCCGGCGAGCACCGAGATGAGCGTGGTCTTCCCCGCGCCGTTCGGGCCGAGCAGCCCGAAGAACTCGCCCTCCTCCACCGTCAGGCTCACGCCGTCGAGCGCCTGCACGCTGCCGAAGCGGCGGGCGACGTTGACGACTTCGACGGCGGTGGACACGGGGTGGACCGGCAGGAAAGCGGAACGGCGGCGCGGCGGCAGGAAGGCGCGGGCGGCGCGCCCGCGCGGTGTTACGCGGCGACGATCTCCTCGACACCGTACAGCTCCGAGAGCGAGGCCAGTGCGGCGGGGACGTTGACGAAAGCCAGCGGTCGGCCTTCGTCGTTCGCGCGCCGCTTCAACGCCAGCAGGACCGCGACGCTCGCCGAGTCGACGGCGCCGACGCCGGCGAGATCGACCTCGCCGGACGCGGGCAGAGGCAAGGCGTTCGCGGCCGCGAGCACCGCGCCGGCATTGGCATAGGTGAGCGCGCCCGCGAACGACCAGCGCGCGCCCTCCCGGTTCGGGACAAAGCCGGCGCCCGGCACCTCGCCCGCGCCGCGCTCGGCCATCATTTCGCGGCGACGCCCCGGTTGCGGTCGGCGAGCGTCCTGATCAGGCCGTCGATGCCGCCGTTCGTGATCTGCGCGTTGAACTCGTCGCGGTAGTTGGTGACGAGCGAGACGCCGGCGACGACCACGTCGTAGCACTTCCAGGAGTCCGCCTTCTTCTCCATCCCGTAGTCGATCTGGACCGGGGCCCCGGCCGCCCGCTGGACCGCGGTGCGCACCATGACCTCGGTGTCGCCGGGGTTCATCCGCAGCGGCTTGTACTCGACGGTCTCGTTGCGGTACTGGTTGAGCGCGCCCGAGTACGTCCGCACGAGCAGGCCCCGGAACTCGTCGGTGAGCCGCTTCTGCTGCTCGGGCGTCGCGCTCCGCCAGTTCCTGCCCATCGCGAGGGCCGTCATCCGCGCGAAGTCGAAGTTGGGCAGGAGCTTCGTCTCGATCACCTCGCGGATGCGCGCCTCGTTGCCGGCCTGGATCAGCGGGTCGGCCTTGATCGTCGCCAGCACGTCCTGCGCGACGCGCTTGACCAGCGCATCGGGGGCTTCCTCCGCACGCGCCGGCGCCGCGACCTGCAGCGCGGTCGCGGCGGCCAGCAGCACGAGTGCCCCGAGCCGCCGCGCGGAACGTTCGAGCACGGCCATCTATTCGTCCTCCTCTTTTTCGCGCGGCGGCTCGCCGTCGTAGACCAGGTACCGGCGCCGCTGCAGGTAGGCGTTGCGGATGAAGAGGTAGCGGTCGAGCGCGGCGGTGTCGACGATCTCGCTGGCGCCGAGCGCCTGCGCGCGCAGGTCCACGGCGCCGACGCCGTAGAGCGAGTTGCGCAGCGCCACGTCGTGTATCGTGCCGACCGGCCCCACCGCGATGCGCAGGAGGACGCCGGCCCCGTCGCGCACCGTCGTCGGCCCGAACACCGGGATGAAGAGGTACGGTCCCTGGCCGAATCCCCAGACGGCGAACGTCTGGCCGAAATCCTCGTTGCCGCGCGGGATGCCCATCTCGGACGCGAGGTCGAAGATGCCGCCGAAGCCGAAGCCCGTGTTGAGGATGACCCGCCCCAGGTCGTGGCCGGCCTTGTCCGTCTTGCCCTGCAGCAGGCCGTTGACCGCCGAGAACAGGTCGTCGATGTTGTTGAAGACGTTGGAGACGGCCGTGCGGATCGGCGTCGGCATCAGGTCGACGTAAGCCTGCGCGAGCGGCCGCGCGAAGTTGGTGTCGACCACCTCGTGAACCTCGTACAGCGCGCGGTTCATGGGCTCGAGCGGGTCCACGCGCGACGGCACCGCCGCGCACCCCGCGAGCAGCGCCGCGGCCAGCGCGACCGGCACGGTCAGCGGCGATCGCCTGCGGCGCGTCACGTGGGGCTCACTTGCCACCGGTGTTCGCCGCCTTGTCGACGAGGAACTGCCCGATGAGCTTCTCGAGGATGACGGCCGACTGCGTCTTGGTGACCCTCGTGCCGTCGGCCAGCATCTTCGTGTCGCCGCCCGGGTCGAGCCCGATGTACACCTCGCCGAGCAGCCCCGACGTCAGAATCGAAGCGATCGTGTCCGTCGTGAACTCGTAGCCGTGGTCGATCTTGAGCGTGACCACCGCCTGGTAGGTGCCCGGATCGAGCTTGATCCTCTCGACGCGCCCGACGACGACGCCCGCCGCCTTGATCGGCGCGCGCAGCTTGAGGCCGCCGATGTTGTCGAACCGCGCCTCGAGCCGGTAGCCCGGGGTCGATCCCCAGTTCACCAGATTGCCGACCTTGAGCGCGAGGAAGAGGATCGCCCCGATGCCCATCGCGACAAAGACGCCGACCCAGAGATCGAGGACGGAACGGCTCAAGATATGCCCCTGAACATGAAGACGGTGAGTACGAAATCGAGCGCGAGGATCGCGAGCGAGCTTTCGACCACCGTGCGCGTCGTGGCGCTCGACACGCCTTCGGCGGTCGGCTTCGCGTCGAAGCCCTCGAACACGGCGATCAGGCTCACGGCCGTGCCGAAGACGGCGCTCTTGATGATCCCGTTGACGATGTCGTACCGGAAGTCGACGGCTGCCTGCATGTTGCCCCAGAACGCGCCGGTGTCGATGCCGATCAGCCGCACGCCGACGAGGTACGCGCCGAAGACCCCCAGCGTCGAGAACAGCGCGGCGAGCAGCGGCATCGAGATGACGCCGCCCCAGAACCGCGGCGCGACGACCCGCGCGAGCGGATCCACCGCCATCATCTCCATCGCCGACAGCTGCTCGGTCGCCTTCATCAGCCCGATCTCCGCGGTGATCGCGCTGCCGGCGCGACTCGCGAACAGCAGGCCGGCGACCACGGGGCCGAGCTCGCGCACGAGCGACAGCGAGACGAGGATGCCCAGCGATTCGTCGGCGCCGTAGCGCTGGAGCACGTCGTAGCCCTGCAGCGCCAGCACCATGCCGACGAACAGGCCCGAGACGAGGATGATGACGAGCGAGAGCACGCCGGAGAAGTAGACCTCGCGCAGGGTGAGATGCAGCCGCGCGAACGCCGCCGGCGTCTCGCGGACGACGGCGACGAAGAACCGCGTCGCGTAGCCGAGCCGGCCGACCGCGGCGATTGCTCCGCTGCCGAGCCGGCGCAGGCCGTCGGCGAGACCGGTGGCGGCGGCGTCAAGCACGGGCGAAGAGCTCCGCGCGGTACGGCGACGCCGGATAGTGGAACGGGACGGGACCGTCCGGCTCGCCGTCGACGAACTGCCGGACGAACGCGTCGCCGGAGGCCCGCACGTCGGCCGCGGTGCCCTGCGCGATGATCGCGCCCTCCGAGACGAAATACAGATAGTCGACGATCTTCAGCGATTCGTACACGTCGTGGGTGACCACGATCGACGTGATGCCGAGCGCGTCGTTGAGCTGCCTGATCAGCTGGCCGACGACCCCGAGCGAGATCGGGTCGAGCCCCGCGAACGGCTCGTCGTACATCACGAGCATCGGGTCGAGCGCGATCGCGCGAGCGAGCGCGACGCGGCGCGCCATGCCGCCGGAGAGCTCGGACGGCATCAGCCTTGCGGCGCCGCGCAGGCCGACGGCGTGAAGCTTCATGAGCACGAGATCGCGAACGATCTCCTCGGGCAGGTCGGTGTGCTCGCGCAGCGCGAAGGCGATGTTCTCGTACACCGACATGTCGGTGAACAGGGCGCCGAACTGGAACAGCATCCCGAATTTGCGCCGCAGCGCGTACAGCTCGTCGCGGTCGAGGTCCGGGACCGACTGGCCGGCGACCATCACCCTGCCGACCTGCGGCTTCAGCTGGCCGCCGATGAGCCGCAGGATCGTCGTCTTCCCGCAGCCCGATCCGCCCATGATCGCGACGACCTTTCCGCGCGGAATCACCATTGATATGCCGGCGAGCACGGGCCGCCGGTCATAGGCAAAGGTCACGTCGGCCAGCTCGACCGCGATGTCGGGTTGGGCGGCAGCGGTGACGTACGCCGGCGCGGAGGGGTCGGACATCGAAACGGGCGCTCGGACAGGAAAGGAGCGCGATTGTAGCCTTAGGCGCCCCGCCTCACAATGTCCGCCGGTCCCGCCGTTGCGGGTGAGGGCGGCGAAGCGTTGCGGCCGCGCCGCCACGGCGGTTCAACCCCTGAGCAGACGCTCTTCGGCGCGCGCGAGGCTCTCCGGGCGGCCGAGCAGCACGACGACGTCGCCAGCCTCGAACACCCAGTCCGGACCGGGATGCCGCGAGCGCGCACCCCTCCGGCGCACCCCGGTGACCTCGACACCCCCTCCGAGCGCGAGCTCGGACACCGCCTTGCCGACCGCACGCGCGCGCTCCGGCAGCAGCACCGAGTGCAGCCGCGGCTGGAGGTTCTCCGCCGCGTCGGCCGTGTCGGAAGCCCCGTGGAAGAATCCGCGGAACAGGCTGTAGCGCTTCTCGCGGACGGCGCGGATGCGCGTCAGAACGCGGTTCAGCGGCACGCCGAGCAGCAGCAGCGAATGCGTGGCGAGCATCAGGCTGCCCTCGAGCACTTCCGGCACGACCTCGGCGGCCCCCGCGCCCAGGAGCCGGTCGAGCTCGGTGTCGTCCCGCGTGCGCACGACGACCGGCAGGTCGGGACGCACGCTGTGCACGTGGTCCAGGATCCTGAGCGCGACCGCGGTGTCCGCGAACGAGATCACCACGGCGCGCGCCTTCGCAAGGCCGGCCGCGACGAGCGCCTCCTTGCGGCCCGCGTCGCCGTAGACGACGGACGAGCCGTCGCCCGCCGCTTCGCGCACGCGCTGCGGGTCGTCGTCGAGCGCGATGTAGGGGATCTCCTCGGTCTCGAGCAGCCGCGCGAGGTTCTGGCCGCTGCGGCCGTAGCCGCAGACGATCACGTGGTTCTGCCGCGCCATCGTCGTCGCGGCGATCCGCGTGATCTGCGCCGCGCGCGCGAGCCAGTCGTTGGCCGTGAACCGGCGCACGATCGGCTCGGCGAAGTGGATGAGCAGCGGCGCCGACAGCATCGACAGGATCATCGCCGCCAGCACGATCTGCGCCACCGTGCCGGCCAGCAGCCGCAGATCCGTCGCGACCGCGAGCAGCACGAGCGCGAACTCGCCCGCCTGCGCGAGGTAGAACCCGGTGCGCAGCGCGGTGCCGGCCGGCGCTCCGAACGCGCGCGCCAGCGCGACGATCAGCGCGAACTTCGCGACGACCGGCACGACCAGCAGCAGCAGCACCCACGGCAGGTTCCGGGCGACGATGCCGAGGTCGAGCGCCATCCCTACGGTGACGAAGAAGAGCCCCAGCAGCACGTCGCGGAACGGCTTGATGTCCTCCTCGACCTGGTAGCGGTACTCGGTCTCGGCGATCAGCATGCCGGCGAGGAACGCGCCCAGCGCGAGCGACAGGCCGGCGAGCTCGGTGAGCGCCGCGAGCCCCAGCGTGATCAGCAGCAGGTTCAGCATGAAGAGCTCGGAGCTCCTCTGTCGCGCGACGACGTGGAACCACGCGCGCATCGGCTTCTGCCCCGCGAACAGGATCAGCGCCAGCACGACCGCGGCCTTGACGCCGGCGATCGCCAGCGCGGTCGCGAGCTCGCCGCCGCTCCTGTCCAGCGACGGCAGGAGGATCAGGAACGCGACGACCGCCAGGTCCTGGAACAGCAGGATGCCCATCACGTCGCGGCCGTGCGGCGTGGCGAGCTCCATCCGTTCGCCCAACATCTTGGACACGATCGCGGTCGAGCTCATCGCCAGCGCGCCGCCGAGCGCGAGCCCCGCCGGCCACCCGTAGCCGACGAGGGACAGCGCGATCACGCCGCCGATCGTCGTGATCGCGACCTGCGCGAGCCCGAGGCCGAACACCACGCGCCGCATCGACTTCAACTGCGGCAGGCTGAACTCGAGGCCGATCGAGAACATCAGGAAGACGATGCCGAACTCCGCGAGGTGGCGGGTCTCGGCGGCCGCCGGCACCCACGCGAGCGCATTCGGGCCGACGGCGATGCCGACCAGCAGATAGCCCAGGATCGGCGGCAGCCGGACCATCCGGCAGATCACGACGACGACGACGGCGGCGCCGAGCAGGACGAGGATCAGCTGCAGCGTCTGCGACATCGGGCGGGCGTGGCGACGGGGCCGGTTCGGCGGCGGGGAGGAGTGCGATCGAATGTAGCACGGCAGCCGGCGCCCGCCTCGCGCGCCGCTGCCCCGCGCGGGGCAGGACGGGTGCCGTCGGTTATACTCGCCCGGATGAGCGTGACTGCATCCGCCGCTCCCGCCGTGCCGCCCGGCCGAGTCGGAGTCGATCGGGCGCGGGCGCTCTCGCTCGCCCGCGACGTGCTCGCCACCGAGGCCCGCGCCATCGGCGCCTTGGCCGCGCGGCTCGGCGATCCCTTCGTCGCGGCGGTGGCGCTGATCCTGCATTGCCGGGGCCGCGTCGTCGTTTCCGGCATCGGCAAGTCCGGACACATCGCGCGCAAGCTGGCCGCCACGCTCGCGTCGACGGGAACCCCCGCGTTCTTCGTCCACCCCGCCGAGGCCTCGCACGGCGACCTCGGCATGATCACCCCTGACGACATCGTGGTGATGCTGTCGAACTCGGGCGAGACCGACGAGCTCCTGCTGCTGGCGCCGCACCTCAAGCGCCAGGGCGCGAAGATCGTCGCGCTGACCGGCAACGAGCAATCGTCGCTCGCGCAGGCGGCCGACGTGCACCTCGACGCGGCCGTCGACGCCGAAGCCTGCCCGCTGGGACTCGCGCCCACCGCGAGCACGACGGCGGCGCTGGCGCTGGGCGACGCGCTCGCGCTCGCTCTGCTCGACGCGCGCGGCTTCTCGACCGAGGACTTCGCCCGCTCGCACCCCGGCGGCCCGCTCGGGCGGCGCCTGTTCACGCGCGTCCGCGACGTGATGGTGAGCGGCGACGCCGTGCCGCGGGTCGGCGCCGGCGCGACGCTGGCGCAGGCGGTCGTCGCGATGACCGGCAAGGGCATGGGAATGACGACGGTCGTCGACGACGCCGGCCGGGTCGTCGGGATCTTCACCGACGGCGACCTCCGGCGCTGCATCGACCGCACGCGCGACCTCGGCGGCGTGATGGTCGCCGACGTGATGACGCGGACGCCGCGGACGATCGGAGCGGACCGCCTCGCCATCGATTGCGTGGACCTGATGGAAGCGGACCCGAAGGTGACGGTGCTGCTCGTGACCGACGACGAGCGCAGGCTCGTCGGCGCGCTGCATCTGCACGACCTCTTCCGCGCGCGGGTGGTGTGATGGACAGCGCGCTCGCCCAGCGTGCCCGCGGCATCCGGCTGCTGACCTGCGACGTGGACGGCGTGCTGACCGACGGCCGCATCTTCGTCGGCGACGACGGCCGCGAGCTCAAGGTGTTCAGCGTGCTGGACGGCATCGGCCTCAGGATGCTGATGCGCGCCGGCGTCACGGTCGCCTGGATCACGGGCAGCAATGCCCCGGCGGTGATGCACCGGGCGCGCGCCCTCGGCGTCCAGCGGGTCGTGCAGGGCGCGGAAGACAAGGTGACGCCGTGGGAGGCGTTGCGCGGCGAGCTCGAGCTACCGGCGGAGGCCTGTGCGCACATCGGCGACGACCTTCCCGACGTGCCGGTGTTCGTGCGCTGCGGGTTCGCGGTCACGGTGCCGCACGCACCGCAGGTGGTGCGCGCGCGTGCGCACCATGTCACCGGCCGCGACGGCGGCGCGGGCGCCGTGCGCGAGCTCTGCGAGCTGATCCTCGCCGCGCAGGGCGTCCTCGACCCGCAGCACGCAGCCTTCGGAGCCTGAGCACGCATGATTCCACGCCGCGCCCGCATCGACCGCCTGATCGCCTGGTCGCCCATTCTGCTGCTCGGCAGCCTCGCGGCGCTGACCTACTGGCTGGACGCGCAGGTGAAGGCGCCGGCGCCGCGTGCCAGCGGGGCTTCGCGCCACGATCCCGACCTCTACATCGAGAATCTCCGCGCGGCGAGCTTCGACGTGCGCGGGAACCTGCTGCAGTCGCTGGCGGCGGCGCGCGCCCAGCACTATCCGGACGACGACAGCGTCGACCTCGTGGCGCCGTCGCTCGTGCTGACCGACCCGGGCAAGCCGCGGCTCACCGTCACCGCCGATGCCGGCACCGTCTCCGGCAACCGCGAGATCGTCACGCTGCGCGGCAACGTCCGCGCGGCCCGCGATGCGCCTGCCCCGACGGCGCCGCGCGACGGCCTGCCGACGGGGCCCGCGACGGTGACGACCCAGCTGCTGCGCGTCATCCCGAAACAGGCCCGCGCCGAGACCGACGAGGCGGTGACGATCGAGGAGCCCCATGGAATAATCCACGGCGTCGGGATGGTCCTCGACAACAATGCGCGCACGTTCCGGCTCAAGTCCGCCGTGCGCGGTACCCTGCAGCCCCACGCCCTGTCGAAGTGAACGCCATTCACGCCTCCCGCCCCCCGCTCCGCCGCGCATTGCCCGCGTGGGTCGCGGCGCTCGTCGCCGCGCTCGTCGCCCTCGCGGCCGCGCCCCTGGCGCACGCCGAGAAGGCGGACCGCGAGAAGCCGATCAACTTCTCCGGCGACACCGGCGACGCCGACCTGCAAAAGCGCGGCGGCGCGCTCGCCGGCAACGTCATCATCACGCAGGGCACGCTCACGATCCGCGCCGACCGGATCGTGTTCCGGCAGAACGCCGACAACTCGCTGTCGGCCACCGCCTTCGGCAATCCGGTCGCCCTCCGCCAGAAGCGCGACGGCGCGGACGAGTACTACGAGGGCTATGCGCAGCGCATCGAATACGACGGCTCCAAAGAGCTGGTCGAGCTCTTCGACAACGCGCTGCTGAAGCGCGGGCAGGACGAGATCCGCAGCAACTACGTCTCATACAACATGGCGAGCGAGGTCTTCAAGGCCGAGGGCCGCGCCGGCGCGGTCCCCGACCCGGCCGGGCCCGGCGCGCGCGTGCGCGGGATGTTCCAGCCGAAATCGGACCTGCCGCTACCGGGGCGGGGCAAAGACGGTGGCAAGGACGCGCCCAAGGACGCCGCCAAGGGCACGGCCAAGGGCGCGACGCCGGCCGCGGCCGAGCCACCGACCACGCTCAAGCCGGCCGGCGAGCTCGCGCCGCCTCCCTCCCGGTGAACGAGACCCCCGCGGCGGCCGAGCCGCGCGCAACGAGCCGGCTGTCCGTCGAGAAGCTCGAGAAGCGCTACAAGGCGCGCGCGGTCGTCCACGACGTGTCGATCGACGTCGTCAGCGGCGAGGTCGTCGGCCTGCTGGGGCCGAACGGCGCCGGCAAGACGACGTGCTTCTACATGATCGTCGGGCTGGTGGCCGCCGACGGCGGCCGCATCGAGCTCGACGGCCGCGACCTGTCGCGGCTGCCGATCCACACGCGGGCGCGGCTCGGGCTTTCGTATCTGCCGCAGGAGGCGTCGATCTTCCGCAAGCTGACGGTCGCCGAGAACGTGCGCGCGATCCTGGAGCTGCAGGACCTCGACGCGGACGCGCTCGCCAACCGGCTCGATGCGCTGCTCGAGGACCTGTCGATCTCGCACCTCGCGAACGCCTCCGCGCTCTCGCTGTCCGGCGGCGAGCGCCGTCGCGTCGAGATCGCCCGCGCGCTCGCGACGCGGCCGCGCTTCATCCTGCTCGACGAGCCGTTCGCGGGCGTCGATCCGATCGCCGTCCTCGACATCCAGAAGATCATCGGCTTCCTGAAGCAGCGCGGCATCGGCGTGCTCATCACCGACCACAACGTGCGGGAGACGCTCGGCATCTGCGACAGGGCGTACATCATCAACGAAGGCCGCGTCCTCGCCTCCGGCGCACCGGGCGAGATTGTTTATAATGAGGACGTAAGGAAAGTGTATCTGGGAGAGCATTTCCGTCTCTGAAGTAGCGTACAGTCTGTAGCGCATGAAGCAGACCCTCCAGCTCAAGCTCAGCCAGCACCTCACACTCACGCCGCAGCTGCAGCAGTCGATCCGGCTGCTGCAGCTGTCCACGGTCGAGCTGAACGCGGAGGTCGAGCGGATGCTGCAGGAGAACCCGCTGCTCGAGAAGGCCGAGGGCGACGACGAACCGGTCCCCGGCGCGGGCAAGCTCAACGCCGACACCGCTCCCGACCGAGCCGACACGCCCCCGCGCGAAGGCGACGAGGCGGCGGCCGAGCCGCGCGAGCGCACGGAGCCCGTCGACGGCGCCGACTTCGAGAATTACTCCGGCGGCGACTCGGACTGGGGCGGCAGTGGCGCCTCGGACGACGACGAGGAGGGCTTCTACCCGCAGCAGGTGGCGACCACCACGCTGCGCGACCACCTGCTCGCGCAGCTCGCCGTGCTCAACCTGCCGCAGCGCGACCGGGGGCTCGTCACCGCGCTGATCGACGCTCTCGACGACGACGGCTACCTGCACGCGTCGCTCGAGGAGGTGGCGGAGATGTTCCCGGACGAGCTCGAGATCGAGCCCGACGAGCTTTCGCTCGCGCTCTGCTACCTGCAGAGCTTCGAGCCCGCCGGCATCGGCGCACGCGATCCCGCCGAATGCCTCGCGCTGCAGCTGAAGGCGCTGCCGGAGGCGACGCCCTGCCGCGCCGAGGCGCTCACCGTCGTCACCGAGCACCTGCCGCTGCTCGCCGCGCGCGACTTCACCAAGCTGAAGCGCGTGCTGCACACCGACGACGCCGGGGTGCGCGCCGTGCGCGCGCTGGTGACGAGCCTCAATCCCCGGCCGGGCGCCGCGTTCGCGAAGTCCGAGGCGAACTTCGTCATCCCCGACGTCATCGTGAAGAAGGTGCGGGGCAAGTGGGTGGCCGCGCTGAACGAGGCGGCGATGCCGAAGCTGCGGCTCAACCGCATCTACGCCGACATCCTCACGCGCAACCGCGACTCGTCGAACCAGCAGTTGACCGCGCAGCTGCAGGAAGCCAAGTGGCTGATCCGCAACGTGCAGCAGCGCTTCGAGACCATCCTGCGGGTGTCGCAGGCGATCGTCGAGCGGCAGCGCCGGTTCTTCGAGCACGGGGACGTCGCGATGCGGCCGATGGTGCTGCGCGAGATCGCCGAGATGCTCGATCTGCACGAGTCGACGATCTCGCGCGTGACGACGCAGAAGTTCATGCTGAGCCCGCGCGGAACTTACGAGCTCAAGTATTTCTTCGGCAGCCACGTCGCCACCGACACCGGCGGCGCGGCCTCGGCGACCGCGATCCGGGCGCTGATCAAGCAGCTGATCGCCGCCGAGAACACGAAGACGCCGCTGACCGACAGCAAGATCGCGGATCTCCTGGGGGAACAGGGCATCATCGTCGCGCGGCGCACGGTCGCCAAGTATCGGGAGGCGCTGCAGATCCCTCCCGTCAACCTGCGCAAGGCGCCGTGACCGCCGGCCCTGCGCGCCACGAGGAGAGCTCGATGAACCTTAACCTCACCGGCCAGCACCTGGACATCACGCCCGCGATCCGCGACTACGTCATCGCGAAGCTCGATCGCGTGACGCGGCACTTCGACCACGTGATCGACGTCAATGTGGTGATGTCCGTGGACAAGCTGCGGCACAAGGTTGAAGTCAACCTGCACACCCGGGGCAAGGACATCCACGTCGAGGCCGTCGAGGCCGACATGTACGCCGCCATCGACGCGCTCGCCGACAAGCTCGACCGCCAGGTGCTGAAGCACAAGGAGAGGCGCGCCCTGCACCGGCACGAGGGCGCGGCGATCAAGCGCGGCGCCGCGGCGCCGGAAGCGGGCCCCGCGCCGGTGCCCGGCGTCCCCGAAACGGGATCGCGCTAGCGGGCGGGCGGCTCCCCGGGGAACCTGGCGTATACTCCGGAAGGCGTTCGCGCCGGCGGGCCGGGAGGTCCGCCGGTTTGCTTTTGCGGTGCGGACACCGCCGCTGCCGGCGTCCGCGCCACGATCCATCCTTCGCTGCCGATGAGCCAGATCGCCGAGTTGCTGCCGACCGGGAACATCCTGCTCGACCTCGACGCGGGCTCCAAGTCGCGCCTGTTCGAGGCGGTGGGCGCGCTTTTCGAGGCGAACCACGGCGTGTCGCGCAAGGTCGTCGTCGACAGCCTGCTCGCCCGCGAGAAGCTCGGCTCGACCGGCCTGGGCCAGGGAATCGCCATTCCGCACGGGCGGATCCGGGGTCTCGCGCACGCGCAGGGGGCGTTCGTGCGCCTCAGGTCGCCGATCCCGTTCGACGCGCCCGACGGCAAGCCCGTCGCGCAGGTGTTCGTGCTGCTCGTGCCGGAGCAGGCGACCGAGCAGCACCTCCAGCTCCTGTCCGAGCTCGCGCAGATGTTCTCCGAGACGCGCTTTCGCGAAAGCCTGGCGGAACCAACCAGCGCCGCAGGATTGCGCGCCATCTTCGAGCGCTGGGAGCCGGTCAAATGAGCGACGATCCCGGCATGATGCGCCAGGTCAGCGTCGAGAAGCTGTTCGCCGAGAACCAGGCGCGTCTCGGCCTGCACTGGGTCGCCGGGCTGCAGGGCGGCAACCGGGTGCTGACCGGCGACGCCGCGCTGAAGCCGACCATCGGCCAGGTCGGCCACATGAATTACATCCACCCGTTCCGGATCCAGATCCTCGGTGCGGCCGAGCTCGCGTACCTGCGAGGGTTGCCGGCCGGGGAGCTCGAGGCCGCGATCGGCCGGCTGTTCACGATCGAGCTCGTCGCGATCATCGTCGCCAACGGCGAGGAAGTCCCACCGCGCCTTGCGGAGCAGTGCAACCATCACCACGTCGCGCTCTTCACCTCGGTGCAGCCGTCGCCGCACCTGGTCGAGGTGATCCGCCTGTTCCTGTCGCGGGTGCTCGCCGAGTCGACCACGCTGCACGGCGTGTTCCTCGACGTGCTCGAGATGGGCGTGCTGGTCACCGGCGCCTCCGCGATCGGCAAGAGCGAGCTCGCCCTCGAGCTGATCTCGCGCGGCAACGGCCTCATCGCCGACGACATCGTCGAGTTCTACCGGATCTCGCCGGACACGCTCGAGGGCCGCTGCCCGGCGGTGCTGCGCGACTTCCTCGAGGTGCGCGGCATCGGCATCCTGAACATCCGGACCATCTTCGGCGAGACCGCCGTGCGCCCGCGCAAGCTGCTGAAGATCATGGTCCACCTCGAGGACCACAGCAACGAGGCCTTCTCGGAGCTCGACCGCCTGCAGGTCAACGCCACGTACCAGGAAATCCTCGGCGTCCCGGTGCGCAAGGTGACGATCCCGGTCGCCGCGGGCCGCAACCTCGCCGTGCTGGTCGAGGCCGCCGTCCGCAACTTCGTGCTGAACCAGCGCGGCATCGACAGCACGAAGGAGTTCATCGAACGGCAGACGAAGCTCATGGAGGACGGCGGCTAGCTGCGGACGGAGCCCGGTTCGCCCGCGGTGGAGCACGCGGGCCGGTGCTCTTCCTGCCGACCCGGCGCTGACCCCATCCGGCCCCATGGACCTCCTGCTCATCGGCGGCGTCTCCGGCTCCGGCAAGAGCGTCGCGCTCGCGGCGCTCGAGGACTCCGGCTACTACGCGGTCAACAATCTGCCGCTCCCGCTCGTCGCCGAGACTGCGCGCTATCTCGCGCAGGCCGGACGCGACCGCGTCGCGATCGCGCTCGACGTCAAGACGGCGCCGGGTCTGGCCGGCCTTCCCGACACGCTGGCGAGCCTGCGGACCGCCGGCTGGAGCGTGCGCTTCCTCTACCTCGACGCGAAGACCGAAACGCTGGTCAAGCGCTTTTCGGAAACGCGCCGGCGCCACCCGTTCTCGAGCGACGACCGGACGCTCACGGAAGCGATCGACTTCGAGCGCTCGCTCCTGGCCGAGGTGCGCCCGCTCGGTTTCGCCTTCGACACGAGCGACCTGTCGCCGGCCGCGCTGCGCGGCTGGATCAAGGACTTCATCAGCGTCGACGCGACGAAGCTCACGCTGCTGCTCGAGTCGTTCGGGTTCAAGCACGGCGTCCCGCTCGACGCCGATCTGGTGTTCGACGTCCGCTGCCTGCCGAATCCGCACTACGATCCGACGCTGCAGCCGCTGACGGGGCGCGACCTGCCGGTCGTGACCTTCCTGGAGAAGCTGCCCGAAGTCGAGCGGATGTACGGCGACATCTACCACTTCGTCGCGAGCTGGCTTCCCGACTACGCGCGCGACAACCGCAATTACCTGACGGTCGCGATCGGCTGCACCGGCGGGCGCCACCGGTCCGTCTATTTCGTCGAGCGGCTCGCGCGCGCGTTCTCGCCGCGGCACCAGGTCCTGATACGGCATCGCGAGCTCGGTTGAGCGCGCCGCGCACCTTCACGCTCGCGTTCACCGGCGCCTCGGGCCTGCAGTACGGGCTGCGGCTGCTCGAGTGCCTGCTCGCCGCGGAGCACCGCGTCTGGCTGCTCTATTCGCCGGCGGCGCAGGTGGTCGCCAAGCACGAATGCGATCTCGCGCTGCCCGCACAACCGCGGGAGGCAACGCGCTTCTTCGCCGAGCGCCACGGTGCGCGCGAGGGCCAGCTCACGGTGTTCGGCCGCGAGGACTGGCTCGCGCCGGTCGCCTCCGGGTCCAACCCCGCAGACGCGATGGCGATCTGTCCCTGCAGCATGGGGACACTCGGCGCGATTGCCGCGGGGCTCGCCGACAACCTGATCGAGCGCGCGGCCGACGTGATGCTGAAGGAGCGCCGGCCGCTCGTGCTCGTCCCGCGCGAAACGCCGCTGTCGGCGATCCACCTCGAGAACATGCTGAAGCTCGTGCGCGCCGGCGCGGTGATGGTCCCGCCGGTCCCCGGCTTCTACGACCGCCCGCAGTCGGTCGCGGACCTCGTCGATTTCGTCGTCGCCCGCGTGCTCGACCAGCTCGGCGTCGCGCACGCGCTCGGACCGCGCTGGGGAGAGGGCCGGGTCGCGCCGCCCGCTCCCGGGACGCATCGCGCCTGAGCCCCGGCGGCGCGCCGCGGTCCCCGGGCCGCATGCCGGGCACCGCTATAATTGCGGGTTGACCTTTCCCGAGTTCACGACCGGAGCGACCATGGCTGGCCACAGCAAATGGGCGAACATCAAGCACAAGAAAGCCGCGACCGACGCGAAGCGGGGCAAGATCTTCACGCGCCTCATCCGGGAGATCACGGTCGCCTCGCGGATGGGCGGCGGCGACCCGTCGATGAATCCGCGGCTGCGCCTCGCCGTCGACAAGGCGACCGACCAGAACATGCCCAAGGATACGATCGAGCGCGCGATCAAGCGCGGATCGGGCGGCCTCGAGGACGCGAACTACGAGGAGATCCGCTACGAGGGCTATGGGGTCAGCGGCGCCGCGGTGATGGTCGACTGCATGACCGACAACCGGACGCGGACGGTCGCCGACGTCCGGCACGCGTTCTCGAAATACGGCGGCAACCTCGGCACCGACGGCTCGGTCGCGTTCCTGTTCAAGCACTGCGGCCAGCTCGTGTACGCGCCGGGGACCGACGAGAACAAGCTGATGGAGGCGGCGCTCGACGCGGGCGCCGAAGACATCGTCACCAACGACGACGGCAGCATCGAGGTGATCACCGGGCCGCACGATTTCGTGGCCGTGAAGGACGCCCTCGCGAAAGCCGGATTCAAGGCGGAGTTCGCCGAGGTGACGATGAAGCCGGCGACCGAGGTCGAGATGACCGGCGAGGACGCCGTGCGGATGCAGAAGCTCCTCGACGCGATCGAGGCGCTCGACGACGTCCAGGAAGTCCACACCAACGCCGTCTTCGACGAATAAGGCCGCCTTGGCCGTCCCGCCCGCCGCGCTTCCGCGGCGCATCCTCGGCATCGACCCCGGCCTGCGGGCGACCGGCTTCGGCGTCATCTCGGTCACCGGCAACGCGCTCACGTACGTGACCTGCGGCTGCATCCGCAGCGGCGAGGGCGAGCTGCCCGCGCGCCTGCGGGTGATCCTCGTCGATCTGGGCGAAGTCATCGCGCGGCACCGGCCGACCGAGGTCGCGATCGAGAAGGTCTTCGTCAACGTCAATCCGCAGTCGACGCTGCTGCTGGGCCAGGCGCGCGGCGCGGCGATCTCCGCCGCGGTGCTCGCCGACCTGCCGGTCGTCGAATACACGGCCCTGCAGGTGAAACAGGCGGTCGTGGGCCACGGCAAGGCGGCGAAGGAGCAGGTGCAGCACATGGTGCGCCGGTTGCTCCAGCTCCCCGGCGAGCCTTCCCCGGACGCCGCCGACGCGCTCGCGTGCGCGATCGCCCACGCGCACGGCGCGCAGGGGCTGGGCGGCCTGCGTAAGGCCGGCTACCGCGTCCGCGGCGGGCGGCTCGTCTGATGTTCGCCGTGCGTCCACGGCGGCGCCCGACCGCGGTGATCTTCGACATGGACGGGCTGCTGCTCGACACCGAGCCGCTCGCCGCGCGGGCGTGGGGCGAGGCGGCCGCGGCGCTCGACGTCGAGTTCGACCCGGCGCTGGCGCTTGCGATGGTCGGCCGCAACTTCGCCGACTGCAGCGCGATGGTGCGCGCCCGCTACGGCGCCGACTACCCGACCGACGCGCTGCTCGGACGGTGGCACGCGACGTACGACGGGATCGTCGAGCGCGAGGGGCTTCTGCCGAAACCGGGCGTCCACGAGCTGCTCGACTGGCTCGACGACCGGGAGATCCGCCGCGCCGTCGCAACGTCGACGCGCCGCGAGCGGGCGCGCTCGAAACTCGCGCGCACGTCACTGCTCCCGCGGTTCCACGACCTGGTCGGCGGCGACGAGG
>Ga0209253_10000107_pt1 | contig 58261 bp, 55 predicted proteins | sample FrelakmetBRP12BR_FD_187145 | JGI IMG/M metagenome (GOLD analysis project Ga0209253, IMG submission 187145) | Freshwater lake sediment microbial communities from the University of Notre Dame, USA, for methane emissions studies - BRP12 BR (SPAdes)... | ecosystem: Environmental > Aquatic >...
CTCCTTCAGGTTCTTGAGGGTCTCCTTCTTCAGCTCCTCGCGCTCCTTCTCGAGCAGCACGCGGCGGCTGAGGACGATGTTCCCCCGCTTCTTGTTGAACTTGATGACCTTGAACTTGAAGGTCTCGCCGATGAGCTTGTCGAGGTTGCGCACCGGGCGGATGTCGACCTGGGAGCCGGGGAGGAAGGCCTTCACGCCGATGTCGACGGAGAGACCGCCCTTCACCCGCCCGACGATCACGCCCTCGACGAGCTCGTCGCGCTCGCACGCGGCGGAGATCTCGTCCCAGATGCGCATCTTGTCGGCCTTCTCCTTGGAGAGGACGACCATGCCGGTGTCGTTCTCGCGCGACTCGACGAGAACCTGCACCTTGTCGCCGATCTTGACCTGGGGCTCACCCCCTGGGACGGCGATGAACTCGACGAGCGGCACCTGCCCCTCGGACTTGTAGCCGATGTCGACGACCACGTAGTCCTTGGCTATCTGGATCACGGTGCCACTGACGACACGACCCTCCTCGACCAGGCCGGTTCGCGCCTCGCTCTCGGCGAACATGGCAGCGAAGTCTTCGGCGTCCTGCTCAGGCGAACTGACGATCTGATTCTCCATTCGATTGGAACCCGGTCCTTTGGGCTTGGGCCGGCGGCGGCGCGGTGTCGACCGTGCCTGGATCACCGACGAAAGCTGCATCGCCCCCTTTGTCGGATTGAGCCGCGTCCCCGGGGATCGAGGGACGCGACGGGCCGCCAGGACAATCCAGGCGGCGAAGGCGAGGCAAGCTACACGGGCGGGATCACTGCGTCAAGCGCGGCCGCCCGGCATGGCCCCCAGCCTGGCGGCCACTCCCTGGATGACCCAGTCGGGCGTCGAGGCTCCGGCGCTGACCCCGACGAGCGAGCAGTCACGGAACCACTCGGGTTGCAGCTCCTCCTCGGTCTCGACGTGCCAGGTACGGGGCTGGATCACCTTGCAGATCTCGGCGAGGTGGCGAGTGTTGGCGCTGTTCTTCCCGCCCACGACCACCACGGCGTCCACCTCGGAGGCGAGTTCGCGGGCGTCGGTCTGCCGCTCGTCGGTGTCGGCGCAGATGGTGTTCACGGCGCGGACCTCCTTGTGTCGAAGCGCCAGGGCGCCGACGACCCGCTCGAAGTCGGCGCCGATGCAGGTGGTCTGGGCGATGACCGCCACCTTCTTGGCCTCGATGGGCGGGATCTCGGCGCCCGGCCTCACCACCGTGCACGGGCCGTGACCGTAGCTCAGGACTCCCTTCACCTCTGCGTGGTTGGGATCGCCCACGATGACCAGGTGATAGCCCTGGGCCGTGAGTCGCTGGGCCATGGCCTGGGGGTACTTCACGTACGGGCAAGTTCCGTCCACCACCTCCAGGCCTCGTTCCCGTGCCGCTTCGAGCTCCGGCTTCACCGCGCCGTGGGTCCGGACCACCACCGTGGTCCCCGTCTCCACCTCGGCGACACGCTCCACCGTTCCCACGCCCATCTCGCGGGTGCGGGCCACGAACTGCGGGTTGTGGATGATGGGGCCGAGCGTGACCACCGGCGTGTGCCGCTCGTGGGCCACCTCCATGAGCTGGTCGACCGTTCGGCGAACGCCCCAGCAGAATCCAGCGGTCTTCGCGACCTTGACCTGCATCAACTCTCCTCCGGAGCCGTATATAACGCCCGGCCCCGCCCGGTAAAGCCCACCTAGCCGCGGGCCGCCAGGCGAGCCTCGACCTCGTCGGCCAGGCGAGCGACCACCTCGTCGAGCGACAGGCTGCTCGTGTCCACCAGCACCGCGTCGGCCGCGGCGCGGAGCGGGGCCACGTCCCGTGAACTGTCGTCCCGGTCCCGCCTGCTCTGGTCCGCGAGCACCGCCTCGAAGGGCTGGGGATCTCCCTTCGCCTGCAGTTCCAGGAATCGGCGGCGCGCCCGGACGTCGGGTGCGGCGTCGAGGAAGTACTTGGCGTCGGCGAGGGGAAAGACCACGGTCCCGATGTCACGACCCTCCAGCACCGCACCGCGGATGCCGGACGCGGTGGCAAGCCGCCGCTGCAGGTCGAGGAGCCCGGCGCGAACCACCGGCCTCGCCGAGACCGCGCTCGCGCCGAGGGACATCGGCGGGGTCCGGATGGCCTGGGAAACGTCCTCGTCACCCAGGAAGACGCGCTGCCCGCCCCCCTCCGAACCAGGCGGCGGCGGCTCGAACCGGACCCGGATCGTCGGCAGCAATGCGCCAAGACGCTGGTCGTCGTCGAAGGCGACCCCGGCCCGAGTGGCCGCCAGCGCGACCGTCCGGTAGATGGCGCCGGTGTCGACCATGGCGAAACCGAGCCGGGCGGCCAGGCGGCGAGAGGTCGTGCTCTTGCCGGCCCCGGCCGGCCCGTCGACCGCGACGATGAACGGCCTCCGAGCGCTCACCGCGCCAGCACCTTGCGCAGGGCCGCCAGCACCTTCACGTTCTCCTCGTGGGTGCCCACGGTGATCCGTTGACCGGTCGGGAAGCCGTATCCAGCCACCGGACGTACCACCACGGCCTCGCGCAGCAGGGCCTCGAAGAGCGCCATGCCAGGGCGCCCGGGGAAATCGGCGAGCACGAAGTTGGCCTGGGACGGGACCACCGTGGCTCCCAGTTCTCTCAGGCCCGCCATGAGGAACGGGCGCTCGACGCGGACCAGGCCACGGCTCAGCTCCACGTGCTCCTCGTCCTCCAGGGCCGCGGCGCCGGCAGCCTGGGCGACCATGTTCACGTTGAACGGGGCGCGAACCCGATCGAGGAAGGCGACCAGTTCCGGCCGGGCGAAGGCGTATCCGAGACGCAGGCCGGCCAGGCCGTAGATCTTCGAGAAGGTGCGGAGCACGACCAGGTTTGGATGTCGCTTGCGAAGGGCCATCGCGTCCTGGAACCCGGGGGACTCGACGAATTCGACGTAGGCCTCGTCCAGGACCACCAGCGTGTCGCGCGAAACCTTTTCCAGGAAGGGGACCAGATCCTTCTCGAGGAACCAGGTGCCGGTGGGATTGTCGGGGTTGGCCAGGAAGACGACCTTGGTGCGGGGCGAGAGGTGCCCGGCCAGGGCCTCGAGATCGTAGTGGAAGCGCTCCTTCATGGGCGCCTCGACCAGCCTGCGCCCGTGGGCGTGCGCGGCGAGCTTGTAGGCGATGAAGCTCTGCGCGCTCGTCAGCACCTCCTCGCCCTCCAGGACGAAGGTGCGCACCAGCAGCTCGATGAGCTCGTTCGAGCCGTTGCCGACCAGGATCTCATCGACAGGCACGTCGAAGCGGCCGGAGAGAGCCTTCTTCAGATAGAAGGCGCTGCCATCGGGGTAGAGGTGCACGCGCTGGCAGGCTGCCCGCGCCGCGGCCATCCCGAGCGGCGACGGTCCAAGCGCGTTCTCGTTGGAGGCCAGCTTGGCGACGTCGCTGACCCCGTACTCCCGCTCCACCTCCTCGATGGGCTTGCCCGGGACGTAGGGCTGCAGCGACGCGACGTGCGGAGGGACGAGCGGCACCCGGCTCACTCCTCCGTGGAGAACACGCCGATGGCCCGGAACTTCTGGTAGCGCTGCCGGACCAGCTGCTCGGGGGTGAGCTGGCCGAGGTCGGCGAGCTGGCGGCGGATGGCGCCGCCCAGGTTCTCGGCCGTCAGGCGTGGGTCGCGGTGTGCGCCGCCGGCGGCCTCCTTGACCAGCTCGTCGACGATGCCGAAGCCGGCCAGGTCCTTGGCCGTCAACTTGAGATTTTCCGCCGACTTCTGGGCCTTGGAGGCGTCGCGGTAGAGGATGGAGCTGCAGCTCTCCGGCGATATGACCGAGTAGGTCGAGTACTCGAGCATGAGGATCTTGTTCGTGACCCCGAGCGCCAGGGCGCCGCCCGATCCCCCCTCGCCGATCACGATGGAGATGGAAGGAACCCCGAGCGAGGACATCACCTCGAGGTTCACCGCGATGGCCTCGGCCTGGCCGCGCTCCTCGGCGCCGATGCCGGGGTAGGCGCCGGGCGTGTCGATGAAGGTGATGAGGGGGCAACGGAAGCGATCGGCGAGGTCGTAGAGCCGGCGCGCCTTGCGGTAGCCCTCCGGGCGCGGCATGCCGAAGTTTCGCAGCATGTTGTCCTTCGTCCCGCGCCCCTTCTGCTCACCGACGATCACCACCGGCTCCCCGTCGAAGCGGGCCAGGCCAGCCACGATGGCGTGGTCGGCGCCGAAGCGGCGGTCTCCCTCCAGCTCCAACCAGTCGGTGAAGAGCGCCTGGATGTAGTCGAGGGTGTACGGGCGGTTCGGGTGGCGGGCCAGCTGGACGACCTGCCAGCGGGAGAGGTCCTTGAAGATCTCGGTCTGGAGCTTCTTCGCCTTGCGCTCCAGCTTGACGATCTCGTCGCTGAAGTCGACCCCGGCGCCGCCGGAGAGTTGCTTCAGTTCCTCGATCTTCGACTCGAGGGCGACGAGCGGCTTCTCGAACTCGGTCGTGAACGGAACGCGGGTGGCCACGGTGCGGGTTTATAACACGCGAAGTCCCAAAATCACGGCGCGCTGCGCCACGCCCGCACCACCTCGTCGACGTCCACCGCCGGCCCCAGCCACTCCACGTCCTGCTCCCGGCGCAGCCAGACCACCTGTCGCCGCGCATACCTACGGTGGAGCAGGGCGATGCGGTCCGCCAGCTCGCCCTCGCCGATCTCCCCTCGCGCGCAGGCGATGGCGTCCTCGTATCCGATGGGAAGCCGGGGCAGGTCCGCGCCGAACCGGTCCACGAGCCGCCGGGCCTCGTCGACGATTCCTCCCCGTGCCATGGCCAGGGCCCGGGCCTGGATGCGCCGGTGCAGCTCGTCGCGGGGGACGTCGAGGGCGATCAACCGGTAGCGGTAACGGTGCGACGCGAACCGGTGGGCCTCGAAGAGTTCACTCTGCGTCCGCCCCCCGGCGGCGATCTCGAGCGCGCGGACGATTCGAACGAGATCGTTCTCCCGGATGCGGGCGGCGGCACCCGGGTCGACGGAGGCCAGTCGCCGGTGCAGCGCCGGCCGGCCGTGGAGTGAAGCCTCCTCCTCGAGCTGCGTCCGCAGCGCCGGGTCGCGACCCGGCGCATCCACCACGCCGTGGAGGAGCGCCCGGATGTAGAGCCCCGTTCCGCCGACGACCACGGGCAGGCGCCCACGGGACACGATGTCCGCGATCGCCGCGTCGGCGAGGGCCGCCCAGCGTGCTGCGTCCATCCCCTCGCCCGGGTCGGCCACGTCGAGGAGATGGTGAGGAACCGTGGCGCGCTCCTCGGCGGTCGGCTTCGCCGTGCCCACGTCGAGCCCGCGGTAGACCTGCTGCGAGTCGGCGTTGACGATCTCGCCGCCGGCGCGCAGCGAGGCCTCCATGCCGAGCCGCGTCTTGCCCGACGCGGTGGGGCCGGCGAGAACGGCGACGAAGGGCGGGGGCTGCGGCACGCCGCTCGCCTACCGGGAGCCGCGGCTGAACCGGGAGGCAAGTTCGGCCAGCACCACCGGCACTTCCTCTCGCGTCGCCATGTCCTTCAGCCTGGCCTGACCGCTCGACGCCTCGTCCCCGCCGATCACGACGGCGAAGCGCGCGCCTACCCGCTCGGCCTGCTTGAACTGCCTGCTCATCTTGCCGCCGCGGGCGTCGAGATCGCAGGCGATGCCGGCCCGGCGAAGCTCGGTCGCCCACCGCAGCCCCTCCCTGCGTCCGGCTTCGTCCGCCGACACGAAGAAGACCTCGGGACGCGACTCGGGTACCGGCCGGCCGGCCGCCTCCAGGATCAGCGCGAGCCGCTCCTCCCCCATGCCGAACCCGATGCCCGGCGTCGGTGGACCGCCGAGCGTCTCGACGAGGCCATCGTAGCGCCCCCCGCCGGCCACCGCCGACTGCGCGCCCAGCGCGTCGCTGGAGAATTCGTAGGCAGTGCGGACGTAGTAGTCGAGGCCTCGTACCAGTCGCGGATTCACCTCGTAGGGGACGCCCAGGTCGTCGAGTCCCTGCCGGACGGCTTCGAGGTGGGCACGGCACCCCTCGCAGAGCCGGTCGAGAAGACGCGGCGCGCCCTGCAGCACAGGCTGGCAGGATGGGACCTTGCAGTCGAGGACGCGCAGCGGGTTCTTCTCGGTCCTCTCCCGGCAGTCGGCGCAGAGCGCTCCGCCTTGGCCGCGCAGCCAGGTCCGCAGCTCTTCCAGGTACGCCGGGCGACAGGCACCGTCTCCCACGCTGTTCAGGTGGATGCGGGGCGCGACGCCCAGCCGCCGGAAGAGGTCGGCGAGCATGGCGATCTGCTCCACGTCGATGGCCGGCTCGGCGATCCCGAAGGCTTCCACTCCGAGCTGGTGAAACTGGCGGTAACGCCCCTTCTGCGGCCGCTCGCGGCGGAACATCGGGCCGACGTAGAACCACTTCTGAGGCCCCTCGACGAAGGCGCCGTGCTCGATGTAGGCACGGACCGTGCCGGCAGTTCCCTCGGGCCGGAGTGCGAGCTTCTCCTCGCCCTTGTCCTCGAAGACGTACATCTCCTTGTTCACGATGTCGGTGGACTCGCCCACGCCGCGGGCGTAGAGGGCGTAGGGTTCCACCACCGGCGTTCGAACCTCCCGGTAGCCGTGCAGCGCGAACACCTCGCGGGCCACCCGCTCGATCTCCTGCCACCGCCCCACGTCCGCGGGCAGGATGTCGTTCATCCCCTTGACGCCGTTGATCTTCACGCGGCCGTTTCTAGACGATGGCCTGGGGTCCGTCAAACCGCGCGGCCGCCGATGGCCTCGCCCATGCGCACCCGGACGCCGGGCGCGACCGAAGGCGCGAAGGCCACCCGGCCCGGCTCGAAGAGCAGGATGACCGTGGACCCCATCTCGAAGGCCCCGAGCTCCTGCCCCTTCGACACCGGGATGGGCTCCTGGTAGTCGCGCGATTGCGGCCTGGCTCCCGCCAGGTTCGTCACCGGGACGGCCGGATCGAAGCTGGCCCGCACCCGGCCGACGACGGTGGCCCCCACCGCCACGACGGCGACGAGCCCGAGAGGCGAGTCGAGCAGGGTCACCAGTCGCTCGTTCACCGTGAAGAGCCCGGGGACGGTGCGAACCGAGGCCGGGTTCACCGGCCACAGCTTGCCCGGAACGTATCGCCAGCCGAGGACGCGCCCGGAGAGCGGGAAGTGGATGCGGTGGTAGTCGCGCGGAGAGAGGTAGATCGTGGCGTAGCGCCCACCGGCAAGGCGCGCGCCGACTCGCTCGTCCCCCACGAGCGCAGAGGTCGTGTAGTCGATTCCCTTGGCCTGGACGAGCCGCCCACCCTCGGCGAGCCCCGCCTCGGAGACCATCCCGTCGACCGGCGAGACCAGGACGTCCTGTCCAGGAGCCACCGGCCGGAGTCCGGGGCGAAGCGGACGCGCAAAGAACTGTCCAAAAGTCTCGAACCCGGCCAGGTCGCCGCACTCGGAGAGATCGATCTCGTAGCGGCGCGCGAAGGCCTCCATCACGCCGCGCCCAAGAGCACCGGGCAAGGGCAACCGGGTAGCAGCACCCACGGCACGGGACAGGGCGTTCTTGGGCAGCAGGCGGAGGGCGGCGATGAAGGCGCGGTCGTTCACGGCCCCGGAGTGTAGCCGACCCTCCGGGCGCACGCCCCGGCCTTGTGCTAAGTGCGTGGAATGGACGAGATTCGCGCGCCGCGAGGAAACACCCTCTCCTGCCGGGGGTGGGTCCAGGAAGCCGCCCTCCGGATGCTCCAGAACAACCTCGATCCGGAGGTCGCCGAGAGGCCCGAGGACCTGGTGGTCTACGGCGGCACGGGCAAGGCCGCCCGGAACTGGGAGAGTTACAGGCGGATCGTGACCGCGCTTCGCGTCCTGCGCGACGACGAGACCCTTCTCGTCCAGAGCGGAAAGCCGGTCGGCGTCGTCGGCACCCATCCCGACGCCCCGCGCGTGCTCATCGCCAACTCCAACCTGGTCGGCCACTGGGCCACCTGGGAGCACTTCTGGGAGCTCGAGAAGCTCGGGCTGATGATGTACGGCCAGATGACCGCAGGCTCCTGGATCTACATCGGAACGCAGGGAATCCTCCAGGGCACCTACGAGACCTTCGCGCAGGCGGGGCGAACCCACTTCGGGTCGGACGACCTCTCCGGCCGGCTCATCCTCTCCGGCGGCCTGGGCGGGATGGGTGGCGCCCAGCCGCTCGCCGCCACCATGCTCGGCGCCGCCTTCCTCGGCGTGGACGTGGATCCCGAACGCATCCGCAAGCGGCTCGCCGGCGGCTACCTCGACGAGGCGACCGACTCGCTCGACGACGCGCTCCGGCGGCTCGCCGCGGCGAGGCTCGAGCGCCGCCCCCTCTCGGTGGGGCTTTCGGGAAACGCGGCGGAGGTCTTCCCCGAGCTGGTCCGGCGCGGCATCGCCCCCGACCTCGTCACCGACCAGACCTCGGCGCACGATCCGCTGCACGGGTACGTGCCGGCGGGGCTCTCGCTCTCCGAGGTGGCCGCGCTCCGGCAGAGCGACCCCGCCCTCGTGATCCGGCGCTCGAAGGAATCCATGGCCGTCCAGGTCGAGGCCATGCTGGCGCTCCGCGCACTGGGAAGCCATGTCTTCGACTACGGCAACAACCTTCGAGCCGGGGCCAGGGACGCCGGGGTCGCGAATGCCTTCGACTACCCGGGCTTCGTGCCGGCCTACATCCGGCCCCTCTTCTGCGAGGGCCAGGGGCCGTTCCGCTGGGTGGCGCTCTCCGGCGACCCCGCAGACATCGCCCGGACCGACGCGGCGGTGGCTCGCCTCTTCCCGGAGAAGCAAGGCCTGCTGCGCTGGCTCGATCTCGCCGCACGGAAGGTGAAGTTCCAGGGGCTGCCGGCGCGCATCTGCTGGCTCGGCTACGGAGAGCGTGACCGCGCCGGCGTGGAGTTCAACGACATGGTCCGGCGCGGGGAGCTGCGGGCGCCGGTGGTGATCGGCCGCGACCACCTCGACTGTGGATCGGTGGCGTCGCCCTACCGGGAGACGGAGGCGATGAAGGACGGCTCCGACGCGGTGGCCGACTGGCCCATCCTGAACGCGCTGCTCAACGCCGTGAACGGCGCCTCCTGGGTGAGCTTCCACCACGGCGGAGGGGTGGGCATGGGCTACTCGCTTCACGCCGGGCAGGTGGTCGTCGCCGACGGGACCGAGGCCGCCGGGCGACGGGTGGCGAGGGTGCTGCGAGGCGACCCGGCCATGGGCGTGCTGCGCCACGCCGACGCCGGATACGTCGAGGCCAAGGCCGTCGCCCGGGAGCGGGGCGTGAAGATCCCCACCTGAAACGAGACCGCGCCATGCCCCCCGCCATCCGCGCCACGCTTGCCATTCGCCGGGCCCTCGTCGCCACCTGCGATCGGGCCTCGCCCGACCCCGCGTTGCTCCCCGGCCACGCAGTGGCCATCGCCGGTGGGGCGGTGGCCTGGGTCGGACCGGACGCGGAGCTGGCTGCTGCGGTCGACCTGTCCGCCGCGGAGGTGCTCGACGCGGATGGCCGGCTCGTCACGCCCGGCCTCGTCGATTCCCACACGCATCTCGTCTTCGGCGACGACGGCGCCCGGGCCGAGGAGTTCGGCGCGATGGCGTCGGGGAAGAACTATGCCGAGCTCGCCCGCGCCGGAGGCGGCATACGCGCCACCATGCGGGCCACCCGCGCGGCCTCCGACGCGGAGCTGCTGCGCGGCGCCCTCGCGCGTGCCCGCCGCCTGCTCTCCTGGGGCGTCACCACCGTCGAGGTGAAGAGCGGGTATGGCGAGTCGGTCGAGGAGGAGCTTCGGCTCCTGCTGGTGGTGCGCGAGCTCGGCCGGGCCCTCGACGGCCAGATGGACGTCGTCGCCACCGCCCTTCCCCTGCACGCCCTCCCGACGGGGCGGGACCGGGAGGGCTGGGTCCGGGAGGTGACCGACGTCCTCCTTCCCGCCGTCGCCCGGGACCGCCTGGCCGGGAGCTGCGACGCCTTCGTGTCCTCGACCGCCTTCGGGGTGGATGAGGCGAGGCGCGTGCTCCTCGCGGCTCGCGACCTGGGGCTCGTGCCACGACTGCACGCCGATCAGCTCGCCGACGATCGCGCCGCGGAGCTGGCCGCCGAGGTCGGCGCCTCCTCGGCCGACCACCTCGAGCACGTGAGCCAGGCCGGAATCGCGGCCCTGGCACGAGGCGGCGTGGTGGCCGGCCTCCTTCCCACGTCCACGCTCCTGCTTCGAGGGCGCGGCTTCGCGCCGGGCCGGAAGCTCATCGACGCCGGCGTCGCCGTCTCGCTGGCCACCAATGCAAACCCGGGATCGGCGATGAGCGAGAACGTCGGCCTCTCCCTCTCGCTCGCCTGCCTGGAGAACGGGCTCACTCCTGGTGAAGCCCTCTGGGCCGCCACGCGGGGCGGCGCCCGGGCGCTTCGACTCGACGGCGCCGGGCGGATCGCCGAGGGGGCCCCTGCCGACCTGGTCCTCTGGGGTGCGCGATCGCCGGCCCACCTCTGCTGGCACGCCGCGGTCAACCACGTGCTCCGGGTCGTGAAGGGCGGCAAGGTGATACACGGCGCCGCGGAACCAGCCGCAGCCGACTGCACCTAGTGCCCGCGAGGACTCGTTCGCCCTGGCTTCCGGCGGCGAGGCGCGAGCGCCCGCGCCAGCGCCGCGTGGCGCCCGCCAACACCGGCGATCGCCAGGTGGCGCACGGCGGGACTCCGCGCGTCGTGGGCAAGCGCGATCTCGAGCCGCTCCCTGGGAAGCGCGCCGGGCACGCGGTCGGCCCATTCCACGACCGTGGCCCCCGGGCCTCCCACGAGGTCGTGAAACCCGGTGGCGTAGAGCTCGTCGTCGTCGCCGATCCGGTAGAGGTCGGCGTGGTGGACCGGGAGCCGTCCCCGGTAGGTGGCGACGATGGCGAAGGTCGGGCTGGACACCTCGGCATCGGGCACGCCGGTGCCGCGGCAGAGGCCGCGAACGAACTGGGTCTTGCCGGCGCCCAGGTCGCCCACCAGCGCCACCACGTCCCCCGCCGAGAGCAGCCGGCCCAGCCGCTCCCCCAGCGAGCGGGTCGCGCCAGCCGACCTCGTCGTCCTTCTGCAGCGCGCGACCTCGGGACGGCTCACCTTCCCCATTCGGCCCACACGGCGGCGATGGACTCCCCCAGGTCACCGGCGATCATCCCGCGTTCGCCGAACTTCTCGACGGCGATGTCGCCGGCGCGCCCGTGGATCCACGCCGCCGCACGCGCCGCCTCGCGCGGTCGCATCCCCCCGGCGAGAAGCGCACCCAGGAGACCGGCCAGCACGTCGCCGGTCCCTCCCGTCGCCATGCCCGGGTTCCCCGTGGAGATGATCGCGGCCGGGCCGTCCGGGTCGGCGACCACGGTCCGCGCCCCTTTCAGCACGACCACGGCGCCCCACTCCTGCGCCTTTCGCCGCGCCATGCCCACCCGGTCCTCCTGCACCTCCTCGATGGTCGCTCCGACCAGACGCGCCATCTCTCCAGGGTGCGGCGTGAGGACGATGGGCGCGTCGTGACCGATCACCGCCACCAGGCCCGGGTGGTCGGCGAGCGCGTTGAGGCCGTCTGCGTCGATGACGGTGGGGAGTGGTCTCCGGTCGAGCAGCGCGCGGATGGCAGGCGCCGTTTCCGCTCCCCGGGGGATGCCTGGGCCAAACACGAGCGCGTTCGCGCCATCCATCGCCGCCTCCAGCGCCGGGATGTCGCTGCGGGCGATGGCGCCCGTCCCGGGCAGGACCACGCTCATGGCCTCGGGGCGCCCGGAGAGCGCGATGCCGACGACCTCGGCCCGGGAGGCGAGCGTCACCAGTCCCACACCGCCACGCAGCGCGCCGGTCAGCGCCAGGTGAGCGGCCCCGGTCCTCCCGGGCGAGCCAGCCACCACCAGCAGGCGTCCGGCATCCCCCTTGTGCGCCTCGCGCCCTCGCGGAGGAACCAGCGCGCGGGCGGCGGTCTCGTCCAGCAGCTCGGCGGTGGGTGGGATCCGGTCGGCGGCGGCAGCCGGAATGCCGATGTTCGCCACCGTCACCTCCCCGGCCATCTCCACGCCGGGCTGGAGCGCCAACCCGATCTTGGCGAATCCGAGGGTCACCGTGTGGTCGGCTCGCACCGCCGGCCCGATCGGGCGTCCGGTGTCGGCAGAGATGCCCGATGGGAGGTCCACCGCCAGCACCCGCGCCCCGCGTTCCCTCAGGGCACCGATGGCCTCGATGGCCTCCGCGAAGGGCCCGACGGCCGGCCGCAGAAGGCCGGTGCCGAAGATCGCGTCGACCACCACGTCACCGGGGCGCGCCGGGAATCCCTGGAGCGCCGGGAGCCCACCCACGGGGACACCTGCCTCCTCGGCCTGCTTCCAGGCGGCCCGAGCCTCCGCCGTGGCGCGTTCGGCCGCCCCGAGCGCGATGACCACCACTTCCCTTCCAGCCAGGTGGAGATGCCGGGCCGCCACGAACCCGTCGCCCCCGTTGTTGCCGGCGCCGCAGACCACGACGATCCGTCCGGCCTGCCCGGCGAGCGTGATGGCGCACTCGGCCGTGGCCCGTCCAGCCCGCTCCATGAGCGTCGTTCCGGAGATGCCCATCTCCTCGATCGCGATCCGTTCGATGGCACGCATCTCTTCCGAGCCCACCAGCCTCATGTGCCCCCCCCCTCGAGAACCACCACCGCGGCCGCGACCCCGGCGTCGTGGGTGAGCGACAGGTGGATCCGCGTCACCCCCCGGTCCCGCGCCACCTGCTCCGCCACCCGGGTGAACCGGAGGCGCGGCGCGCCCTCCTCGCGCAGGACCTCGACGTCGGTCCAGTGGATGCCGGCAGGGGCGCCCAGGGCCTTCGAGGCGGCCTCCTTGGCCGCGAAGCGGGCGGCGTAGGGGGTGGCCCGGTCGGCCCGCGCATCGCAGAAGCGACGTTCACCGTCCGTGAAACATCGGGCCAGGAACCGCTTGGCGGTCTCCTCCGGCGCGTCGGTCCCGACCAGGCGCCTGATGCGTGCCACCTCCACCACGTCGAGACCGATGCCCAGGATCACGGCGTGCCCCTGACCAGCAGATCCTTCATCTCGCGGACCGCGCGCTCCATCCCGACAAGCACCGCCCGCGCCACGATGGCGTGGCCGATGTTGAACTCCTCGATCTCCCGGATGGCCGCGACGGGCAGCACGTTCCGGTAGTTGAGCCCGTGACCCGCCGCAACCTGGAGCCCGAGCTTGGCAGCGGCCTTGGCGGAGTCCACCACCCGTGCCAGCTCGCGCCGGCGATCGCCGTCCAGCCGCGCGTCGCAGTATCGCCCGGTGTGGATCTCGACCGCATGGGCCTCGACCCGGAAGGCCGCCTTCACCTGATCGGGGTCGGGGTCGATGAAGAGCGACACCAGGATGTCGGCGTCGCGCAGCGTTTTCACGACCCGTCCTACCGTCTCGCGCCCTCGAACCACGTCGAGCCCGCCCTCGGTGGTCAGCTCCTCGCGCCGCTCCGGGACCAGCGTGACCTCGTCAGGGCGCAGCTCGTAGGCGATCTTCACCATGTCCTGGGTGGCCGCCATCTCGAGGTTGAGCCGGGTGGTGACGGTCTTGCGCATCACCTCCAGGTCGCGGTCCTGGATGTGGCGGCGATCCTCGCGGAGGTGGATGGTGATCTGGTCGGCTCCCCCCAGCTCGGCGAGCATCGCCGCCGCCACCGGGTCGGGGTAAGCGGCGCGGCGCGCCTGTCGAAGGGTGGCGACGTGGTCGACGTTGACGCCGAGGCGGGGTGCGGTCATGGGGGGAATCTAGCCCAGATCGGGTCAGGCGAGCGCATGGCGGAGCGCTGCGGCGATGCGCTCGGCATGGGCGCGGATGACCGCGTCGTCGGGCCCCTCCACCAGCACCCTCGCCTTGTTCTCGGTGCCGGAGAAGCGCACCAGGACGCGCCCCTTGCCGCAGAGCGCCTTCTCGACGTCTGCGATGGCGGCCTGGACCGAGTCGAGCGTCTCGAGCGGCAGCTTCTCCCTCACGGCGACGTTGATCTGGACCTGGGGCGATGGCTCGAAGCAGGCGGCCAGCCCGGAGAGGCGCTTCCCGGAGCGCTTCATCACCGCGAGCAGGTTCAGCGCCGCGCACACGCCGTCGCCGGTGGTGACGTGGTCGAGGAAGATGAGGTGCCCGGACTGCTCGCCTCCGAAGTTGAAGCCGCCCCGGCGCATCTCCTCGACGACGTAGCGATCGCCGACCTGCGTGCGGACCACCGCGCCGCCCAGCTCGCCCATGGCGCGCTCGAGACCGACGTTGCTCATCACCGTTGCCACCATCGTCTCCTGCTGCAACAGGCCGCGCCGGAGCAGGTCGCGGGCCACGATGGCCATGATGGCGTCGCCGGCCACGACCTGACCGGTCTCGTCGGCGACGATGACCCTGTCGGCGTCGCCGTCGAGGGCGATGCCCAGGTCGGCGCCGTTCGCGCGCACTGCGGCCGCCATTCCTTCCGGGTGCATGGCGCCGCAGTTGTCGTTGATGTTCCGGCCGTTGGGCTCGACGTGGAGCGGGATGACCTTCGCGCCCAGCTCCTCGAAGACCGCCGGCGCCACGTGGTAGGCGGCGCCGTTGGCACAGTCCACCACGATGGTCATGCCGTCGAGCGTCAGCTCCCGGGGGAAGAGCGACTTGAGGAAGACCACGTAGCGGCCGATCGCGTCCTCGATGCGCTTGGCCTTGCCGATCAGCTCTGCGGTGGGGCGCAACCCCTGGAAGTCGGAGGTCGACCCGGAACCGCCCAGCACCAGCCGCTCGATCTCCAGCTCCTCGTCGTCGGGGAGCTTGAACCCGGTGCGATCGAAGAACTTGATGCCGTTGTCCTGGTAGGGGTTGTGGCTGGCGCTGATCACGACGCCCGCGTCGGCGCGCATGGACTGGGTGATGAAGGCGATCCCCGGCGTGGGAAGCGGGCCGCAGAGCAGGACGTCCACGCCCATCGAGCAGATCCCGGCAGCGATGGCCGTCTCCAGCATGTACCCGGAGAGGCGCGTGTCCTTGCCGATGACGATGCGATGCCGGTGGTCGCCCGAGCGGACCTTCCAGGCCAGCGCGCGCCCGAGCTGCAGCGCCACCTCCGCCGTGATCGGATGGACGTTGGCGACCCCTCGGACGCCATCGGTCCCGAAGAGCTTCCGCTCGGCGCCTGCGCCGTTGCCGTTTCCTGGGTTCACCGCCATGCCGCCTCCCTGGGGACAGTCTAGGGCTTGCCGCGGGAACCGCCAGAAGCCCGGATGGCCGACGCCACCCGGGCCGCCTGCCGTGAGGCCGCCACGTCGTGAACCCGGATGAAGGTCGCCCCTCCCAGGACGGCCGCGGTCACCGCCGCGAGCGTGCCCGCGAGCCGGTCCTCCGCCGGGGCTCCGGTGATGGCGCCGATGAAGCTCTTGCGGGACGGCCCGACCAGGAGCGGACGCCCCAGCCCGGCCAGGTCGGGGAGTCTCGCCAGCAACTCGACGCTCTGCTCGGCGGTCTTCGCGAACCCGATTCCGGGGTCGAGGAGGATGCGGTCCTCGCAGACCCCCGCGCCGACGGCGCGCGCCATGGTTTCGGACAGTTCCGACCGGACCTCGGAGACGACGTCCCCGTAGACGGCCCGGTCCCGCATGTCGCGGGGGGTCCCACGCATGTGCATGAGAACCACGGCTGCACCGGACCCGGCCACCACCCTGGCGAGTTCGCGGTCGGCGAGCGCGCGTACGTCGTTCACCATCGCCGCCCCGGCACCAAGCGCCGCCCGGGCCACCGCCGGCTTGGACGTGTCGATCGAGACGGGGACCGGGAACCCGGAGGCGGCGAGCCGTTCCAGCAACGGGATGACCCGGCGAAGCTCCTCCTCCTCGGACACCTCCGGGGCGCCCGGCCGGGTCGACTCGCCCCCCACGTCGATGAGGTCCGCCCCCTCGGCGGCGAGCCGGAGCGCATGCTCGAGACCGGCGCCGGGGTCGAGGTACCGGCCGCCGTCGAAAAAGGAATCGGGCGTGACGTTCAGGACGCCGACGATGAACACGCCAGGAGGCGCGAACTCCCGCCCCCCGATTCGGATCGACGGTCCCGTCACCGTTGCTCCAGGCGCCGTCCTACGCCTTCCCGGCCTCGGGCTTGCCCAGGCTGCCCAGGCCCCCGAGAATCCCACCCTTCTTGACCTTCTCCGGCTCGCCCTTGTCGACGACCGGCGGCGGGGGCGACTTGGGGGGCGGCGCGCGCGCGATGGAACCGCCCGCGAGGAGGTTGTCGACGTCGGCGAGGTCGAGCGTCTCGTGCTCGAGCAACGCGTCGGCGATCTTGCCGAGGGCCTCGCGCCGCTCGAGCAAGATCTTCCTCGCCCGGTCGTACTGCTCGTTCACGATGCGCCGGACCTCGGAGTCGATCTCGCGGGCAGTCTGCTCGGAGTAGGTCTGGGTGGACGCCATGTCGCGACCCAGGAAGACCTCCCCCTCCTTCTTGCCGAAGGCCAGCGGGCCCATCCGCTCGCTCATGCCCCACTCGCAGACCATGGCGCGCGCCATGTTGGTGGCCTGCTCGATGTCGTTGCCGGCCCCGGTGGTCTTCTCCTCGAAGGTGATCTCCTCGGCCACGCGACCGCCCATGAGGATCGCGATCTGGTTCAGCGCGAACTCCTGGTTGATGTTGAGCCGGTCCTCCAGGGGCAGCTGCTGGGTCAGGCCGAGCGCGCGGCCGCGGGGGATGATGGTCACCTTGTGCAGCGGGTCCGCGTTGGGGAGGACCTTGGCGACGAGCGCATGCCCGGCCTCGTGGACCGCGGTGGTGCGCTTCTCCCTGTCGCTGATGATCAAGGAGCGACGCTCGGTGCCCATGAGCACCTTGTCCTTCGCGTACTCGAAGTCCGAGCCCTCGACCTTCTCCTTGTTCCGGCGGGCCGCGTAGAGGGCGGCCTCGTTGACCAGGTTCTCCAGGTCGGCGCCGGAGAAGCCCGGCGTCCCGCGCGCGATCTTGCTGAGGTCGACGACGTCCAGCGGGACCTTGCGGGTGTGCACCTTGAGGATGCCAAGCCTCCCGCCCACGTCGGGGCGGGGCACCACGATGCGACGGTCGAAGCGCCCCGGGCGAAGCAAGGCCGGATCGAGGACGTCGGGGCGGTTCGTGGCGGCGATGAGGATCACGCCGTCGTTCGACTCGAAGCCGTCCATCTCGACGAGCAACTGGTTGAGCGTCTGCTCGCGCTCGTCGTGGCCGCCGCCCAGGCCCGCGCCTCGGTGGCGACCCACCGCGTCGATCTCGTCGATGAAGATGATGCAGGGAGCGTTCTTCTTGCCCTGCTCGAAGAGATCGCGCACGCGGCTCGCGCCCACGCCCACGAACATCTCGACGAAGTCGGAGCCGGCGATGGAGAAGAAGGGCACGCCTGCCTCGCCGGCCACCGCGCGTGCGAGCAGCGTCTTGCCGGTGCCCGGGGGGCCCATCAGGAGAACGCCCTTGGGGATCCGGCCTCCGAGCTTGGTGAACTTCTTTGGATCCTTGAGGAAGGAGATGATCTCCTCGAGCTCGTCCTTCGACTCGTCGATGCCCGCCACGTCGGCGAAGGTGACCTTGTTGTGGTGCTCGGTCATGAGCTTGGCCTTCGACTTCCCGAAGCTCATGGCCTTCCCGCCACCCGCCTGCAGCTGGCGCATGAAGAAGAAGAAGAGGAGGAAGAGGAATACGAGCGGCAGGTACTGCACGAGGACCGTGACCCAGAACGAGTTCTGGTCGGCCTTCTCGTAGAGGACCTTCACGCCCTTCTTCTGGAGCCGATCGAAGACCGCGCCGGTCGCGTCGAGAGGGCCGACGGTGTGGAAGTCGCTCCCGTCCCGCATGTGGCCGTAGTAGTTGGTGTCCTTCACCGAGACGTCACGCACGTCTCCCGACTCCACCTTGGTGATGAAGTCGGAGAAGGCGAACTCCTTCTGCTCGCGGCCGTGCTGGGCGAAGAACTGGTAGAACGCCACGAACATCAGGATCAGGACGACCCAGAGCAGGATGGTCTTGTAGGACTGGCGCAATTTTCCAACCCTCTTCCCGGGGCTTCCCCCGAAAGTGACTTCGGACGGTCAATATAACAGGGCGGACCGCCGGCGCAGTCCGGGATCGCTGCCCCGACCCGCAAGCTGGCGCTGACGCTGGGCTTCTCCGACCGGGCGCCCAGTTCCGGGATCCAGATCACGCGCCCGTCGTCGTCGGCGAGGACCCATAGCCGGTCTCTCGCCTCGCGCGGAACCTTCTCGTCGATGAGCCAGGCCTTGAGCTTCTTCGATCCCTTTCTTCCGGCGGGGTGGAAGCGGTCCCCCGGGCGCCGGCCCCGCCACCAGAGCGGCCAGCTCGCGTCGCTGCCGCCATCGACCTCGAGCACCGCTCCGCCGGGGAGCACATGCGCGCCCGGGCCGGGGAGGCGAGTGGCGCCATGCTCCATCGACGCGGCCGGCACCGGCCGGATGGACACCTCGCCGTAGCGCACGCTGCCCTCGTATCCGCCGGGAAGCTGGGCGCGCGACGGTGCCTGGCTTCCCAGGAGGTCCAGGATCGACTCGACATGGTGGGCCTCGAGGCCGGCCAGGCGCCCGGTGGCGCGCTTCCACAGGCTCCGGATCGCGCGCCGTCGGACGGCGATCGGCTCACCTAGAAGGTCCTCCACCCGCGCCGTGCCGCTCGTCACCAGGCGCCGGCCTCGCGCGGAAAGCGCTCGGTCGTCGTCGCGCAGGAGGTCGGCCGCGCGCGCCAGCGCGCTCTCGGCATGGGGGGCGATGGCGCGCAGGACCGGCAGGACCTCGGCACGCACCCGGTTTCGAAGGAACCTGGGCGTGGCGTTGCTCGGGTCCTCGATGTGAGGCAGCTCGCGTTCGTCCAGGTAGGCGAGGACCTCGGCGCGAGATCGGTCGATGAGCGGCCGGACGATGGCTCCTCTGCGCGGAGGAATTCCAGCCAGCCCTCTTGCGCCCGACCCTCGCAGGAGTCGCAGGAGGACGGTCTCGGCCTGATCGTCGCGGGTGTGGCCGGTGGCCACGAGCGTCGCTCCGGCCCGGCTCGCCTCGTGCCGAAGCGCTGCGTATCGAACCTTGCGAGCTGCGGCCTGGACGTTGCCCGGGGCCACCAGAACCGTGGCGCGGCGGAATTCCACTCCGAGCCTGCCGCAGACTGCAGCACATCGGTCGGCATCGCTCGCGCCGCTCGCGCGCAGGCCGTGGTCGATGTTGAGTGCCACCACTCCCTTCAGTTCGCCGGCGTCTCGAAGCTCGGCGAGCGCCCCCAGGAGCGCTGTCGAATCGGCCCCCCCGGAAAGGGCGACAAGTGCGATGTCACCCGCCCCAAGAAGGGCCCTTCGCCTGCAAGTCTCCAGAACCAGAGAAGTAAATGAATTCACTGTTCCATCCCGTGATCTCGATACGTCTTAAGAGAGTTGACCGGTCCACGTCATGTGGACATCCTTCTTATTGGAGTCACCTTATTCGACGTTGGGCCGAGGGGACCCCCTCCCTCTCTTGGCCCACGGGGAGCCGGCAGAAATGTCGGCTCCTCTTTTCTTGCTCCTCCGTGTCGTCCATTGCGTTTCTTGACGTTGCGTGGATGTGCGACGTATGAACGCTGGAACGCATCAGATCCTACCTCAGGGGACAAACGATGGCCGGCACCGACAAGCGCAAGCAGTCACTTTACTTCCCCGAGGACATGCTGAACGAGATCCAGAAGGAGGCCACCCGGCAGGACCGCTCGCTCTCCTGGATCGTCCAGCAGGCCTGGAAGATCGCCAGGGGCGAGATCATGCGGTTCCCCTCGGTGAACGACGTGCTCTCCGGGGTCGCCCGCGAGGACGAGCGCGAGGAGCGGGAGCGCGGGACCTAGTCCCCCCGCTGACCCACGACGACGACCGGGCGGCGCGCCGGGAACTGTCCCGCGCGCCGTTCCTTTTTTGACTCCCCCGGCGGCCGGGGCGATACCGGTGGTCATGTCCACGCCGCCCTCCGACCCCACCGACCGCGCGTCGCCGTCCGATCCTGGTCTCGCTTCCGGAACCCACGGCGGAGACCCTCGCTGGGTGGAAGCGGGTGACGACGACGGAACCGACCCGGGCGTGCGCGCCGGATCCGCTCCCCCTCCGCCGCCTCGAAGTTCGTCACGGACCGTCCAGGTGGTCGCGATCGCCGGCGTGGTCGCCGTGGCGCTGGCCGCCGCGCTGCTCTACCGGTCCCACCACCGGCGCGAGGTCCTCGCGAAGGGCATGGCGCGGGCCCACGAATTGATGCGCGCCGACACCTGGGCCGGCTACCGGGCCTCGTCGCAGGTTCTCGAACCGCTCGTCGCCGTCGATGCCATGGAAGCCGGCTCGCTGCGCGCAAAGGCCCTGGCCATGCTCGCCGCGGACTACCGCGACGAGGCAGCTGCCGCAGAGGCCGAAAGGCTTCTCGACCAGCCCGAGCGGTCATCCGCGGTCCCACCTTCCGCCAGCCTTGCCCGGGCCGCCCTGGCGATGGGACGTCGAGAGGCCGGCTCCGCCGCGACCTCCGCCTCCCGCCCCGGCACGGGCGCCGAGGGGCGCGTGCTCCAGGGACGCGTGGCGCTCTTCGCGGGCAATCCATCGGGCGCTGCCGAGTTCGCCGCCGAGGCAGTGGCGGCCGATCCCGGGCTTCCCGGGGCGCTGGCCCTTCAAGGCGATGCGCTGCGCCGGTCCGGAAAGCCGGAAGCGGCACGCCTCGCGTATCTCGCCGCGCTCCAGATCTCCCCGAACCACCCTCGCGCCGCATACGGCCTCGCCAAGCTCGCGCTCTCCGGCAAGGCGAGGGCGGACGAGGCCTTCCCCGCCCTGGAGAGGATCCTCGCCGACCTGGAGGGCACTCCGTCGAACGAGCGCGCCCGTGCCGCGCTGCACCTGGCCGCGCTGCAGGGAAGAGCCGGCGACCGCGCCGGTGCCCAGCGCACCCTCGACGCCTCGGGTACCAGCGGCTCCGATCGAGCCTGGCTGGAGAAGAGCGTGAGCGAGGAGGAACTCTCGCGCACCGGGTACCGCGTGGTGGACCGCGCTCCGCCAGGCCTCCAGAGCGCGAGCGACGACGATCCGTACGTGGCTCCACCGCCGCCGCCGCCGCCCGAGCCCCCCAAGGCCGTCGTGAAGAAGGCGGCCAAGAAGGCGCCGGTCAAGGCCAAGCCGACCACCAGCAAGACCAAGGGCAAGAAGACGTCCAGCCCTCCCAAGAAGAAGAGCTCGACGCCGTAGGAGTTGCTCGGGCACCGGGCAGTCCCATGCCCGACGACCGGGCACCTCGCGCGGCGCTCGTGCCAGAAGCGCGCGCTGTTCCTGCTCGGCAACGCGGCACGAGGCCTGCACAGCGTGGGTGCACCCCACCCTCTCCGGAGGAATCCACTCTTGAATCCGATCAACTCGGGCGACACCGCCTTCGTGCTCCTGTGCGCCGGCCTGGTCCTGTTCATGACCCCGGGCCTGGCCTTCTTCTACGGCGGCCTGGTCCGCGCCAAGAACGTGGTCCACACCATGATCCTCTCCATCGTCTGCATGGCGGTGGTGGGCGTGCTCTGGGCTCTGGTCGGCTACAGCCTGGCCTTCTCCCCCGGCACGTTCGACTCGCTCCTGGGAGGCCCGCACTGGTTCGCGCTTCGAGGCGTGGGAGCCGACGTCCAGAAGGACCTCGCCCCGACGATCCCACACACCGCGTTCATGCTCTTCCAGGCCATGTTCGCGGTCATCACGCCGGCGCTCATCTCGGGGGCGCTGGTGGAACGAATCCGGGTCAAGGCCTTCGTGCTCTTCGTGGTCCTGTGGAGCCTGGTGGTCTACACGCCGGTTGCACACTGGGTCTGGGCGCCGGGAGGTTGGCTCCGCGCCCGGGGCGTCCTGGACTTCGCGGGAGGAACCGTCGTCCACATCAACGCCGCCGCGGCCGCCATCGTCGGTGCGCTGCTCCTCGGCAAGCGACGCGGGCTGAAGGCCCCCACTTCCCTCCCCCATAACGTGCCCTTCGTGATCCTCGGGGCGGGCATGCTCTGGTTCGGCTGGCTGGGCTTCAACGGCGGGTCGGCGCTGGCCGCCAATGGAGTCGCCTCCTACGCCTTCGCCAACACCTTCTTCGCGCCGGCCGCGGCCGCCGCGGCCTGGGGGCTTGCCGAGCTCTTCTTCTTCCACGGCAAGATGTCGGGCGTCGGCCTGGCCTCGGGCGCGGTGGCCGGCATGGTCGCCATCACGCCGGCCTGCGGCTTCGTCACACCTGCCTCGGCGCTCCTCATCGGTGCCCTGGCCGGCCTGGCTTCGCTCCTGGCCGTACGCTACCGCCCCAGGCTCGGCATCGACGACTCGCTCGACGTCTTCGCGGTCCACGGCGTGGCCGCCACGCTGGGCGCGCTCCTCACCGGCGTCCTCGCCACCAGGGTCGTGAATCCGGACGGCGCCGACGGGAGCCTTTCCTTGCTGGGATGGCAGGCGGTGGGCGTGCTGGCGACGCTCGCCTGGTCGGCGAGCGTCTCCTTCCTCCTCTACAAGCTGGTCGGCCTCGTCTTCCCGCTGCGCGCCGACGAGCAGGACGAGTGGAGCGGCATGGACTCCGCGGAGAGCGGAGAGCGCGCGTACATCCACACCGACATCGAGTCCAGCTCGGGCGGCACGGTCCACGGCTGAGCCTGCTTGACGTCGTGGCAGCCGGTGCGCGTGCGTCGCGCATCGGCGACGCACGCGCGCGGATCTTCCCGGAATCCACCCTCCCCGCATTCGGCACGCGGAGTGCAGAAGGCGGGAGGAGTCCGTCACGTTCGCGCTCAGCGACCACAAACGAGGGAGAACAACGATGAAGAAGCTCGTCCGAATCCTTGCCGCCTGCGCACTGGCGCTCTCCGCGCAGAGCGCCTGGGCGACGCCTTCCACGCTGTTCTGGACGCCGGCCACGACCTACATCCAGCCGTTCATGGTGCTGCACCTCGGCGTCGACAATTACTTCGGCGACCGCTACGCCTATCCCACCGACGTCGGCCTCACCGTGGGCGTCCTCCCGTTCGAGAAGTTCCAGGCCGAGGTGGGCATCGACGCCTTCCTCCCCTACGCCGGCGGCTTCTTCGTCTCTCCGGCCGGCCCACTGCAGCTGAACGCCAAGCTCGGCTTCGTCGAGGGCGCCTACGGGGATTGGTTCCCGGGCATCACCGGTGGCATCTACGGAGTGGGGTTCACCGCCGGAACCTCCTTCGACATCCTCCATGCCGAGGTGGGCAAGACCTTCTTCTTCGGCGCGATCACCGTGGGTGGATACTACGGAGCCGGCGGCTCGAACGCGCTCTGGACAGACGCGAACGGCGTGCTCCAGACCCGCGGCGGCTTCATCGGGTCCTACCTCACCCCCGACATCGTCCTGGATCTGAAGGGGCTCAACAAGATCAACTTCTTCGCCGACGTCCAGACCGGCAAGAACTTTCTCGGAGCCGTGGCCGGCGGCATCGGGATCTACTTCACCCCGTCCATCGACATCCTCACCGGACCGGTGTTCTTCTTGAACAAGGCAGCCCAGCCGGGCGGAACCAGCATGATGTGGTCGGTCCAGCTCGACATCGACATCGATTTCGGCGCTGCGCCGAAGCCGCCGCCCGAGCCCGCCAAGGCCGAGCCGGCCAAGTCGTAGCGCGCGTGGGGCGCGAGAGGCGGTCCCGGGGCCCCGAGCTTCGGGGCCGCTTCACCTCGAGTCCGACCCGATCAGACCTTGATCTGCTGCAACACCGTGTCGAAGACCAGGAACTCCATCTTGTCGCGCTCCGCCGGGCCCATGCCCGTGAAGGCGAAGGCGACCCGGACCGCCGCCGGCTGGACGATGGCGCCGACCACGCGCGCCTTCGCCGAGAGCATCTCCGAGCCCGGCAGACGGAGCTCGACCCTCACGTCCTCGTCGTTCGGAGGGGCCTTGGCGAGCAGCGCCGAGAAACCGCCCGCGGAGAGGTCCTGCGTCACCGCCCGCACCTTGGACACGCTCCACTCGAGGTCGGCTTGCAGCGCCCTGGCAACGCGAAGCGCCTGGCGCGGCATCTCGCCGGACTTGAGCGAGGCCACCTGGGCGCCCAGCAGGGCGCGCGCCAGCTCGTCCCGCCCGGCGCGGTAGACGGCCAGCCCTTCGCCGGAGAGCGTCCCGGCCCGAGCCTGCTCGTGCTGCGCCTTGAATTGGACGAGCCAGTCCTTGAGACTCATGCGGATCCCCCCGGAAGGTGCTCGATGTTAGCAAACGTGCAGCGGGACGCCATCACCCGACGTGCAGGGGCAACTCGAGTATCCGGCGGGCCTCGGCCGGCGTGGCCAGCTCACGGCCCGAGGCGAGCACCATCCGTACCGCGGCCGCCACCAGCTCGTGGTTGCCCTTGGCCAGGACTCCCCTGGACAGGTACAGGTTGTCCTCGAGTCCCACCCGTACGTGCCCACCCAGCTTCAGGGAGAGCTCTGCCATGGGCATCTCGAACCGGCCGATGCCGGCCACCGTCCAGTGGGCTGGCTCGGGCATTCCTTCCACCAGGAATCGAAGGTTGCGCTCGCTCCCGGACATGCCGCCGGGCACCCCCAGCACGAATTGCACGTGGTACGGATGCGCCAGGTACCCCTTGTCGAGGAGCCAGCGGAGCGTCTCGAGCATGCCCGCGTCGTAGATCTCGCACTCCGTCACCAGGCCTCGTTCCCGGATTCGCCCGGCGATGCGCACGATGTCGGGCCGCGAGTTCACGAAGACGTCGTCACCGAAGTTCAACGTTCCCATGTTGAGGGTGGCCATCTCGGCCCCCTCCACGAGCGAGCCGAGCCGCTCGTCCACGCTCATGCCCACGGCGCCCCCGGTGGAGCACTGGATCACCAGGTCGGATCCGGCCGAGCGGATGCGGTCCACGATCTCCCGGAAGTGCGCTGCGCCCTGGGAGGGGCGCCCGTCCGGATGGCGCGCGTGGAGGTGGACCACCGCCGCGCCCTCGCGCCAGGCGTCGAGGGACGCCCTGGCTATCTCCTCGGGCGTGTACGGAACGGCTGGGCTCTGCTCGCGGGTCACCTCGGCGCCCACGACCGCACAGGTGACGATCGCCTTCTCTCCCATGATCCCTCCGGCCACTAGACGCGAGCGCGGCGCTGCTTGTCCTCGGGAACGACGCAGGTCCCGGTGGCCCGGCAGACCACCACCGGCTCGGCGAGAAGGTCGGCGGCGCTGTCGGAGATCTCGGGGCGCGGAACGATCACCTTGCGGACCTCGAAGCGCATGGCCCGGGACGTCCGTCCCACCTTGGTGATCTCGCCGGTGGCCTCGACGTAGTCCCCCGCGTAGACGGGCGCGAGGAACTCGACCTGATCGTAGGCCCGGAAGAGCCCCTCGTCGCCATCGTGGCGGATGAGGAGCTCGGTTGCCACGTCTCCGAAGAGCTGGAGCATGCGGGCGCCGTCCACCAGGCTTCCGCCGTAGTGGGCGTCTGCCTGCGACATGCGCATTCGAATCAGGACGCCGTCAGCCATCTCGAACCTCCGGGTGCGCCTTGCCCGCCTTCTCCAGCACGCGCCCCACGATGTAGTTTGCCACGTCGGACGGCTTCGTCCCCGGACCGAATCCGGCGTCGTACCCCAGCTCCAGCCCCAGCCGGTGGTCGATCCTCGGCCCACCCAGGATCGCCACGATCCGGTCCCGGATGCCTGCCTTCTCGAGCTCCTTCAGGAAGGCCCGGGCATTCTCCTTGTGCACGTCACGCTGGGTGACCACCTGCGACACCAGCACAGCGTCGGCGTTCGCCTCCCGGCAGGCGCTGGCCAGCGTGGCGTTCTCCACCTGCGAGCCGAGGTTTCGCGCGTCGAAGCCCGGGTACCGTTCCAGGCCGTAGTCGCCGGCGAACCCCTTCATGTTCATGATGGCGTCGATGCCGACCGCGTGGGCGTCGGAGCCGGTGCAGGCCCCCAGCACCACGATGCGCCGCCCCAGCTCCCGGGAGACGAGGTGGTTCAGCTCGTCGAACCCCAGCTTCCGGCCACTGACCTCGGGGACGTCGATGGTCGCGAGATCCACCGACACGTCGGTGCGGCCGTAGACCACGAAGAAGGTGTAGCCCTCGGCGGCCTTCTCCATCGCGGCCACGTGTACCTGGGTCAGCCCCATCTTCTTCGCAACCAGCGAGGCCGCCTCGCGAGCGCGATCGCCGGCCACCACCGGGAGGACGAAGGAGAGCTGCATCACGCCGTCGTCCCGGCGGTCGCCGTAGGGACGAACCACGTCGGCCCGGGACCACTCGCGCGGACGCGTCACGGGGTGCCTCCCAGACGAGCAGTCGCCACCAGGCGTCGCTGCACGTCGATGGTCTGGCGGGAGACCGGAGAACGGCCGGCAATCCAGACGCGATACTGCTCTCCCCGGTCGCAGGTCGCCCAGGCCCATCCATGCCAGCCATCCTGGTCGGCCTCCTGTGCAACCGCCTTCTTCCCGGCAAAGGTCGAGGAATGGCGCCTCACGCCGTCCAGCGAGGATGCTCCCCGCGCCAGCGCCTCCTCGGCTCCCGAGAGGCAGGTGGCGGCCGGCCCGGGCACGGCGGTGGCCCGCACCTCCAGCAAGGCGTCGCCTCCCGGCGAGACGAGCTTCACCTGACGCCCGCTCCCGTCGGCGTGCCAGTCGGCCGGCGCCTCGAAGTCGAGGGCGGCAACCGAGTAGATCCGGGAGGCCCCGTCGGGCGAGAGGCGCGACACCGGGCTGACGCGCGCGCAGGCACTGACGAGAAGCGCCGCCGCCGCGCCCAGCCTGCCGATGCGCCCGATCATTCGCGCCCTTCCAGGATGTCGAGGAAGGGGTTGAAGTAGCCGGGGGCCCGCTCCACCACGCCGGAGAGCCCCTTGCCACCGTCCTCGCTCCGCGCCACGTCACCGAACCGGGCCTTGCCGATGGCCGCGAAGAGGCCGGCGTCGGCGACCTCCTCGAGAAGGTGCAGGGCCTTGCCGAGCGTCTCCCTGGCCCGCGTTTCCACCATCCCTCCGGGCCGGAACTGGATCTCCTCGCCCATCGATCTCCAGGCCCGGTAGACGTAGTCGGCGCTCTTCAACGCCACGTATCGGTCCATGAGAAAAGGGTTGTGCATGGCCTCGGTCATCATCCCCAGCAGCTGGATCGACTGTCCGGTGACCCTCCCCACCACGTCGGCCATCACGTCGTAGGCATGGCTGAAGAAGATGTCCCCCTCCTTGTGCTTGGTGGGGGGCATGTACTTGATGGGCGCGTCGGGGAAGAGCGTTCTCACGAGCAGCGCCTGGGCCATCTCCCGCGCCAGGGTGTCGTCGCGGTGAGGGTCGATCTCGAAGCTGTGCCCGAGACCGATGAGCCGGTCGGGCAGGCCGGCCCGGTGCGCGAATGACTCGTTCACGAACTGGCTGGCGATGACGGTGTGGGCGGCCTCGTCGGCGTCGGCGGTGGTGATGTAGTTGTCCTCGCCGGTATTGATGATCACGTCGGCGAAGGCGGTGATGCGGCGCGAGAAGTACTGGTCGCAGAGGGTCCGCTTCATGTTGATGTCGCGGAAGAGGATGCCGTACATGGCGTCGTTGAGGAGCATGTCGAGCCGCTCCCAGGCCGCCGCGTAGGCGATCTCCCCCATGCAGAGCCCCGACGCGTAGTTGGTCAGCATCACGTAGCGCTTCAGGCGGCGCGATTCGTCGTCGAGGGCCTCCCGCATGATGCGGAAGTTCTCCTGGGTTGCGTAGGTTCCGCCGTAGCCCTCCGTGGTGGCGCCGTGCGGAACGTAGTCGAGGAGCGACTGGGCCGTGGAGCGGATCACCGCGATGACGTCGGCGCCGGCCTGAGCCGCGGCCAGGGCCTGCTCGACGTCGTCGTGGATGTTGCCCGTGGCGACGATGAGGTACTTGTGCGGCCGCTCGCCCATGCCCAGCCCTGCCTTCAGGGCGTTTCGGTCGGCGACCCTCCGGCGCAGCTCGTCGGCGGCGGCCCGGGCCTCGGCGCGCATCTCCTCGCGGAGCGCCTGCTCCTCTTCGACGGACAGTGGATCCGGGTCCCGGGGCAGCGAGGTGATCCTGGCCACGATCTGCAAGGGGTCGCGGGCGCCGCGCCGCAGCGCCCACCCCATCCAGTAGGCAGCGCCCTGCCCGAGCAACTTTCGCTCGTGGAGGGCGTCCACCATGAGGTTCACGAGCGGGACCCCGCCAGGGCCGGCGTCGTGGAAGCCGAGCTGCCTGAGCACGGTTCGCTCGATCGACACCGTGGTGTGGCGCTCGACGAAGCCCATCACCTGGCCGCTGACCCGGTCGGCGAGCGCGCGGCAGCGCGACACCACCTCTGGGTCGAGGTGAAGGTCGGGGACCACGCGCCCGTCGGGAAGTCGCATGGCAGCTTCCTACGACGAGGCGGCGGCGCGGGCAACCCCGGGACCGGGCTCGTCCCCTCTATGCGCGCGCGATCCGGCCACCGCCCACCACCTCGTCGCCGGCGTAGAAGACCGCTGCCTGGCCGGGAGCGACCCCGCGAACCGGGGTGCGCAGCCGGACCTCGGCCGAGTCGCCGGGCCCGGACCGGACCTCCCCTTCCTCGCCTTCGTGGCGGTGGCGCACCTTGATCCGGAGGGCAACCGGGCCGGGCGGCGGTTCCCCGGAAACCCATCGAGCCTCGACGACGCGGAAGCGATCGGTGGAGGCCTCCGCCGCCGTTCCGACCACCACGCGAGCCGTCTCCGGCTCGATCCGGACCACGTAGGCCGGCGATCCTGAGTGGATTCCCAGGCCGCGCCGCTGCCCCACCGTGAAGCGGTGAACGCCGCCGTGCCGCCCCAGCACCTCGCCACCGGTGCTCACGACGTCGCCGGGTCGGGCCGCCCCGGGACGGCGCAACTCGACGAACCGGGCCGCGTCTCCGTCCGTCACGAAGCAGATCTCCTGCGACTCGGGCTTCTCGGCGGTCGCCAGGCCGGCCTCCGCGGCCAAGGCGCGCACCTTCGGCTTCGCAAGGTGCCCCACGGGAAAGAGCACCTCGCCGAGCTCCGCCTGGCCAAGCCCGTAAAGGAAATAGCTCTGGTCCTTGGCCAGGTCGGCGGCGGCGAGCAACGCCCAGCGCGCGCCGCGCCGTTCCACCCGGGCGTAGTGGCCGGTGGCGAGCCTCGCCGAGAACGCGCGTGCGCGCCGGAGCAGCCAGTCGAACTTCAACTCGGTGTTGCACGCGATGCAGGGGTTGGGCGTGACGCCGCCCAGGTAGTCGTCGAGGAAACGGCCGATCACCCGGCGGCCGAACTCCTCCTCCACGTTGGCGACGTAGAACGGGATGCCCAGCCTGACGGCCGCGGCACGAGCGTCGTCGAGATCGTCGGGCGCGCAGCACGATCGCCCACGGGATCGATCGGAGAAGTCGTGGACGCGAAGGGAGACACCCAGGACCTCGTGCCCTCCGGCGACCAGCAGGGCCGCGGCGGCCGAAGAGTCGACGCCGCCCGACATCGCCACGAGGACCCTCACCGGCGCTTACCCCTCCACGGCCCGGAGAGGGATCTCGAGGACGAACTTGGAGCCGGTGAAGTGGCGCCGGACTCCCTCCGACTGAGCGCGCGGCGGGCTCTCGATCGAGATGGTCCCGCCGTGGGCCTCGAGGATGCGCTTCGCCACCGGAAGCCCGAGGCCGCTGCCGGGGTGCTTCGAGCGGTCGTCCTTGCCGGCTGCGTGGAAGAACGGCTCGAAGAGGTGCTTCTGATCCTGGGGCGGAACTCCTGGTCCCTGGTCCGAGACGGCGAAGCGAAGCGCGGCGGCGTCGCGCTGGACCTCCACGAGCACCTCGCCTCCGTGGGGGGAGAACTTCACCGCGTTTCCCACCACGTTGGCGAGCGCCTGCCGGAGCTTCTTCGGATCGGCGGTCACCGGCCCTCCGCCCGACTTCTGCACCGCCACGTGAAGTCGCGCCTCGCGTATGGCAGGGCGCAGGTCCGCGACCACCTCCTCGGCGAGGGCGTCGGGATCGACGCCGGCCGGGAAGAGCGCCGCATCCGAGGCCTGCAAGGAGGCGAAGTCGGAGAGGTTCTCGACGACCCGGGTGAGCCTGCCCGTCGCCCCCTGGATCGACTCGAGGATCCGCTGCTGCTGTGCCGCAAGGGGTCCCAGCTTGTCGGAGGAGAGGATCTTCAGATAACCGGCGATGGGCGTGAGCGCGGTGCGCAGCTCGTGGGCCAGGTTGCCGATGAAGATGCGGCCGAGCCGGTCGCGTTCGACGCAGCGCTCCTCCCAGTCCCGCGCCTCCTCGAGCGCATGCTCGAGGTGACCGGCCATGGCGGCGGAGAGCGCGCGCAACCCGGCCCGCTCTCCGGCCTCCGGCAAGCGTTCCCGCTGCCCGGCCAGGACTGCCCGGACCTCGGCGGTCAGCCGCTCGTCGTCGACGGGCTTCGCGAGGAACGCGTCGGCGCCTGCTGCGAGTGCGACGTCGTGTTCCGACTGTGCCTCCCCGAGGGCCAGGAACGGCACCTGGGCGAGAGACTTCTCCTGCTTCAACCGGGTCGCGATCTCCACACCGTCGATGTCCGGAAGGTGCACGTCGGCCAGCACCAGGTCCGGCGGCAGGGTGAGGGCGCGATGAATGCCTGCGAGTCCGGAGGCGGCCTCGTCCACCGCGTAGCCTTCGGCCTCCAGTGCGCGCCTCACCCGGGCGCGGAGCACGGGGTCGCTCTCGATGCAGAGGATTCGCTGGGGCATGGTCGGGCGTTCCGGCGGCGGCCGGCGGCTGCCGGCGGCGGGATGATAGTGCGGCCGGAGCCGGGCGGCTCCGGAAATCGACGCAGCGGGTCAACTCCCCCCGCGCCCCTCTACCCTTCCGTGGCGTGCGTGCCACCAGTCGCGCAAGTGCCCGGAAAGGTTGGCTCGAGTGTTCGCCGACGGGTCATCCAGAACCACCTCGAGCAGTCGGCGGAGCCCTTCCCCGACCTCCTTGCCCACGGGAGTTCCGAGGATCTCCATGACGTCCTTGCCGCCGAGCGCCAGCTCCGAGATCGCGAGCGGAGCCCCTCGACGAAGTTCCGCCGTTACCTCCTTCCGCAGCCGCATCACCTCGGCGACGCGGCGAGCCGATCGGGACCCCTGGTGGCGCGCGTCGGCGGTCCACAGGTCGAGAAGGAGGGGCACGTGCTCTCGACCGACGGCCGAGAGAAAACGGCGAACGGCGGCTCCACCGCCGTCCAGCCCGGGAGGTGGGCCCTCGTCGAGCCCACGCCGGGCGCCGGACAGGGCCACCACCGCGGTCGCGACCCGGTTGGGAAGTCGCAGCTCGACGACGCTCTGGAGCGCTTCCTCCGGGGGAAGCACGTGCAGGAGCGCCGCCAGCCGGAGCAGACGACACCTCTCCCGGTCGCCGCCGGCCCCCTTCGGGGAGCAAGGCGCAAAAGGCTCCGACGCGACGGCCAGGGCGTGCCTGGTCTTCCCCGGGGGCATCGCGCCCAGGCGCGGCAGGACGACCGCGAGAAGGCCGGTCCCGAAAAGGGTCCGGAGCGCTTCGGCCGCATGAGGCCCGACCAGCAGCCGGGACAGCTCCTCCGCGATGCGCTCGCGCGAGACCTGCTCGACCACGGAGAGCGCCGCTGGTATGGCCCGCCGGGTCGCCGGCGCGAGCGTGAAACCAAGCTGGGACACGAATCTCGCCGCGCGCAGCGGGCGCAGCCCGTCCTCCGAGAAGCGCTCCCGCGCGTCGCCCACCGCGCGGACCAGCCGGCGAGAAAGGTCGTCCTGTCCGCCGAACGGGTCCCGCAGCTCGTGGACGAGAGGGTCCCACGCCATCGCGTTGATGGTGAAGTCGCGCCGGGCCAGGTCGGCCTCGAGATCGCCGTGAAAGGTGACCCGGCTCGGGTGCCGGCCGTCGAGATACTCGGCTTCGCCGCGAAAGGTGGTCACCTCGACCCGCGCGCCCCCCTCGAGGACCGTCACCGTCCCGTGCTCGATGCCGGTGGGGATGACCTTCCGGAAGAGGCGCTGGACCTCGTCCGGAGTCGCCGGAGTGGCCAGGTCGAACTCCCCCGGATCGTGCCGCTCGCGCGCGAGGAGCAGGTCGCGAACCACGCCGCCGACCAGCCACGACCGGTGACCGGCCTCACCGAGCCGCCGGAGCACCACCCTCACCTCGTGAGGGACGTCCTCGGCACGGAGCCGTTTCATCGTCTTGCTCGCCATCCTCGCCTACCCAAAGCCGATATTCGCCCGAAGGTCCAGTCCTCCGGAACCTGATACCCTTGCAGGAGCAAGGGGGATCTCCTTGGCGCGGGCTTTCGATCCATCGCCGTCGCACGAGGGCGGGCACCCAGCGCCCGGCGCGGTCAGCCGCCTGCTCGAGGAACTCGCCGAGGCTCCGCCCTCCGACGTCGGGGACGGCTGGAAGAAGTGGCTCGCTCCCGGGGTGGTGGTCGGGCGATTCGAGCTGGTCCGCGAGATCGGGCGGGGCGGCTTCGGCGTGGTCTGGGAAGCCGTCGACAGGGAGAGCGGTCGACGGGTCGCCTTCAAGGCCGTCCGGCCGGGTGGGAAGGGCGGAGTCCGGGAGGCGCGCCTGCTCCAGGAGGCGGAGGTCTCGGCCCGCCTGTCCCATCCAGGAATCGTCTCGCTCCTCGACGTGGGGCGGAGTTCCCACGGACCCTATCTCGTCCTGGAGCTGCTGCGGGGCTGGACGCTCGCCTCCCGGCTCGACTACGGCGCCCTGCTGCCCGCGGAGGCGCTGCGAATCGGCGCCGCAACCGCGGCGGCCGTGGCCCACGCCCACGCCCACGGCGTCGTCCACCGCGACCTCAAGCCGGCCAACGTCTTCCTCTGCGAGGACGGGGGAGTGAAGGTGCTCGACTTCGGCCTCGCCCACGCCTTCGGTCACCGGCGCGCCGACGGGGGGACGCCGGCCTACATGGCGCCAGAACAGCGGCGCGGCGCTCCCGAGGACGAGCGCACCGACGTCTTCGCGCTCGGGGTGATGCTCCACCGGATGCTGGCCGGCGAGCTGCCGTTCCCCGACCTGGCTGGGCGCTCGGTCGAGGGCCCCGAGCCTGCGCCCGCGCTCGAGGTCGTGGGCGCCCCGTCTCTCGGGCCTCTTCTCTCGAAGATGCTGGAGAAGGATCCGGTCCGCCGCCCCAGGGACGCCGGGGCGGTGCTTCCGGGGATCGAGGCGGCGCGAGAGGAACTGGCTCGCGCCCCGGCACGGGTGGCCGTCGCGCCGGTGCGGGTTCGACGGCTCCCCTCCGCAGATGCCCGGGCCTACGACTATTGCCTGCGTGCCCGGCAGTTCCTCATGGTCCCCCTCAAGGCGAATCTCAAGTTCGCCTGCGAGATGTTCGCCCGCGCCGTCGAGGTGGACCCTCGCTACGCGCCCGCGCACGCAGGGCTGGCCGAGGGTGCCGCCCAGTTGCACATGTACTACCCGTCCGCCGAAGGGGACCAGCTGGAGGTTGCCCACGCCTCCAGCGCCCGGGCCCTGGAACTCGATCCGGGGCTCGCCGAGGCCCACGCCGGACGTGGCCTCGCACTCTTCCTCTCCCGCCGGATGGAGGAGGCCGAGCGCGAGTTCAAGGCCGCCATCGCGGCCGACCCGTCACTGCCCGAGGCGCGCTACTACTACGCCCGCGCCTGCTTCCAGCAGGGGCGACACGCGGAAGCGGCCCGCCTGTGCCGCGAGGCCAACGCCGCTCGGGAGGGATACCAGGCTGCCTTCTTCGCGGCCCAGGCCAGCGAGGCCGCCGGGGAGCACGCAGAGGCCCTGGAGGCCTACCGCCTGGCGCTCGGCGTCTGCGAGCGACACATGGAGATGAACCCGGACGACCCGCGAGCGGCGACGATGCGAGCGGTCTGCCTGGCCCGGGTCGGCCGGCGCGAGGAGGGCCTTCACTGGGCGCGACAGGCCCTCGCCATCGACCCGCTCGATCCCGGCGTCCGGTACAACGTGGCCTGCCTGTACTCGGTCGAGGGAGCAAGGGACGAGGCGCTCGACTGCCTCGAGGAAGTGGTTCGAGCCGGGTTCATCAACCCGGAGTGGATGGAGAAAGACCCGGACCTGTCTTCGCTGCGCGGGCTTCCTCGGTTCCAGGCCCTCATGGGAGGCCTGGCGAGACCGCCGCCGGCCCCGCCCGCCCCCGTCACTTCGGGAACATGAAGGTCACGACCATGCGGGTCAGCCAGGGGGACGCTCCCTCCGGATGGACCACGTTGGCGTAGAAGCCGAACGAGGGCGAGATGGGGAGCTTGGCGATGGAAAGGGTCTTCGAGATCGTGGCCCCCACGGGCACGAGCCACTGCTCCCCGTGCAGGTTCCAGTTCTTGATGAAGGTCGGAACCGTGCCGATCGCCCAGGCGTTGGGCAGGTTGTAGTTGACGAAGACCTGGATCGAGGTGGTGTCGAGGTGGACTGAACCCATCCGTGCATAGGCGTCGAGCTGGGTGATGAGCGTCCCGAGCACCCACGGGCCATCCATGTAGACGAGAGCCACGACCGGGCCGGCCGCGAAGCACCCGGTGGCCACCGCGTCGTTCGTGGCCGTGGGGAAGGAGAGCACGGGCCCGATGCCCCAGATGAACTTGCTGGCCTTCATCGGGGAGAGGAACGTCTCGATCATGATCTCGCCGAGGCCGGTGCTCCGCTCGCCGTTCGCGAGGGGCACGTTGTAGTAGGGCACGATGGGGCGGGCGATGAGGTCCCAGGTCGAGTCGAGCTCGATGGGGATGACCGGCTGGAAATTCAGGTTGTAGGCCGCCGCGTTGCCGGCCGCTCCGCCCCCGTTGAAGTTGTTCTGGAAGGGAATGGAGACCAGGTCGGCGAGCGGGTTCTGGAGCTGCTTCGCCAGGTCCTCGAGGGAGGCTCCGCCCTGCGCGGCGAGCGTGGCACCATGCCCGGGGAGTTCCCGCCAACTCGGCGCTCTCCCCTAGCGATAACGGAACTGGTGGCCCCGACGCGACTCGAACGCGTGGCCTACGGTTTAGGAAACCGTCGCTCTATCCACCTGAGCTACGGGGCCTCGGAGACCGAAGGCGCATCAGATACCGCGTACGCCCGCGCCCTGCAAGGAACACTGCCATGGATTGGCGATGCCGTCGCCGCATCCGCTAGGATCACCCCGTGACCCGGGAACCTTTCCTTCGGACGCGCGCGGGCCGGGTGGCACTGCTCGCGATGTTGCTGATCGACGTCTTCGTGATCCCGGTCCTGCTGACGCTCGACGTCATGCCGGTCCGGGTCGGCGACCTGTTCTTCGCCGTCACGATGCTCGTGGCCATGACCGCCATGGGAACCGGAAAGGGCCGACGACTGGTCCTCACCGTGGCTCTGGCGGCATTCGCCGTCCAGTTCCTCCGTTTCGTGGACGAGGGCCACCTCCTCGTCATCCTCGACGCGTCGCTCTCGGCGCTCGCCCTGGGAACGTTCGCCGCGATGGTTCTCGTGGACGTGTTCCGCCAGGACCCGATGGCCGACCGGCTCATCGACGTGATCCTCGCCTACCTGCTCGTGGGTGCCATGTTCGCGTTCGTCTACGAGGCGATCAACCTCGCCCTCCCGGGCTCGATCTCCCTCGACGGCGGGAGGATGACCGCAGCCGGCTACGCCTACTTCAGCTTCACCACCATGACGAGCGTCGGCTTCGGCGACGCCCTCCCCATGAGTCCGGTGTCGCGAGCCGTCGCCATGGGCCAGGCGCTCACCGGCCAGCTCTACGTGGCCGTGCTCATCGCCCGATTCGCGAACCCACTGCGCCGCGCCGCCCAGCGCCCCGATGGCGACGCCGGGTGAAAGTCGTGGGCACGACCCATCTGGCGTGGATTTCCGGCCCCCCGTCCCGCTAGTCTTCGCGAGATGGCGGCAGCCGAGGCGACGGTCCACCGGGACGGAGATGAAACACTCGTGGTCCGGGTGTCCGGTGACTGGTCGCTGGAGGCCGCGGCCCCCGCCCCTTCGGCCGTCGAGCAGGAGGTCCGGGACGCTCCGCCCAGGAGGCTGGTCTTCCAGGCCCGAGAGCTCGGCCGGTGGGATTCGTCGCTCGTCTCCTACCTGGCCTCCATCGCCGAGGTGGCCCGCGGCGAGGGGCTGACCGTCGACACGACCGGCCTGCCCAAGGGGCTTCAGCACCTGCTCGCGCTCGCCGGTGGCCCCCGCCGTCCCATACCGCCGCCGCACCCCCACCAGACGCTTCCCACCCGGGTTGGCGTGGCGGGCATCGACGTCGGAGCGCACGCCGCCGGCATGCTCGACTTCGTGGGACGGGCCTCGCTGGCCGTACGGGACGTGCTCCTGGGACGGGGCCACTTCGAGCGGCGCGATTTCTGGCTCCTCGTCGAGCAGACCGGCGGAGCTGCCCTTCCGCTGGTGGCGGTCATCAATTTTCTCGTGGGGGCCGTGCTCGCCTTCCTCGGCGCGGTCCAGCTCGAGCAGTTCAACGCCACCATCTACGTGGCCAATCTCGTGGGGGTCGGAACCGTTCGCGAGACGGGCGCCCTCATGACCGGCATCGTCATGGCGGGCCGGACGGGAGCCTCCTTCGCCGCGGTGCTGGGGACCATGATGGTGAACTCGGAGGTGGACGCCCTCGAGACCATGAACTTCCCGCCCATGGAGTTCCTGGTCGCGCCGCGCATCCTGGCGATGATCCTGATGATGCCGCTGCTCGTGCTCTACGCCGACCTCTTCGGCATCCTGGGCGGGTTCGTGGTGGCCACGGGCTTGCTCCATCTCACGCCGGCCCTGTACCTGACCCAGACCCGGGAGGCGATGGTCTTTGGAGACGTGATGGTCGGCCTCCTCAAGGCCCCTGCCTTCGGCGCCGTGGTCGCGCTCTCCGGAACCTACTTCGGCATGACCACTGGCAGGACGGCCTCGTCGGTCGGCATCTCCACGACGCGGGCCGTGGTGTCCGGGATCCTCCTCGTCATCGTCGTGGACGCCATCCTCACCGTCTTCTTCTACGCCGTGAAGCTCTAGGAAGGCTCCGTGCCCACCCCGATCCCAGGCGCCGATTTCGTGACCGTGGACGGGATGACCATGGCCTACGGCGACTTCGTCGTGCAGCGGGACCTCTCCTTCTCCATCCGGCAGGGAACCATCTTCGTGGTGATGGGGGACAGCGGGAGCGGCAAGAGCACCCTCATGCGCCACATGATCGGGCTCGACCGTCCCGTGGGCGGCGATGTCCGATACGCTGGCACCCCGTACTGGGGGTCCCCCCAGCCCGAGCAGCACCGGCTCCGGAGCCGGTTCGGCGTGCTCTTCCAGGGTGCCGGCCTCCTCAGCTCGATGACCCTTTCCGAGAACATCTCCCTGCCTCTGCTGGCGCACTTGAAGGTCCCGCCGGAAGAGGCGCGGGAGGTGGCGGTGACCAAGCTCGCGCTCGTCGGCCTGGGCGGGTTCGAGGACAGTTACCCCTCGGAGGTGAGCGGGGGAATGCGGAACCGCGCCGGCCTGGCCCGCGCGCTGGCACTCGACCCCGACATCCTGTTTCTCGACGAGCCCTCGGCAGGCCTCGATCCGCTCTCGGCGCGCCACCTCGACGACCTGATCCTCGAGCTCCGGGCCAGCCTGGGAGCGACCTTCATCGTCATCACGCATGAGTTGCCGAGCATCTTCGCCATCGGCGACGACGCCATCTTCCTCGACGGCGAGCGACACCAGATGATGGCGCAGGGTCCCCCCCGTGAGATGGCGGAGACCACCACCGATCCCAAAGTGAAGGCCTTCCTGCAACGGGGGCAGTACCCATGACGAGAGCGAACCCCAAGATCGTGGGCGGCTTCATCATCGGGGGGACGCTTCTCCTCCTCCTGGCGATCGGCGCGCTCGTGTCCGGCAAGTTCTTCACCCACGCCACCAGCTTCGTGTCCTTCTTCCCGGAGTCGGTTCGCGGCCTCCAGATCGGCTCGCCGGTGACCTTTCGCGGCGTACCCCTCGGGCAGGTGACCGGCATCGAGGCCTTCATGTCGCGCCAGGAGGCGGGCATCGACATCGAGGTCACCTTCGAGGTGAACCTCGATCGCATCCACGACCCGGGCGGGGGGGCCAACCAGATCCAGGGGATGCATCCCGCCGACGCGGCCAGGTTCCTCGTCGAGAAGGGACTTCGGGCCGAGCTGCAGAGCACCAGCCTGGTCACCGGCCAGCTCTACATCGACCTCGACTTCCACCCCGGACAGACCCCGCGGCAGCTGGACATGCCCACCCGCTACCCCCAGATCCCCACCACCCCCACCAAGCTCCAGCTCCTGGGCAACCGGATCGAAAAGCTGGCCACGGCCCTGTCCGACCTGCCCCTCGCCGAGATCGGCCGCGACCTGTCCGAGACGCTCCTGGCCATCCGCGACCTGGCCCGCTCCCCGGAGATCCGCCAGGCGCTCCTCTCGGCCGGCGGCGCGGGGAAGGACCTCTCCCGCACGCTCTCGAGCGTGGACCGGCTCGTGACCGAGCTCCGGAGCAAGGTAGGCGACGTCGACGTGAAGCAGATCGTCACGGACCTTCACGTCACGCTCGACGCCGCCGAGAAGGGGCTCTTGCAGATCCGGAGCACGCTCGCCGGCACCTCGGGCGCACAGCGCGAGCTCTCCCAGACCCTCTCGGAGATCTCCCGCGCCGCCGCTGCGGTGCGCGTGCTCGCCGAGTACCTGGAGCGAAATCCGTCCGCGCTCGTCGACGGCAAGCCGGCGCCGGCCAAGTGAGGAACCCCATGCGACCCATCGCCTCTACACTCGCCGCCCTGGCACTCGCCTCGACCGGATGCTTCGGCTCCTCGCCGGCTTCCAGGTTTTACCTCCTCTCGGCCAGCCCGGAGGGCGCCTCGGCGGTCCCGTCGCTGGGGCCGGAAGGCGCGCTGGGCGTGCTCCCCACCCGCATCGCGGCCTACCTGGACCGACCGCAGATCGTGACCTTCCTGGGGGACAATTCCGTCGATCTCGACGAGTTCAACCGCTGGGCGGAGCCGCTCGGCGCCGGAGTCTCCCGGGTGCTGGCCCAGGACCTGTCTGCGATGCTTCCGGCCTGGCGGGTGATGCCGCAGCCATGGGATCCCACCGTCCCGCTGCGGGCGCGCCTCGTCGTCGAGGTGACCGCGCTGGGCTGGAACAAGCGCGGGGAGGCCCGCCTGGAGGCGAACTGGGCGCTCCTCACCGCCACCGGCGAGGTGGCCGCGGCCCGCGGCCGGGTCGTCCTGCGACGCGAGGTGTCCGGCACCGGGACCGACGCCGCGGTCTCGGCGACGAGCTCGCTCGTCACGGAGATGGCACGGGACATCGCCGTGGCGGTTCGGGGATTGCCGCCGCCGAGGTGACGGTCGGCGCGATCAGGCCCGAAGCAGGCCCTTCGCTCGCCGCCCCTCGCCGAAGAACTCCTCGACCTCGCTCCGCCGCGCCAGCGTGTCCTCGTAGCCCAGCTCGAGGAGGCGTCCCACGTAGACCGGCTCGAAGGCGAGATAGCTCAGGAGATCCGAACCGTTCTCGGCCTGGGCGCCGATGCCGGTGAGCATGTAGCGGAGAACGCGGGGGAAGCGCCTGTACTGGTCGCCGGCGAGCTCGCCCAGGTCGCGGGAGGGGCGCAGGACGAGCGTCGGGATGACCCGGAGTCGCCCGGGGGACCTTCCCCTCTCGGAGGCTGGCAGGCGATCCACCAGCCGGTTCACCATCTCGAGCCGCTCCACGTCGGCCTCGATGGTCTCGAGGAACACGGCATTGAGAAGCGTTCCTGCTATCTGCGCCGGGGCGAGGACGTCGCGCCGGGCCGGACGGCGAACCGGCTGCAGCTCGTCCGGCTCGCGCCACCGGCGAACCCCGATGACGAGCAACCGCTCCGCCCCCATGTGGATGGCGGGCGACAGCGGCGCGGTCATGCGGACGCTTCCGTCGCCGTACCACGCTCCCTGGACCCGGACGGGCGGGAAGAAGATGGGGATGGAAGCCGAGGCCATGACGTGGTCGAGCCGGATCTGGGTGCGGACTCCCACCCGCGTGGCCCGCACCCAGGGCTGGATGTCCTCGGCGCCGTCGAAGAAGGTCACCGCGGTGTTGGTGGAGTAACTGGTGGCGGTGACGGCGAATCCTCGGATGGCTCCCGAGGCGATGTTGCGCCGGAGATCGGCGAGCGGGAGCCGCTCGTGGAGGAAGTCGCGCAGCGGCGTGGCGTCGAGCAGGTAGTTGATCCGGCTGGAATGGAAGAGGCCTCCCGCCGAGAGGTCGCGCATCCAGCGGCTGCCGATGCCGAGCAACCGGACGCCGTCGGTCCGGAAGACCCGCTCGGGCGAGAGCTCGAGCCAGAGCTCTCGCAACCTGTGGCAGGCCTCCTCGAAGTCGCCGCGCCAGGCACCCAGGAAGACGGCGTTGAGCCCGCCCGCCGACACGCCGCAGATCGACCCGAAGGGCATGGCGCCGCGCGGAAGGATCTCGGCGATCGCACGCAGGACGCCTGCCTGGTACGCCGCCCTCGCTCCGCCTCCGGTGAGCACGAGTCCTACATGCACGCACGCCGGAGCGTACCACCGGATCCATTTCCCGTCACCGGGGAGGCGCCGGGAGCCCGGCCTCCCCCGCCAGCGGGATGGGAGAATGTGCGCGGCCGACTTTTCTTTCAGTGAACGCCGGCCCGCCTCCCCCATTTTACCGTGAGTCGATGTAGGGGCGAGTGGTCGCCTTGCCCGTCACCGCGGCGAGGGACTGGCGCACCCTCTGGAAATGCAGCAACCATGGGGCATGCAGAACACCATGCGATGTGTCTCCCTCGACGCGGCCACGGTCCAGTTCCAGTCCGAGCACGAGGTCGACAGCGCCATCGACACCGTGGTGACCTTCGCCTTCGGCAACTCCGAACCGCTCGATCGCTACCTGTTCCGCATCCGCGCCGCCCTCCCCTCTCTACCGACAGTGAAGGAGCTGGTCGACGCGGTCTTCGCCACGCGCCTCGAGTTCGGCCCCATCACCGACGAGGTCGTGCGGCGGGAGAACGCCGCCCTGGCCATGGCCGCCTTCCTCTCCGCCGACCCGGCCGACCTCGGACTCGAGGCCGCCATGTTCCGCCTGGGCGCGGAAGTCTGGCTCACGCCGAGCCGCACGCCACGGAGCTGACCGGCCTCGCGGATCAGCGCGCGGCCGCCAGCGCTGCGTCGACCGCCCGCAGGACCTCGGGGATCTCGCCGGGGTGGTTCGGCCAGTGCGGCGAGAAGCGCAGGACCCCGTCCGGTGTCGCGCAGGCGACCCCGCGGGACGCCAGCGCCCGGAAGAGCGCCGAGGCCGTGACGCCGGCGGGCGGCTCCAGCGAGAGGATCCCGGCGCGTCCCGACGCCTGGCGCGACCGGAGGCTCCGGAAGCCCCTCCCCACGAGGTCCGGCTCGAGCCGATCCAGATAGCCGTTCACGTGCTCCTCGATGGCCGCCACGCCGAGCCCGAGGAGGACCTCCACCGATGCGAGGAGCCCGGCCAGGGCCACCTCCGGCATGCCGCCACCTTCGATCAGGTCGGCGCGCCGCCGGATGGGCCGGTCGTAGCGCACCATCCCCGGTCCCTCGACGAGGAAACGCACCGGGTCCTCGTGGGAGAGCCAGCCGGCGGTTCGCGGGACGAGCGCCCCGGCCCGCTCCGGCCGGACGTAGAGGAATCCCGCGCCCAGCGCGCCCATGAGCCACTTGTGGGCCCCGGCAGCCAGGTAGTCTATCCCTCGCACGTCGAGGGGCAGGCAGCCGGCGGCCTGTACCGCGTCGACGAAGATCTCGGCGCCCGCCGCGGCGCAGCGGGATGCCATCCCTGCGATCGGCATGCGCAGCCCGCTGCGGAACTGAACCGCGCTCACGGCGAGCAGCCGGGCCCCGAGAGCCAGCTCGCGGTCGAGGAGCGCGAGCCCCTCCTCCGCCGAGCGAAGGAAGGGAGCGAGCGGCAGCCAGCCGATCTCCAGGCCGAACAGCTCGGCCGCCTGCTGCCAGGGGGTCACGTTGGCGGGAAACTCTCCGTCGACGAGGAGGATGCGGTCACCACGCCGCCAGGGGAAGTCGAGCGCCACCGCCTGGATGCCCGAGCTGGTGTTGGTCGTGAGAGCCACGTCCTCGGGCCGGCCGCCCACGAGCTCGGCGAGGCGCGCCCGCAGCCGGGCCTTTCGGTCGACCGCCGTCGCCACCGCCGCGCCGCCGCGCCGGGCGAAATCGTCGACGGCCTCGTGGACCGCCAGCCGCACGGGTTCGGAAGGTGGCGAGACGCCGGCGTGGTTCAAGTAGGCCCGCGGCTCGAGCAGCGGGAACAGCGAACGATCCCCCAGGCGAGGCGCGATCACTGTGCGGTGTACCCGCCGTCCATCACCGCCACCGACCCGGTGATGGCTGCGGCTGCGTCGGAGACCAGGAAGAGCGCATAGCCGACGACCTCGTCCACCGTGAGGAGCCGCCGCATGGGCACGAGCGGGTAGATCACGTCCTCGAGGACCTTCTCGACGGGCACGTTGCGGTTTCGGGCCAGGTCGGCGAGCTGGTTGCGGACGAGCGGCGTGTCGACGTAGCCCGGCGCGAGCGCGTTGACGGTGATGCCATGGGCGGCACCCTCGAGCGCCGTCACCTTGGTGAGGCCGATGACGCCGTGCTTGGCGCTGTTGTAGGCCGCCTTCCCCGCGAAGCCCACCAGGCCATTGACGGAGGCCACGTTCAGGATCCGCCCGTAGCCGTTCCTCTTCATCGAGGGGAAGACCTTCTTGATGGCGTAGAAGGGGCCGAAGAGCATGACCCGGACGAGCAGCTCGAACTTCGCGGCCGGGAAATCCTCGATCGCCGACACGTGCTGGAGGCCGGCGTTGTTCACCAGCACGTCGAGCCGCCCGTGGGCTGCCAACGTGGCGTCGATGGCCGCGCCGATCGAGTCCTCCTGCCCCACGTCCGCCTCGAGCCCCAGGGCTCCCCCGCCGAGGCGCCCGGCGGCCGCTCGGGCCGCGGCTCCGTCGAGGTCGGCGATGGCGACCTTCGCGCCTTCCCTGGCCAGCATCTCGGCGATCCGGAAGCCGATTCCGCCCGCCCCACCGGTGACGAAGGCCACACGGTCCTGAAAGGTCACGCCCATGCCGACGCTCCTAGAAAGGGAACTTCCTCAAGAGGTGCAGCGCTTCGCCCACGAAGCCGCGGCGGAAGGCGAGCACCCCGGCCACGAATACGCATCCGATGATCACCGTCACCCAGTCGCCGAAGCCGGAGAGGTAGTTGTCCATCGTCACCACGAGGAGCGCGCCCACGGAGGGTCCCATCACCGTTCCCATCCCCCCGAGCAACGTCATCAGCACGACCTCGCCCGACTTGTGCCAGTGCGCATCGGTGAGGGTCTCGAACTGGAGCACGAGCGCCTTGGTCGATCCCGCCAGCCCGGCCAGCCCGGCCGAGATCACGAAGGCCACGAGCTTGTAGCGGTCCACGTCGTAGCCGAGCGAGAGCGCCCGCGGCTCGTTCTCCCGTATCGAGCGCAGCACGTGGCCGAAGGGCGAATGGATGGTCCGGTAGACGAGGTAGAAGCCGACGATGAAGATCGCGTAGGTGAAGTAGTACATCGCGAGGGTGTTCTCGAGCGGCACCAGCCCGAAGAGCTTGCCGCGGGGGATTCCCTGCAGCCCGTCCTCGCCCCCAGTGAACGGCAACTGAACCGCCAGGAAGTAGACCATCTGGGCGAAGCCCAGCGTGATCATCGCGAAGTAGATCCCGGAGCGCCGGATGGCCAGGCCGCCGATGACGAACCCCAGCCCGGTCGCCACCACGACCCCGGCCAGGACCCCGACCTCCGGCGGAAGCCCCCAGACCTTCACCGCGTGACCGGTCACGTAACCGGCCGAGGCGAGGAACGCGGCGTGGCCGAAGGAGAGGAGCCCGGTGTACCCGAGGAGCAGGTTGAACGCGCTGGCGAAGAGCGCCATGCAGAGCACGTTCATGAGGAAGACGGGGTAGACGGCGAAGGGCAGCAGCGCCCCGAGCACCATCATCGAGGCGAAGAAGGCCCGCTTGCGGGCGGGGGTGATGACGCCCTGGCGGAGCAGGGCCCGCCAGTCGTTCGTCCCGTTGGTCACTTCTCCCTCCCGAAGAGACCGGCGGGACGGACCAGGAGGACCAGCGCCATGATGATGAAGACCACCGTGGAGGCGGCCGGCGGGTAGAGGTACTTGGTGAGCCCCTCCACGAGTCCGAGGCCGAGCCCGGTGAGGATCGATCCGAGGATCGATCCCATCCCCCCGATGACGACGACCGCGAAGACCACGATGATCAGGCCGGATCCCATGGAGGGACTCACCTGGTAGATGGGCGCGGCCATGACGCCGGCGAACCCCGCCAGCGCCACTCCGAAGCCGAAGGTGAGCGTGAACATGAGGGGAACGTTCACGCCGAAGGCCTGCAGGAGCCTCGGGTTCTCGGTACCGGCTCGGAGGTAAGACCCCAGCTTGGTCCGCTCGATGACGAACCAGCTGGCAAAGCAGACCGCCACGGAGACGACCACCACCCAGGCCCTGTAGCGGGGCAGGAACATGAACCCGAGGTTCGCACCCCCCTGGAGCGCCTCCGGCACCGGATAGGAGTTCCCGGAGTTGCCGTACTGGTGGTGGAAGATGCCCTCGATGATCAGCGTCAGGCCGAAGGTGAGCAGGAGGCCGTAGAGGTTGTCGAGCTGGTACAGGCGGCGCAGCATGGTGCGCTCGATGACGACGCCGAGGAGCCCCACGGCGATTGGCGAGAGGAGCAGCGCGCCCCAGTAGCCGATCCCGAGGCGCTCCAGGCCAAACCACGCCACGAAGGCGCCCGTCATGTAGAGCGCCCCGTGGCTGAAGTTCACGATGTTCAGGAGGCCGAAGATGATGGCGAGCCCGAGCGACAGCAGCGCGTAGAACGAGCCGTTGATGAGCCCGACGAGCAGCTGTCCGAACAGGGCCTGCATGGCGTCTCCCGTCCCGCTCCCCTCCCGATCACTTCTTCGCGACGAGCGGGCACTTCTGGGCTTCCACGCTCGGGAAGGCCTCGGCGGCGGGGATCTTCTTCATGATCTTGTAGTAGTCCCACGGCGCCTTCGACTCGGCGGGGGTCTTGACCTGGGCCAGGAACATGTCGTGGCGGTGGAGGCCGTCCGGGCCGATGACGCCGCCGCGCGAGAAGAAGTCGTTCACCGGGGTGGCCTTCATCCTGGCGATCACCGGGTCGGCGGCGTCCGTGCCGGCCGCCTGGACTGCCTTCAGGTAGTGGGTGACGGCCGAGTAGAGCCCGGCCTGGACCATGGTCGGCTTCGCCTTCTTCTTGTTGTCCGGGTGGTCCTGGAACCTCTTCGACCAGGCGCGGGTCTGGTCGTCGTAGTCCCAGTAGAAGGCGGTGGTGAGGAACATCCCCTTCGAGGATTCCAGACCCAGGCTGTTCACGTCGGAGATGAAGACGAGGAGGCCGGCCAGTGTCTGCTTGGGCGTGACGCCGAACTCCTTGGCCTGCTTGATGGTGTTGATGGTGTCGGCCCCGGCGTTGGCCATGCCGACCACCTTCGCGCCCGAGGCCTGGGCCTGGAGGAGGTAGCTGGAGAAGTCCGCGCTGCTCTGCGGATGGCGGACCGCGCCCAGCACCTTGCCACCGGCGGCCTTGACCACCGCGGCGGTGTCCTCTTCGAGCGACTTCCCGAAGACGTAGTCCGCCGTGATGAAGAACCAGCTGTCGCCGCCTTGCTTGACGACCTCGCGACCGGTCCCGTTCGCGAGCGCCCAGTTGTTGTACGTGTAGTGGATGTTGTAGGCGGTGCACTTCTCCCCGGTGATGGCCGTGGTGGCCGGACCGGAGAGGAGCGTGATCCGCTTCTTCTCGGCGGCGACCGGCATCACCGCCAGCGCCGTGCCGCTGTTGACCATGTCGACTGCGATGTCGACCTGGTTCTCGTCGAACCACTTCCGGGCGGTGTTCGAGGCGATGTCGGCCTTGTTCTGGTGATCGGCGGAGACGACCTCGACCGGCTTCCCCAGCACCTTGCCGCCGAAGTCGTCTACGGCCATCTTCACGGCCAGAACCGAGCCGGGTCCGGCCAGGTCTGAATAGAATCCGGTCATGTCCGTGAGGACGCCAATCTTCACGACGCCGTCGGAGACGGCATCGGCGGCGACCCCAGGTGCGGCCCAGGCGGCCAACGCGACGATCACTACCCATCGGGACGTGCGGTTCATGTCGTTCCTCTCCATGGTGCGGTTTCTCCCCGGCTAGACGCCGAGGAACTTGTGAAGCTGCTCCGTGCGGGACGCGAGCTCGCCCTGCGGGATCATGTCGACGATCCGGCCGTGCTCGACGAGGTAGTGGCGATCTGCCAGCGGCGCCGCGAATCGGAAGTTCTGCTCGACGAGGACGATGGTGAAGCCCTCCTCCTTCAGCTTCCGGACCACCCGGCCGAGAGTCTGGACGATCACCGGCGCCAGCCCCTCGGTGATCTCGTCGAGGAGGAGCAACCTGGCCCCGATGCGGAGGATGCGCGCCACCGCCAGCATCTGCTGCTCGCCTCCGGAGAGGCGCGTGCCCTGGCTCTTGCGCCGCTCGTAGAGGTTCGGGAACATCTCGTAGATCGCCTCGAGTTTCATGCCCCCGGAGCCGACCAGCGGCAGGAGCGTCAGGTTCTCCTCCGCGGAGAGGCTCGAGAAGATGCCGCGCTCCTCGGGGCAATACCCGATCCCGAGCTGGACGATCTTGTGCGAGGGGCGATCGATGGTCTCGTTCCCGTTCACCATCACCGACCCGGTGCGGCGCCCGGTGAGCCCGAGGATCGCCTTGAGCGTGGTGGTGCGCCCCGAGCCGTTCCGCCCCAGCAGCGTGACCAGCTCGCCCTGGTTCACGCTGAAGTCCACCCCGTGGAGGATGTGGGACTCCCCGTAGAAGGCGTGCAGGTCGGTGACCCGCAGGAACTCCACCGGCGGGGGACCCAGGCTCACGACGCCACCCCGATGTAGGCCTCGAGGACCGCCGGATTCCTGGAGACCTCCTCGTAGGGCCCTTCCGCGAGGACGCTTCCGCGGGAGAGCACGGTGATGGTGTCGGAGAGGTCGGCGACGACGGAGAGGTTGTGCTCCACCATGAGGATCGTGCGCCCCGCGGAGACCTTGTCGATGAGGGCGGTGACCCGTCCCACGTCCTCGTGACCCATTCCCTGGGTCGGCTCGTCGAGGAGCATCAGCTCCGGCTCCAGCGCCAGCGTGGTCGCGATCTCCAGCGCCCGCTTCCGTCCGTAGGGCATCTCCACCGCCACCGTGTCGCGGAAGGAGAGGAGATCCACCGCGTCGAGGAGCTCCTCGGCCCTCCCGTGGAGGACCCTCAGGCTGTGATCGCTCTTCCAGAAGTGGAAGGAGGTCCCGAGCTTCCGTTGAAGCGCGACCCGCACGTTCTCGAGGACGGTGAGGTTGGGGAACACCGCCGAGATCTGGAAGGAACGCACCACCCCGCGCCGCGCGATGTCGGAGGGGCGGTCACCGGTGATGTCGATCCCGTTGAAGACGATGCGCCCGGCGGTGGGCGCGTGGAACTTCGTCAGGAGGTTGAAGACCGTGGTCTTCCCCGCACCGTTCGGCCCGATGAGCGCGTGGATCGCACCCCGTCGAACGCGAAGGTTCACGTCGTTCACCGCGACGAATCCCTTGAACTCCTTCTTCAGCCCGTCGGTGGTGAGGATGAAGTCGTCGGCCATGGACCGCCGGGATGACACCACGACGAACACCGAGGTGTCGAGTCCTCCCGATGAGCGGGTCGACGAGCCGCTGGTCCCCCGTCCCGGGGATAACGCAGCGCGCCATCTCGCTCGTCCTCTCTGGTCCTCCACTAATCCCGCCGCTCCCCTGGCACCGGTGACATCGCTTGCCGTAGGCTGCGGCTTCTGGAGGTGACATGAACGTCTCGCGACGAGGCTTCCTGCAGTTGACCGCGTCGGGTATCGGCGCCACCACCATCGGGGCCCTGGGGTTCTCTCCCGCCCGAGCGCTAGCAGACGTGCGGCTCTTCAAGCTCGCGCACGCCAGCGAGACCCGCAACACCTGCCCGTACTGCTCGGTGGGCTGCGGCGTCATCCTCTACGGCCTGGGTGACAGGTCGAAGAACGCCCGGACCGACATCATGCACGTCGAGGGCGACCCGGATCACCCGGTCAACCGCGGGACGCTCTGCCCGAAGGGAGCGAGCCTCCTCGACTTCATCCACAGCCCCACCCGGCTCAAGTTCCCCGAGTACCGCGCGCCCGGCTCCTCGGAGTGGAAGCGCGTCACCTGGGAGTGGTCGATGGAGCGCATCGCGCGCCTCATGAAGGAGGACCGCGACAAGAACTTCGTCGCCAAGAACGCCAAGGGCCAGACCGTGAACCGCTGGCCGACGACGGCGTTCCTGGCCGCCTCGGCCTCCTCGAACGAGACCGGCTACGTCTTCCACAAGGTCATCCGGGCGCTCGGGGGGGTAGCGTTCGACAACCAAGCACGTGTTTGACACGGTCCCACGGTGGCCGGTCTGGCCCCCACGTTCGGCCGCGGTGCAATGACCAACAGCTGGGTCGACATCAAGAATGCCGACGTCATCCTGGTCATGGGAGGCAACCCCGCGGAGGCGCACCCCTGTGGCTTCAAGTGGGCCATCGAGGCCAAGGTCAAGAACAAGGCCAAGCTCATCGTGGTCGATCCGCGCTTCACGCGGACCGCGGCGGTGGCCGATTTCTACGCGCCCATCCGGCCCGGCACCGACATCGCCTTCCTGGGCGGCGTCATCAAGTACCTGCTCGAGAACGACAAGATCCAGCACGACTACGTGCGGAACTACACGAGCGCTTCCCTGCTGGTCCGCGAGGACACCGGTTTCGACGACGGCCTCTTCACCGGATATGACGGCGAGAAGCGGAAGTACGACAAGAGCACCTGGACCTACCAGCTCGACAAGGACGGATTCGCCAAGGTCGATCCGACGCTGCAGGACCCGAACTGCGTCTTCCAGCGGCTGAAGAAGCACTTCTCCCGCTACACGCCGGAGATGGTGGAGCGCACCACCGGCACCCCCAGGGACAAGTTCCTGAAGGTCTGCGAGGCCATCGCCTCCACCTCGTCGCCCGACCGGACCATGACGAGCCTCTACGCGCTCGGCTGGACCCAGCACAGCGTGGGGTCGCAGAACATCCGCTGCATCGCCATCATCCAGCTCCTGCTCGGGAACATGGGCATGGCGGGCGGCGGCGTGAACGCGCTGCGCGGCCACTCCAACATCCAGGGGCTCACCGACCTGGGCCTGCTCTCGCACCTGCTGCCGGGGTACCTCACCCTCCCCACCGACGCCGACCCCGACCTCCAGACCTACCTGGACAAGCGCACGCCCAAGGCGCTTCGCCCCGGCCAGTTCAACTACCTGTCGAACTACCCCAAGTTCTTCGTCTCGCTCATGAAGGCCTGGTACGGCGCCGCGGCGACCAAGGAGAACGACTTCGGCTACGACCTGCTGCCGAAGATCGACGGCGGCTACGACGTCCTCCGGGTCATGGAGCTCCTGGCCCAGGGCAAGGTGAACGGCTACGTCTGCCAGGGCTTCAACCCCCTGTCCTCGTTCCCGGACAAGGCCAAGGTCACCGCCGGCCTGCGCAAGCTGAAGTTCCTCGTCACCATCGATCCCCTGGCCACCGAGACCGCCGAGTTCTGGCAGAACCACGGTGAGTTCAACGACGTCGACCCGTCCCAGATCCAGACCGAGGTCTTCCGGCTTCCGTCGTCCTGCTTCGCCGAGGAGGACGGATCGCTCGTCTCCAGCGCTCGCTGGCTGCAGTGGCACTGGAAGGGCGCCGAGCCGCCGGCCGAGGCCAAGGGAGATCTGGAGATCGTGGGGGAGCTCTTCCTGGCGTTGAAGAAGCTCTACGCCAAGGACGGCGGGGTCTTCCCGGATCCCATCCTCAAGCTCACCTGGCCCTACCGGATCGCGAAGTCGCCCGCCGCAGACGAGGTGGCGAGGGAGTTCAACGGACAGGCGCTGGCCGACGTGCCCGACCCCAAGAACCAGGGCGCCTTCCTGGTTCGCCAGGGCGAGCAGGTGCCTGGCTTCGCTGTCCTCCAGGCCGATGGCTCGACTGCATGCGGTTGCTGGATCTTCTCGGGCAGCTGGACCCAGGCCGGAAACCAGATGGCCCGGCGAGACGCCGCGGACCCGAGCGGACTGGGCGTGACCCCGGGTTGGGCATGGTCGTGGCCCGCCAACCGGCGCATCCTCTACAACCGCGCCTCCTGCAACGCCGACGGCGTTCCCTACATCCCCACCCGCAAGCTCGTGTGGTGGAACGGGACGAAGTGGGTCGGCAACGACGTGCCCGACTTCAAGGCCGACTCACCCCCCGCCGACGGCATGAATCCGTTCATCATGACGAACGAGGGGGTGGCCCGGCTCTGGGCGCCGGCCATGACCGACGGGCCGTTCCCGGAGCACTACGAGCCCTTCGACACCCCGCTCGCCAAGAACCCGTTCGGCAAGGTCCTGAACAGTCCGGGCGCGCGGGTGTTTCCCGACGACTGGAAGGCCTTCGGCAAGCCCGAGGAGTTCCCGTTCGTCGCCACCACCTACCGGCTCACCGAGCACTTCCACTTCTGGACCAAGAACGCACGCATCCCCGCCATCCTCCAGCCGGAGGCCTTCGTGGAGCTCCCGGAGGGGCTCGCCAAGAAGAGGGGCATCCGCAACAACGACTGGGTGGTGGTGAAGTCCAAGCGAGGCCAGGTCAGGCTCAAGGCGCTCGTGACGAAGCGCATGCCCACGCTGGCCGTCGACGGCAAGGAGATCGAGGTGGTCGGCCTCCCCATTCACTGGGGGTTCGTCGGCCAGACCCGGAAGGGCTACATCACCAACACGCTCACCCCGCCGGTGGGCGACGCCGACATCCAGACGCCCGAGTACAAGGCGTTCCTGGTCAACGTCGAGAAGGCCTAGGAGAACGCCATGGCTCTCGAGACCCAGGACATCCGCGCTCGCTCGGCCACCACCGTCGAGTCCGCTCCCAACGCCCGGTCCTTCCGGCCCGAGGTGGCGAAGCTCATCGACCTCTCCCGCTGCATCGGCTGCAAGGCCTGCCAGGCCGCCTGCATGGAGTGGAACGACCTCCGCGAGGAGGTGGGCACCTTCCAGGGGACCTACACCAATCCGCTGAACCTCAGCGACCAATCCTGGACGGTGATGAAGTTCAACGAGACCGAGGTCGACGGCTCGCTGGCATGGTTCATCTTCAAGGACGGGTGTCTGCACTGTGCCGACCCGGGCTGCCTCAAGGCCTGCCCGGCTCCCGGCGCGGTCGTCCGGTACGCCAACGGGATCGTCGACTTCCAGCAGGACAATTGCATCGGGTGCGGCTACTGCATCACCGGGTGCCCCTTCGACATCCCCCGGATCCGCAAGGAGGACGGCCGGGTCTACAAGTGCACCTTGTGCTCCGACCGGGTGTCGGTCGGGCTCGAGCCGGCCTGCATCAAGTCCTGCCCGACACAGGCGCTGACCTTCGGCTCCCAGGACGAGATGAAGGAGCTGGCCGCGCACCGGCTGGTGGACCTGCGCGAACGCGGGCTCTCGAAGGCCGCGATCTACGATCCTCCCGGCGTGGGCGGCACGCACGTCTTCTTCGTCCTGCCACACGGCGACCGGTCCGAGACCTACGGCCTGCCCAGGGACCCGAGCGTCGGTCCTGTCGTCACCTTCTGGCGGTCGGGTGTGGCCCGGGCGCTCGGCGTGGCCGCGATGTTCGGCGTGCTGGTGGCTGGCGTGCTCCACTACATGCGGTACGGGCCGCTCGAGGTGCCGGACGAGGCGGACGGGAAGTCGGGAAAGGAGGCGCAGCCATGAAGCGCGACGAGGACGTGGTCCTCCCCGACGGGAAGATTCTCCGTCACGACAACTCCGAGCGCATCGTCCACTGGCTCATCGCCATCGCCTTCCTGTTCCTCTTCTTCTCCGGGCTGGCGCTCTTCTCCCCCTTCTTCTTCTGGACGTCGGCGATCTTCGGCGGCGGGCAGTTCATGCGCGTGCTTCATCCCTTCGCCGGGGTGCTGCTCGTCCTGCTCTTCTATCCCTACGCCTGGAAGATCCGGAAGGACAACCAGTGGACGCCGGCCGATGCGAAGTGGGTGGAGCACTCGGTCGCCTACATGAAGAAGAAGGTCGAGTTCTCGGACACCGGCAAGTACAACGCCGGCCAGAAGCTCATGTACTGGTCGATGGTCCCGATCATCGCCATCCTCTTCCTGACCGGCATCACCATGTGGCAACCCTGGTTCGCGAACGCCTTCCCGGCACCGCTCCGCCGCGTCACCAGCCTGCTGCACGCCGTCTCCGCCTTCGTGATGTTCATCGGGATCGGCATTCACTGGTACGCGGCCTACTGGACCCGGGGCTCCATCCGCGCCATGGTTCGGGGCACGGTGACGAAGGCCTGGGCACGTTTCCACCACCCGGCCTGGTTCCGCCAGATCACCGGGGGCAAGGATCGATGAGCGGGGATACGCCCGGCCTGCCGGGCGACGTCGTCTATCTGAAGCTGCCGCGCCCGGCCGAGCTCTTCGAGGGCCGGGCGCGCCGCTTTCGGGAGCTCGTCCCGGGAAATCCCGTGGGCGACTTCCTGGAGGCGCTGGCCTCGGTGGCCGACGCCCAGTCCCGCATGGTGGTGCGCGTGCCGCCGGCCCCGGTTGGCACCGAGATCTCCACCACCGCGCCGCTGCGCGCCACGACGTGGGCGCGCAGCTCGGCCTGGCGCGATGTCCTGGCCGGGCTGGTCGAGGATTTGCTCGGGCGGGAGTGGCCAGGGCCAGCCTCCCAGGCTCTCCGGCGGCTCGCCAGCGCCGGGCCGGACGAACTGGAGGCCATGGCCGACGGGGTGCTCCGTGGCACGCCCGCCTCGGCAGACCTGGCCGAGGCGCCGTTCGTCGGGGCCGCTCTTCAAGTCTACTTCTCGGCGCTCGCCGCCGGTCTCCCGTCCGACCGCATGGAGCGCAGCCAGCGCGGCTGCCCGGTCTGCGACTCGGCCCCCGTGGCAGGCGTGGTCCTGGGCGACGACAAGCTGCGCTACCTCTGCTGCTCGCTGTGCGGCTCCGAGTGGAACCTGACCCGCATCCAGTGCTGGAACTGCCGGGCCACCGGCGGCATCCGCTTCCTCGAGGTGGCCGGCGACCAGGGCGGACTCAAGGCCGAGGCCTGCGCGGCGTGCGGGGCCTACCTCAAGCTCTTCTACCGGGACCGGATGCCGTCGGTCGAGCCCATGGCAGACGACGTGGCCTCCATCACCCTCGACCTGCTCGCGGCGCAGGACGGATGGTCGCGCAGCGGGGTCAACCTGTTCCTCCTCGGCGGCGGCGAGGAGTAGTGCCTGGGTCGAGACACTAGTGCGGAGCCGGGTTCCGGACCTCTCCCGGCGCTGCCCGGGGTGCTTCTTCCCGCCCAGTCACTGCCTGTGCGCAGAGAGCCCGCGCGTGGAGAACCGGACCCGCGTCTTCATGCTTCGCCACTGGCAGGAGCGCGTGCGAACCACCAACTCTGGCCGGTGGGCGGCGCTCTCCCTCTCCCGCTGCGAGATCGTGGACCACGCCGTGCCGGGCGAGGCGCTCGACTTCTCCCGGATTCCCACCACCGGCGCCGCGGTCCTCTTCCCCTCTCCGGCCCGGGGAATCCCATCGCCGCCGCCACGGACGCTGGTGGTGCTCGACGCCACCTGGTCCCAGGCCCGGCGCATGCTCCAGCGGATCCCCGAACTGCAGACCCTGCCGCGCCTCTCGATTCCCGGGGTCCTGGCGGAGAGGCTTCGTGAACCCACCGTGAAGAGCGGCATGTCCACCATCGAGGCCCTGGCGGCGGCGCTGGATCTCCTGGGGGATACCGAGGCGGCCGCCGCGCTCACGCACACGTGGCGGCTGGCGGTGGAGCGAGGACTGTCCCTGCGCCGGTCGAGCCAGTTCCGGGACACCATGCGCGCCGGACGAGCCGCCCCGTGAGCTCTCCGCCCTTCCATCGCGCCGCCTGGCTTCCCGGGCCGCACCTCGGAACCGTCTACGCCAGCGTCGCCCGGCCACTGCCACGTCCCCGGTTCCGCCGGGAGCGCTGGGACCTACCCGACGGCGACTTCCTCGACGTGGACCGGCTCGACGGGGCCGGGCGGAGCGCCCCGGTCCTGGTGATCTCGCACGGCCTCGAGGGCAGCTCCCGGGCCTCCTACGTGCGCGGACTGGCTGCAGCAGCTTCCAGCCGCGGCCTCGCGGTCGCGGCATGGAACTTCCGCGGCTGCTCCGGGGAGCCCAACCGGCTGCTCCGGCAGTACCATTCCGGCGACACCGGCGATCTCGGGGCGATCGTGGACCGCCTCTCCGCGGAGGACCCGGGGCGCCCCATCGCACTGGCCGGCTTCTCGCTCGGAGGCAACCAGCTCGTCAAGTGGCTCGGCGAGCGCGGAGACGACCTGCCCGCCGCCGTGCGTTCTGCCGTCGCCATCTCCGTCCCGTTCGACCTCTCCCTGTGTGCCACCGCCCTCGACGGCCCGGGGTTCTGGCCGTGGATCTACCGGGAGCGCTTCCTCCGCCGCCTGCGTCGAAAGGCCCTTCGCAAGGCCGCCGACCACCCGGGGCGCATCGACGCGGCCGCGGTCCGGCGAACCACCACCTTCTCGTCCTACGACGGCCTCGTGACGGCGCCCCTGCATGGCTTCGAGAGCGCGGAGGACTACTGGAACCGGTCGAGCTCGGCGCAGTTCGTGGCCGGGGTTCGCCGCCCGCTGCTGCTTCTCTCCGCCGACGACGACCCGCTCGTGCCGGCCCGTTCACTGCCGGTCGAGCAAGCCGGACGAAATCCGGCGGTGACGCTCGAGGTCACTTCGGGCGGCGGCCACGTGGCCTTCGTCTCCGGAGCGCCCTGGCGCCCCGGTTTCTGGGCGGAGGAGCGGGCCATGGCCTTTCTCGCCAGCTGCCTGGCCGGCACCCGATCCTGATCAGGGGACGAGCAGCACCTTGCCGACGTTCTCCCTGTCGTGCAGTCGCTGGTGGGCGCGCGCCGCCTCCTGGAACGGGAAGGTGGAGTCGACGCGCGGCCGGATGCGCCCCTCACGGAAGAGGGCGAGCAGCGCCTCGATCTCGCCCAGCACCATCTCCGGCTCGCCCCAGAGGTGCCCCATGTTGATGCCCGCGACCCCCCGGTTGTCCTCCATGAGCTTGAGTGGCGAGAAGCGGGGGATCGACAGGAACTCCCGGACCACGTGGACGAGGGAACGGCGCGGCCCGGGCGCCATGTTGGCGAAGCCGTACGTGACGAGCTGCCCCGCAGCCCGGAGCAGAGCGTAGCCCTTCTTCCAGTCGTCCCCGCCGAGCGCGTCGAGGATCAGGTCCACCCCTCGCCCGGCGGTGAGCCGCCGGACCTCCGCCGCGTAGTCCTGGCTCCGGTAGTCGATGGCGTGGTCGCACCCCTCCTCGCGGATCGCGGCGTGCTTGGCCGCCGAGGCGGTGCCGAAGACGGTCACGCCGGGCACGGTGCGGGCGAGCTGGATGGCCGCGATGCCCACGCCCCCCGCGGCCATGTGGACGAGCACCGACTGCCCCCGCGACAGATGGCCCACGCGGAACAGGGCATGGTAGGCGGTCACGTAGTTCACGGGAAGTGCAGCCCCCTGCTCGAAGGTCATCTCGGGCGGCATGGGGAGTGCGTTGGACGCCGGGATGACCACCGCCTCGGCATGACCCCCGAAGCGGACGAACGCCAGCACCCGGTCGCCGGGGGAAGGCGCGCTCACCCCGGTGCCGACGGCGTCGACGACCCCGGCCACCTCGAAGCCGACGACGACGGGCGGCTTCGGCGCGTCGGGGTAGAGCCCCATCCGGGCCATCAGCTCGGCGAAGTTGAGCCCTGCTGCCTTCACGCGGATGCGAACCTGGCCCGGACCTGGAATCGGATCCGGCGTCTCCCGCACCTCCAGCACCTCGGGTCCGCCGTGGCGGGTTATCCAGACCGATCTCATGGGCGTCCTCCTCCGGGCTCATATCCCCTGCTCCGTCGCGGCGCCCGCATCGTGGCCACGGAACGGTGCCGGCTGTACGCTTCTCCCCCATGATCGACTCGAATCCGAATCGGCGGGAGGTGACCGCGAACGGGCTCCGCCACAACCTCCTGGAGTGGAACGGCGGGGGCAGGACCACTCTGCTCTGCCTTCACGGCTTCCTCGACCTCTCCTGGGGCTTTGCCCCCATCGCCCCGGCGCTCGCATCCGCCGGGTATCACGTGGTCGCCCCGGACCTTCGCGGCCACGGCGACACCGAGTGGGTGGGGGCCGGCGGCTATTACCATTTCATGGACTACCTCCCCGACGTCGCCGACCTGGTGGACGCCGTCGCCCGGGAGGAACTGGTGCTGCTGGGCCACTCCATGGGCGGCTCCATCGCCGCGCTCTTCGCGGGGGTCTTCCCGGAGCGCACGCGGCGGATCGTGGTGATGGAGGGGATGCGCCTGCCCGAGGAGCCCCACGAGGACCTGCCGCGGCGTGCGGTGGACTGGATCCACGGAGTCCGACGCGCCAGACGGCGCGGCCGGCGCGCCCTGCCCGACCTGGAGGCGTGTGCCGCTCGAATCCGGCAGTTCGACCCCCTCTGCCCGCCAGGCGTGGCCCACTTCCTCGCCGAGCACGGCACCTTGGTCGTCCCCGGAGGTCGCGCCTTCAAGCACGACCCGGTGCACGTGACCCGCGGGCCGTATCCCTTCCGTCTCGAGCAGTGGAGGCAGTACTGGAAGGCGGTGCGCTGCCCGGTGCTCCTGCTCGAGGGGGAGCGAACCGAGCTACCGCCACCGCCGGACATGGCGGAACGGGTGGCATGCCTGCGCGACGTCCGCACCCGGGTCGTCCCCCGGGCCGGGCACATGATGATGCGTCACGAGCCCGAGGCCGTGGCCTCGGCGGTCCTCGAGTTCCTCCGGGAGGCGTAGACGTGTGTGCTCAACGTCTCTCGTCGCGTGCCGCCAGCCAGGCCACGACCGCCGGCGAGATTCGCTCCCAGAGCGCGACGTCCTGTCCCAGCCGCTCGAGGGTCTGCGCGATTCCCTGCCGCGCCGCCGGCACGTCGTGGGCGCCAAAGAAGGCGCGCGCCTCCTCCAGTTGCTGCCGGGTCGTGAGCGAGCCGATCCCTTCCACCACCCGGCGCAGCATGAGCGGCGCGTCGGCGAGCCGGGCCTGAAAGGGCGTCCACCGCTCCCGGAGCAGTCCCCAGAAGGAGCCGGCAGCGGCCCGGTTGCCGAGGAGCGCGCCGGAGAAGATGGCCAGATCCTGCAATGGCACCTCGTCGCCAAAGGGGATCTGGGCGGCGAGAAGCGCCAGATCGGGCGACTCGAAAAGCGCCACGGCCATCCGGTAGCGCTTCTGAAGCGCGGGGTCCTTCTCCTCGCGGGCGAGACGGCGAAACTGCTCGAAGCGCATCGCCGTGCCGTCCCGGGCGGCAGCGGCCACGGCGGCGTCGTGCAGGTTGGCCTCGAGGGCCTCCCGATCGCCTTCGAGGAAACGGTCGAGGCGCCCGACGAGGGCCGACGACGTCTCCGTGTCGCGGGCCACCAGCGCCATGCCGCGAGCCAGGGCGGAGCGCCGCAACCGCGCCTCGCCGTCATCGCCGGCCGGGGCGTCGAGCCCGACCCGGTCGAGAGCCGGACGGAGCAACGACGCCGCGAAGACGCGGAAGCGGGCCCTTGCGTCGGTATCGGGAAGCCGGTGTTCCACCGCGGAGAGGCGCCCCACCAGCTCGTCGAGGACAGCTCGATCCTCCTCCCCGGCAAACGCCGCGAGCAGGTCGAGGAAGGGCTCGGGCGCGCGGACCCCGGCGCGGAGCAGCGCCCACTCGTCGGAGAGGAGCGCGATCCGCTCCTCGGGTCGAAGGTCCCGGAGATGGCGGCCGAGCGCGGCGCGGTCCGGACCGGCGTGATCGACCCGGTAGAAGCCGGTCGACCCCGCATTCCCGTGGAGCCAGCGAATCGGGCCCTTGGCGTCGATCTCGACCTCGGAAGCGGGCTCACGAAGGAGCACGCGCTGCTCGTGGATCCCGCGGTCGTCCCCGAACCGGAGCACCACCGGCACGGGCCAGATCCCTGGAGCCTCGGCGCCGGGCTCGGAGAGGAACCGGCGCTGGGAAAGGCGCAGGCTGGAACCGTTTCGCGCGAGCGAGACGAGCGGGTAGCCCGGTTGCCGGATCCAGGAGTTCGCCAGTTCCAGCACCGGCTGGCCGGATGCCTCCTGCAAGGCGGACCAGAGATCGCCGGCCACCGCGTTCCCGCGCGCGAAGCGCCCCATGTAGAGCCGGATGCCTTCCCGGAAGGGACCCTCGCCGAGCCAGGCCTCGATCATGCGGAGCACCGCCCCGCCCTTCTCGTAGGTGATGAGGTCGAAGGC
>Ga0209253_10000108_pt1 | contig 57946 bp, 41 predicted proteins | sample FrelakmetBRP12BR_FD_187145 | JGI IMG/M metagenome (GOLD analysis project Ga0209253, IMG submission 187145) | Freshwater lake sediment microbial communities from the University of Notre Dame, USA, for methane emissions studies - BRP12 BR (SPAdes)... | ecosystem: Environmental > Aquatic >...
GGGCCGGCCCCGCGGTTCGCGAAACCGGAGTTCGGGGGCCGCAGGTTTCACCGGAGAGGGTTGCTCCGCTCCGCGGAAAAACTCAAGAATGCGCTTGAAAAACGATGATGCCAATGGTCGAACGGCTCCTTTCGAAACATCAATCCCTGCTGCCGATCAGGCCGACTTACCCGGGAGCGATTTGCCCCCCGATGGCTTGTCCGGCAGAACCTTGTCCGACGCCGGAATTTCCGGGCCGGACTTTCCCGCGGAGGATTTCCCATGCCAGAGGAATCCTCCCTGAATCACAATACCCACCAGCACAAGAACGCTGAAGAGAATTATCCCGGGAAACACTGCCGTGTCGAGGACACTGCAGATGACAAGAGCTCCGATTGCGGAGGAAACGACGATCATCACCCATTTGAAAACAAAGCGCGAGAGAAGGACTCCGATGATGCCGCCGATCAGAAAGGCCACCAGCGCCGTCGATCCATCCCCCTGCGTCATCATCCGCACGAGCATAACCGCGAGAAATCCCCCCCCGAAAAAACCTCCGATCCACACCGCCATCTTCTGTGCCGTCACGCCAATCAAGGCGCCGAGCCCGCCGACGCTGAGGGAAATAAGGAGGAGCGTCGTCTGCGACATATCCGGGAACCAGCGCTGCAACGCGTTCATTCCCGCAACGAAGCAGAGAAGGCCGAGAAAAAGCCAGAAGACTCTCCTGCCAGCCACAATGAGAACGATTCCCGCAAGAATGTATCCGATCGTCATTGTTGTAGTCGGGCTCTCCTAGACACTGTGTGATAGCGATGCGAAACACAAACGGGGACGATCACAGGAGACCTCCTGGTCCTGCGGCGTGAGTCTGCTCCGGCCTCACCTTCCTGCCACGACACTGCGCGGGGAGGGTACAGACTCTTCATCGGCCGCCTGGCGGGAAATGGTATCGAGGTTATGCAGGACCCACGTGGCCAGTCCTTCGAGCGAATAGCCCGTAACATTGACGCCATGGTGCGGCTCGAAGTGAACATCGCCGGCGAACTCAATCTTCCGGTCCAGGCTCATCTGTACCGCGGCAAGTTTTCCGGTGAGGGCGAAGAGAGCCGCCTGATGCGTGGAGCATGATACCGGCGGGTTAGTCTCGCCATGGACGACGTACCCTTCGGGGAGAGCAAAGCCTTCGATGCCGCCGTGCCAGTGAGCGAGGGCAGCGCCGCTATGCTGGAGTGTCGTCGGAAACCGCGATTCCGGCTTCAGACGCGCGAGCACGGAACCCGCCAGCGCATTGCCGACGGCATGGGCAAGGATGGTCAGCGTATCGTACGACGGCTTGAAATCGACGCGGGCATCAACACCCTTCGGCGTCTTGAACACCACCTGGCCGCGCGACAGACCCATCAGCAGGATATCCCGGTGCGCATCGATGTGGGACTTGTCGCAACCGGACCGCGTGGTGAACATCCAGACCTCGGGGACATCGAGCGAATACGTGTTCCCTCCCAACTGCACCGTGACCCGGCCCTCACCGTCGTCCGGCCTGTGCCGGCCATCGGTCTGCATCACTGCGGGGGAGATGGGAACCGCCAGCTGACGCGCAAGGAACCCGTAGCTCATCCCGGACCGGTGATCCAGATATGCAGCAGCGATCCGCTTGTAGAAGGGGTTCCGGAACTCTAGTTCTTCCATCGAAGTGTGAAAAAGGAGAAGGCCGGTCCGCTCCCACAGGACACCGCTCCGTGTGAAATCGTCAACATAAGGACGGTAACGTTCCTCGGCGAGATCGAGAACACCCTCTTGCGTTTCGAAGTCCGCCGCATGCGGAGGGACTACAGGCGCGGCTAGCTTCGGTACAAGAATGGAAAAGACATCCCCCACGATGGACCCCCGCATCGTGCACGGAATGATGGCGCCGTTCATCGTGCACACGGTCCAGGATGTGCCGTCCACGTAGATGGCGACCTGAACAATGCTCCAGGTCAGCGTCCGGACAATGCTGTTCAACTTTTCCTGGTCACCGGTCTGCGCACTGGCGGGACATGGTCCGTCGACAATCCCCACAATAGTGGTCTTGCGCAAGTTGGCTATGTGGTTCACCGGGAGATCGCCCGTACGCAGATCACCTGTCGCGATGACCACGATGCCTTCTTTGATTTTCCCCGGCCGGCGTTCATCAACGGCATCGGCATAGTCTATTACCCTGACGCCGCATGCGGTCAGCGCCTCCCTGAGCCGCATCGAAAACGCAAGCACTCGCTCGGTTGCAGCATGGACTGGGAAGAACGTAACGCGCAGCCCTTCCGCCATCGCCCGGGGCGAAAGCGGAACGGAGCCTTCAATTCCGAGAATCCGGCGTGCAGCATCTTCAGATATGGATCGAAATCGGTTGGCCTGGCCTTCCATCACTCGTCGTGCCCCTTGCAGTGGAAAGTCAATTTACGCAGATTCTTCCTTTCCTTCCAGCCCGAAAAGCCTGATGAGCCAATCCGCCATTCCCGGTGAGATCAAATGGGCCAAAAGAAGTGATTTCGGCCCCCAAAACGGAACTACGACTTCGCTTTTTCGGTGCTCCACGGCATCGATTATCGCCTTCGCTACCCGGTCTGCCGGTATCTTGGCGGAAATCAACGGGACCTTGAGGCTGGCAATCATCGGTGTATCCACCCTTCCCGGCAAGATCGTCGACGCGTAGACGCCTGTTCCGTGCAACTCCTGGCGGAGAACATCCATAAACCCTGTCAGAGCGGACTTAGCGGCGACGTACGGTGCATCACGCGGAAGTCCCTTCCGCCCATCCACAGATGTAACAGCGACAATGTGTCCCGCACGGCGTTGCAGCATATGCGGTAGCACCTCATACGTCAGGAGAATTGCTCCCATGAAGTTCACTGCCATGCTCTCTGCAAAGTGCCCGGGTGTGAGACCGGCAATAGGGCCACGGATGTATGCCCCGGCATTGCAGACACAGATATCGATCCTGCTGAACCGGGCAAGGGTTTCCCGCACTAGCCCAGAGATCGCTGCACGGTCGGTCACATCTGCCGGGACGGCCTGGACACGTCCGCCGGAGGCACCCGCTTCGGCAACGAGGGTCTCGAGAGCCCCCACGTTTCGCGCGGAGGCCACGACCTGCACACCCCTGCGGGCCAGCGCAAGAGCCGTCGCCCTCCCGATGCCACTCGATGCACCGGTGACAATGGCTACGGCACCGGTCTCTAGATCCAGTCTCATGGAATCTTCACGATAAGTTCCTCTGGTATTCCCGCGGGGGAACGTTTCAGACAACAGAAGCTCAATTCCTCGACAGATGGTCGACGATCTTCCCGATGAACAGTTCGAACGAGGCACCATACCGCTCTGGGTCGAAGAAGTCGGTCATCAGTGAACGATCCCGCGCGCTGTAATCCTGGCAGGCAAACGGATTCTCGTGGATCCCCAGTTCCAACTCCTCGACACGGACTCCGGTGTCGCGGCGAATCCCCTGCAGCGCATTCAGCATCGCACCCGGCGGCATGACCTGGTCGTTCAAGTTAGCGATCCCGAGGAGCCGGGAGGCGAGTTCTTTTAGGCGCAACTCGAGCGCGGCATGCTTCGGGTTCAGACCGCAGAAGGCGTTGAACCACCGCCCTTCAGCGTGGTGATCAAGCCAGTGCTTCAGACGCCCGTTCGAAAGCCTGTCCCGATACTTCACAAAGAGCTTCATCAGGGAGACTTCTGCCATGTGGTCTACGATCAAGTGAGACGACAGGTTGGTGTCTCGCACCGTTGCGCACGAGGCGAAGATGACTCCACGGCCGTCGCCGAAGAGCCCCTCATAATCTCCCAGCAGCAGAGCGAGAGCAACATACCCTCCCGCAGAATAGCCGAGCAGATCCACGCGTGCGTCCCGGGCAATAAGTGGATGCCGGCCCGTCCGGATCGAGCGCAGGAGGTCGACAAGGTCCCAGTAGGACTGGATCGCCCCCCAGAAGAATCGTTCGGGGTGCTCACCCAGACGCTCACTGATCACAGCATTGAACCGGTGGGTGTTCTCGTTTCCCTCAATGCCCCTGCGCCGTGCATAGATCTCCTCCTGCGAGCGCCCCCAGTCCGGGAGAACGCGGTTGATGTGGAATGTCAACGGGAAGAGAAGGACCGCTGACCCGGTCTGCATCCCGACATGGTAGGCCCAGGGGATGTACTTGGTGAAAGACCGCTCATTGAGTCCGTGGAGCAGGATGACCACTCGTTGCTGACGACGCACCCGCTCGGAGGAACGACGAATGCAGACGAGGGGATAGCGAAAGTGATTGTTGTTTTCGATGACGGCGTCGGTGGGGCACTGTGCGGTGGTCTCTCCGTCAAAGCTCAGGCCGTGCTCGGGGCAGTGATATGCTGTCAGGCCGAGGAGATAGTGCGCGTGGGCCGAATGGTACGACAGGTTGTAGAGGTCAAAGCCTTCCGCAGCAAACGACAAGGGTTCCTCGTCACGCCAGAGAGAGGTGCGGCGGAATCGCTTGCTGATCTCGCGGTAATCAGGATGCCGCATCGGACCCGGGGCCACCGGCGGCTGCAGCCTCGCACGCCTCCAGGACGAGCTCGGCGATATCTTTGACCTGGACGCTCTCAGCCTTCTCCTTTTCCTTCACGCCGTCGGTCAGCATCGTCATACAGAACGGGCAACCGGTGCCGATGACTTCTGCCTTTGTCGCCAGGGCTTCCTCGGTCCGTTCGATGTTGACCCGTTTCCCTTCACGCTCCTCCATCCACATCCGTCCACCCCCGGCACCACAGCAGAAGCTCCGGTCACGCGAACGCGGCATCTCCACCTGCTGTACTCCGCTCATCATCCCCAGCACGTCCCGGGGGGCATCGTACTCGTCGTTGTATCGGCCCAGATAGCAGGGGTCATGGAAGGCTATCGTTGCTCTCGCCCCGGCAGTGAGGTGCAGCTTGCCCCCGTTGATCAACTGTTTCAGAAATGTTGTGTGGTGCACCACGGTGAAGTCCCCACCAAACTGCCGGTACTCCTTCCCGAGCGACTGGAGGCAATGAGGGCATGTTACGACTATCGTCTGCACGTGATACCTGTTCAGCGTCGCGATGTTTTCAGCCATTAACGATTGGGCGAGATACTCGTTCCCCATGCGCCGGGCAGGGTCACCGTTACACTTCTCTTCGGTCCCGAGGATTGCGAAGTTTACGCCCGCCATCTTCAGCAGGAGCGCAAAAGCCCTTGAGACTTTCTTGTACCGCGCATCGTAGGCACCGGCACATCCAACCCAGAACAAAACGTCCGCCCTGCCGACGTCGGCCATACGCGGGATGCCCAGACCCTCGGCCCAGTCGGCGCGCGTGGAATGCCCGAAGCCCCAGGGTGTGAAGTTCCGTTCAAGATTGGAAAAGGTTGCCTTCAGCTCCTCGGGAAATCGCGACTCATTCAGCACGAGTCCGCGGCGCATATCCACGATGGTGTCCACGTGTTCAATCATGACGGGACACTCTTGAACACAAGCCATGCAGGTAGTGCAGGCCCAGAGCTCCTGTTCGGTGATGAAATTGTCAAGCAGGTGGTGTGCAAGCACTTCTTCGCGCCGGCCGTCGTCGGATGCGGCCGGCTGCGAACCGGTCAGCACAGGGGCCTTTTCCATGGTCCGCGCCCGGAGGTCCACGATAATTTTCTTTGGATTGAGCAGCTTCCCCGTGGTATTCGCCGGACAAACCGACGAACAACGCCCGCACTCTGTGCACGTGTATCCGTTCAGTAGCTGCTTCCAGGTGAAATCTTCAACATCTGTGGCTCCAAACTTCGTCAGCGTCTCGTCGGCCAGGTTGATCGGCTTGAGGGCACCCTTCGGACCAAGGTCCGATAGATACACATTCGGGATCGAGGTGAGAATGTGGAGATGCTTCGAATGCGGCAGATAGTTCAGAAATCCGAGGACCACGAGCATGTGTCCCCAGGAAAAGAAGCGGAACCAGGCCGATGTCGCTTCAGGAGAAGAGCTGCTGAAGAGTCCCGCAAGCGCTGTCGAAGCAAAGCGCACACCGTTCGTCTCATCGTGCCCAACGAGCATCCGCGTGGCGTTCTGCCCGAACATGGTCACCATGACGACAAGGATCAGGCCCAGGATGAGAATGGCGTCCCACTTTGCGTGACCTGCCACCTGAAGACGTTTCGGGGGCGCCACCAGTCGGCGGACAATGGATACGATGACCGCGAGAACAACAAGAACGCCCACCAGGTCCTGAAGGAACGCCAGCACAGGATAGAACTGCCCAAGGAATGAAAGGGAAAACCCGGGAATCAGGCCCTCGCCGACCGACTCCACAACCGCCGTGAGAAGGATCACGAATCCCCAAAAAATGAAAAAATGTAAGAGACCCGCAAACGGTTCGCGCAGAAGCTTGCTCTGGCCGAAGGCGATCGTCAGAACCCTGAGGATCCTCTTCCCCGGCCTCTCGGTGCGCTGGTCATTCTTCCCGAGCCTGAGGCACGAAATGAGCCGCCGGGCACTCCGTGCGAAGAGCAGAAGAGCGGCGATAAGGACGATGGCAAAAAGGAGAGACTCCAGGGACATGGCTCAGTTTGTCATGGAAGAGGATCTGTTCTGGACACGGTAGCATTGCAGCAATGGTCCGCCGCGTGCACGGGGCCGGGTCAATCGATGAGCATCTCGCCTTCAAGGACGGTAACGGCGCTGCCCCCAATCTGGACCGAAAGAACGCGGCTTCCCTGAACCTTGAGCTGGACAACCACCCGTCCCTTCCGCCCGATGGCGTCCCCTTGCTCGCCAATCAGAGTGACCGTGTCCCCCACCGGTTCCACTTCACCCCGATCGAAAAGGTAGACGCCGAGGGGACCGTTCGCCGAACCGGTGACCGGGTCCTCGTTGATCCCGACTGTCGGCGCGAAGAAGCGCGAATGGACCGCCGAGTCGCGGTCAACCGTTTCGGTGGTGAACACGCAGAGCCCGGTCAGGTTCCTGTTCGAAAGGAATTGCGACATCGCAAAGAAGTTCGGCTTCATCGAAAAGAGTGTGTGCAGCCGGCGAATCGGGACGTACAGATAATGCTCCATCACAATCGGCATCCTGTTCTCGAACTCCTCAAGGGAAATGTTCAGAATGCGCATGATGTCAAGCTTGTACTGTCCCGCTCGCACGAATTCGGGGACGAGCAGACCGAAAAAGACCGTGATCCCCTCGCGGTTTTTCTCCACCGTGATCGGGAGAATGCCCGACTTGGTTTCAAGATTGAAGGAATAGGTCCCGATGTCTTTCATCCCGTACATCCCGTCTTCCGCAAGGGCATGAAAGCTCCCGATCGTCGCATGGCCGCAGAGGGGAACCTCTACCGTCGGCGTGAACCACCGTATCCGGAGATCCGCCGACGGCGTGGACGCGGGGAGGATAAAGGCTGTCTCGGGAACCGCCATTTCGCGGGCGATCACCTGCATCTGCTGCGGTGTCAATCCGTCGGCCTTCATCACAACGCCGGCTGGATTACCGGTCAGCGGGACGACAGTAAAAGCATCAACCTGTTTGAGTGTGATCTTCATGCTGTGCCTATTCGACCCTCCCCCTGTCCCCGGATTGGCCACCGGGCAGGATAAGAGCACAGAGCGTTGTTCGCTCCCTGACATAATAGAGCAGACCGTCCTGCACAAAGAAGGATTGCGGAGAAGCCACCGACGTTCGCTCCTGAAGAGTATCGGAATACAGCAGGCTGCCGTCCTGCCTGTCGACGATCTTTATGACACTGCGGACACCTGGATGCTCCTCCCGGCGATCCGGACGAACCTCGGATATCTGCAGGATGACCACGCCGGGGAAATCGAGCAGAAGAACTGGCGCCGGCCAGGGCCCGGAAGCCACATGCTGCCTGAGACAACGGCCAACATCGGGCTCCAGTTCCGCTTCACCCGAAACCGGAGACGGGAAGAGCACCCCCTGATCCACGGCTCTCCCTTCCGCGAGCGGGGGCTGGATCCCTGCCAACTCAGGGTCAGATTCTTTCAGGATCTTTCCCGTCCGAATATCAATTTGAACAGCTTTTCTACTCTCGCGCGATTCGGCCAGGGCGGTGATCGAGCTTTGCGCCACAGCGAGAAGCTTCAATTCCGGGTTTGACCAGAGGACCCTTCCGCTCCGCAGGTCGGCAACCGTGATGGACCTGTGTCCGGGCATGTCAGGCGTGGCGAAGCCATGGAAAACAACGACCTCCTCCGTAACCGCCTCAATTCCGATCCACCACCGTTCGCCGGGATTCATGTTCCGCCAGAGAACCTCTCCCGTCCGGCGTTCAACGCAGAAGAACGAAGCCTCTTTCTTCCCGATGTCGCGTTCTTCACCAACAAGAAACCGGTGAGAGCCAGCGTGAATCTGCCAGAGGACCCCTTCCGCCGCGTAGAGCCACGCTACCTGAAGCCGGTCCTTCTTGAACAGATCAATCAGGCCCATGAATCGTCAGATCAGACAATGTTCGCTAAAATCATCGAACAAAAATAGCAATGTATTTTGCAAAGTTCAATACTTCCGCAGGATCTGTTTCATTGCCTCTGCCGCACGTGCCCGGTGGCTGACGTTGTTCTTGAGGTTCAGGTCCATTTCCGCAAACGTCACTGAATGCCCATACGGGAGGAAAACAGGATCGTAGCCGAATCCACGTTCGCCGCGCGGATGCTCAAGGATAACCCCCTTGCAGGTGCCTTCCGCCACCTCCATAACACCCGCCGCCGGGACAAACGCCAATACACAACGGAACCGGGCGCCTCTTCGTCTTGGCGGGACACCGCGCATTTGCTTCAGGAGTTTTCTGACGTTGTCCGCATACGTCGCACCTTCCCCGGCATACCGCGAAGAGAACACGCCCGGAGCATCATTCAGATAGTGAACTTCGAGACCGGTGTCATCGGCCAGCGAGGGGACGCCGGTCAGGCGGAAGACCCCGCGCGCCTTCTTGAGTGCATTCCCCTCCAGGGTCTCCGCATCCTCCTCGATTGGCTCGACGTTCGGATATTCGTCGAGCGTCACCACGGAAACACCAACGTCGGCAAAGATCTGCCGGAATTCCTTTGCCTTGTCACTGTTGTGCGTTGCGAGAACGATGCGCTTCATGAGAGATCGGCCCGGTTGAGCAATCGTGAAAGCTCGTTGCGGCTGTCACGGACGACATGTTCTTCGTCGAGCGATTGGTGACGACCGCTGCGGAACAGCCATGACCCGTCCACCATGACGGCGGAAACGTTTGCTGGCGATGCGGAATATACGATCGAAGAGTAAATGCTTGAAGGTCCGGACACACCGATGGGATTCCATGCGCGCTGGAGGTCGAGGAAGACAATGTCCGCCCTTTTGCCCGCCGCAACGCTGCCGATCTCGTCTGCCATCCCTAGCGCCACCGCCCCGCCCAGTGTGGCCATGCCAAAGACCGATTCCGCGCTCATCGAAGCCGCTCCATGAAGCGGCTTCTGGATGAGTGCTGCAAGGCGCATCTCCCCGAACATGTCGAGACTATTGTTGCAGGGTGCCCCGTCTGCACCGAGCGACAGGGAAACGCCGGCCTGCAGCATCGCCGGCACGCGCGCCACACCAGACCCAAGCTTCAGGTTGGATGATGGACAATGAAGCACCTTCGCCCTCCGTTCCGCCAGAAGGCCGATCTCCCGATCGTTGACCCACACGCAATGCGCCAGACAGGTGTTGCTCCTCAGGATGCCCAGCCCGTCAAAGTACTCCACGTTGTCCATCCCGCATCGGCGCCGCACCAATTCCATCTCGCGGCGGTTCTCCGACGCATGGGTATGGAATAGCATTCCGGGGAAATCCTCCGTCATGGCAGCCGCCTCCTTCAGCAGCCCCTCCGTGCACGAAAGAACGAAGCGGGGCGCTACGGCATACCGTATCCTACCGTCTCCCGATCCGTGCCAGGCTTTCGCCTGTTCTCCCGTTGCACTCAGGGATGCCTCGGTCGTCTCACGGAATCGTGGGTATGAGTCGTTGATGTCCATCATCGCCTTCCCCACAAAAGCCCTGATCCCCACCTGCTCGATTGCTCCGACGATCTGTTCTTCGTGATGGAGGCTCCCCATATCCATGATCGTCGTGGTCCCGGACCGGATAAGCTCTGCAAGTCCCAGGAGCGCAGACGCTCTCATGGAGGAGGCGGTATGCGCGGCTTCCAGAGGGAAGATCCTCAGGTTCAGCCATTCGAGCAGCTCGAGATCATCCGCGAGGCCCCGAAAAAGCGTCTGGCACAGGTGGATGTGTGTCTGGACAAATCCTGGAATCGCGGTCAGCCCCGACCCGTCAACCACCTCGCCGTCATAGTCCCCTTGGCGCCGGAGCTCCTCCGCGGCCATCACCGACTCGATGATACCACCGTTGACAACAATCGCACCGTCCCGGACAATCCGCCGTGCGCCGTCCATGGTCACGACAGTAACATCTTTGACAAGTGTTCTTGCGCTTGGCTTCTGCATACTCCTGCAGTGGAGTTCTTCACACCATTATGAACCGATCAAGACCTCGATGGCACGGTCGATCGTATCGACTTCCACCACTTCGATAGGCCCGGCGAGCGACCTTTTTCCCAGATTGTTGCGTGGAACGATCATCCGTGTGAAGCCGAGTTTTGCAGCTTCGGCGATACGTCGGTCGATCTGATAGATCGTGCGGATTTCGCCCCCAAGCCCCACTTCTCCAACCACGACCGCGCGTGAGTCGACAGGGACGTCTTTCAGGCTGGAGACGATCGACACGGCCATGCCGAGGTCCGCACCCGGTTCGTCCACTCGGACCCCCCCCGCAACGTTCACAAACACATCATACTGCCCGACACGCAGTCCAGCCCGCTTCTCTAGAACCGCAAGGAGCATCTGGAGCCTCCGCGAGTCAAAACCCGTTGCGGTCCGCTGGGGAACACCGTAGCTCGTCGGCGCCACCAGCGCTTGGACTTCCAGCAGGAGCGGGCGTGTACCTTCCATCCCCGCCACCACCGTCGAACCCGACGCTCCAAAGTTCCGCTCGGACAGAAAGGCCTGTGACGCGTTCTCCACCTCGCGTAAGCCACCGTCATGCATCTCGAAAATGCCGATCTCGTTCGTCGAACCAAACCGGTTCTTCATCGCCCTGAGAATGCGATAGGCATAGTGCCGCTCCCCCTCGAACTGGAGCACAGTGTCCACCATATGCTCGATCACCTTAGGCCCGGCAATGACCCCTTCTTTGGTCACGTGGCCGACGAGGAACACCGGGATGTCACGGGACTTCGCCAGCTGTGAGAAACGGGCCGTCGCTTCGCGGACCTGGCTTACCGTGCCCGGTGCACTCTCAAAGCTCGGGTGCATCATGGTCTGGATGGAATCAACAATCACGATCTCCGGTTCGGCTTTTTCGAGCAACGCTTCGATAGTGTCCAGATTCGTTTCCGCGAGGAGGAGGAGATTTTTCGATGGTTTGACTTCGAGCCGGTCCGCCCGGAGTTTGATCTGGTTGACAGACTCCTCCCCCGTAATGTAGAGAACCACCTGATCCGGGAGCGCGGATGCCATCTGCATCATCAAGGTAGATTTCCCGATTCCCGGATCCCCGCCCACCAGGACCACGGAGCCGGGGACAATACCTCCTCCGAGGACCCGGTCCAGCTCGGGGATGCGGCAGGAGGTGCGGGGTTCCGGGGCCACACTGACGTCCGTTATGGACACCGGTCCCATCGATGCCGAGGCTTTGCGGCCGGACTTCTGCTTGGTGCGGGGAACAGACACTTCCTCGACCAGCGAATTCCATCCGCCGCAATTCGGACACCGCCCCACCCAGCGGGCGGACTCATAGGCGCAGGACTGGCAGACGAATTTCGAATGGATCTTACTCATAGGTAACCTCAATATACTGAGGGTCGTCCTCAATTGCACGACCACTCCCCCCCTCTTCCATGACTACGAACACCCGTTCGTTCCGCTGGTTGCTTCTCTTTCCCCGGTTACCTATATTTTCCCAACATTCTGAACAGGTACCGGTCACTGTTGCATCGCCACACATACCTCTTTCTTGCCGCCCTCTTCTCTCTCCTGACTGCAGCGCCAGCGCAGCCACCCCCGGCCGCTTCTCCGAAACGCGAAGTCCGCAGCGTCTGGATCACCACCACCTCCGGACTCGACTGGCCCAGGACGCTGGACCGTCAGGAACAGCAGGCTTCACTCCGCGCCATGGTGCAGAACCTGCACAGGGCCAACTTCAATACCATTTTCTTTCAAGTCCGCGCTCGCGGTGACGCATATTACCGTTCCAGCTTTGAACCGTGGGCCGACAACCTGACCGGCATGCTGGGGAGGGACCCCGGATGGGATCCTCTTGCCTTCCTGCTCACGGAAGCGCATGCCGTTGGCATGGAGGTCCACGCGTGGTTCAATGTGTACAAAGTCCGCAATGCGGGATCCCCGCAAACCTCCACCCCGCTCCATGTATCACGCGCAAATCCCCAGTGGACGGTTGAGAGCGGTGGCGAGATCTGGCTCGATCCGGGAATTCCCGACGTGCGGAAGTACCTGGTAAACGTCGCCCTGGAGCTTGTGCGGACGTATGACATCGACGGCATCAACTTCGATTTCATGCGGTATCCAGGCCGGGATTTTGCCGATGCTGAGACGTATCGCCGCTATGGCAACGGAACCGAACGTGACGAATGGAGGCGGGGAAACATCAACGGGTTCGTCAGCGAATTCTACCGGAAGGCGACGGCGCTGAAACCGATGTTGAAAGTCGGCTCATCGCCGCTTGGCGTCTACGATTATGACAACGGCGCCGGAACGCGGGGAAGTTATTCGGCAACATTTCAGGACTCTCAGGGGTGGCTGCGGCGCGGAGACCATGACTACCTGTCTCCACAAATCTACTGGGACATCGGAACTTCGCGCGGCGATCCGGACTTCGCGCTGCTTGTGCGCCGGTGGCAGGAACAGGCAGCCGGCCGTCAGATCTACGCCGGCATCGCCGCGTACAAGCCTGAAGTGCTGCGCCAGATCAGCTTGCAGATCGATCTCTCGCGGGCGGCGGGGAATGCCGGCCAGGTGTTCTTCCGTTTTGAGAACATCCGGACTCTCGACATCTTCGGAGACCGGTATCGCACTCCTGCACTGATACCACCCATGGCGTGGAAGGACTCGATCCCTCCGCTGCCGCCCGACAACCTGGCTGTCAGCGAGATCGTCACCAACGTGTTCAATCTCGAGTGGACTCCTTCGCCGGTTGCCCGGGACGGCGACAAGGCCCGGAGCTACGCCATTTACCGCGCCACGCGGACCGCCCCGCAAATAGACGACGCGAGGAATCTGGTCGCCGTCGTTCCTAACCAGAGCACCCAATACGTCGACACGCTGAAGGTCCCCTCGGGCCTCACGTATTACTACGCCGTCACTGCGATTGACAAAGGGAACAACGAAAGCGCGCCATCCACCGTCGGAACCGGCACCTTCAGGGAGCTCCTCGCCCTCAAGGGAAAGCTCTCCAACATCACCATGCTCTCCACCTCCTTTGGGCAGGGCGGCAATTCCCCCAACCTCGTCGCCTACCGGCTGGCCCGCCGGACACTGGTCTTCGTGGAGGTTTCTAAGGATGTCGCGGACGCAAGAGCCGACAGTCTCACAACAACGCTCGTGAGCGCTGTGCAGGACGAAGGAACGTATATTGTCGGCCTGAATGCCCTACAGTTTACGCCGGGGAGGTATGTCGTCCGGCTCCGCACAGGGGCCACGACGCTCGAACAGCCGGTGGTTTTCCGGCGTTGACTGTCTTACCGGGAGGGCTGGAGGTTCGTGCAATCACGGGCTTGCTCCGGCCCGCTCGTCAACCGAGCGGACCGACCAACCAGAGGCTCAATTGAGGGAAGTACGTCACCAGGAGCAAAACCCCGAACAGAAGCAGGAAAAATGGCAGCACCGTCCTGTACACTTCGGTCAGCGGCTTCCCGAACCGCAGGCTCGAGAGAAAAAGGTTGAGCCCGAGCGGGGGTGTCATATAGCCGATCTCGAGATTCAACAGGAAGATGATCCCGAGATGCACCGGGTCGACGCCGTACTGCATCGCCACAGGGACGATCAGCGGGACGACGATGATAATGGCGGAAAAGATCTCCACCATATTCATCACCAGGATGAAGATGTTGAGGATGATCAGGAAAACAAACTTACTGCTGACGTACTGACTGATAAACGCGAACAGCTTCATCGGAATCTGTTCATCGATGACATAGCTGGTCACGCCCATCGCTGCACCCAGCATCACCAGGATAGCACCCACAAGGATCATGCTCTCCCGGATCACGCGGGGAAGATCCCCAAAGAATGTGATCTCCCGGTGGACGAACACCTCAACAATGAGAACGTAGAACGCCGTCACCGCTGCAGCTTCGGTTGCCGTAAAGATCCCCCCGTAAATCCCTCCGATCACAATCACCGGGAGTGGCGCTTCCCAGGACGCTTCTTTCAGCGCCGACCAGACACCCTTCCAGACAAACGGTGTGCGCGGGACCTTTGACTTAATGCCAACCCGGACGCTGTAGACCGAGAGGATGAGCAGAAGCAAAATCCCGGGGATCAATCCTGCCAGGAACAGTTTGTCGATGTTGACCCCCGCGATGATGCTGTAGAGAATGATCGGCAGCGATGGGGGAAAGAGCAATCCCAGGCTTCCCGAAGTTGTCATCAGGCCGAGCGAGAACTTGTCCGGGTAGTTCTGCTTGATCAGGGCGGGATAGATCAGTCCGCCCAGCGCGATGATCGTCACCCCCGACGCGCCGCTGAAGGCTGTGAAGATGGCAGTCGAGAAAAGTGCCACAACGGCCAGTCCACCAGGCATCCAGCCGAAGAGCGATTGCGCGAGATTGATCAGCCGCTTCGGCGCCTGGCTTTCCGCCAGGAGGTAGCCCGCAAAAGTGAAGAGAGGGATCGCGATCAGGGCGGGCAGATCGACGAGCCGGTAGAGCTCTGCGATCATCGCAGCGGTGTCGGTCCCGGCGGCACTGAACAACAACAGGCCGACAGCGCCGATCATGGCGAAGAGCGGCGCGCCCGCGAGTGCGATAATGACCAGGAGAAGGATGATGAAGTAGGTTTCCATTATGCCTTCTCCGCCGCCGCCTCACCGCGCACGGCCTGGACGATGCTCTCTACCATCCGGAGCAGAAACTGCACCATGATGAGCCCGAAGCCGACGGGTACGATCATCGCAACGGTGCGCTGCGGGATGTCCAGGAATGCGGTGGAATCAGAGTCGAGGCCGACATTGAGGTAGGTCAGGCTCGCCTGCATGAGCAGGTAGCAAATCACTGCGGCAAACAGATCGGAGAACGCGGCGAACCAGAGGCGCAGCCGCTGGCTCAGGAACCGGGTCAAAATGTCGATGTGGAAATGCTTGTTCTCCTGTGTCGCGAGGTACGCTCCAAAGAACCCGACCCAGATTACAAGATGGCGGGCGGCGACGTCGCCCCAGAGAAGCCCGGTGTGAAATGCCCCGCGGAGAAACACCTGGACCGCAGCGAGGCCGAGCATGACCGCGAAAGCCACGACCAGACACGCCATGACAACCGACGTAAGCGCCCGGTCAAACGTCCGGAGATTTTTCATTTGCCGGATCCGTGCCCCTGTCGGTATGTCTGGAGGGCCGTTTCAACCTCGTTTAGGAAGTCCTGAGTGAAGAGTTTGCCCACAAGAAGCTGGCGCGCCTTCTTGCCTGTCGTTTCAAACTGTGCCGCGACGTTCTTGGGCGGAGTGGTAATCGTCATCCCCTTTTGCTTCAGGGTCTCGATTGATTGAGCGTTGTCCTGGCGGCTGGTCAGCGTCAGCTGGCGAAAGTACTTCCGGCCGTTGGTGACGAGGATATCCTGAATATCTTTGGGATACGAATCGTACACCTTCTTCGAGAGGAGCACCGCACCCTGGCTGTCGGCGAGCGGCTCACCCATCATGTAGCTGACCTTGGTGAACCACGACAGGGCGATAAGCGCCAGCGGAGACGTGTAGACGGCATTCACCATCCCCGTTTGCAGGGAGGTCGTCACATCAGTGATCGACAGCGGGATCGGGGAGACGCCAATGGCTTTGAACGCCGCCTCGGCGATGGGATCGCCCTCCCACATCCACATCTTCACATTCTTCAGGTCATCCGGGGAGTACACCGGCTTCCCGGAATACACGTAGACGAACCCGACTTCGGCCATGCCGAGGAGAACGAAACCGCCTTCTTCGAGGGATTTCTGAAATTCGGGTTCGAACTTGCTGGCAATGAAGTCGACCTCATCGTAGTTCTTGAACATGAACGGCGAATCCAGGATGCGAATCTTCTTTGCCACCTCGCCAATACCGACCCCCGTGAACCCGCCGGCATGGTACTGCCCCAGGCGGATCTTCCGAACGACATCCTTTTCATCCCCCGCCACGCCGTTGGCGTAGATCTTGATCCCCACACGCCCCCCGCTCTGTTCCCGGATGGCCTTGTCGTACTCCCGCATCACTTTGATCCACGCGCTCCCCTCGGGCGCAAGCGTGGCAAACTTTATCATATACTGCTGCGCGGGGGCCTGCATCCCGAACAGCACGATCGTGCAGAGAATCAGGGTGATTCGTTTCACAGAGTGTTCCTCTCTTGATTGAAATTAGAAAAAGTCGGAGGTTCGAGCCAGCAGCTCCCGCGCCCGCTTCTTCGCCACAACGTTCGCGAGACGCTGCTCGGGTAGGACGGTGAGGGGTGTGTTGATGACGCGCGTCAGGAGCTCCCTGAACAGTGGTTCGTCCTGCGTCTGGACTGCATAGGTCTTCGCGTAGAACACCAGCGTCATCAGAAACTGACCCTTGTTGATCGCAACGGCACGGTCAAAATAGGATTTCGACAGCCCGACATTGCCGCCCAGAAGAGCGGGGAGACTGGCATAATACGTTCCGAAGTACAAAAGAGGGCCGCCGTAGAAATAGGTCGAATCCTGGTCCTTCACCCATCCCATCATTGCATTCACCAACGGCATGTCGGCGATGGACTCGGGATTGTCGCGCTCCAGGTTGGCTGCGCTCCCCCAGGCGTTGACGGTCCAGAAGACAACCGGGAGATCGTCCTTCGAGAGCCCGGCGAGCGCATCACGCATCGCCGCTTCGTTTGAATGGAAAGCGCTGTCGGGAATCCCCTTGAGCACCAGCGCTCGCATGCCGTACTGTTGCGCCCGGCGGTAGAAGACCCGGGCACGGTCAAGGCTGTCCTCGGCAAAGGCGAGAGCGTAGCTCGTATATCCCTGGCAGCAGAGCAGAAGCAACTTCTGGTTTTCGGGATCGGTCCTGACAAGGCCTTCCAGGAGTTTGAGGTCACCCCCGATTGCCTGTTCGGCCAGTTTCAGATCCTCCTCTTCCATCACGACAGACATCGTGTTGTCCAGGATGCCGTCGAGTGAACGGACCGCCATCTTCTGAATGCTGCATCCCTGCCCCGCAACGAGTGTCAGAGCGCAGAATGCGTATATCCCAAGGGTCTTTTTTGCCATAACGGCTAGAATATACCAATCCTGCACCGAAAATGCCATTGGATTGCAAAAAAACCGTAAATGGCGTACTTTCTCTCTGGATGGTTGACGACCCTCGTTCGGCAGAGAACACGGGGGGGCCACAAGGAAAACACCCGAAAAGGAATCATAGAAATGGCGGAGGAGCTATCTCCCGGTCCTTCTCTGCAACACGGTTTCAGGACTGACCATGCGCATTCTGGTCGTTGAAGACGAAAAGAAAGTTGCGCGGTTTATCCAACAAGGGCTCGAGGAAGAGCACTACTCTGTTGATGTCGCGCACGACGGCGAGCGCGGCGCACTGCTGGCGGAGACGCAGGAGTACGACCTTTTGATCCTCGATCTCATGCTCCCGAAGCTCAGCGGCCTGGAGATCACGCGCCGCCTCCGCACCTCCCGCATAGCCACCCCGATCCTGATGCTGACCGCGAAGACGGCCACGGAGGACAAGGTGGCCGGTCTGGACAGCGGCGCCGACGACTATCTCACAAAACCCTTTGCCTTTGCGGAGCTTCTCGCGCGCGTCCGTTCCCTGCTCCGCCGCGGGTCTCAGGAGAAATCCACCGTCCTGTCGATCGCTGACCTGGAGCTCGATACCGTCAGCCACAAGGCAAAGCGGGGCGACAGGGTGATCGACCTGACGGCAAAGGAGTACGCGCTTCTCGAATACTTCCTGCGCAACAAGGACCGCGTGCTGAGCAGGACCATCATCTCGGAACATATCTGGGACTACAATTTCGATACTGGGACGAACCTGATCGACGTCTACGTCAACCATCTGCGGAACAAGATCGACAGCGGTTTCGCTTGCAAACTCATCCACACCGTGCGCGGCGTGGGGTACGTCATGCGGGAGGATTAGCCGGTGGCTTTCCTGGTTCAATCCATCAGGGCGCGGTTGACATTCTGGTACACCCTGCTCGTGCTCTCTTCACTCCTGGTCTTCGGCGGCCTTTCCTACTACTATACGAACAAATCGCTGTCCGAAAACCTCGACAGCTCGCTGAAGAACGAAGTCCGGTGGCTGCGCGACTTCCTGGAGCCCCAGGCAAGCAAAGCCAAGCCCGGAAAGCGTTCGATCGACGCCCTCCTCCGGGACAAGGCACGGGCTACTCTTCCTCCCCAGGAAAAGGCCGATGACGACTCGGCTGCTGCGGCGCAAGCCGATGAGATCTGGAACCAGCTCTTCCGCCAGACCGTGCAGACCCACCACAAGACTTATATTCAGATCGTGGACCGCCGCGGGGCCTTCGCGTACAGGTCATACAATCTGGGGTCGGATAGCCTCGCAGTTCGCGACACCCTCGCTGCATCCGGAACGTCCGTGATGACCGGCGACCTGAACGGCGATCCGGTCCGTGTCGCTGCAATCCGGGAGAAGAATTTCACGTACTATGTCGGCTATCCTCTGGCCGAGCTGCGCGGGTTCCTCGAAAGCCTCTATCTCATCTTTCTGATTCTGGTCCCTGTCGCGCTGGCTGTCTCCATTTTCGGTGGTCTTGTGCTTGCCAACCGCGCGCTCAAGCCGGTCCACGAAATCAATACGCGGGCGAGGAAGATTACGGCCGAAAACCTTGATCAGACGATCCCGACCCGCCACGCCGACGACGAAATCGGTCAGCTGACCGCGACCATCAACGACATGATCCACCGGCTGCACACTTCGTTTGCGCAAGTGCGGCAGTTTTCCGCCGACGCCTCGCACGAGCTCCGCACCCCGCTGACGATCATCCGGGGCGAAATCGAGATCGCCCTCCGGAGCCCGAAAACCCCGCTGGAATATCGCGCGGTCCTGGAGAGCACGCTCGAAGAGGTCATGCGACTGACCTGCATCATCGATAACCTGCTGATACTGGCGAAAGCGGACCAGGGAACATACGAGCCGAACCTGTCGGAGGTCGATCTGAAGGGGCTCGTCGAGGAGCTCTACGAGGACAGCGAGGTGCTGGCGGAACCGAAGAACATCCATGTCACGCTGAAGAAGAACACTCCGATGACGATCGTCGGCGACCGGATCAGGCTGCGCCAGCTCTTCCTGAACCTTGTCGACAACGCGATCAAGTACACGCCTGAGGGCGGGAGCGTCTCGCTCTCGATGGACCGGCAGAACGGCTCGGCGGTGTTCGAAGTTCAGGATTCCGGCATCGGGATTCCCGCCGGCGAAACCGGGAGGATCTTCGACCGCTTCTATCGTGTGGACAAAGCCCGGTCACGCGAGCAGGGAGGCAACGGCCTCGGCCTGTCAATCGCACGGTGGATTGCCGAACTCCATCGGGGGACGATTTCTGTGCAGAGTGTACCGCAGCGGGGATCGACGTTTACGGTTACACTCCCCATCAACTGACCCCAGCTCCCCCCCCGCCCCCCCAAAAAAAAGCCCCGCAGGACCTCTCCGCGCGGGGCGTGATGAAGAAGAACTCCCTACTTCAGAAATCTGCCCCCAGCGAAAAATAGTACTTGGGCTCCGAGAAGCCGTTGTAGTACCACGCCCACGCCACATCAAAGCGGACCAGGAATGCCAGGAAGAAGATCCGCGCACCGGTCCCCATCCCCATCAGGAGGTCCTTCGTCCTCGTGGACCCGTATGGATCCCGGTCGAAGAACCGGAGCTGCTGCTCATAGTTCCAGGCCGATCCCATATCAAAAAAGAAAGCACCGGCGATGCTCTGAAGCCCGATCGGGAGTGGGCCGGCCTGCAGGAACGCAAAAAGGGGATACCGGAATTCGAAGTTGAAGAGAGCGTACCGCGAGCCGATCTGGGCGTTATAATTGTACCCGCGCAGCGGAACCCCGACCTGCAGGAAGATGTAGTCCTCCGCGTTCTCCAGAGGCACATATCCCCCTTCGAACGTCGGGTTGATCCAGTTGCTCACGCCACCGATGATAAATTTCTGTGGATTGGGGCCAAAGCTCCCACCTCCGGCGAGCCGCACTGCGACACTGTAGTTCCGTCCGAGCCTGAAGTAAGTCCGGTAATCGCCGGTGACATTCAGGAAGCCCAATCCCTGTCTACCAAGCTTCGGCGTGCCGAAGATGTTTATCTTGTACCGCGTCCCGTTCACGGGGGCGGTGTATCCCCAGAGGATCGTGTCGTACACGTAGCCGAACTGCGGCACGAGTACCGTCCGCTGCTGGAAGGGCTCTTCGGGAATGTCCAGGTTTTCCTTGGAGATATTGGACCACCCGAGGCCGAACTCCACCCTTCTGAACTTGTCGATGGGGTAGCTTCCGGACATGTTCATCCCGTATGTTCTGAACCGGTAGAGACTCCCCCCGTAGCGGTCATACACGATCACAAACCGGGCGCTGTGGTACCCGCCGAATCCCAGATCCAGCCGGTTCGGCAGATAGAAATACTGCAGACCATAGTCGCTGTTCTTGAGGTCAAGCATCAGATTCGTTGTGAAGACGATCTGGTGATCCCCCATAAGGTCGCTGAACGCCATGATGGTGGTCCCCGTGACACCGTAGAACGTGTCATACCCGGCATTGCCGTAGACAATGTCCGGCGTGAAGTTCAGCTTGTACTTGTTGACTCTGTATTTGCCGGACTCGTCGACATTGTTGGCGATCTTCGGCGTGCGAGAGGCAAGGGAATCCTTCGGGACGTTCTCGCTGAAAGTATCTTTGAAAACGTAGTTGTTGAAGTCAATCTGAATGTCTTTGCCGTACAGGCCGGTATCCTGCGCCGCGGGAGCCACAGGGGGGCGCGCGGCCACAACAGCCGTATCCGCGGCAGCGGTCACCGGAGATGTCGGAGCGGCAGCCTGAGCAACAGGAAGCGACTCCTTCACTCCCGGCTGCGTGAAGCGCGACTTGAAGAAGCCGGTGAGCTCGAGCTCCGCCATCTTCAAGTCACGCTCGAACGGGTTACGCATAAGGAAAATGTCGAACCCGCCGTGGGTCAGAGACGCAAAAGCGAGTTTCGTGCCGTCTTTCGAAAGTGAGAGCTGGTACACACCGCTGAGTGAGTTGGTGATCGGCCGCGTCTTCTTCAACTCAAGATCCATCTCGTAGACGTTGTTGCTTCCGTTCCGGTCCGACACGAAGAGGATCTTCTTGCCCGTGGGGCCGACCACCACTGACGACTCGTCGCTATTGGGCCAGTTCGTGATCCTCGTCATCGTCCGCGTGGCAACATCGATGCTGTAGAGATCCGCCTGGTTGTAGTTGAAGGCCCGCATGTCGACCGTGCTGTCGCGCAAGATGCCGCCGCGATCCGATGAGAAGAAAATAGTCTTCCCGTCCGGCGCCCACGCGGGCGTGGCATCGCTGAAGATGTCGTTCGTCAGGTTGAGTAACTGCTTCGCGCTGAGGTCGTACGTGTAGATATCAGACCGGTGTGCGTCATTCCCCACGAACGCCAGCCGGTCCCCGGTGGGTGACCATGCAACCGAAAATATCCCGTCGAGGCCGAACGTCAGCTTCTCCGTTCTTCCGCTCTCTGCCGTGATGATCAGCAGCGCATCTTCCTCACCCGCCTTCGTGGCGAGCACAATCCGCTTGCCGTCCGGCGACCAGCTGATGCCGGGGGTCAGCAGGTGGAGTTCTTCGAGGTTGTTAGTCGTCTGGCCGTCGACGAGCTTGCTCACCACACTTCCGTCCACGGCGCTCATGATGAAGACGTCGAAATAGTCGTTCCTGTTGCTGATGAAGGCGACCTTGTCGCCCTGGGGAGAGAGGGTCGGGCTGGTATTGTAGAAGCCCCCTGCTTTTCGGTGGTCGGTAAGTTGGCGGGCGTATTCAGACGGCTCCTCCCGCTTGGCAATGTCCGGCCAGTACATAACTTTCAGTTCTTTCTGCCACCGGTCCGACAGTTCTTCGATCCCGAGGCCGATGGCGCTCCGGAGCCCTCCGTCGACGCTCCGTGTACTCTTAATCCGGTTCAGGATGTCGCCGATCTTCTGTTCGCCGTATTTGTTCCCCAGGTACCAGAAGACCGACTGGCCGCCGCGGTAGGCAAAATAGCCGTTGAGCCGCGGGATGGGGACCAGGGATTCGTGAACCGTCGCATCGCGCATGTACATATCGGAGTTCGTATCCCACCGGAGCGCGGCGTACTCCGCCAACCCTTCGTTGAACCAGAGCGGGAGCTGCAGCGTGATGTTGTTCGAAATGATGGACTGGATGGAGCCGCCATAGAACATATCGTTGATGACGGCATGGACCAGCTCGTGGTGGATAACGTGGCGAAACTTTTTGTAGTCCCCCTCATACGGGAGGACGACCCGGTTCTTGAAGAGCTCGGTCACGCCGCCGATCCCCTCCTCCAGGTATTCGCCGATAACGTTCGTCTGCTGGAATTCGTTGTGGGAGTTGTAGACGATGACCGGGACGCGGTTGACCAGCTGGTAGCGGAAGAGTTTGCTGATCGAAACGTATGCGGACTCTGCCGCGTCGGCGGTGAATTCGGCGAGATACTGCCCGCCATCGGAAAAATAGACGTCAAAGTGGTCGGACTGAACGAAGGACCAATGAAAATCCCTGTATTGGACCTTGTTCTTCCCGAAGTATTCATCCTGGGCGCGGGACGGCTCCGCGATCAGCACCAGTCCCGCGACGACAATCAATGCCCAACGACCCACACCCCCCCCGCTCGCTCTCATAGCACCCTTTCCATTACCTTACAATTTTAAGAATCCGGCGGCGAAAAAGCAAACCGCTGGTAGCTGCCCCCCTCTACAACGCAACGCCCGACAGGAAGCTCATGACCTTGTCAGCCTGTCCTACCGTTTTTCGCGATTCGCTAGTCTACCAGCACCATATCCAGGGTCCGGTCCTCGGGATCCAGAGCCACCACTCTGACCCGCACCTTGTCCCCCAGACGGTACACGCGTCCGCGGGAGCGCCCCCGCAAGGCATAGTGCTTTTCATCAAAGAGATAGTAATCATCTGACAGGTCACGGACGCGCACGAGCCCCTCGACCAGCAGTTCGGTGATCTCCACGAACAGGCCGAAATTGGTGACCCCTCCGATAACCCCGTCGAACTCGTCGCCAAGGTGGCGTTTCATATACTCGATCTGCATGACCTTGACCGATTCCCGCTCGGCCTCCATTGCCACCCGCTCGCGCGCTGACGACTGATGGGCGATCTCCGGAAGTGATTCGCGCAGCGCATTCAATCGCCGGACGCTCACGGGGTTCTGGTACTCAAGCAGCAGGCGGTGCACGACGAGGTCCGGGTACCGCCGGATCGGCGAGGTGAAATGAGTGTACTGCGGAAACGCCAGGCCGTAGTGACCGATGTTTTTTTCCGCGTAGATCGCCTTTGCCATGGAGCGGAGTGCAACTTCGTTGATCAGCGTTTCGACTTCCGAACCCTTGACGTCGTCCAGCAGTCTCTGCAACGCGCGAGGAGAGACTCCGTTCCTGGCGTCGAGCGAAAACCCGAACTGCTTGACGAAGCTGGCCAGCTCGCGCAGCCGGCCCGGGTCGGGAAGGTCGTGCACGCGATACACAAACGGTTTCGCTTCCTCCCCCGCCGCGCCGATATGCCGTGCAACGGTGACGTTGGCCAGGAGCATGCACTCCTCCACGAGGCGGTGGGCATCCAGCCGCAGCTTCTTGATGATCGCCGACGGGAAGCCGTGATTGTCGAACGCGAATTTCGCCTCGGCGGTGTCAAAGTCGATGGAGCCGTTCTTACGTCGGCGTTTCAGCAGCACGTGTGAGAGCCGGTGGAGGGGGAGGAGGATATCGGCATGCTCCCCCTTTCCCGCTTCAATGGTCTTCTGGACTTCCTCGTACGAAAACCGCCGGCGGCTGTGGATGATGCTTTTCCCGATGGTGTATCCCTCCACTTTCCCTTCGGCATTCAGTTCCATGAACACGCTGAACGTGAGACGGTCCTCCCGGGGACGCAGGCTGCAAAGATCGTTGGAGAGCCGCTCCGGGAGCATGGGAACAACTTCATTGACCAGGTAAACGCTTGTTCCGCGCGCCAGCGCCTCGGTGTCGAGTGCGGTACCTTCGCGCACATAGTGACTGACGTCCGCGATATGCACCCCAAGCCTGATCCTGTTATTGTGCAGCACCTCACATGAGAGGGCATCGTCAAAATCCTTGGCGTCCTCCGGATCAATGGTAACCGTGGTCAGTGGCCGGCAGTCGGTGCGCCACCGGATCTCCTCCGCGGGAATCGTGGCGGGAAGACGGTCCGCCTCACGGAGAACCTCCCGCGGAAAATCCGCCGGCAGGCCGAAGGAGCGAGCGACGCCCGTCACTTCGACGCGCGCATCGCCGGAGGGCCCCAGGACTTCGCTGATGGTCCCCTCGGGATTTTGATGTTCGTCGGTCCACGGCAGAAGGTCCACCACCACCTTGTCACCCTGCTTCGCCTTCTTTGCCTCGGCGGGTGAGAGATAAATGTCGCGCGTGAAGCGGGGATTGTCGGGGACAATGAATGAGAAGTTCCGGCTCTGCTTGACGGTGCCGGTGATTGTTGTGGTGGTCCTCCGGACGATTTCGACCACTTCGCCCTCGCGCGGGGCTTCCTCCCGATCTCCCCGCCGAGCCATGCGGCGGGCAAACGGGACCACGGCAACAATGTCGCCGTGCATCGCCGTCCCCATGGAGCGGGAAGCGATGGTGATCTCCTCGCCGGTCTCCTCATCACGGACAACCCCCACGCCCCGCTTGCTCACCATGAGAGGGCCGATCAGACGTCCCGGCTTTTCCGTGCGCTTCTTCCGGGCTTCCCGCGCGGGAAGATAGCGGATGCGGCCCCGGTCATCCGACGCCACCACGCCCCGGCGAACCATGTCGTCCACCTGCTCGCGCAGCTGCCGGTATTCTTCTTTCCCCTGAACATCCATGTGGCGGGAAAGCTCCTTCAGTGTCAGCCTCGACGATGGATCCTGCGAAAGAAGGGCGAGTATCTTTTTCTTGAGCGTTGCGATGCGGAGCTCCTCAGGGTGTCGGTGATCAGAAAGAGAAACGGTAGAAGAGGCGGGCGGAATTCACCCGCTTCAGATCGTTGCTCTGCAGCGTGCTTTGTTCCACGCGCCGCTCGAGCTCGAACATCAGGTTGCGGACCGTTGGCGCGTTGAAGATGGTTCCCAGGGAGTAAAGCAAGCTGAAATTTGCGTTGCCAAGGGGATCGTCCAGAATCTTGCCGCCGTACTGCCAGTAGCCGTTCCACGCCACGCCGCTGAGGCGGATTTCCGCTGCCTCGCTTAGCGCCTTTCCTCCGCCACCGTAGCTCAACTCGACCGAGCTGATGAATCCTGTCTGGGCGCGGAGAAACTCCGACAACGAGCCGGTCAGGAGCGATGTCGCCCCACTGAGAACCGAGAATCCCAGGGTCCGCTCCACATCCGACCGGGCATCGTTTTTCTGTGCCGCCGTGAGCGGAAAGGACCCATAGACGATGAACTGGATGGCGTCGGACTGAAGATCATTGGACTTCAACCCGCGGTAACTGAGGTAGTCGACGTCATCAATGGTCATGGCGTAGTCCACCTTCGGCTGCTGCCTCATGCCCGTGATCTTAAACGTTACGAGGACTCGCTCGTCGAGCTTTCCGGTGGAGTCCTGCACCGTCCGCCTGCCGCGGTACATCGCCTTGACGTCAAGCTCGGGGTTCAGGAAGTCTCCCGCGTAGCGGATCTTCCCAACCGCCTCAAAACGCTTCAGGAAGTTGTAGTAGGCCCTCTGGATCGTCAACTCCCCGAACCACCGCGACTTGTCCCCACGGATCGCAAAGCGCCCGTCAATGGTGGCCACCAACTCCTCTGCAGAGATGGGGTTGAAGATCATCTTGATCTCGGTATTGCCGCCGGTGGTTTCGATTTCCAGGTCGTATTTCATCCCATCCATAAAGGAGATCGACGGGACTTTGCGTGTTTCTTCCTCAGCCAGGCCGGACGAAGGCTCCTTCCGCCGACTGAAATACCGCTCGGCGGCGGACCGGTGGCGTCGCTCCACAACGCGCGTGGTGTCGTCTACGGCCACGACCGGCACTGCAAGCGCAGACTCTTCGACAACCTGGGACGTTGTCGGGGGGAACACCAGACTGGAATTGCGCACCAGCAATTCCCCTTTGAGTAGCGAATTGTCGATCTCGCCGGTGAAGCGCAAACCGGCCGGGCCAATCTCGACAAACAGGTTCCCCGACACCTCCAGCGACGACTTGCTTGTCGTCTCCTTGACCACGAGCAGATTTCCCGTCAGGGACAGGTTGAAGTCCCCGGGCCGCAGGTTGCGCAGGGCGAGGTCCCCGGTAATCTGGATGACCCCGCTACGCCCGCCATTCAAGCCTTCCGCCATATTGCTGACGGCTGCATCCAGAACCTTCAGGCGCTCGCCCTCCGCCTTAAACGATCCCTCGAACGCGTACTCGATATTGTTCGGGAGGAAGAGGAACGAGCACTCCTTGATTGACGCCGTTCCACCGTACAGCGGACGCCGCAGCGGACCCTTGACGTCCAGATTGCACTTCAAGAGCCCGTTGAATTGCCTGAACGTGGGGAGGAACGGATCAAGAAGTCCCATCTGGAAATTCTCGGCCCGGATTGTGAGGTCGACTGGCGCATCGGTGATGCGATCACCCTCCACATGCGCGAGCGCAAGATTAAGGGGGATGGTTCCATCCACGACAAGATCCGGGGCAGACCTCTTCTCGTCGATCCGGGAATTGCCCTCGGCGTGCAGGGAAAGCCCCTCATCGCGGTACCGCACGTCGCCCGCCAGACTACCGAGAGGGACTCCGCGGTACGTGATATTGTCCACGACGAGCGAACCCATGAACCATGGCCGGGCAAGTGTTCCACCTCCTGTCAACGTGACACCGGCGCTTCCCGCAAACACGTCCCGGGTCGAATCGATTCCCTCGTCGGTGGGAACATACTTCAGGCCGTTCAAACTGAGGTGCGAACCGCTGACGCGCACGTCGAGCGTTCCCCCGTCAACTACCGAACCCTCCAGGGATACCTCTTCAGAGTCCCGCCGCATCACGAGGTTGCGGACGGACACCCCTTTCCTTGTCAGCTCGAATTCCGCGCGGGGGGTTGCGGTCCATGAATAATCCAAATACGCAACTCCCAGCTGGCCAAACGTCACCGCCACCGTGTCCCCTGAGAGGCGCGCGTCACCCGAAGCCTCGCACCTGAGCTTTCGGTTGAGCACCGCCCGTCCGGAAAACTTCGCAGTAGTCCCGTTGGAGACGATGTCGAGGGTCAGCGAATCGAACTGTTCCCGGTTGATGTGAAAACTGCCGACCGTACCGGAGAGGTGCAGCGCGGCGCTGTTTAACGGCGCGACGGGCGTCAGAGCCTTGACGTCCAGCGCGATATTCCCTTCCTCGATCAGGATGCCCGATTCAACGTTTCCATAGAAGAACTCGTCCAGATCCATTTCGGTTTCCAGATTCAGGCTCCTGAATCCGCCCTCCACAGCGCCGGTGATCGTCCCTGTTCCATTGAATGTCCGGTTCCCGGTGACAATGGAGACGGGCTCCAGGTTCTTGAGCAACAGCGCAAACCGCGCGTTCATCGTCACGTTCTTCGCCGCCAGTTCTTTTGCCAGAAGCTCAAGCCTTTTCTGGTCCACGCTTGTCGCAAGGTTGGAGTCCAGGGGCGCGAGCTTGGCCCCAACCGACAGCCGGATGTTCTCCACCTCGTATTCTGTCAGTTTCGCCAGATACGGAAGATCGAAAGCCCCAGTGATGACGAGATCGGCGATATTGGACTCGACCGTGAGCCGTTTCTCGAGCGAATCGATCGGATCGATGACCAGATGGACATCGCCCGAATCGACCCTGTACTCCCCGTACCGTGACGACGAGAGATCGAGCAGAAAATCTCCGGTGAGGTCGCTCCAGGTAAGACCACTCCCGCGAGCTTTGATCTTCAGCGTGAGGTCGCTGTTGTACGACGGGTCATGCAGGAAGCTTTCAAGGTTCAGCGAGACCACATCGCCGTCGAGGACATACGCCGGCGGTCCGGGTTGGCTTTCATCCAGTCCACCCGTGATGTCACCGCGCATTTCGCCGACGGCGAAGTGGATTGTTCCGCGCACTCTCTTGTCTTCCGCCTTCAACGTGAACTGCGTTGCCGTCACCGGCTGGTCGCGGAATTCCGAAGAATCGACCGCCATGCTGAGGCGGGTGTTCATTTCGCGGACTGACACCCCCTCGCCTTCGATGTTCGCTGTACCCGTCAGTCGGCTTGCGAATCGCGAATCGCCCAGGAGAACCGCCAGGTTGAAATCGCGCATGAAGATGTCGGCCCGGTATGCGAGCGACCGGGGGCCGCCGATCGTCATCGAGAATTCGGGCGACCAGATACGCCCCGCATCGGACTCCAGATCCCAGGCTGCCTTGAAATCAAGCGGACGACCGTTGAAGGAGACGTTCAGCTTCACCTGCCCAGCCGCGCTGAAATCGGGAAGGTCGAACCGCGGCATCAGCCGGAGCAGGTCGCCGGGATCAATCGTGCTCTCCGTAAGCCTGACCTCAAGCGCCAGATCTTCCGGCCTGTGAAGGTTTGCGAGGAGCCCCTTCATGGCCAGATGCGACTTCCCCTGCCGTAGGTCAAGGCGTTTGACGGCCATCCGTCCGAATTCTCCGGCGATGTCAAGGTCCGCGGTAACGGTCCCGTTGAGGAAATCGAGTGCGGGGAGGAACTGCTGGAGCTCGTTCAGATCAAGCACGATGACCTGCAGGGAAAGGTCCACGGGACACTTCCGCAGCCGCTCGAGGCTGATGCCCGCCATCGGGTCCACATCTGTCAGAGACCCTTTCAGCGTGAAGTCCGACCGGTCCGTCGTGATGGTCAGCCCGTTGATCCGGGCACCCTGCGGCGTAGCACGTGCATCGAGCGTGAGCCGACGCATCCGTATTGCAGGACGATCGGAGACGAATGAAAGCGACGTGATATTCACCCGTTTCTCGTCCGGCTGGAGAAGTGCGGACATCACCAGGTTGAGGTCGTGCAGGCGGAAGTCGTGATATTCCACCGAAACGTTGTCCCTCGCACCGTGTGCCGGGTGCAGGAGCGACGCGGAATCCACAAGCACCACCGTGCCCCGCTGGACTTCCAGTTCCTGAAGATTGACCATCCAGTCGAAGGGTTTCCCGGCGGTCGTGTCGCCGGGCCAGGGCCTGACCATCCGCTCGAAGTTCCACGATCCGTTCCGGTCGCGCAGAAGGGTGAACGACGGATTGACGAGCGCGATTTTGCTGAGGGAGAGGGTTTTTCCCGGGATGGCGAAAATATTGTAGCGGAGATCGACCCGGCTTGCGGCCACGACCGGAATCCCATCGATGGCGATGGCGACGCTGTCGATCTCGAAGCCCGTGATGAAATTGCCGTGGATCTCACCGAGATGGACCTGGGCGATCAGGAGCGAGTCGAGGTTGTCCAGGGCAACGGCACGAAGGCGGTCGCGGAAAAGCTGGGTTTGCGTGAAGCCCGCCACCAGGAGGACGAATACCAGGATTCCATCGAACAGCCAGACCGCTATTCTCACCAACCTCTTCACGTTACACGCTCTCCGACGAAATCGTCTTCAACATCCCGCGCCCCCATGCCGGGCACGGCCCGAAGGCTGGCCGCCGTACGCGCGCAGAATGCGCTTGATGACATTGGTCGTGGAACGGCCCGCCGTCAGGCGGACCCGTTTCACCACCCCGCCATGGTTCTCCACGACGTCGGCCCCGACGATGGCCTCCTTTTTCCAATCCGCCCCCTTGACGATCACATCGGGGAGGAGGCGCTCGATGATCCTGAGCGGAGTATCGCTTCCGAAAAAGCAGATGTAGTCAACACATGCGAGCGCGGCAAGAACCGAAGCGCGGTCTCTGTTTCCGTTGATCGGCCGTTTTTCCCCTTTTATCCGCCGTATCGACGCGTCGGTGTTCAGTCCGACGAAGAGGACATCCCCTAGCGCCCGTGCCGCAGCCAGATACTCAACGTGGCCCCTGTGCAGGATGTCAAAGGTTCCGTTGGTGAAGACCACGATGCGCCCCTGGCGCCGGAGCCGGCGACGAATCAGCACAAGCTCCTGCTGTGAAACCACCGCACCCACTAGGACACTGCTCCGTGACGGTCGGCGCACCGTAGCGCGGCGGCCATCAGATCGGCGGGGGTAATCGAAACGATGCCGACCGCCCCGACCACAACCCCGGCCGCGCAATTCGCGAGCATGCAGGCCTCACGCACTCCCGCCCCGGCAGCAAGCGCCATCGTCAGCGTGGAGATTACGGTGTCACCCGCACCAGAAACGTCCTGAACGTTCTCCGCCGTGCTCTTCATGTGTGTCACGCCGCCGTCCGCCTCGAACAGGGACATTCCGTGCTCGCCGCGCGTCAACAGAACATTCTGTGCCGCAAGCAGCTCAAGAAGCTTCTGCCCAGCCCGCTGGACCTCGCCGTCCGTCTTCAGCCGTCCCCCCAGCACCTCCTCCACTTCCCGGCGGTTCGGCTTGAACACCGTGACCCCCTTGTATTCGAGAAAATTGTTGAACTTAGGATCGACCGTGATGATCTTGTCGTGCGCGCGGGCGATCGCCAGCAGCTCGGCAATCACATCCCGCGTGACAACACCTTTATTGTAGTCTTCGATGAGTATGGCATCGATCGCACCGATGTCGGACCGGACGGCATCAACGATCCGCGCCCGGATCGCGGGCGAGCATTCCGCTTTTGATTCGTTATCGATCCGCACGACATGCTGTCCTGCGGCGATCACGCGCGTCTTAATCGTCGTCGGACGATCCGCGTCCACAACGATGCCCCGCGGATCCAGGTTCTGCTGCTTCAGCAGGTCGAAGAACATCTCACCCGGATGATCATCGCCCACAAGTCCCACCAGCAGCGGCATCCCGCCCAGCGACTGGACATTGTTCGCAACGTTGGCGGCTCCGCCGAAGCGGACAGATTCCGTTTCCACTTCGACGACCGGGACCGGCGCCTCGGGCGACACGCGGTGCACGGAACCCCAGTAATATCGGTCAATCATGACATCGCCGACCACCGCGATCCGTTTGCCGACAAAGCTGCCAAGCAGACTTCTCAGCCATTCTTCGGAAAAACTCAGCAGGGGTTCCAGATCTTCCTCCGGGATGTCTTATCTTGTTAATATACCCATGAACTGCTTGAAGTGCAACGGGTTAGGATCCTTGCGGAGGAACAAGGCGCCATCACCAGAGCGCCCACCTGCAATGGGGGGAATACAGAAGCGGAAAACTACTCGAGGTAGGGTGAGAGTGCTCGCACGATCTGGTCGACAGTCTTGCCCACCCTTCGCTCGTCAGTCTCGATGATGATGTCCGCTCTGGAGTAGACGGGCTCCCGTGCGACGAAGAGCTCGTGGATGCGGCGCCGGAGCTCATCCTCGGTGAGTCTGTTCCCCTCCGCATCGGCAAGCAACGGACGATCGCTCCGACGATGCAGCCGCTGGAACAGCTGGTCTGGGGTCAGTCTCAGGTAGACGAGGATGCCGCTCGTCAGGACGGTCTGCAGGCAGGCAGGATCGACCAGCGATCCGCCGCCGAGTGAAACCACCATCCGCGGCCTGACCGCCAGGCCGGCGATGAGATCCCTTTCGAGACCTCGGAAGTACGCCTCTCCTTGTTCACGGAATATCTCCCGGACCGTCTTCCCGACTGCGGCTTCAATGGTATGATCCAGGTCAACAAAATCGTACGCGATGGAATTTGCGAGGATGGGGCCAATGGTGGTCTTGCCGCTCCCCATGAAGCCCGTCAGGTAGATGCGTTCGCGCCGTGCCGACAACGGCATCATACTCCGTCTCTCCCGCGCGAGCTTCCCTCCCGGAGAAGTGTGCAGGTAACAGTAGTGGGGCGGTTCCGGCGGACCACGGTGGTCGTCCGGCGTTCCAGCAGAAACCCATCAGCTGCAGCAGCCGAGAAGAAGTCCCTCCCAATGCTCCGGTCCGGCTCGGTCATCATCACGCACCCCTCGGGGCTGAGCGCTTGGCGGAACAGGCCGAGAAGCGGAGCAAAGTTACGCCGTTCGTACACGATGTCCGCGCCGAGGATGACATCATAGGTCCCGATCCCGCGGGGAGAACGCCAGTCCAGGTGCCTGACAACAGGAAGAGGCTGTTGGGCATTCTTGGCCGCATTGTACCGGGCGAAGAGCAGCGCGTCGTCTTCATAGTCAGTCATGGTAACAGCCCCTCCCGCCCGCGCAGCGGTGATGCCGCCAAGTCCGATGCCGCAACCGAGTTCGAGCACTTTCCGCCCACGGAACCCCGGGGTGTCCAACGTCCAGTGCGCAAGCGCAATCGCTGACGGCCAGAGCTCGGCCCAGTAGGGAAGCCGTTCGTCCTCGGCAAAAGTCTCAACGTCGATTGCCTCCAGCAGTTTGCTGGCATCACGCACCCGAAGAAGCGACACCGGACCCCCGGGGAGATCGATGCTCTCGGTGACGACGTCGTAACGGGACCTGATCCGGGCCAGCAGTTCCGCCGGAGATCCTCCACCCGGGTGGAAACCGGAGGGGTCGGAAGGACTCTTAGAAGCTGACTCCCGCCCCGATCTGGAAGACGATCCCGTCCGTGTGGATGGTCGACGCAAAGGGGGTTTGACTGACGTTGATATATGTTGATCCGTAGGGTATGCGCGACACGGCAAAGGCATCCGTGGAACGGAACTGGAGGTCGCGAAACTTCATCTCTGCAACGAGGGATAGCCAGCCGGTGAAATGAACACTGACGCCGCCGAGGACGTGGATCCCGAACCCCGGCCTGTCGTCGACCGTTCGCGCTTCGACGCCCGCAATGCTGTACCGGCGTGTGCCAATGTAGGCCCCGAGGCCTCCGCCCATGAAGATTTTGAACATCTCTCCCGAGGCCGGGATGATGAAGTAACCCGTCACTTCCAGAGGGATAACGGTGTAGCCGTCCTCGGCGGGCACGAGTTCGCGGAAGGAGACGGTGATCGGCTGTGGTGTGCGGACACTGATGCGGTCCGCCGACACGCCGAGCGCGATGTTCATGCCGGGGAACTGGTACTGGACCTCGACGCCGATGCCCGGGAAGTCCTCAAGGGTGGTGGACTGAGCCCGGGCCACGGGATCGGGCGATGTCGGGTTAAGGAAGATATCCGACTGGGTGGTCAGGTTGCCCTTCACGAGGACCGTGAAACTCCGTTCCTGCGCCCGCAGCGAACACGCGGTGGACGCAAGGATGCATGCTATGATCAGGGCACATAATCGCGTCATGACGCCGAACGAATTACCGGAAGAACAGATCCCGGTGGTCTTCGATGTCTGCGTTTGCTTTCAGTTTCTCGATCCAGTCGGTAATATACCGGCCACGCTTTTCCTGGAGCAGGCGGGAACGCACCACCTCGCGCTGCGCGACATATGAAGTGGAGTCGAAATCCGACTTTGAGAGCAGCTGCACCACGTAGGCCCCGCGGGTTCCCTGGATCGCCTTTGATATTTCCCCAGGCTTCAATCCGGTCACCGTTCCCAGAAAGTTGAGATCTCTCCCGACTCCCGGCACCGCGCTGCCCGGCGAGAACACTCCGGTCTCACGAATGCTTACGGAAGGTTCCAGCTGCGTGATCCTGGAAAGGCTGTCGCCAGGCGCCAGTTTCGAACGAACGTCCGCCGCCAGCTGCTGGGTCTTCTCCAACTTTTTCTTCCGGAGGGCCAGTGGACGGATGGATTCTTTCACCTCTTCAAGCGATTTCACACCGCCGTCCTTGCTCTCCGCGATGCCGAAGGCTGCATACCCGCTGGGGATGCTGTACGGCTCGCTGACCGAACCGACCTTGTTCGCAAACGCCCAGCGGGTGATGCTCTCATTAACGCCTATGCCAGGGACGACGCCACCCTTTTCCTGCACCTGGGTCTCCCGCACCTCGAATCCGAACTGCTGGGCTTCCTTGGAAAACTCGGACTCCCGGGCATTGAAGGCAAAGTCACGCGCGCGGTCGAAAAGGTCGTTCTTTGTCTGAGAGCTCGGGGTGATCTTCACGGCGATCGTGGCAAGCTTGATCTCACGCATATCACGTGCTTCGATCTTGATCACGTGATAGCCGAATGGCGTGCGGACAGGCCCAACAACATCGCCGGCTCTCGCCTTGAACGCCGCTTCCTCGAAGGGAGCGACCATCCTCCCTTTGCCAAACCATCCAAGGTCCCCACCCTGCTGCGCGGAACCCGCATCTTTTGAGTACTCTTGCGCGAGCGCGGAGAAGTCGTTTCCTTCGCGTGCGCGCTTCGCAACCGATGCTGCGAGAGCCTTCAGGGCGACCGTGTCCTGCTGCCCCTCAAACGAAAAGAGAATGTGGCGGGCCTTGATGAAGGGCTTGTCCCCGCTCTTCTGCTCAAGCACCTTGACCAGCCGGTACCCTTCGCCGTCCTGAACCGGACCGATGATGTCGCCAACCTTCGCGGAGAAGACCGGTCCCTCAAGCGCGGGGGTCAGCTCCCCGTGGCGGAAAAAGGCTCCGCTGTCGACCTTATCGGAATAGGTGGAGATGAGTTGGAGAAAATCGCCTCCGCTACGAGCCTTCGATGCGGCATCCTCGATATCCTTCAGTCGGATCGCCGAATCCGCAGCGGACGGTGTTTCCAGGAACAGCACGTATTTCAGCTTCCGGGTCGCGTCAAATTTATACTGGTCGATATTTTCTTCATAGTATGCTTTCAGATCCTCGTCGGTCACCTGCACTTCGCTGTCCTTCACCAGCGTATTGGCATCGAACAGGGCGTACGCGGCACTGATCTTCTGGTTCTGATCTTCGAAGCGCTGGCGCATTTCTCCCTCGCTCACCCGGATGGAGGACGAGACGATGCTCTGAAGCTTCTCCTGCATGCGCCGCTGGCGGAGGTTCTTTTCGTAATCGGCAAGCCACTTCGTGCCGTAATTCGGATCCGAACCTTTGGGATCGCGGATGAACTGGTTCGGATCGTTGAGAAACTGTTCGTAGGCGTCTCTTCGGAACTGCCCTGTGGAGTCGATGAAAAACCGGCGGAGATCGTCCGGCGGGTTCTCGCCACGCACCCAGTCCACAAGCTCCTGGTCGGTCACCGTGATGCCGAGACGCCCGATCTCATTCTCGACGAGTCGCTGTGTCACGAGGGCCTGCCAGGTCTGATCACGGAGCTGCTTGAGCTCGTTCTCGTCCGGCTCGGTGCCGGTCCTGGACTTCTGCTGGTCCGACATCCCTTTGAGCAAATCGGAGAATTCCTGGTAGGAAACCTTCTTCCCGTCGATGATGCCGATGGTGTCCTGGCGCCCGGACCGGAGTCCGAGATAGTCCATTCCCCACTCGAAAATAATCGTGATAAGGAACGCGATCAAAAGTCCAAACAGAATGATGGGCATGCTGTCACGCATGCGGGTCATGATTGGCATACGGCGAAAAAACCTCCTGGAGAGAGTAGTCGTGGCTAGAAACATGAAAAATATACATTTTGCGGGAGGGAAAAGCAATGTTTTTTTATTGACTTTTAGAGGGGGTTGCGGTATATTTATCAGCTTGAAGGATTGAACGCAGTCTCCTCCCATGATGTCCTAATTTTCCCGTACGCTCGATCCCGGAGGTTTTTCGTGCGCAAGTATCGTTTCAAGATTCTCTTTATCGTCGCGACTGTTCTTCTCGCGTTGTTTTTCCTGTTTCCCACATACCGCGACTACGATCTCCACAAATCGCTGAATGCCTTGCGTGGTGAGGACAGTCTCAAGTTCGTCGAGACGCATGAGGCGAGCATCCGCGAAAACCGTGCAAAACGGATCAAGCTCGGCCTGGATCTGCAGGGCGGCATGCGCGTCGTGCTGGAAGTCAACGTCCTCAAATTGCTGGAAGACCTGGCGAAGAACAAAGACGACGTGTTCACCCAGATCGTCAAGGAAGTCCGCGAAGAAACCAAGAAGTCCGATGAGTCACCCGTCCTGCTTCTGCGCCGGAAGTTTGAGCAGCGGCAGATCCGGCTGAGCCGGTACTACGGAAATCTGCGCGACGACAACGACAAGATCTCCACATTCCTGGAAGATGAGGCCAAGAAAGCGATCGACCGGGGAATCGAGATTGTCCGCAACCGCGTCGACCAGTACGGCGTCTCCGAGCCGAGCATTCAGAAGCTGGGGGGGACGCGCATCATCGTCGAGCTGCCCGGTGTCTCGAAAGAAGCGGAGGTCCGTCAGCTGTTGCAGGGGACGGCGCTTTTGGAGTTCAAGCTCCTGAAGGAGCCGGAGGTTTCCTACCGCATCATGGAAGCCATCGACAAGGCCCTGGCAGCCAGCTCTGTGGTCGACTCCACCGACGGCACCACCCTCTCCGCCGCAGCGCCGCTCGACACCACGAAAATTTCGACGCCCGAGGGCGAAATGACGCCCGAGGAATTTGCCGGAAAACATCCCTTCTTCTCTGTCGCCATTGTTAATCCGCAGCAGTTCCCGGGCGAAGCCATCGTGGCGGAAGAGAACAAGGAGAAGGTCCGCCGGATGCTTGACCGTGACGACATCCGGCGTGTGGTCCCTTCGGATGTGGCGTTTGTCTGGAGCGCGAAGACCAGACTGCTCAGCGAGGGAAAACGGTACTATACGCTTTATCCACTGAAACAATCAGCTGAACTCACCGGCGGTGTCGTCACGAACGCCCGGGCAACGCTCGACCCCAGCTACAACCAGCCGATCGTGACCATGGAAATGAACAGCGATGGCGCGCGGGACTGGGCACGGATTACGGGCGCCAATATCAACAAGAGAATAGCGATTGTTCTGGACAATGCCGTGTTTTCAGCCCCGGTGGTCCGAGGCAAGATCCCGGGCGGGCATTCCCAGATCGAGGGGATGGACAACCTGGATGAGGCGCGCCTGCTCGAAATCGTTCTGAAGGCCGGTGCCCTCCCCGCCCCGGTGGAAATCGTCGAGCAACGGTCCGTCGGACCGTCCCTGGGCGAGGACTCTATTCGGACGGGTCTGTTCTCCGCCGGGCTGGCCACTCTGCTTACCATCGCCTTCATGGTTTTTTACTACCGGACCGGCGGCACCGTGGCCGACCTGGCACTGGTGTTTTGCCTGTTGTTCCTGCTGGCAATCCTGGCCGCGTTTCAGGGAACCTTGACGCTTCCGGGCATCGCGGGCATCATTCTGACGCTTGCCGTGGCAGTCGACGCGAACGTGCTGATCTACGAGCGCATCCGGGAGGAACTGGCCACAGGCAAAACCCAGCGCGCAGCGATCGACGCGGGCTACGAAAAGGCCTTCACGGCAATCTTCGACTCAAACCTGACAACCTTCATCACGGCGGTCATCCTCTACCAGTTCGGAACCGGACCGGTGCAGGGCTTCGCCTTGACGCTGATGATCGGTATCGCGGCGAGCATGTTCAGCGCCATCTTCATCACACGGGTCATCTTCAATGTCGTGACCGACGTGTACAACATGAAAATGAATTTCGGTTAATCGATTTCTCAGGAGCGACCCTGCATGCGGTTCTTCGGCAAGACGAATATTGATTTCATGGGAAAGCGGAACCTCTGGTACACTGTTTCCGCAACGATCATTGTCATCGGCATGGTTTCTGTCTTTGTGAAAGGCCTGGACTTCGGCATCGACTTCCTTGGGGGGACGGAGCTGATTGTCAAGTTCGACCAGCCGACCAGCATCAGCGATGTACGATCCGCAATGGACAAAATCGGGTTCGGCCGGGCGGAGATCAAATCGTTCGGCAGCCCCAGGGATATCCTGGTTCGGACTGTTGAACAGGGCGAAGGGAGCACCGTCGGCGACAAGATTCGCGCAGGCCTCAAGGAATCGTTCCCCCAGAATCCCTACATCGTCCTGAAGGAGGACAAGATCGGCCCAAAGATCGGGGCCGAGCTCCGGCGCGGGGCGGTGTATGCCGTTATCGCGTCGCTGATTGCCATCTGGATTTACGTCTGGTTCCGGTTCAAATTCATTTACGGCCTTGGCGCCGTGGCGGCCCTCTTCCACGATGTCCTGGTCACGCTCGGGCTGGTCTCCATTTTCAACGGTGTCCTGAACCTTGAGATCGACCAGAACATGATCGCCGCCTTCCTGACCCTGGTCGGCCTCTCGGTGAACGACACGGTCGTCATTTTCGATCGCATCCGGGAGAACCAGAAGATCTTCAAGACCATGCCGCTCCATCAGCTGATGAACAAGAGCCTGAACGAAACCCTGAGCCGCACCATCATCACGTCAGGAACAATTTTCATCGTCCTTGCCGTGCTGTTGATCTTCGGCGGCGAGGTGAACCGGGGCTTCGCATTCGCCCTGACGGTCGGCATCATCACGGGTACCTACTCCTCGATCTATATTGCTAGTGCCGTTGCCCTCGAGTGGGTCAACCGCGGAAAGGCGAAGGCGCAGCTCATCGACTAACGAGGCGACGCCATGAAATTCCAGACGACACATCGCGGGGCGGTCACGGTGATCACGCTCCAGGGAAACCTGATGGGCGGACCCGACGCGTCAACTCTGAACGGACAGTTGCATACCCTCCTCACAGAGGGGAACAAGCACGTCGTGCTCGATCTCGCAGGGGTGCAGTACATCAACAGCTCCGGTCTCGGGCTCTTGATCGGCAGCGTTACGACCATGCGGAGCGCGGGCGGCAGCCTGAAAATCGCCGGCGCTTCCGAAAAGATCATGGGACTCATCCGGATCACCAAGCTCGAGTCGGTGTTCGAAGCCTATCCTTCGGTCGAAGAAGCGATTGCCGACGTGAAGAAGTAATTGCTTCTGTACCACGAAACTCCGACCTTTCCCGAGGGAAACGTCGGAGTTTTTTTGTCCCGTCCCCGCCACACAAAGCTCTTTCACCCGGAACACTGCCATGCCAGTCCAGATCATTGTCGGCGCCCAGTGGGGCGACGAAGGAAAGGGAAAAGTCGTGGACATGCTCTCCGAGCATGCCCACATCGTCGCCCGCTACCAGGGGGGTGCCAACGCGGGCCATACCGTGTGTATCGGTGACAAGCAGTACGTCCTGCACCTGATTCCCTCCGGCATGTTCCACGAGCACATTACGTGCGTCATCGGGAACGGCGTGGTGATCGACCCCACCGCCCTGCTGAGCGAGATCGAGCAACTGCAGTCCGTCGGGATCAGTATCACCGGGCGTCTGCTCATCAGTCATAACGCCCACCTGATCATGCCGTACCACAAGCAGCTCGACGTGATCAGGGAAGTCCAGACCACGAACAAGATCGGGACAACCGGCCGGGGCATCGGGCCATCCTATATCGATAAGTTCATGCGGACAGGCATCCGGATCGTCGACCTGCTCGACCGTGATGTCCTGGCCAAGAAGATCACGACCAACCTCGAGGAGAAGAACCAGATCCTGACGAAGGTCTACGGCGAAACAAAGATCGACGTGGACGCCCTTATCCACGAGTACCAGGAATTCGACAAACAGATTGACGAGTACATCACCGACACCTCCCTTTATCTCAACCAGGCGCTGCAGAGCGGCAAGAGGATTATTGCCGAAGGCGCACAGGGCGCGTTGCTTGATGTCGACCACGGAACGTACCCGTACGTCACGTCGTCCAACCCGACGTCGGGCGGGGCATGCACAGGCCTCGGAATCCCGCCGACCGCCGTTGACTCCATCGTGGGTATCGCCAAGGCCTACTGCACCCGGGTCGGCAATGGGCCGTTTCCGACCGAGCAAAGCAACCCGACAGGTGAGCGCCTCCGCACAACCGGCCACGAGTTCGGGGCCACCACCGGCCGCCCGCGCCGCTGCGGCTGGTTCGACGCCGTCGCCATGAAATACTCCGCCATGGTCAACGGGCTCCAGCGCCTCGCGATTACCAAGCTCGACGTCCTGGACGACTTCGACGAGATCCGGGTCTGCGTCGCGTATGAGGTCAACGGGCGACGGCTGAAAACCTTCCCCACGGACGTCGCGTCGCTCGACCGCATCACCACGGTCTATGAATCCTTTGAGGGATGGAAGATGCCCCTCTCCGGAATTACATCCTATGCAGACCTCCCCTCAAAGGCGCGTCGGTACGTCGAAGCCCTGGCCCGACTGACCGGCACACAACTCTGGCTGGTGTCCGTCGGTCCACGGCGTGACCAATCAATCATTGTTTCCTGACCTCAGGATGCACGCCCGGTCATGAGCACTCCGGCACCCCGGTTCCCTGTCGGCGCGGCAGGCAATTTCAAGATCCTGCTTCTGATCCTGGCCGCCCTCTTCGTGATCGGCATACTCCTGTATTCCGGACGCATCACCGATACCCTCCTCGAGCGTGAACGAAGGGTGGTTGCGCTCTACGCCCGCTCCCTCGAATTCATCGCCGCTAACAGCCCTGAGGCGGGAGACGTCAGCTTCGCGTTCGAAGTCATCCAGGCGATCGATTTCCCCATCATCCTTACCGGCCCCGACAACAACCGGCTCTACTCCAAAAACCTCGATGCCGACACGACCGTGATGTCGGAAGATGAAAAGACGCTTTTCTTCCGTCAAACGATCGCCGAGATGGATTCCAGTAACAAGCCGATTAAGATCCTCACGGCCGATTCGCTGGTGATCAACGTCGTTCATTACGGGGAATCCAGAATCATCCGCCAGCTTCGCTGGCTGCCCGTCAGCGAGCTGGCCATCGCCTTCATCATCGTGGTGATCGCCTACATCGGATTCAGCACCATCAAGCGAAGCGAGCAGAGCAACATCTGGGTCGGCATGGCGAAGGAAACCGCCCACCAGCTTGGCACACCTCTCTCCAGCCTCATGGGGTGGTTGGAACGGATCCGGAGCGCACGACCGGACGACCCCGGGGTGCTTGAGACCTTGGAGGAGATGGACCGTGACGTTGAGCGGCTGAACAAGGTGGCAGCCCGTTTCTCGAAAATCGGCTCGAAGCCGGACCTCAAGCGGGAGAATGTCGCTGCCGTTATCGAGGGAGTGATCACCTACATCGGACGGAGAATTCCCAAATCCGGAAAAAGGATCGACCTGGTCCTGGAAACCCCGGGCGACTTCCCGGCGCACATCAACCGGGAGCTGTTTGAGTGGGTGATCGAGAACTTAATGAAGAACGCCCTCGATGCCATGGATGGCCCGGAGGGAAAAATCTCGTTCACGATTTCCCGGACCGGGGCGCGAACGACAATCGACGTCTCGGACACAGGCAAAGGCATCGACCCGAAATTTCACAAAGAGATCTTTCGCCCGGGATACAGTACCAAGAAACGGGGATGGGGACTCGGGCTCAGCCTTTCCAAGCGGATTATTGAAGACTATCACAAGGGAAAGCTTCATGTGAAGCAGAGCGCACCGGGCGCAGGGACGACGTTCAGAATACGACTGGTGCGGTAAGCACCCGCTGAGCTTTCCGGAACACCCGGTCAAACATCGGTTGCGTCAGTTTCCCTGTGAACGTATTCTGCTGGCTGGGATGGTACGATGCGATGAAGGTGAGCTTTCCAAAGCGGTACCCAGCCCCGTGACGGAAAGCAGGCTTCCTTACGTAGGTGATTCTGCCCCCCCGACGATACGCTTCCAGCGCAGCGTCAAACCCAATCCTCCCCAGACCGATCACCACTGTCACGTTGCGGAGCAGCGCGAGTTCCTGATCCAGATAGCGCCGGCAGGAGGCGACCTCACGTGCGGTGGGCTTGTTCAATGGCGGGGCACAGCGAAGCGCTGCGGTGATGTAGCAACCGGTGAGTTGAAGACCATCGTGACGGCTGACGGACATCGGCTGATTTGCGAAGCCGGCTCTGTGCAGAGCTCGGAAAAGCCAGTTGCCGCTTTCGTCACCGGTGAACATCCTTCCGGTCCGGTTCCCCCCGTGCGCCGCAGGCGCGAGCCCGACCAGGAGGAGCCGTGCGGCCGGATCCCCGAAGCCGGGGATCGGCTTCCCCCAGTACTCCTGATCAGCAAACCTCCGAACCTTCTCCTTTGCCACCTTCGTACGCCAACGGACAAGCCTTGCGCACGTACGGCATGCAATGACCTCACGCTGCAGGGTTGTCAGGGGGTCAGAGGCGTCCCCGGTCTTCGCCATCTATCGCCACTTGATGGTGCACCCGATGGAATGCGTCTCCGGCTCTGCGACAGCCTTGCCGGCGAGGACGGCATCGACTGCTTCCTTGAGATACGTGCGCTTCACCGCATCAGGTTTCTGATAGTTGTCGTCCATCTTGCCGTGGTAGCGCAGTCGAATGCTCGGGTCACCGGGCGCGGGGGCGAAAAGGAAGAACTCCGGCGTATGGGTGGCCCCGAAAGCCCCGGCGACCTTCTGATCCTCGTCCCGCAAATACGGGAAGTTGAACCCTTTTCGATTTGCCCGCTCCACCATTGCGTCGAAGTTGTCGTCCGGAAAGTGAACGGTCTCATTGGAATTGATCGCAATCAGTTGCACGCCTTTCGGTCCGTAGGCAGACTGGAACGCAATCATCCGGTCTTCATAGGCCTGCACGTAGGGGCAGTGGTTGCAGGAAAAGACCACCACAAGGGCCACGTTGCCTGCAAACTCTTTTGCGCCGAACGTCTTCCCGTCAACGCCCGGGAGCGATTCGAACCACGGCATCTCGGAGCCGATGGTGAGTGTGGCTGAAGCCATTGCCGCCTTCCTTTCGGTGTGCAGTCTCTTAAGTGTTTTTCGAGAACCGACGCCGCAAACCGGCAGGAGAACGAGAACGATGACTACTGTTCCGAGCCGGGAGTCCGGTCTGGTCATCGCTCCGCATCCAATGCGATCTCTTTCAGCATTACCCCGACTGCTTGAACGACCTCCCCACCACGACACTGTATCCGCTCACCGCCACGTCTTCACTCGTGACCGCCTGCTTGCCCAGTTCCTTGTCCAGACCCACTTTCCACTGATACAGAGGTGAAAATGTCGATTCCAGCTTTGCTTTCAGCTTGTCAAATGCCCCGCTCTGTTCATAGTGATCGGCATCCTCTTTGGAGTTCCATATGCTCACAGAAAGCCATTCGTCTTTCCGTTCAACGTTTTCCACCAAGTAGACATACAGGCATCCCGGAACACTCCGCAGCAGGGGCAACACATCGTTTTCATAAATGGATTTGAATTCCGCGATCTTTTCAGGCTGCACGAGCATCGACACGATGCGCACGTACAGAAACGATGCGTGCCATGGCACCGTAGGCCCGGTCCCGGCTTCCGTCGCGTGAGCGTACGATTTGACCACCGGCTCCTGAGCAACCGGAGCATACTCGAGCTGCAGGTCCTTCGTAAGCTGTACTCTCCATTCGGAGGCGTCCGAGAAAAACGGTTTGGACTTCTCAATCATCATTTGAAACACTCCGCTCTTCTCATAAGCGTCGGCATGCTGCCGCGTGTCCCATATCGTAAGCGACATCCCCTCATCAGCCCTGCGGATACTTCGAACGAGTCCGGCATACAGGCAGCCGGGCGTTATCTGGAGCTTCGCCATGATCACGTCTTCATACAGACGTTGAAAGTCCGGCTGACTTTCAGGCTTGATCCGGACCTGAACCAATCGCATGAACATGATCGCCTCCTGTCACCGCTCAGCCGCCGTCTCTGGTATTCGCACCCCGCTTGAGTCCTTCGAGTTCTCTCTGTACCGCTCCGTAGCTCTGATCCAGGTCATGGAACAGCGCCGGCAATCTTCCGAGATCACTGTTCTTGACTCCGGCCTCAATGCGCTGGCAGAGGTCGGCAACGCGCGTCACCCCCAGATTCAGGCTCGCCCCTTTCAGCCGGTGCGCCGCCCGCCCAATCGTTGGACTGTTAGACACCTCCGCCGCCTTCTTCATCGTGCCGAGCATCTCACGGTAATCGTTGAGGTACATGTCGATCATCTGGTCAAATACCGCAGGGTCGTGTTTAGCGGTCATTCGGAAAATCGCCGAGATGCGATTCTCATCAACCAGCCCTGGTAAAGGAGGCGCGGCCGACCTTCCTTTCAGTCCACGCCGCTCGCCAAGCCGTTCAATCGCTTGCTGGATTTCCTCGATCCGGATCGGCTTCGTGATGCACCCTTCCATGCCGGCTTCCCGGCACCGTTCCAGGTCCCCTTCCAGCGACAGGGCTGTGGTGCCGACAATCACCGGACAGTCTTCCGGTGGCCAATCACGGACAATGGCCCGGGTGGTTTCGAGCCCGTCCATCTCCGGCATTTCGATGTCCATAAATACGAGGTCATAGTGCTTTCGTTTCAGAGCATCGATAACCTCGAGGCCGTTTCCCGCCAGATCCACCGCATATCCCATGTGCTGAAACGTCAACAGCATCAGCTTCTGATTGGTGGGATTGTCTTCCCCCACCAGAATCTTCAGTGGGAGACGGCTGGCGAGCGTAGAATCTAGCTTGTGTCCGGCCTCCCCAACATGCGGATGGCTGAGGCTGGAAGAGAGCATCGTTTGGATTATTTGAAGGAGGAGCGCACGTTTCACCGGCTTCGCCAGCGTTGCGGCGGACTCCAGCCCACGGCCATCTTTTTGCTTCTGCAGCTTCCCGAGGGGCGTCAATAAGATCACAGGGGGCGGCAGAGTCTTTGTCGACGACCGGATCTCCTGAGCCAACTGCGTGCCGCCCATTGCTGGCATCACGAGATCGAAGATCGCAACGTCAAAATGCTCGCCGTGCTTCGCCCATTCCAGCGCCTCCGTTCCCTCGGTCGTGGCTCGCACGCTCATTCCCCACTGGATCAGCTGTGCCGCCAGCGCGTCCAGGCTTGCCCTGTTGTCATCAACAAGGAGCGCGCTCTTTCCCGCTACGGCAGGAATTCTCTCGCGCAGGTAGTCCCGCGTTGCCCCGGGGATCGTTTCCGCTCGAACGGTAAACGAGAATGTCGACCCTTCACCCAGGCGCGATTCAACGCCGATCGTTCCGCCCATGAGCTCCACCAGTTTCGCACAGATGGCGAGTCCCAGCCCCGTCCCGCCGAATCTTCGCGTCGTCGATGCTTCAGTCTGCGAAAACGGTTTGAACAGGCGATCCCGCTTGTCCGGTGCGATGCCGATCCCGCTGTCCCGTACTTCGAACCGCAGTTCCACTCCCCCTTCGTAGTGCGTTTGTGTCTTCACGGAGACCTGGATTTCTCCCCGGTGGGTGAACTTTATGGCATTTGAGGTGAGATTCGTGAGGACTTGTCGAAGGCGCGTGACATCGCCACGGACGCTGGTCGGAACATCGGGAGCGACACTGGTGACGAGGTCAACGTCCTTCTCGGTCGCCTGGTGCGCGATCAGATCGAAAACATCCTCGATACAGGCGAAGAGATCAAAGGGGTGATCTTCAAGGACCAGCTTGGTGGATTCAATTTTCGAGAAGTCAAGAACATCGTTAATGACGGTCAGAAGCGCGTCTCCGCTGACCCGGATGGTTTCCGCATAATCGCGCTGTGTCGGACTCAGGTCGGTTTCCAGAAGGAGGCCCGTCATGCCAATTACGGCATTGAGCGGCGTGCGGATCTCGTGGCTCATGACCGCGAGGAACTCCGCTTTGGACCGCGCGGCCCGTTCGGCTGACTCCCTGGCCTTGCGCATTTCTTCTTCGGCCATCTTTCGCTCAAGGAACTGGCCGACCTGGTTCCCGTGAGCAACCATCATTTCGGTGAGCGCCTCGTCCGGCTCCCGGATCTCGCGGCTGAAAAACTCTGTGATCCCTACGACCGCATTCTCAACGAGAATCGGAAACGCAACTGCGCCATGCATCCCGCTCTTTTTCGCTGCAGCAGCCCGGGGGAAATTGCCATTCTTGACGACATCGGTGATCCATGCCGGCTTGCCAGACATCCAGACCCGCCCGAGGAGGCCAATTCCGGAGGCGACAGTCTTTTGTCGCGTGACCTCGGCGAAAGCCCCGACGTCCACACCAGGGACATGCCAGAGCCCCGCACACCGGAGCACGTCTGCGGCGGCATCCACGATCCAGAGCGCCGCGAAATGCCACCCCGCTGCCTCACAAATCGGCTGAAGGATTCTGTCGGTAGCCTCGCTTAGTGTATGCGAGCCGGCCAGCGACCGGGCAACTTCATACTGGGCTTCCAGGCGGCGCTCCGCCTCACGGCGGTCGGTAATGTCGCTGAACGCCGCGATGGCGTAGGCCAGCTTCCCTTCGCGGTCATAGATGGGGGCCCCCCAAACCTGCAGAGGGAGAGTTCTTCCGGGCTGCCGGATCTCCATATCGTTGACCATGGCCGTCTCGCCCGCCAGCGCTCGAACAACCGGCATAAGCGCGGCGGGATATTCTTCGTTGGTGCCCGCTCGGTAGGCCTGATACACTTCCGCGAGCTTGCTGGCGCCCGTCGTCGGAAGGATGCCCTTTCCCAGAATCCGCTGCGCGGCCGGATTGGCATAGTAGGCATTCCCCTTCGCATCGAGGACGAAGATCCCTACGGGGACCGCCTCGAGAAACTGCACCATCACCCTCTGGTTTTCCCGAAGGAGCTCCTCGGTCAGCCTCTTCTCCTGCTGTGCAAATTGCAGCTTCCGGAGCTCGTTCCGGAGCGCTTCCAGCTCAGCCGCCAGTTCGCCGGACGACTTACCTTCCGTAGTCATTGTTCACCTGTATCTGTCGGGAGCTCATACCGATGCGACCGGATTTTCAACAGGGATCGTGACAAGAACGGTATTGCCATTGCCGCGATACTGGAGGTCGAGCGCCGAGCTCGCCATCGCAATGCCGCGGCCGTGATTGTGGAAGACGCGTTCTTCATCGAACTGCAGATACTGTGCGTAGTCGAAGCCGGGCCCCTGGTCCTGCACGAGAACGCTCATCTTGTCCGGAGATCTCGTGATATGCACATCGACATGTTTCCCGGCGCATCCGGGCAACGCCAGGCGCCGCTCGACCTCCGCTATCCATGTGCCGTCGGACATATACTGGGTCTTCTCGTCATAGGTGATGCCCAGGTTGCCGTGCTCGATGGCATTAACAAAAATCTCGTTCACACCCATGGCCGCCGCGGGGGAGTTGCTCGCATTCGCGATCCAGAGAGCAAGGAGCTCCCCCTCCTTCAACCTCCGGAACTGGAAGGTTCCTTCCCGGAGAATGCCGAGGGGGTTCTGGCTCTCCTTCAGCTGCTTGAGCAACGATTCTTTATAGGCATAGTCCTCCACCGCCGCACGCACCACCGAGGGAAGCAGATGCTCGTCAACCGGTTTCGTCAGGTAATAGAACGCTCCGGCTTCGATGCCCTGCCTGATGTGCTCCGGGCTGTCCATCGCGGTTTGCATGATAACCGGAGTATTCTCGAATTCCGGCTGCTCCTTGATCCAGCCAAGGAGCTCGATCCCGCTGATCTCCGGCATCTGCCAATCCAGCACGATGGCTTTGATCCGGCTTCCTTCTTCTTCCAGAATGGAACGGGCGACCTTCCCATCGATGGCGGTATGAAGACGGTACCCCTGCGGCTCAAGAATTGATTTCACGACCAACCGCACCACAGGGTCATCATCGGCAATAAGGATGGTATCCATGGTCACCTCGCTCCCTGTTTCAGATATCGGATCACCGCCAAGCGAATGTCGTTGGGCACAAACCCGTCCGGCTCCTTCACGGCGGAGACGCCGGGATTGTCTTGCGTGAGGAACCCCAAACCAGCTTCCCTCCCCGAGATGAGAAAATCGGTCAGCACGACACGATACTTCTGCTCCTGGCTCAGCGCCGTTCTTCCGATCATCCATTCTCCGGCTTTGACGCCCGACCTGATGTTCTCCACCTGGAGATAGCCCCCCTTCCCCACGCTCAACGCGCCCGCATCCAGCACCCGTCCCAGGAGGTGCCCTGTCATTTCCACGACAAGGATCTTGCCCCCGAAAGGGAGCGTCCGGATGATATCGTACTGGCTTACGGCGCCCATCAACTCATCATCCAGGCGCACGGACCCGCTGTTGAATATGGCCGCATCGGCCTGTCCCGCGGCTGCCAGCATCGACCGGCAGATCAGCTTCCCCAGATTGGTCGGGCCGTACCGCATGCTGGACTCGCGTCCGTCCAGTGGTTCAGTCAGTGTGGCCACCGGAGCAGTGGGCTGCAGGCCGAGCTCCTCGAAACCCTTGTAGGCCGCCGACAGCCATCTGTTTGCCGCAGTGGTCGTAGCGGAGTCTTCAGCAAGAGCGTCATCAATGGTTTTCGGCTCTGACACGAGCTCCACCCCGCCGGTGGCGGCAAAGCGCAGACGATGAACCCATGCCGTTCGGGCATTTGCATCGGCTTTCGCGACGATGGTTTCTCCGGCGCGGAAAACCATATTGCGATGTTCGTGCCCGCCCATGATCAGCTTGAGTTCAGGCACCTTCTTTGCAAGCAACCGGTCCTGATGCATCGACAGATGTGTCAGTGCCACAATGCAGTCTGTCCGCCCTTTCAGCTTGTCGCAGACGCGACGTGCGGCGGCATAAGGGTTCTCATACGTTACGAATTCTGCCCTGTTCTTGTCAAGGGTCACGGCAATGACTCCAATCCGCATGCTTTTCCCGGAGGTAGTCGGTAACGTCAGGATCCTGTACTCCGGGAGCGAAACGTTGGAATCCCTGGTCTTCTGTGCAAACGGTCCCGTTCCGGAAGGTGTCCTGTGATTGACATTCGAGGAGACCCAGGCAAACCGCGATTCGTTTATCCGGTCGAGCAGCTCCGCTTCGGTAATATCAAACTCATGATTGCCAAACGTGACGAGGTCAACGCCAGCCTGGTTCATCACATCCACCATCTGAGCCCCGGCGATCCGCCTGCCGTCGCGTTTGCTGGTCCCGATCGCCGATGGACTCAGGAAGTCTCCGGCGACAACAAGCAGCGTGTTCGAACACTCGTTCTTGAGGTTTGCTTTCATTGTCGCAACGCGCGCCATCCCGCCCTCGCGTCCGCCCCTCAGGGGAGCGATCTCGTAGACATCGTTGATCTGCATGAAAATGACATCCGCAATCTGCTCCGGGGGCTCCGGTTGCCCCTGAGCATACAGGACAATCACCAGCACGGCGAGGAAAACGGTTTTGAGCCTCCTCATTCCAGACTCCTGCAATGGAAATGCCCCACAACGTGCTCTTACGCCTGTCAACAACCGTTAGCTCCCCGATCCCTGCATTACGGGACAGGCTTCTGTTCCGCGCGTTCCCCCTTCAGCCGCCTCCGGCTGTAGAGCATGGAAATCATCAGCAGTGCGGTCCCCAGCACCAGGAACGATACAATCCTGATTGTTGGATCCACTCCCACCAGATCAACGAAAATAACATATACGATCGTCAGGGCCGTCGTGAGCAGGGCCATCCAGCGGTACTTCCGATTGCGCAGGTACCGGCTCATGAGATAATAGAGCAGGGCCACCATAAGCCACGAACTGCTGACGTACCCCGGCGGTACCGAATGATACAGCGCGTACGGGATGATGAACAGGGCAGAGGCAAGATACGCATTTCTCATCATTTCGGTTTTCAACTCGAGCCGGTCTTTCTGCCAGTTCAGGATCCGCGCGCTCAGGAGGGCCACGATGCCAAAGCTGATGCTGACCATGCTGACGCTGCCGGCCGTGATGAGGTACGCGATGAAAATCGTGACGTAGATGGCAAAATTCCCGACCACAATGAACCGTGACCGGTACCAGACGGCGGTGCTCACCACGAGAATGCTCTGCCAGCAGAGGACAATAAAGAACTCCGGCATGGCAAACTGGCGGATGATCGCTGCACTCAGGGCCAGATACCCGAGCATCCCATAGACGAATGTGGCATACCTGCTCTTTACCCGTCCCCAGAACACGGCTGAGAGGCACAGGAAGACCACCGAGGCGAGGATGTTCCAGAAAACAAACGCCGGAGTCGCCAACGGAAGAGAAACGATAACCAATAGGAGGTATGATCCAAGTCCATTGAGGAATGCACTCACAATGGCCGCCGCATCTTCCGGCTGACCCTCTGCACGCACCAGGTTCGCCGCGGACAGGATGACGACATCGAGGAGGAGGAAGAGAAGGTTGATCTCAGGAAACGAAATCAGTTGTATCGCATTGCCTGCGATCGGATTGTTCACTGCCCAGAGGAAATGCGACAGATAGGTCAGAACGATGCCCACCGGGAGTAGAGATGTCCACCGGTATCTTACCACACAGGCGGCTACGACGGCCGCCATCACCGCATTCACCAGGAAAACGAAATGCGGATCCGCACCAATGAGTGACGTAAGGAACCCCATCATCAGCGCTATTGCTGCCAGGTACGGCGACTCTCTGCGCGTCGCAACAACAAGGGCAATGCCCGTCACCAACAGGAGCAGTAGCGCTTCCATGACCCGGTTCGTGACCACCGGCTGCGGGCTGAAATACGCAAGCCGCAGCGTTGTGAAATAGAGCAACATCAGTCCGCCACCTAACAGATAGCGCGATATCTGCTGGAACGAATTCCGCCAGAAGCGAGAAAGCGCGAAAATCCCGGCCACCAGGAGGTATCCAAGGCCGCTCGGAAGGGCGGGTGGTAGATCGCGATACGGGAATGTCAACAGGAAGGCAATGCCGACTGCAAGCGCAACGATGCCGACCTTCGCAAACCAGTTCTGACCGATTTGGAGCTCGAGCGCTTCATCGCTTTCCAGCGTTGCTGCCTCGGCCATCCTGGTAGCCGGTACGGCCTCATCCCCTCTCTCCGATGCAACGCCGAGGTGTGCCTCGATGCGTGCAATGCGATCCTCGAGTTCCTTGAGGTGCCGCAGGATGGAGTCGGGAGCTGAATTGTCAGAGCGGGTATCCATTCCTTTGCTAGCTCCTTCCATGGGGGCCAGAGTGAGGGGATTGCCTGTTCCCTAGATTGTCTAGAGTCATAGTACTTCCTTCCTCTCTCCCAGCATTGCGGTGCATGGACAGCGCCTTCATGATCCACACATCCGCATTCACCGGCTACTTCTTCTCCGTGAGCGTCCTCGCCCTGTCAATTTCCGCACTGCATTTCTCGATAACTTTCGCTACGACCATGATCTGCTCGTTTGCAGACTTCCATTGACGCAGCTCAATCGCCTCGCGGACGGCCGGGAGCGTCTTAACGCCGTATCCCGTGTATTGCCCAGGGGCGTACACCTGGTGGACATACCAGGGCCTGCCCGGAAGTCCTTCCGCCCGTGTGAGCGAGCGCTCGAAGTTCATCAGGATGCGGTTCACTGCTCGCCTTATGTCCGGCGTAACTAATGCACCGGCGTTTTTGGTCGCTTGCACGGCGCCCTCCGTGCTTCTCTGCAAAGTCACAAGAGCATTTCGAAGGGGTGAGAAATCGAGGAACGGCACTGGTTCCTTCAGCGCGGGAATCATGACCCTCTGCGTGGGATCCGCCGTCCACTGGAGGGTCTTTTCACTGATGCGGCGGTTCATCTCTTCCGTCTCCTCACGCATGTCATCGGCAAGCCCGGCGACCTCCCTGACATATCTGCCAATCGTTTCGGTGAATTTCGTGAATTCAAAGGGGAGGGTCGGCGCATTGGCCAGACGCAGAACTGTCCTTCCACTCGTCTGGGCAAACGTAATGCCATACGAAAATCCAGGATCGATGAAGCGATTGAAGTAATCAAAGGAGTCGTAGATCGAGTGGTACGATCCACCCCCGTCTTCGCCGCCGTAGCCGATGTTCAGAGCCGCTATGCCGAGATGTTGAATAAACGGTGTATAGTCCGATCCGGAGCCCAGAGCGGAGATGCGCAGCTCGCTCCGTCCACGCACGTCCTTGACATCGGCAGCCGCACTATTGACAATATCAACGGCACGCCGGCGATCAGCGACGCTGATCTGGTACTCCGGATCAACGACATCGCGCGCTACCTGGCTCACGAATTGTTCCAGTGTATGAGACCCTCCCACGTTCAGAAATCCCCGACCATTGGAATCCGAGTTGATGTACACGACAGCCTTCTGCTGCAGCTCGTCCGCATGTGCCTCTGTCCATTCCGTCGAGCCCAGGAGGCCCTCTTCCTCGCCATCCCATGCGCAGTAGACGATTGTGCGGGCCGGCTTCCAGCCACGTTTCACGAGCTCGCCGAGCGCGCGGGCCTCCTCCATCATCCCGACCAGACCGCTCACTGGATCCTGCGCACCGAACACCCAGGCATCATGGTGATTCCCCCGGATAATCCACTCATCGGGGAACTCCTCTCCCTTCAGCCGTGCAATAACATCGTTGATCGGCACGATGTCCCACGAAAACTGCGCCTTGAGATGCACCGTCGCAGGTCCCGGGCCGCAGTGATACGTGATCGGCAGAGAGCCGCGCCACTGATCCGGAGCCACGGGCCCTCCAAGGGCACGAAGCAGCGGGAGCGCATCGGCATAGGATATCGGCAGTACGGCAATCTTCGCCAGTGTCGGCGCGTCCTTGACGGCAAGACGCCTTGCCGACTTGGCAGCACCGACAAACGGCGTGAGCGGATCGCCCGCGTACAGCGGCATATCCAGGACCGAACCACGTTGCCCCCCGTCCTGGCTTCTGTAGGCCCCCTTGGGATACACGTCTCCTTCATAATAGCCGTCATCGTGAGGGTCGGAGTAGATGATGCATCCGACAGCGCCGTGTTCCGCCGCCACCTTCGGTTTAATTCCTCGCCACGACCCGCCATATCGCGCAATGACGATTTTCCCTGTCACCTCAATCCCCCGGCGTTCCAGCTCTTCATAGTCTCTGGGGATTCCGTAGTTCACGTACACCAGCTGTTCGGTGACATCTCCGTCCGCTGAGTACGCATTGTACAGCGGCAGCTGTTCACCGGTCAGGCCCGACGTTGCATCTTGCGGCAGCGGGGGCTCGGTGAGAGACGCGGTAAACTTCTCCGGTTCGAGCATTTCCACCACGCGTATTTTCGGCGTGGGGAAGAGGACATGGAACTGCTCGATTTCAGTCTCGAAGCCCCACGACTTGAACTGCGACGCGATGAACTCGGCATTCTCTTTCCCGTACCGCGATCCGATATGATGCGGGTGAGCGGAAAGGCGTTTCATCCAGCTCCGGAGGTTCTCACGGTTGAGTAGAGAATCAAACCGGGATTCCAGCGCCCGCTGCATGCCGGCGTGCGCATCGTCGAATCCCAGGAGCGATTGTCCCTGGAGGAGCTGCATACTTCCCGGCCAAAGAAGAAGGATCGTGAGGAGGAAAATCTGGAATTGTTTCATCTCGAGAATGTCTTCTCTTGTGTCACAGCGTTGATTGTGTCCGTATTCTTGTGCTTTTCACGTCTCGCATCCAGTTAGTATCGCTTCAGAAAAGCCGCAAATCGCGAGTCTCGCCTGACAAGTCCTACACTCCAGATGGCCTCGATGGCCTGGGCGTGCTCCTTCTGGAAGGAGCAGGTTTTCAGAACAATAGTAAAGAGGCAAAGACAAGGGGGGACGTTAGAAGTCTCGCCGGAAAACCGCCCAAAGCTTCTCGCTCTTACGCTTCCAATCTGTCTGATTACACAAGGAGCTCTGCAATCGGGTCACGACCCGCCGCTCAGCATGTTCATCTGCCAGAGGTCTTTTGTCCGTGTGTGCAGGAACGGATGGAGAGCAAGATGGCCCGTCTTGCCGATGCTCTTTTCGAGATAGCCGAGCTCATCGAATTGTGCCTTGACCTCGGGGTCCGGAGGGACCTCAAACCCTGCCTCCCTCATCAGAAGGAGGCCCTTTGCCCGAATAGAGAGCTCAAGATGAACCCGCAAGTAGCAGAGCATGTCCGCGACTGTCTCCCCGGGGAACCTGTCTTGCAGAGTCTGGAGGTACTGGCCAATGCGGTTTTCCAGCAGCGTTCCGCTGGTAATCATCTCGAGGAGCGCACGATCGCTGTCGAAGCCGATGCCAAGCCAGCTGCGGGTCGCCTTTTCGCTCTCCCTGAATACCACGGCAATCAGCCCCGGGAGCACGAGCAGAACGAGGACGGTGGAGATCAGCGGCGACAAGAAGAAATGGTTGAAGAGCGAATGGATCACCACAGCACCGGCGAGCCCCGGGATGAATGCCAGAAGTCCTCGTTCCGGAAAACGATCCAGGAGGTGTTTTGAAGCGATCCCAAAAATGGCCGTCGTGCCCCCGTGCATCACGGCGGTCCCGAATCCGCGGATCACCCAGAGATACACGTCTGCGTCCGGCCGCTGATAGAGATAGTAGAGATTTTCCAGAAGCGCGAACCCGGCTCCTATCGCAAAGCCTCGTATGCCCGCATCCACCATGAATCCAACCTTATTCGTCCGCAGGAGGACGACCAAAAAGGCGGCTTTCAACGTTTCCTCCAAGGGCGGGGACAGGTAGCGGGTCAGGATGACCCAGTTGAGATGCAGTGTTTCGGCACACCAACTGTTGCCGACCATCGCAAGTGCCGCGGCCGCGCATCCGACGAGGATGGTCGACATCACCGTGCGAAGATGAATGAGCTTGTAGCTGTCCAGGAACATAAGCCCCGCGAGGAAGAAACCCACTGGCAGGAGGCTGACCGCACAATGGAGAAGAATCTGAAGGAGAGTTGTGCCCATCGCGGTCTTCCCCCGGCGCCCCTACCGTAGAATTTTCAGTGAGATCATGAATTCCCGGGAGAGCTTCTGCCCGTCTTCAACCGCCGCGGCATACCCGAGAGAAAACGTCGACTCGAGCGCTGAGAACAAGACGAGCCTGAAATCGAGTTGCGCGCCGATGTCCGCTACAGACGTTCGCATGTGGGGATCATCCATATTTGTCACGATCGCGTTGGAAAAGAGGACGAACTGAGCCCAGTTGCAGTACAATGCCTCGCCCCCCAGCCGGCGGAAGCGCAACGGGGGGAGTACCCACTCGAAGAGCAGCTTTCCGAAATTCGTGCCGCCGATCGCGTTCAAGCCAACACCGGGAAAGGCGTAGTAGTCGCGGTACCGCCGGATTTCCCGGTGATCGACCCAGTTGTTCCCGAACCCGCCAAAATAGAAGTTCGAGAGCGGTTCCTCCCGTTTTCCCCATGAATACCCGGCCGCACCGCGAAGCCAGATGGATGAATGGTCAATGGGAAGAAGTATCCCATACTCGAGCGTACCGTAGACCCTCGGATACACGGTCTCGTTTACATAGTTGTTGAGCGATGCAACCCCCCAGCGAATGCCTTCTTCTTCTTCCACGGCACCCAGGGACCTCGTGACCAGCGAGTACTTCACTGCCGCATTGAGGGAATAGAATCTGTCGTAGGTGACCGCAATGTTCTGATAATCGGGCAGACGTTCGAGTCCCCAGTACCCCCCGACATTGGCAGTGAGCTCCATCGACTCCGGTTCCTCGAAAGTCCAGAAGTTCCTGTAATCGAGCTTCAGCGAAGAACCCTTCCTGCTTGTCCTCGTCGGTCCGAAGAGATCATAGAAGTCTGCCCCGTTCCACGTGCCGTTGAGACTCCATTCCCAGAAGCTGTAGTTGAAAGCGGCATGAAATCTTTCGTTGTGAGGAACACTCTTCGTAGGGGTGTATGACGCGCTGATGTCCAACCTGTGGAGGAACAGGGGCTCCGAGAAGTTGAACCGCACGCCGTAGGCAGGATAGACCTTGTACCCCTCCACTATCGGATATGCCGATGCAAGATGAATATTTCCCATGGGACTGTACTCACCCTGAGCGACCGTCACAGAATCAACCTTGATCGTGGAGGGAGGAGGAAGCGCCCAGGATTGCAGAACCGGAAATTTCTCCACGACAGCCTGCCCGAGGTAACGAATTTCGTTGACGTCGGTGACAGTGCGGTTGGCCACCATGACGGGCTCAAAACCCTTCGCAGTGAAGTGAAAGGTCAGAAGTGAATCGTCGGTCAGGGGCACGGGGCGGAAGAACCCCGTTTCCCCGTTCGTAACCCACTCCATTGTCTTCGCATGCAGATCGTACCGGACGATATTGGAGACGCCGCTGAAGTAGGAGCTTCCGAACAGAAACCTGCCGTCATCGGAAAACACGAAGTTTGCAGGGGTGCTGTTGCCGAAATCGTAGAGAGTATCCAGCGACGCATCCCCGGCAAGCAGTGCGGGAATTCGCATCCGGATCAACGACTGCGTTCCGTCGACATGAGCCAGCGCACCAACAAGCTGCGTGCCATCCGGCGAAATGTCGATATCAAAAATGTCTTTGCCGTAGTCGAACGAGTTGACCTGATTCCATTCGCGATAGGGATAGGGAATTCTCACCAGAGTGGAAATGCCGTTGTAGTGCCGAACGCCCCAGAGCGACCGATCAACGCGGCTGAAGGCAAAATCCCCCGTCCGCACGTCCTTGATCAACAAACGCGACTCGCCGGTGACAAGGCTGTACGAGTACAAGTCCCGCCAATGGTTATTGTCTGCCGTGTAAAAGAGTGTGCGTGATTCCGGATCGAACGCAAGGGACGTAACGTAGAAGAGCGAACCGCCGCGCACACCCTGAAGCCTTTCCACCGAACCGGTCGCCATATCCATGGCCGCAATGTGGGCGGTCTGGCCAGGGTAATTGATTGCCGCATAGATCTTTCCGGCAGCGGGATCAAAGAACGCGCGGGAAACGGATCCCACGGCATTCCGCGTCAGCGCGCGGAACGCTGTGATCGGGTAGCGGCGCAGCGAATCGAGATTTGTCCGCTGCCAGCGACGCTCCCAGGAAATCCACCGCTGCCACTCGGTATCCAGCGACGTTCCGTAGACGTGCGTGAACTGCGAGGAGAAATTCGACTTGCTCTCCGGCGTCTGGTTGAACCATTGCATCAACTTTTCCGGACCGTGCTGCAGCGCCAGATAGCTGATGAAGCGCGTGCCATACAGGTATGACGCGGCACCGACCTGAAAGTCCACTTTCGTCCCTTCCGCTTCAAGCCCCACAACATCATAGATATAGGCGCTGTCACGAATCATCGTCCGGAACACCATTTCATCGTATGCACCAAGTGCACGTCCCAGCCCCCCCGCCATCCATGTTTCGAGGAACACCGCAATAGATTCGACGAACCACCGCGGTGCATACCAGCGGGGTCCGGTGAAGTATCCATAGACCATCGAGAGAGGCTGCTCCGCGATCGGCGCGACTTTGCCAAAGAATACCGACCGGAAGAATTTGTCGCGGGGCGACGCCTTGTCCATCGTGATCACGTGGACAAGCTCGTGCATCATCATCAGATTCATCCGTTCCGCCGCCGGCATCGTCTCGTATACGTAGCTGAAGGGGGCGATGCCGATATTCATCAAATTGAACGGAACGGTGTTCGCAGCACCGGAGGCATAGTCGCCGAAATCCTGCAGCAGAACCGTCACGTCTTCCGACGGCGTGTAACCAAAGAGTCGACGCTGGAAGCGAAGAGCGTTCTCAAAGCATCCGACGATGTGCGGAACGACATATTCGTGCGCTTTGGAGTAGTAGACAAGCCGGAGGTCTTTCGCCTGATAGGAATAGAGTTGCGCGTGAAGCACGGGAGATGCCCAAACCATAATTGCGCATGCCGCGGACAATGCCCCGAGATGGATTTTCATTCCTCGTCTACCTGGCTGTGGAATCCCGCGCATCACACGGAAAGCTGGGGAAGAACATGGATTTGACAATCACAATTTCCGCGGCAAAAAGCAAGATGTATCGGTG